>Ga0102588_1000720_pt1 | contig 31900 bp, 28 predicted proteins | sample AraplaMF_Col_mMS_FD_76854 | JGI IMG/M metagenome (GOLD analysis project Ga0102588, IMG submission 76854) | Arabidopsis root microbial communities from the University of North Carolina, USA - plate scrape MF_Col_mMS (SPADES assembly) (version 2) | ecosystem: Host-associated > Plants > Roots >...
CAGCGCAGCACCAAGGCTCGCCTCAGTCCCGGCTCTTAGGCCATTTCTTTTTGGTTACTTTTGCTTTGGGCCAGCAAAGAAAAAGTAACTCGGGCGCCGGCAGGCGTCCGAAATGCCCGCTGCATAAGCGGCCAGGTCGCGGTATCGCGACCATCAGGCGATACCGTTACTGGATTCCGGCCTGCGCCGGAATGACGAGTAGGCGGGGACGCCCACCACACAGGGGGCCCCGGGGGCACGCCCCCAACCCCCCATTCCATGCCAAGATGCCGCCCATTCCGTCGTGAGCAGGATGCCCGGAGGGGGTGCCGGCGACGGATGTCACGCGCGGGAAATGTATGCGTAAAACGATGCGGTCGCTGATGGGGGGCGAAGGACTCGCCCGAATCCTGGCCTGTGGCCTCGCGCTATGGCTCGCCGCCGCGGCGCCAGCCACCGCCGCCAGCCTGGACGCAGCCCTGCTGCCCAAAATCCAGGGCGCCACTTTCGAAGTAGTCGCCGCCAAGCCGGCGGATGATCCGCTCACCTACGAGAAGCCGCTGCCGCTGGACCTGCTCCCCTTCCAGGAGCGCACCGACAAATACCACTCGATCGGTACCGCCTTCGCCATCGGCAAGAACCAGTTCGTCACCGCCGGCCACGTGCTGCTCACCGGCGTGGACAGCCTGTGGGGCGCGCCCTCGCTGCGCGACGCCAACGGCAAGATCTACCCGATCGACAAGATCGAGAAATTCGACCTGCGCAAGGACTTCGTGGTGTTCACCGTGTCCGGCACGCCGGGTCCGGAGACCCTGGACGTGGACACCAAGCCGGTGCTCAACCAGGAGGTCTACGCGGTAGGCAACGCGCTCGGCACCGGCGTGGTCATCCGCGATGGCCTGTACACCTCCGACACGCCCGAGCAGCAGGACGGCGCCTGGAAGTGGATGCGCTTCTCCGCCGCGGCTTCGCCGGGCAACAGCGGTGGTCCGCTCTTGAACAAGGAAGGCAAGGTCATCGGCGTGGTGCTGATGAAATCCGCCAACGAAAACCTCAACTACGCGCTGCAGATGGGCGAAGTGTTGAATGCGCCGGCGCAGGCGGTGATCGACCGGCGCCTGCCTTATCGCTTCGACATCTTCAGCACCACGCTGAGCAACAACCTGAAGGGTCAGTTCGCGTTGCCGCTGGGCGTGGGCGAATTCTTCAAGCGCTACCAGTCGGTGTTCGATGGTTTCGTCGACAGCCAGCTCAAGGAAATCCTCGCCAAGGATCCGGACAAGCTGTTCCCGCGCGGCGAAGGTTCGGACCAGCTGCTCTACGGCGCATCCTGGCTCAACACCGTGCCGGGCCTGATCGTGCGCAACAGCACCGGCGAATGGGGCCTGGTGGAGAAGGACGGCAACCGCATGTCGCTGGCCGCCAACGGCTATGTGCAGGCGGGCGTGTCGGGCCACAATTTCCTGATGCATCTGCGCCGTCCGGACACCCTGCCGGCGGCCAAGCTGTACGGCGATCCGCTCGCGCTGGCCGAGCAGCTGTGCAAGATGGGCATCTTCATGCGCCCGATCGGCTCGGAGCAGGTGCGCATCACCTCGCTGGGCAAGCCGACCACCGACACCGTCTATACCGATCATTCGCAGCGTCGCTGGCAGCTGCGCGTGTGGGCGATGCCGTTCGCCAATACGCGGATCATCACCTACTCGCTGCCGGTGCCGGACGGCTACGCCATCCTGATGCGCTTCGCCGCGGCCGACGACAGTTACGACAATCTCGCCGACATGCGCGCGCTGCTCGACTACATGTCGGTCGGCTACGAGGGTTCGCTGGCGCAGTGGAAGGATTTCCTGAAGAACACCTCGCTGCTGCCGGACGCGTTGAAGTCCGTGCGCATCGAGGCCGATTACCAGCAGCGCTTCAGCTACAGCTCCAACCGCGTGGCCTTTTCCGTCACGCCGCAGCTGCAGAAGATCGAACCGGAAAGCACGCTCACCTTAGGCATGGGCTTCGTGCCCGACCACGGCAAGGTGGTGTGGGACGTCAACGCCATCTCGCTGCGCGCCAACCCGCAGGAGGCCGACCGCCTGCACATCGAGCGCAACGTGGCGCCGCCGGCCAGCCTGGACGACGACGCCAAGAGCTACTGGGACAAGCTGGTCAAGCGGCGTCATCCGTACGAGGCGACGGCGTTCGCCTCCGACGGCGAGACGCGCATCGGCGCGCCGGCCACCGACGCGGGCACCAAGTCGCCGGCGGTTATGTACTCGGTGTTCTACGCGATGGCCGGTTCGCAGGCGCAGGACAGCATGAAGCCGAAGCTGGACATGGTGATGAAGGATCTGAAGGTGAGCGAGCAGTAAGGCGGCTCATGCGTGTAGCCCCTCTCCTACCCGGAGAGGGAATGGGTGAGGTCCGGGCGAAGCGCAAGAGTGATGTGCACCGCTCCGCCCGCACCCTCATCCGGCTGCCGCCACCTTCTCCCGGAGGGAGAAGGATTCAACCTTGGAGGTTGAGAAAAGAGTCGCAGCGTTTGTGCGCGCCACAACGCAGAGCCCCTCTCCCTCCGGGAGAGGGGTTGGGGTGAGGGTACGGGCGAAGCGCAAGAGTGATGTGCACCGCTCCGCCCGCACCCTCATCCGCCTGCCGGCACCTTCCTCGCTCCTCAGAGCCGCGCACATCCATGTGCGCTCCCCGCGTGCTCCCGGCGGGAGAAGGGTTCCAACTTTGAGATTGAGGGATATCCGCAGCGTCTGTGCGTAGCGACGCAGAGCCCCTCTCCCTCCGGCGACCCGAAGGTAGTCCCCGTGGGAGAGAGGGGTTGGGGTGAGGGTACGGGCGGAGCGCAAGAGTGATGTGCACCGCTCCGCCCGACCCTCATCCGGCTGCCGCTAATATGGAATGGATTCGCTCGCCGGGCATCAAGGCTTCCCGCCGGAAGCCGCCGGCGCCGGCCTGGTCAGCGATTTCAGGTAATTCCCCACGTCCTCCTTGGACACCTGCCCGCGATGCTCGCGGTCGATCTGGTCGAAATGCCTGGCGATGAAGGGCACGTTGCCGTTCTGTGCCTCCTCCTTGCTGAGCAGGCCGTCGTGGTTGCGGTCCGCCGCATCGAAGTTCTTCACCGCGATATCCAGCTTATTCGCCAAATAGCCGAGCCCGGTCTGGGCGGCCGCGGGGACGGCGATCGCCAGCACGCTGGCGAGGACGAGAAAGCGATGACGCATGCGCATGATCTGCTCCTGCTGGGATGCCCGGCGCCGCCGGGCGGTGGGAGATCCGGGCCGTGCCCGGCGATGGAGGATGGTCGCACTCCCCGTGCCGCACGATCGGGTACCAAAACACGATCGTCAGGCGCTTGCAACAAGCTGCCATTTTCGGACAACGCCTCTCTACGCAGCGCGAAAGCCCGCACCTAAGCTAGTAAGCGTTCGTCTTCCGAGCTCCCTTCGATCATGTTCCAGCGGATCCTCCTCGCCGACGATCACCCCGTCGTGCGCATCGGCGTGCGGGCCATCATCGAAGTCCATGCGTTGGGGCAGGTAGTCGCGGAGACGGGCACCGTGGACGAACTCTTCCAGCTGCTGTCGGAGCAGAGCTTCGACCTGCTGGTCACCGACCTGTCCATGCCCGGTACGCAGCACATCGACGGCTACGCCATGATCGAGCGCATCTGCCGCAATCATCCGGAGCTTCCCGTGCTGGTGCTCAGCATGACCAGCAACGCCAGCGTCCTGCGCACGGTATATGCCAGCGGCGTGCTGGGCCTGCTCGACAAGGCCTCGTCCATGGCCGAGCTGCCGGCCGCCATCCAGGCCGCGGAGCGCGGCAGCGCCTATATCAGCGCTTCATTGCGCAGGCAGCTGGCCCAGGCCGGCTTCCGGCCGCCGGGGTACCGCGCGCTGTCGCCGCGCGAAGCGGAAGTACTGCGCCTGCTCGCCAAGGGCCTGCGGGTGAAGGACATCGCGCTGCGGCTCAATCGCGGCATCACCACCATCAGCAAGCAGAAGAGCGACGCGGCGCGCAAGCTGGGTCTTCGCAACGACGTGGAGCTGTTCGATTTCCTGCGGCGTGAGGGTTTTTCCGGCTGACGCCGCGACGAATCGGTAGCGAAAAATCTTTGTCTTCGATACCGAAGAAAGATCGCGCCGGCTTGCCGATCGCACGGATCATCGCGCCTGCGCCGCCGCGACGGCTGCATGGTCCGGCGATATGCCAATGCCGCCCATTCGTGTGTGGCGAGTCAGCGCAAGATTTGTGGGCAAACGACAAGGCCGCAGAGCTTGCGGATGGATCGTCGGATTGACGATCGGAGTCATCTTAAAAGCGCGGAAGCAAGAAAAACCGCACCCACTTTGCAACTCCTACTATGGCTGACGCCCGAAAGGGTTACCTATCATTTGGCCATCTGATCTCGACGGAGAACGGTGGCGTGCCGACCGCATCGCGCAGTCATTCCGCACAGCACGGCAGCACGCCGAACGACTTTGTCGCCGTTGCCACCATGGACGGACGACGAGCAACGCCGCAGCGCGGCAGCAACAACCCCACCCCCACTTCACCCATGGAGTCACCATGAAGCACATCAAGATGGCCGCGCTCGGCCTGGGCCTCGTCGTCGCCGCATCGGCCAGCGCCGATACGGGGCTGATCACCTTTCTGGGAACGGTGAGCAATATGACCTGTGTCGTATCCGGCGGCAGCGGCAGCAACGGCGCGTTCGCCAACTTCTCCGTGTCGCTGGATCCGGTGCTGACCTCCACCCTCAACGCGAGCGGCAAGACCGCCAACCGCAAGGGCTACGAGGTGACCTTCAGCGACGGCAAGGGCGGTTCCTGCGCCAGTGCCACGATCACCAAGGCGCACTTCCGCTTCGTCGGCAGCAGCCCCAGCGTCAACATCGACGGCCGCATGAAGAACGTACTCGGCTTCACCGGCGCGCAGAACGTCGAGATGCAGATGCTCGACGACGGCAACAACCTGATCAACCTCACCAACCACGCGCGCAAGGACGTGACCCTGGCCACCACCGGGCCGACTTCGCTCAAGTTCGGCGTGCAGTACTACGCCACGGGCGTGGCGACCGCGGGCAATTTCCGCTCCGACGTCATCTACGAGGCCTACTACGACTGAGTCCGGCCTGGCCGGCACGCGGGCGGCGCAAGCGCCGCCCGCGACCTGTACGAACGAGACGACTCATGAAGAACACGACACACCGCCATCTGGCCGGCCTCTTCCTGCTCGCGTTGTTCTGCGCAAGCCGCAGCGAAGCCGAGGTCGTCATCCTGGGTACCCGCGTGATCTATCCATCGGCCGGTCGCCGTGCGCGTCACGTTTCGCTGAGATGGCATCGTCTGTGCCGTTTACAGGTGCAAGCTGGCCGCGCCGCGCCGGGACCGCGCTGTTTGCGGCGATGGTGGCCATGCTGGTCCTGCTCGAAGCCGGCTATGCCGCGGGCTTGCGCCTGAACTACACGCGCAGCCTGCCGCTGGGTGTGTACCGGGTGGTGAAGCAGTCCGTGCAGCGCGGTGCTTACGTGCGCTTCTGTCCGCCGCGCACCGGGGCGATCGCCCTGGCGATGGAGCGCGGCTATCTGCACGCGGGCGACGTCTGCCCCAACGGTTATCTGCCGATGCTCAAGCGGGTGGCCGCGATCGGCGGTGATTGGGTCTCCGCGCATGACGATGGCGTGCGAGTCGATGGGCGGCTGTTGCCGCTCAGCGCCCGTCTCGCCACCGATGCGGCTGGCCTGCCCCTGCCCGGGCCTTCGCCCACGCAATTGCGGCTGGCGCCCTCGCAGCTATGGGTGATGTCCGATACCAACGGCCGTTCGTTCGATAGCCGCTACTTCGGACCGATCGATCGCGCCTGGGTGATGGAGGTGGTCCAGCCCGTGATGACCTGGGAGCCGGGCGGCAACGGCTCCGGCTGACGAATCAGATACGCAGCGCCGATGCGGCCCTGGCCGGCATCGCACCCTGGCGTTTTATCCAGCGAGGTGAAGCTTCATGCGCAATATCATGGTCCTTGCCGTACTGGCGACGGCATGCTCCGGTTGCCGCTCGCCGGACGATCACGGCATCGCCCTGGCCGAGGTGCCGCCGATGCCGGAAGTCGCCGCTGCTACGCTCGGCGACATGGCCGAGGCCGCTGCTGCGGATCAACCGAGCGCCGACGATGTCTTCGACGCCGGCATGGTCATGGTGGCGGCGCGCGACGTCTGCAGGCTCCCGGCCGTGGAGCTGGCCAAGTTTGCGGCGTACAGCGAATGGGTGGTCAAGGACGATCCGCAGCGCAAGGCGCTCTTCCTCATGGCCGGGCAAGCAGCGGCGAAGCAGCATGAGGCCGTCATCGCGCAGGGGCAGCAGGAGGCCTACCGGCGGGCGACCTGCGGCCGTGTGCGGCGCGTGCTCGCCACCATCGAGCGAGAGACCGGGTCCCATCCGGCAGCGGATCACCGAGAGGCGATGCGATGAGGATCGCGCGTGCTCCAGAAGCTTTGCGCGGCCCGTGGCGTGGAAGGCATCGCCGCGCAGTGGCAGGCGCGGGATGGCTATGCGTGCCATGGGTGTTCCAGGCTGCCCATGCCTGCGCACCTTTCGTCGACGCCGATGCGAATGCCGCGATAGGGTCCGCTGCACAGCTGGCCCAGGGTGGCCTGCTCATGGAAGGCCTGCACCGCCGGCTCGGCGAGATCCGCCAGGTGATGCCCGTGCGCGATGTCGGCGGCGAAGTCTTCATGCGGAATGTCCATGGCATGTTCGAGCATGTCGGCGGCTTCCATGCTGCGCGTTCGCGCGCCGCTGCGCTGCAGCTCGGCGGCAACGTGGCCTACTGGAATGACGGCGGCGCTCATCAGCGTGCGGGCTGGGCGTTGGATCGGGGGACGCTGCGGGTCAGGCCCGGGCGCACGACAGGTATCGACAACGACATCCGCGGCCTCGCCGCCTGGTATACCCGCCATGGCGAGGGCGGCGCCTATGTGGACGCCGGCATAAGGCGCGCCAGCGGCACCGGCCGGGCACGCGGCGTCGCGAAAGTCCGGACCGGCCAATGGACGCTCTCGACGGAAGCCGGCGCCCCGCTGCCGCTCGGCGATAACTTGATCGTCGAGCCGCAGGTCCAGCTGACCTACCAGTCGTTGCGTACACGCGTGGCGCGCGGCATCGGCACTATCCGCACACGCCAGGCCACGGCGCGCCTCGGTGTGCGTATCGCGCGCATCGACAATGAGCGCTTCGTCCCTTATCTGCAGGCCGAGCTCGAACGGCAGTTCGCGGGACGGAGCCGTGCCGCGCCGGCCGGCGCTTCATCGGTCGATGCCGCCGCCGTGCGCAACGGCAGTGCCTTGCGGCTGAGCACCGGCCTGACCATCAAGGTGCATCGCACGGTGGATGTCTATGCGCATGCAGGCGTGCAGCGGCGCCTGGCCGGCGGCGGCAGCACGGGCGGATCGTTCGGCGCGGGCCTGCGCATCAATTTCTGAGCGCTGGGCCGTCAAGCTTCGCGCCCGGCCAGTTCGCCCAGGCGTGCGCTCAACGCGCGCACTGCGGCGCGCAAGGCTTCCGGTGCGCGCACGGTGAAATCGAACGGCTGTCGCGCCAGCTGGCGCGCGAACCAGTCCAGCCCGTCGATCTGCGCGCGCAGCAGCACGCCGCCGTCGACCGGCTCGAACAGGCCCATCGTGCCGCCCAGCCGTTCCAGCGCTTCCTGCAGGGTGGTGTGCAGGAGCACTTCGGCGGTATGCGCGCGCGGCAGGGTGGCCAGGCTGAAGGTGAGGTGCGCGACGGCGTCGAAATCCCGCGGTCGCAGGAACAGCGTTTCCTGCGCCGTGACGTCGGCCACCCGATCGAGGCGGAACGAGCGCAGTCCTCGCCGTAGATGGCAGTGGCCGGCGACGTACCAGAAGCCTCCGCTGTGCGCGAGGCCGTAGGGATCGACCTCGCGCTCCGTCTCCATGCCGGCGGAGCTGCGATAGCGCAGGCGCACCCGCCGGCATTGCTGCGCGGCGGCGCTCAGGGCGAACAGCGTGTCGCTGGCGCCGGAGGCGGACGAACGCGCCAGGTCGAGCATCACCGTATCGGCCACCGCGCGCGTGCGCGCCATCAACCGCTCCGGCATCACCCGCTCGAGCTTGGCCTGCGCGCTGGCCACCGCGGCGGAGGCCTCGGTCAGCCCCATGCCGCGCGCCGCCAGCAGGCCCACCGACAGCGCCAGCGCTTCGTCATCGGTGAACATCATCGGCGGCAGCTTGAAGCCGGCGACCAGCAGGTAGGCGCCGTAGCGGCCGCGCTCGGCGGTGACCGGAATGCCCAGTTCCTCCAGCGCGGCGATGTAGCGGCGCACCGTGCGCGTGTCCACGCCCAGCCGTTGCGCGATCTCCGCACCGCTGATGCGGCGGTGCGTCTGGAGCAGCTCCAGCACGGCCAGGGCTCGGGTGGCGGGGCGGTACATGCCGCGCAGGGTAGCGGATAAACAGGACCGATCTCGCCCTGAATACCGCTTGCGCCGTGGAGGCATCCGGTAACTGGCGTAGGTTGGGGTGAGCCGCAGGCGAACCCCAACAGTGCGATGCGCATGGGTGGTGCCATGTTGGGGTTCGCCTGCGGCTCACCCCAACCTACGGGGTGTCACTCTGAAGGCAGGTGGTAGTCGAACGTGTAGGAATGCCCGCCCTTGGCGTCGATATGGATGACCAGCGTCCCGCTCAGCCCTGCCAGTTCATCGGTGCCGGAATCCGGCACCACCGTCACCGCCAGCGCCGGCGTACCGCGCGTCATCGTCGCGCTGTGCATCAGCACGAAGCTGCCGTGTTTCCCGCCCAGCGTGCCGGTGACCCGCTCCAGCGCGACATAGGCGCCGGAGCCGGTGGCCCGGTCCATCACCGCCAGCATCTCGCCCAGGCTGCTGCCGTCCAGGTCGCCGTGGAAGCGTTTGTCGATGGTCTGCCGGCCCAGCGCCGCGGCTTCGATGCCGGGTGCGGACGGCTGTGCCGCGAGCTTGACGTCGAACGTGCCTTGGGCGTGCTGCATGCTGCTCTCCGGATCGTGGGCCATGGCCGGCGCCGCCGCCAGGGCGACGATGGCGACGGCCAGCTGCAAGGGAAATCGAGGGAACATAGTGTGCTCCACCGGCGCGGACGATCGCCGCCTGGACCGGCATTGCAACAGGAGGCCCCTTTCGATGATTGGAAAAACGCGACAGCCATGAGCGCGCCGGCACCCGAGCCGCGCGGCGTACTGCACCCGCGCCTGCCGCAGGGCGAGTTCCGGCACGAACGCCGCCCGCCCGGCGCCGTCCTGGCGGGCCTGATCGAGCATTACTGGTTCGTCGCCTGGGATCTGCGCGGCCTGCCGCCGCAGACGCAGGAAACGCTGCCGCATCCGAGCGTCCACCTGGTGGTCGAGCCGCCGCAGGCGCGGCTCTATGGCGTGCACCAGGGGCGCTTCGTGCGCGTGCTCGAAGGACAGGGCCGGGTTTTCGGCATCAAGTTCCGGCCCGGCGGCTTCCGTCCGTTCTACAGCGCCGAAGTGGCGAAGCTGATGGACGGTTCGCTCGCCGCGCGCGATCTGTTCGGCGCGCCGGCCGAGCGTTTCGAAGCTGAAGTGTTAGCCGCCGCCGACATGGACGCGATGACGGCCGCCGCCGAACGGCTGCTGCAGGCGCACCTGCCCGCCGTGGACGCCAACGTCGAACGCGTCGCCGGCCTCGTCGCCGCTATCGCCAGCGACCGCTCCATCACCGCCGTCGAACAGCTGTGCGAACGCACCGGGCTCAACGCGCGCGCCCTGCAACGCCTGTTCAAGAACTACGTCGGCATCGGCCCGAAGTGGGTGATCAACCGCTACCGCCTGCACGAGGCTATCGCGCAACTGCAGCAGGAACAGGCCGCCGATTGGGTAGAGCTGGCGTTGTCCTTGGGTTACTTCGACCAGGCGCATTTCATCCGCGACTTCCGCGCCCTGGTCGGCTGCACGCCGGCGCAGTACGCGCGGCGGCTTCAGTCCACCGGATAAGGCAGCTCGCCGAACGTCGTCGCGTGATAGCCCTTCGCGCCCACCGCCAGCGCCAGCGGGCTGCGGAACTCGCGCTCCGCCGCCAGGCAGCCCAGCACCTGGGCGAAATGATGGCGCGGCTGCCAGCCCAGCTCGTGGCGCGCCGACGCGTTGACGTAGACGCGGTCGATGCGCGGGAACATCCGCCAGCCGCGCGCGCCATACAGCGCCTCGAACGAAGGGAACAGGCGCCGCAGCACCGCCGGCGCATCGCGGTGCAGCAGCGCGAGATCTTCCGGTGCGAACGGCGTGGTGGCCGAGACGATGTAGCGGCCGAAGCCCAGGGCCGGCGCACGCTCGATCGCCAGCAGGTGCGCGTTGACCACGTCCTCGATGTCCGCGCGTCGATACAGCAGCTCGTTGGCCTGCGCGTTGGCGAGATCGTAGGCGGCACGCTTGGCGGCATCGTCGTCGGCTTCGGGAAAGAAGCGCGACGTCCGCAATACCAGCACCGGCAGCCCATGCCGCCGGTGATACAGCTCGCACAGCTGCTCGGCGGCCAGCTTGGTGGTGCCGTAGATGTTCTTCGGCACCGGCGCGACGCACTCGGTGATCCATGCGGCCGGCGCGTCCGCGGCCGGCGTCAGCGCCGCGCCGAACACGCTGGTGGTGCTGGTGAAGACGAAGGCTCGCACGCCCGCCACCACCGCTTCCTCCAGCAGCGCCAGCGTGCCGCTGATATTGGTATCGACGAAGTGCTGCGCCGGATGCGTGGCCACGTGCGGCTTGTGCAGGGTGGCGGTGTGGATCACGGCGTGCACGCCGCGCATCGATTCGCGCACGAAGGCGCGGTCGGCGATGTCGCCGGTGCGGTGCGTGAACGGCGAAGCTTTCAGGTCGATGCCGATCGCCTCGCGCGAGGCGGCGCGCAGGCTGCGCATCAGTGCCTCGCCGAGATGGCCGGCGCTGCCGGTCACCAGGATGGTCATGGCTCGCTCCCGTGGTGCTGGGAGCAAGAGCGTAGCGAGCGTATCGGTGCGCCCGCCACGCATAAATTATGCGCGGCGCTCAGCTCAGCGTCGTGACCAGCCGTCCCACGCTGCCGTCGGCCAGCGCGATGCGTTCCCACAGCGCGGTGCTGGGCCGGATCGGCAGCTCTGCATTGGTGCCGGTGGCGATGCGCAGCGAGCCCTGGCGATCCTCGTACCAGCCGCGCGCGTCGAGCGTGGCTTCGGCGGCGAGGATTTCCGGCGTGGCGTAGACCAGCATCGAGGTGCCCAGCAGCTCGCCGGCGGGACGGCGCCAGTCGGCGAAGCGCGCCGGCGAGACGGCCAGCAGCCGATGCGTGCGGTCGCACACCAGGTGCACCTTCTGCGTCGAGGTTTCCACCAGCCGCTTCAGCGCGGCGTCCTGCGCGGGATCCGGCCGGGCTTCCAGCAGGCGCTGCACGGCCAGGCGCTGCGCCGTCGACAGCTCGAGGTCGCCACGTTCCCAGCGCGACACGGTGGATTGGGTGACGCCGAGCAGCTCGGCCAGGTGGCTCTGTTTCATGCCGCGCAGCTGGCGCAGCCGTCGCAATGCGCGTCCGAAGGGTGCCATGGCGGCCTCCGTCATCCGGTCAGTTACAGAACGATAGCGCGAGCAGGCGCTCCAGCGTGCCGGGCCGCCGCGCGCGCTCGATCCACCAGCGCAGCGCGGCGCCTTCCTCGCCGGTGCGCCAGGCCAGGTAGAAGGTCTCGGCCGGCTTGGGTTCCTCCACCTGTTTCACCACCAGCTCGCCGGCCTGGATCGCGGGGCGCGCATACGGTTCCGGCAGGAAGCCGAAGCCCAGGCCCGCGCGCTGGAAATCCAGTTTGCTGCGGATATCCGGCACGGTCATCGCCTCCTGCCCGAAGGCCAGCCCCACTGTGCGCGAGACCAGCTTGCGTGCGCTGTCGGCCACGGCGATGGCGCGGTACTGCTGCAGGTCCAGCCGGCCCAGCGGGCGGTCGAGCGCGGCCAGCGGATGCTCCGGCGCCACCGCGAACACGAACGGCAGCGAGCCCATCGGCTCGGCCACGTAGCCGCCGCCGGAAGGGCCTTCGCCGGCGGCGCCGATCAGCAGGTCGGCGCGGCGCTCCAGCAGCGCCTCCCAGGTGCCCGACAGCGCTTCCTGCCCCACCCGCAGCCGGGTGCGGTCGGCCACGGCGCAGAACGCCTCGATGTCCTCGCGCAGCGCGATCGGAGCGAACATCGAGTCGATCTCGATGGCGAACTCGGTCTCCCAGCCGGAGGCCACGCGGCGCACGCGCGCCTCCAGGTCCTGCGCGGCGCGCAGCAGGTGGCGACCTTCCTTCAGCAGCACGCTGCCGGCCTGGGTCAGGTCGGCGCGCGGGCCGGCGCGCTCGAACAGCAGCACGCCCAGCTCCTCCTCCAGCTTGGCCACCGTGTAGGAGATGGTGGAGGGCACTTTGTGCAGCTCCTTGCCGGCCGCGGCGAAGGAGCCGCGGCGGTCGATGGCGTCCAGGATCTGCAGGGCGTCGAGGCTGAGGCGCAGCATTCGAAATTCTCGATGGTAGGCCGGCAATCTACTCGCTTTTCCCCGCCGACGAGGGCGCCCATACTCTCTCCATCAGGACGCGATGGCAAGCAAAACAAGGCTTCTTTGGGCTAGTTGGCCCGGGCCGGCGAGCCATCGAATCTATCGCACATCACTACGGAGGCATCCCATGTTGGAAGTCCGCAAGAGCCAGGAACGCGGCCGCGCCGAGCACGGCTGGCTGTCGTCCCGCCATACCTTTTCCTTTGCCGAGTATTACGACCCGCGCCATATGGGCTTCGGCCCGCTGCGCGTCATCAACGAGGACCGCGTCACCGGTGGCCAGGGCTTCGGCACCCACGGCCACCAGAACATGGAGATCATCTCCTACGTGCTCGGCGGCGCGCTGGAGCACAAGGACAGCCTGGGCACCGGCTCGGTGCTGCGCTATGGCGACGTGCAGCGCATGAGCGCGGGCACCGGCGTGCGCCACAGCGAGTTCAATCATGACGGCAAGGAGCCGGTGCACTTCCTGCAGATCTGGATCATGCCGGAGCGGCAGGGCGTCGAGCCCAGCTACGAGGAGAAGCGCTTCGACGAGGCTTCCAAGCGGGGCCAGCTGAGACTGATCGTGTCGCCCGACGGCCGTGACGGGTCGTTGCGGATGAACCAGGACGCGTACCTGTACGCATCGATCCTGGCGGCGGGCGACAAGCTGGCGCTCGAGCTGGCGCAAGGCAGGCTCGGCTATGTCCACGTGGCACGCGGCAGCGTGACCGTCAATGGCACCGTGTTGGACGCAGGCGATGCGTTGCGGTTGAAGGATGTTGCGTCGATCGAGCTGGAAGGCGGCGGTGACGCCGAGGTGCTGGTGTTCGACTTGCCGCGTTAATCGAGTCCTTGATCGTGGCGGCAGGCGAATGAGGGTCGGGGCTCGCCAAAGAGGATCGACGAAGCGTCGCTCGCTTTTAGGCTCCCGCTTCTACGCTCCGTAGGTCCCCCTCACCCCGACCCTCTCTCCGCTGGGGAGAGGGAGATTGGGGGGTTACTCCTCGATCGGTACCAGCACCCCGCGCTTCAAGGTGCCCAGCGCCACGCGCGTCTGGAACCGCCGCACATTGGCGTTCTCCGCCACCAGCTTCTGCATCAGCGCGTCGTAGTCCTCGACATCGCGCGCGCTGACCACCAGCACGTAGTCGCCCTCGCCGGTGACGTACCAGGCCTCCTGCACGGCCGGTTCCGTCGCGATCCATTGCTTGAGGCTCGCCAGCAGCTCGGGCCGCTCGCGTTCCACTTCCACGTCGACGATCAGCGTCAGCGGACGCCCCGCGCGCCTGGGATCGACGATCGCCACCTCGGCGACGATCACGCCCTCCTCGCGCAGGCGCACGATGCGCCGCTGCACCGCCGAGGCGGACAGGCCGATCTCCGCGCCGATCAGTTCGGCCGAGCGGCGCGCATCGGTCTGCAGGATGGCCAGGATGCGGCGGTCGAATTTGTCCAGAGCGGTGGGCATGGCCGCGTCGCCTCGTCGAAGATCGGGTAGAAAACCCGCCGTCCTCCCGGCGGACGCGGCCCTGCCGCGCGGCGCCACCCTAGCATGGTCAGCCTTCGCCACCGAAGCGAGCGCATCGCATGACCCTCTCATTGGACCTCGACGGCGTTCTCGCCGCCTCGCCGCAGATCGATCCCGTGTTCCTGCATACGCCCTTGCGCAGGGCGGCCGCCCTCGATGACGCGCTGGGTTGCCGACTGCTGGGCAAGGATGAAACCGACAACCCGATCGGTTCGTTCAAGGGTCGCGGCACGGAATGGTTCGTCGCCACCGCGCTGAATTCCGGCGAGGCCATCGTGTCCGCTTCGGCCGGCAACTTCGGCCAAGGGCTGGCGCGCGCAGCCACGCGCCGCGGCCATGCCTGCACGGTCTTCGCGGCCCAGACCGCCAATCCGGCGAAGCTCGAGGCGATGCGCGCGCTGGGCGCCGAGGTGCGTCTGGCCGGTGTGGATTTCGACGCGGCGAAGTCGGCCGCGCGCCAGTACGCGGAAGAGCATCGGTTGCGCTTCGTCGAAGACGGTGCCGAGCCCGCGATCGCGCAAGGTGCCGCCACCATCGCGCTGGAATTGCTGGCCGAAGCCGCACCGGAGGTGGTGCTGGTGCCGCTGGGTAATGGCGCGCTGCTGGAAGGCATCGGCTCGGTGTTGCGCGCGCGTGCGCCGTCGGTCGAGATCGTGGCGGTGGTCGCCGCTGGCGCGCCGTCGATGAAGCTGTCGCTGGAAGCGGGACGCGCGATCGAAACCGCGCATGCCGACACGATCGCCGACGGCATCGCGGTGCGCGTGCCGATCGCCTCGCGGCTGCCGCAGCTGCGGCGCTGCTGCGATCGCATTGTCGCGGTGAGCGAGGCGCAGTTGCTCGACGCCATGCGCCTGATCCAGCGCCACCTGGGGATGGTGGTCGAACCCGCGGGCGCCGCGGGCGTCGCCGGCATCCTGGCCGAGCCGGCGCGCCATGCCGGCCGCCTCGTCGCCACCGTCCTGTGCGGCAAGAACATCCATCCTTCGTTGCGCGATCGGTTGACCCCATGAAACTGCTCTACCAGACGCACTCTCCCTACGCCCGCAAGGTGCTCGTCGCCGCCCACGAAAGCGGCCTGGCCGATCGCCTGGAAGTGATCCATCACGAAACCAGTCCCACGCGGCGCAACGAGGCCGTGTATGCGTTGAATCCACTGGGCAAGGTGCCGGTGCTGGTGCTCGACGACGGCACGGTGCTGTTCGATTCCAACGTGATCTGCGCATACCTCGACGACCTGCACGACGGGCCGAAGCTGATCCCGGCCGATGGCGCCGCGCGCTATCGCGTCCTGTGCGCGCAGGCGCTGGCGCAAGGCATCGCCGATGCCGGCATCGCGGCGCGCTGGGATCTCGAGCGGAGGCCGGAGGCCTTGCGGTGGCCGGTGCTGGCCGACGCCTATCGCGACAAGATCGCCGCTGCCTGCGATTACCTCGAACGCGAGATCGATACGGCGGCGATCGACCTTGGCGCCATCGCGCTCGCCACCGCGCTGAGCTGGATCGAGTTCCGCGAGGTCTACGACTTCCGCGCGGGCCGTGCGCGCCTGGCCGCTTGGTACGCGACTTTTGCCGAGCGCACTTCGATGCGCGCCACCGCGCTGAGCGGCGCGACCCATGACTGACGGAGCGCCATCCATGCTTTCGCAGACGTCAAGGCCTTCACTGTGGGCGTCGCTATTGTTCCTGCACGGCCATGTCGCCGATGCGCAGCTGGCGCAGCGGCTTGCCGGTGCCGCCGACGCGGAAGAGGCAGCGCCCCCTGCTCATGGCGAAGCGATGCGCCGCTTTGTCGAGCGTGGCCGCAAGCTTTCGCTGCGCCTGTGCCAGGGCATCGGAAGCGGCCTGGTGCACATGCAATAGCGCGCTGCCGACACGCGATTCGGCGCCGCTTCTGTGCGACACTCGGCGCCCATTCCATCAGCGGCGTACAGGGGGCGGCGCGATGCAATTCTTTGCTCTGGAACATTTCGCGGGACACGTGGGCGAGACCTTCACGGTCGCCCTGGATCACGACGGCAATGCACCGTTCGCACTGGTGGAGGCGCGGCCGCTGCCGGTGCAGCAGTACCAGGGCATGGTGCGCTCGCCGTTCTCGCTGTTGTTCCGCCACGAGGCGGCGATCGTGTTCCCGCAGAAGATCTACCAGATGAAGCACGCCGCCATCGGCGAGTTCGGCATTTTCCTGGTGCCGGTCGCGCGGGACCAGACCGGCTTCATCTACCAGGCGCTGTTCAACTGAGCGCGGCCGCGGTGGCCATCCAGCGCATGCGCTGGTGGCTGCCGATGTCTTCCTCGATGACGAAACCCATCCGCTCGTAGAGCCGGCGCGCGCCGGCATTGCGCTGCTCGACGTGCAGCATGACGCTGGCCAGGCCGTCGCGTTGCGCGGTCTGCTGGACCAGTTTCAGCAGTGCCGAGCCGATGCCGCGACCACGCGCCACCGAGAGCAGCGCGATATCGATCACGTTGACCTCGCGCCCGTCCTGATGCAGATACAGGCGGCCGACGGGCTCGCCCGCATCCTCGATCACCAGGTAATCCGCCGGCTGGTAGTGGGCGGTGTAGTGCTGGTGCTGCAGCACGAACTGGCTGTCGAGGAAATTCTGGCGAAGAGCTTCCGGCCATGGCACTGCGGCGAGTTCGGCTGCGCGTACGTCGGCGTAGAGGCGACGGAAGAAGGGAATGTCCTGGTTCTGTGCTTCGCGCCAGCTCAAGCCCGGCGGAAGGTCTTTCCCTGTTGCGGGCAGCCAGGCTGCCCGCAACGGGGGAAAGCTCAGTGCATCAACCGTGCTCACGGACGCGTCGGAAAGACACCCGACAGGCAGATGCAGAAGTTCAGCGTGAGGTAGGGCTGCTGGTTCTCGTGCGGCGCGCCGGCACCCGCCACGCCGATCGTTGCGGGCGGAAAAGTGGTGTTGAACGTGGCATCGGCCGTGAATGCCTTCATGCCCGGCTTCTGCAACGGGATGATGGCATTGCCGGTGGCCGGCGTGCCGGTGCGCTTAGTGGCATCGGTCTGGTTGTAGATGCGCGCGGCATGGCTGTGCGCCGGCATGGTGTTGGTCACCAGCGTGACACTGTCCGAGCCGAAGGTTTCACCCATGACGCGTGGCGTCAGCCCGGCGCCCGAACCCTGGCCGCAGGCGGCGTTGCCGATGTAGTTCGGCAACTGGTAGTTGGACGTGCCATTGCCGCCGAAGGTGGTGCCCAGCAGGGAGAAAAGAGCCGTATTCTGCTGGATCGGCATCAACTGTCCCGAGCATGCGGCCCAGTTGTAAGGCGCAAAATTGAAAGCGTAGATCTGGATCTCGCCAAGAAAGGGATCGCTCATGATGTTGGTCCTTGTGATCGGTCGATGAGCGTCAGCCCTGCGAGGGGAAGACGCCGGCCCACGCGATGCAGAAGCGCGCGACCAATGACGGCATGGTGTTGTCGTGCGGCTGGCCGTTGCCCATGGAACCGACGGCGGAACTCGCCATGGCGACGCTGGGAATGCTGGCCGTGCTGGTCGTGTAGAGCACATCGCCGCTGACGGCACCAAGCTGCAAGGTAGCGGACGGCGCGGTGGAGCTGCCAGCCGAACTCACGGCATAGTAGGCATGGGTATGCGCCGGTATCTGGTTGGACAGCAAGGTGACGTTCTCGGTGCCGGCGATCTGGCCAAGCACGTACGTCCCCATACCCAGCCCCGTGCCCTGATGGATCGGCACGCGACCGCACAGATTGGGCAGGCCGAATGTGTTCACGCCATCGCCGCCGTAGGTCGTGCCGAGCAAGGTGTACAGCACCTCGTACTCGGCGATGGAAAGTAGGCGGCCATCGCAATCGAACCAGCCATTGGGCGCGAAGTTGTAGGGAAACAGGCGGACTTCGCCAACATAAGGTTGAGACATGGCGTGGCTCCGGTCAGCTGCGCGAAGGATAGATGCCGTTAAGCGCGATGCAGAAATTCAGCACCAGGTATGGCTGCAGGTTGGAATGCGGCAGCGTCTGGCCCGCGTTGTCGAGCACATTGAGCGCGATCTGCGTACCGCTGTTGGCACCGTAGATCTGCTCAGAGCCGGTGTTGCCGAACAGACCCTTGCTGGGATCGATGGCAGTCGCCGCGGCCGTACTGGCGTTGAAGCCGTGGTTGTGCGAAGGCAGATTGGCGGTCAGCAGCGTGACGTTCTCGACGCCGCCGGTCTGGCCGATGTCCTGGCCATTGGTGGAACCCAGCGGCGTGCGGCTGCGCAGATCGGGAAGCTGGAAATTCGTGGTGCCGTTGCCGCCGTAGTACGTGCCCAGCAGCGAGAACAGCGCCTGGTTCTGCGCGATGGGCAGCAGCTGTCCATTGCAGAAAGCGAATCCCCTGGGCGCGAAATTGAACGCCACGGGCATGATCTGCCCGAGAAAGGGTTGTGACATGAGTTTTCCCCCTTGGTTATGCCGGCAAAAAGAGCCCCTGGCCGGATCGCTTAACTTTTGCGCATGATCCGGCATCTTGACAAGCACTTCGTGAGCCAGGTCACAATGTCGCGCTGCTTGCCCAAGGAGGGTAAGCACTTACGGGGGTAGGTGCAGGACCGCCAGGCAAGGCCAGAAGTCTGCCGGCGGAGGGGTCCGGTACCGCGGCTGCTCGTTCACGAGCCACGGCAGCTTTCACGAATGCGCCGCCAGGCGCCCGCCCGTTGGGAAGATGGGCAAGCAGGGGACAAGTCATGTGGCATACGGAGTCGAAGCATCGCGACGCGATGCGCCATGGGCTCGGCCGTAGCATTTTCGGCCGCTGGAGCGCGTTCCTGTTGCTGTGCATCATGCTGGCAGTGCCTGGCATATCGCACGCGAGCTGCCCGGATTTCACACCGCCCAATGCGAGCGTCGGATCGCCGGTGCCATCTGGCGGCACGATCGTCATCGACGTGCCTGCGAGCTGCAGCGGGTCCGGATTCCTGGTGATCGGCGATGTCACAACGCCCGCCACCCACGGTACGGCGCAGACCACCGACTACAGCAATCGCAAGATCACCTATACGAATAACGGTGACGGCGCCACGACCGATTCCTTCAAGTTCGACGACGGCCTCGGCGGCACCGACCCGGCGATCACCGTCACGCTCAATATCGCGCCGCACACGTCACCGATCAGCATCACGCCGACGACGCTGCCTTCGGGCACGGTGGCGGTTCCCTATAGCTCGACCACGTTGACCGCCTCCGGCGGTACCTCGCCCTATACCTATGCCGTCACCGGCGGCACCTTGCCGGCCGGCTTGACTCTTAGCAGCGGCGGCGTGATCTCCGGTACGCCGACGACGGACAATACCTATTCGTTCACCGTCACCGCGACCGACAGCGCTAGCGTCACTGGCATTCAGAGCTACACGGTCACGATCGCAGCGCCGAACGTGCACATCTCGAATACGCCCACCGATCCAGTCATCAACGCGCCCTACAGCTTTACGTTCACCGCGACTGGAGGCACGGCTCCCTACACCTACACGCTGGACGGAGGCACCACGCTCCCGGCTGGCCTGGTATTGGCGAGTAACGGCACGATCAGCGGCACGCCCACCGCCCTGGGCCTGAAGAGCTTCACGGTGAGGGCGACCGATAGCGGCGGCTTCTTCTCTGCCAGCAACTTCACTGTCACCGTCCAGAACCTGCCGCCCCCGGTCGCCAACCCGGTCAGCGCCACCGTCGCCTACAACAGCACCAACAACCCGATCACGCTCAACATCACCGGCGGTGCGCCGGCTTCGGTCGCGATCGGCACGAATGCGGCGCACGGTAGCGCTGTCGCCACTGGCACCTCGATCACCTACACGCCGACGGCGGGCTACGCCGGTCCGGACAGCTTCACCTACACGGCCACCAACGCGGGCGGCACCTCGTCGCCGGCCACCGTGACGATCACCGTCTCGCCGCCGACCATCACCTACACGCCGTCCAGCCCGGCCGCGGGCACCGTCGGCGTGGCATACAGCCAGTCGGTCGCTGGCGCCAGCGGCGGCGCAGCGCCGTACACCTACACGATCGCTTCCGGTGCCCTGCCGGCCGGCATCACGCTGGCCGCCAACGGCACGCTGTCCGGCACGCCGACGGCAAACGGCACGTTCAACTTCACCGTCAAGGCGACCGACAGCAGCACCGGCACCGGCCCCTTCAACAAGACCAGCGGCACGCTGACGCTGACCATCGCCGCGCCGACCATCAGCTACACGCCGACCAATCCGCTGCCGGCCACGGTGGGCACCGCCTACAGCCGCTCGCTGGCGAGCGCCACCGGCGGTACCGCGCCGTACACCTACACGATCGCTTCCGGCAGCCTGCCGGCGGGCATCACGCTGGCCAGCAACGGCACGCTGTCGGGTACGCCCACCGCGGGCGGCACCTTCAACTTCACCGTGACCGCGACCGACAGCAGCGGCGGTACCGGTCCGTTCAGCGCCACCAGCGGTGCGCTGACGCTGACCGTGAATGCGCCGACCGTCGTGGTCTCGCCGACCACGCTGCCCAACCCGACGGTGGCCACGGCGTATTCGCAGAACGTGACGGCCTCCGGCGGCACCGCGGCGTACACCTTCGCCATCACCGCCGGATCGCTGCCCTCCGGCCTGAGCATGAGCAGCACCGGCGCCATCACCGGTACGCCCACCGCGGCCGGCGCCTTCAACTTCACCATTACCGCGACCGACAGCAGCACCGGCACCGGCCCGTACACCGGCAGCCGCGCCTACACCATCACGGTGGCTGCGCCGACGCTGACGCTGACGCCCGCCTCCGGCGCAACCATCAACGGTACGGCCGGCGTGGCGGTAAGCGGCAGTTTCACCGCCGCCAACGGCACCGCGCCGTATACCTACGCGGTCACCGCGGGTGCACTGCCGCCGGGCGTGTCGCTGTCGTCCACCGGCACGCTGTCGGGTTCGCCGACGGCGGCGGGCAACTTCAACTTCACCGTGACGGCCACCGACAGCTCGACCGGTACGAGTGCGCCCTTCACCGTGTCGGGCAGCTACACGCTCGCCATCGTCGCGCCGACCATCACGCTGTCGCCGAGCACCTTGCCGGTGCCGGCGGTCGGCAATGCCTATAGCCAGACGATCACGGCATCCGAAGGCCATCCGACCAGCTTCACCTACGCCCTGACGTCGGGCGTGCTGCCGACCGGCCTGAGCCTGGACGGCAGCACCGGTGTGCTGAGCGGCACGCCGACCGCCGCCGGTCCCTTCAACTTCACCATCACCGCGACCGATAGCGGCGGCTTCACCGGCAGCCAGCCGTACGCCGTGAGCGTGGGCGCGGGCACGGTGATACTGCCGCCGGGCGCGCTGGCCAACGCCGCGGCGGAGGCGCCGTATACGCACACCTTCGCGGCCAGCGGCGGTACCTCGCCGTATACCTACTCGCTTACGGCGGGTGCGCTGCCGGCAGGCATGGCGCTGTCGTCCGCGGGTGTGCTGTCCGGCACGCCGACCGCGGCGGGCACTTTCAACTTCACCGTCCGTGCGGCCGACAGCAGCACCGGCGCGGGCGCGCCATTCACGGCGAGCCAGTCGTACTCGCTCACCGTGACCGCGCCGACGATCACCCTCGCGCCGGCCAGTTTGCCGGCGGCCTCGGGCGGCACCGCCTACAGCCAGACCATCACTGCCAGCGGCGGCAACGGCGGTTACACCTACAGCCTCTCGGCGGGCGCGCTGCCGCCCGGCATTGCCCTGAGCAGCGCCGGCGTGGTGTCCGGCACGCCGACCACCACCGGCAGCTACAACTTCACCGTCACCGCGACCGATGGTTTCAGCTTCACCGGCAGCCAGGCCTACACGTTTACCGTGAACGCGCCGACCATCACCATCTCGCCGGCCACGCTGCCTGCGGCGACTGGCAGCATTGCCTACAACCAGACGCTGACCGCAGCCGGCGGCAACGGTGGCTACACCTTCAGCCTGCTCTCCGGCGCCCTGCCGCCCGGCATCTCTCTGAGCAGCGCCGGTGTCGTCAGCGGCACGCCGACTACGACCGGCAGCTACAACTTCACCGTCAAGGCGACGGACGGCTTCGCCTTCAGCGGCAGCCAGGCCTACACCGTCACCGTGGGTGCACCGGCGATCGTGTTCACGCGCACCACCCTGCCGGGTGGTCAGGTCGCCGTCGCCTACAGCCAGACGGTGAGCGCGACCGGCGGCAGCGGCAGCTTCACCTACAGCCTCAGCACCGGTGCGCTGCCGCCCGGTATCGCCCTGAGCAGCGCCGGCGTCATCAGCGGCACGCCGACCACGGCCGGCAATTTCACCTTCACCGTGACGGCGACCGACAGCTTCGGCTTCACCGGCAGCCAGCCCTATACGGTCGGCATCAACCAGCCGGTACCGGTGGTGGTGAACGACACCGCCACCACGCCGGCCAATGCGCCTGTCACCATCAACGTGACCGCCAACGACACCGGCCCGATCACCAGCATCGCGGTGGCGCAGGCTCCGGCGCACGGCACGGCGACGGTGAGCGGCCTCAATGCGGTGTACACGCCGTCGACCAACTTCTTCGGCACCGACACCTTCACCTACACGGCCACCGGCCCCGGCGGTACGTCCACGCCGGCCACGGTGACCGTCACGGTGACGCCGCTGGCCGTGCCGGTCGCGGCGGCGCAGAGCGCCACGGTGCTGGCCGGCCAATCGGTCACCATCCATGCCACCGCCGGCGCCACCGGCGCGCCGTTCACCGGCGTGACGATCACCACCCCGCCGGCCAAGGGCACGGCAGCGGTGAGCGGTACCGACATCGTGTACACGGCGCCGCTGGATGCCTCCGGTGCGGTAGCCATGGACTACACGCTGTCCAACCCGTTCGGCACCTCGACGCCCGCGCACATCACGGTCACCGTCAATCCGGTGCCGCTGCCCGCGGCATTGACTGCCAACGTGGTGGCCGGCCGCACGGTGCAGGTGGACCTGACCAGCGCCGCGCACGGCGGTCCGTTCACGGCGGCTACGCTGGTCGCGGTGTCGCCGGCCAATGCGGGCCACGCCAACATCCACAACAGCGGCACCTCGGGCTATACGCTCGAATTCACCGCCGCCAACAACTACAGCGGCCAGGCCCAGGTCAGCTACACGCTGAGCAATGCCTACGCCACCTCGGCGACGGCGACGGTGAACATCACCGTGACCGGCCGCAGCGACCCGTCGAAGGATCCGGAAGTACTCGGCATCCTCCAGGCCCAGGCCGATTCGGCACGGCGCCTGGCGGTGGGTCAGATCAACAACTTCCAGCGTCGCCTCGAATCGCTGCATACCGGCAACGGCGACGGCGGCTTCAGCAACGGCATCAGCTTCAGCTCGGCCAGCGCACGGCAGAACCGCGATCCGATGACGGGCCTGCGCGGCCGCGACGACGACTGGGGCCGCCGCTTCCTGGTGCAGCCGGACGAGCCGACCCCGGGCCAGGGCCAGCGTGCCGGCTCGACTGGCCAGGGCCAGCCCGGCCAGTGGTCGGTGTGGACCGGCGGCGCGGTGAACTTCGGCAAGACCCTGCCGGGCAGCAGCGACGATGGCATCGACTTCACCACCTCGGGCATCAGCCTGGGTGCGGATCGCGCCATCAACGACCAGCTGGCCGTCGGCGCCGGCATCGGCTACGGCCATGACTCCTCCGATGTGGGCAAGCACGACAGCCGCAGCACGGTCGACGCCTACAGTGCGGCGGTGTACGGCAGCTATCGCCCGGTGCCGCTGGTGTATGTCGATGCGCTGATCGGCTACCAGAAGATGTCGTTCGACTCGCGCCGCTACGTCACCGACAACGGCAACACGGTGACCGGCAGCCGCGACGGCAAGCAGCTGTTCGCCTCCCTCTCGGTGGGCTACGAGCACCGCACGCAGGACGGCATGCTGATCTCGCCCTACGGCCGCTTCGACTTCGCCCGCGCCACGCTGGACGGCTATACCGAGCACGGCGACGACGTCTACGACCTGCGCTACGAGCGCTCGACCGTGAAGACCAGCACCGGCGTGCTCGGCCTGCGCGCGCAGTGGGTGGTCAAGCGCGACTATGGCGTGTGGATGCCGCAGCTGCGCGCGGAGTTCCGCCATGACTTCCAGGGCGCGAGCGTGGCGGCGATGCGCTATGCGGATCTGCTGGGCGGCCCGCTATACCAGGCGGTGCTGGGCAACACCACGCGCAACCACACCCTGGTCGGCGCGGGCGTGATGCTGCAAACGCTGAAGGGCTGGTCGATGCGCCTGGAGTACCAGAACCTGCTCGACAACAGCACGCGCGACAACCAGTCGATCCAGCTGGGGGTCGAGAAGAAGTTCGATCCGTAATGCGGGAGGCCGCGGGCGCTTGGCGCCCGCGGCCCTCTTTCAGGCTGCCGCACCATCCAGGCTCGTCATTCCGGCGCAGGCCGGAATCCAGTAACGACATGGCCTGATTTTCGCGAAGGCCGATCCGAAGTTTTCGCGAAGATCCTGCTCACCGCCACTGGATTCCGGCCTGCGCCGGAATGACGAGCTTGGGGCAGGCCGCCGCGATTCCTGGGTCGGCATGCCGCACCGCGGCGAATCGATAGCATCGCTATCGTTTGAACAAGCCCTCGCTGTACCGATCGCGCGCTAAGGCTGCCGCACACTACGGGCATGCCGATTTCCCCGCCCGTCCTCCATGCGTAGCAAACTGTTCGTTCCCGGAGGGCGGCCGGAGCTGTTCGCCAAGGCGCTGGCGGGCGAGGCGGATGCGCTGTCGTTCGACCTGGAGGACTCGGTCACGCCCGAGCTGAAAGGCGCCGCGCGCACGGCGATCGCGTCCTTCCTCGCCACCGAGGCCGCGCGGCAATCGCCCAAGCTGATGATCGTGCGCACCAATGCGCCGTCGACGCCGTACTTCGCCGATGACATCGAAGCCGTGGTCGGCGACGGCGTCACCCTGATCAACCTGCCCAAGATCGAATCCGCCGAGGAAGTGCGCGCGGCGGTGGACATGATCGCCAGGGTCGAAGCCACCCGCGGCTGGCAGCGGCGCACCCGCCTGTTGGTGAATATCGAAACGCCGCTGGCGCTGGCCCGGGCCGCGTCCATCGCCGGCGCGCATCCGCGCGTGGCCGGCCTGCAGCTGGGCCTGGCCGACATGTTCGAGCCGTACGGCATTGAGCGGCGCGACCTGGCCAACGTGCATTCGGTGCTGTTCGCCATGCGCATGGCGGCGGCGCAGGCGGATGTGTTCGCGCTCGACGGCGCCTTCGCCGATGTCGCCGACAGCGAGGGTTATCGCGAGGAAGCCGCGCTGGCGCGCCGGCTCGGCTATCTCGGCAAGAGCTGCATCCATCCGCGCCAGGTGGCGCTGGCCAACCAGGCCTTCGCCGTCTCCGACGCGGAGATCGAAAGCGCGCGCCGCATCGTCGAGGCCGCGCGCGAGCCGGGCAACCAGGGTCGCGGCGCCTTCATGGTCGATGGCAAGATGGTCGACCTGCCGTTCCTGAAACGGGCGCAGGCCCTGCTCGCCGCGGCGCACAAGCCGTGACGGCGGGAGAGTCCGTTCCGCCACCGCATCGAGAGGTCCGCGTGTTCCGCTGGTGGTTGTTCTGCCTGGCCTGGCTGGCGCTGGCATGTTCCGCGCACGCCGAAAGCCTCACGCCGCTGCATGGCGTCGACCTGCCCGCGTTGACGACGGCGCAACCGCTGGTCGGCATGGCGGTGATCGACGGCCAGACCGTGGCGGTTGCAGCGGGGCAGGCGTGGCGCCTGGACGATGCGCGCAAGCGCTGGCTCGCCTTGGCGTGGCCAGCGACAGTGCCGAATGAGGTGGCGTTGATCCAGGATGGCACGCGGGCCTATCTGCTGTGGACGGCGCAAGGGCACACCGCAGTGGCGGAACTCCATCCGCGCGGCGATCGCCTGGATGCGGCCGCGCTGCCCGCGTTGCCGGCGCGGCTCATCGATGCGCGCGGTGCGGTTTCCGCCGATGCCTTGTTCGTCGCAGGCAAGGATGCGGATGGGAAGGCCCGCGCATGGCAAGCCAACCCTGCCGATCCTCGTACTGGATGGACCGAAGTACCTGCCTGGCCGGGCAGCGAGCCTGCGTTGTCGCTGGCCACGCAAGGCCCCAACCTGTTCGTTGCAGTGGGACGCGAAAGCGGACAACACCTGTTGCGCTGGTCTGCGGCGAAAGGCTGGACCGACGCAACCACCGTTCCTGGCAAGCTGCTGCCCGCGGCCCCGCGCGCGCTGGGCCAGGCGCATCTGCTCTACCTGGTCGACACGCCGCAAGGCGTGCAGCCGATGACCTTCCACACCATCACCGGCTCCTGGGCCACGCTGCCGGGCGCGGCGCCCGCTGCGGACGCGGTGACGGCTGCGTGGCCGGACGGCTTCGCCTGGGCGCAGCGCGATGGCGGCGGCTATGCCGTGCACGCCGCACAGCTGCAGTCGGGCAAGCTGCTGCTGAAGTGGCTGGACTGGGTGGTGATCCTGGTCTACCTGGCCGCGATGTTCGGCATCGGCCTGTATTTCTACCTGCGCGAGAAGCGCAACAACACTGCCAACTTCTTCGTCGGCGGCCGCAGCATTCCGTTCTGGGCCGCCGGCGTCAGCCTGTATGCCGCCAACACCAGTTCGATCAGCTTCATCGCCATCCCGGCCAAGGCCTTCGAAAGCAACTGGACCTACCTCACCAACAATCTGATCGCCGTGCTCGGCCTGGCCTTCGTGGCGGTGTGGATCGTGCCGCTGCTGCGCCGGCTGGACCTGATGTCGGTGTTCTCGTACCTGGAAACGCGCTTCCATCCGGCCATCCGCATGCTGGCCAGTGCGCTGTGCATCGTCACCCAGATCGGCAGCCGCATGAGCGTGATCCTGTTTCTGCCGGCGCTGGCCATCGCCACCATCACCGGCATCAGCGTGACCCTGAGCGTGGTGCTGATGGGCGTGTTCACCATCGTTTACACCGCGATGGGCGGCATGAAGGCGGTGATCTGGACCGACTTCGTGCAGGTGCTGGTGAAGATGGGCGGCGCGTTGTTCGTGATCGGCTTCATCGTATGGCACCTGCATGGCGGACTCGGCCAGTTCATGGCCACCGCCACCGCCAACCACAAGATGCACCTGCTGGATTTCCGCTTCGACCTGACCAAGGCGACGGTGTGGGGCTTCCTGTTTCTGGTGCTGTTCGACGTGGTGCTGACCTTTCCCAAGGACCAGGTGCTGATGCAGCGCACGCTGTCGACCGAGTCGGACAAGGAGGCGGGGCGCTCGATCTGGATGTTCGCCGCGATCATGATTCCCGGCGGCTTCGTGTTCTACCTGATCGGCACGGCGCTGTTCGTGTTCTACAAGGACAACCCGGAGCGGCTGAATCCGCTGCTGCCGATCGATGCCACCTTCCCGCTGTTCATCGCGGCGGAACTGCCGATGGGCGTGACGGGTTTGATCATCGCCGGCATCTTCGCGGCGGCGATGGCGACGCTGTCGGGCATCATGAACAGCGTGGCGACGCTGATCTCGGTCGATTTCTACGAGAAGCTGGTGAAGCAGCCGTCGCCGAAGAAAAGCGTACTGATCGCCGAGCTCATGACGGTGGCGGTGGGACTGGTCGGCATTGCCACGGCTCTGTTGCTATCGCGCTTTGACATCCACTCGTTGTTCGACGTATCGATCGAACTGGCAGGTTTGCTGGGCGGTGGCTTCGCCGGCGCATATACGCTGGGGATGTTTACGCGGCGGGCGAATTCGCCGGGCGTGGCGATCGGAATCGGCTCGAGCATCGTGCTGACGCTGATCGCCTGGTCGTTCCACCTGGTGCATCCGTATTTCTATCTCGCCATCTCGATCCTGCTGTGCATCGTGATCGGTTATCTGGCGAGCCTGTTGTTTCCGCCGCCGACGCGGTCGCTGGAAGGCCTGACGATCTACTCCCGCAGAACAGACCATCCGGCGTAGGTTGGGGTGAGCGCAGCGAACCCCAACGCAGCGAAGCGCATGACCGTGGCGCATGTTGGGGTTCGCTGCGCTCACCCCAACCTACGACCCTTGACGTAGGCGTACCCCTCTCCCATCGTCCCTTCGGGGGCAAGACCGATGAGGGCGGCACGTGGAAACGCAATTCCTGAATACCTTTGTCACCGTCGTCGACCAGGGATCGATGGCGGCGGCGGCGCGCGTACTCAACGTGACACCCGCGGCAGTGGCACAACAGATCCGCACGCTGGAACGCGAACTGGGCGCCACGCTGATCGCCCGCGTCGGCCGCACCGTCAGCGTCACCGAACAAGGCTCGCGCATCCTGGAACGCTCGCGCGAGCTGCTGCGCAGCGTCTCCGACCTGCGCAGCGTGGCCAACGACAGCGCCGTTTCCGGCGAACTGCGCCTGGGCGCCTGCCCCACCGCGCTGGCCGGCATGCTGCCGGACGTGCTGGCGCGCATGGTCGACGCGTTTCCGCAGATCAACGTCTTCATCAAGCCCGGCTATTCGGTCGACCTGTATCGCGCGGTGGAGGCGGGCGACCTCGATGCAGCCGTGGTGCTGCAGGCGCCGTTCCCGCTGCCCAAGACCTGCGAATGGCTGCTGCTGCGCGAGGAGCCATTGATCGTGCTGGCGCCGAAAAGCATGGCCGGCCGCGATCCGCACGACCTGCTCGCCACCGAGCCGCTGATCCGCTACGACCGCAACCAATGGGGCGGGCGGCAGGCCGATGACTATCTGCGCGCGAACGACATCGTGCCGCGCGAACGCTTCGAACTGAACGCGCTCAATGCGATCGCCGTGATGGTCGACCGCGGCCTGGGCGTGTCGCTGGTGCCGGACTGGGCGCAGCCCTGGCCCGAAGGCCTGCAGCTGGCGCGCATTCCGCTGCCCAACCCCGCCGTGCCGCGGCGCATCGGCATCGTGTGGTCGCGCTCCAGCGTGCGCGTGCGGCTGGTCACCGTGCTGCTGCAGGAAAGCCGGAAGGCCATGCAGGCGAAGCCGCGCTGAGCACGTTCGCTGCTGCATTGCCGCATACCTGAGCTTCCTTCGTAAGCAACAAAAACTAGCCTCTGAACATAGTCCGCGACGGTTCTACGCCGACAGCGAAGCGCATAGGCTCGCTCGCAATCCAAAGTGGTTGCAGTACAGCCGCGAATAAGCGGTTCGCATAAGAAGACATGGGCCGTCGGGACGCCTGGGGGAGGGCGTTGCCAGTTCGAAGACGAAGCACCGTCCCCGGCGCGCAAGACGCGCCGACCCGCCGCAAGGCGGTACCAAGACGAGACAAGACATGATCAAGCCACTCACCGCCGCCATCAGCGGCATTCTGCTGGCCTACGCCGTCGGCGCGCCGGCGCAGGATGCAAGCGCCAACGGCGCCGCGCAGGCCGATGCCAATACCACCGCTCCCAAGAAGAGCGGAGACGACAAGGCCAAGGACGCCGTCAACCTGCAGCAGGTGATCGTCACCGGTACGCGCAGCCCCAAGGCGATCGACGAGATCCCGGGCGCGATCACCGTGGTGTCGAAGGAAGAAATCCAGCACACCCTGCTGGTGACCGAGGACGCGACGGCGGTACTGGCGCGCTCGGTGCCCGGCTACGCCGAGTCCTCGCAGGCCATGAGCAACACCGGCGAGACCCTGCGCGGCCGCATCCCGCTGCGCCTGTTCGACGGCGTGCCGCAAGGTTCGCCGCTGCGCGAAGGCACGCGTAACGGCACCTTTACCGACATGGGCATCATCGGCCGCGTCGAGGTGATCAACGGCCCGTCCGCTTCCGAAGGTATCGGCGCGGCGGGCGGCATCATCAACTACCTGTCCAAGACGCCGACCAGGGATGGCGACGAGGTGACGCTGACCACGCGTTACCAGACCCAGGCCCACAGCGACAGCGAAGGCTGGAAAGTCGGTGCCACCTATACGCACAAGCAGAAGGAATTCGACGCGCTGCTGTCGGCTTCCTATATCGACCGCGGCATCAGCTACGACGGCAACGGCCGCCGCATCGGCCTGAACACCAGCGGTTCGCTGGCCGATTCCGAATCCAAGAACCTGTACGCCAAGGTCGGCTTCAACTTCGGCGCCGAAGACGAGCAGCGCCTGCAGGCCAGCGTCAGCCGCTTCCGCATCGAGGGCAAGGGCGAGTACGTGCAGGTGCTCGGTTGCCGCGGCCCCACCGATACGCCGCCGTGCGCCGTGCCGCGTACCAACACGTCCGAGAAGGGCCATATCTTCGGCGCCAAGGACGCGTTCAACGACTTCAAGCAGTACCAGCTGCAATACACCAACGACAAGTTCTTCGGCGGCTACCTGGACGTCAATGCCTACAAGGCCGACCAGTCCATGCGCTACCTGCCGGAGAACACCGAGGACAAGCAAGATCCGCTGATCGCTCCGCTCGGCACGCTGTACGACCAGTCGGAAATCCTGGTGCACAAGAAAGGCCTGCGCACTTCGTGGACGCGGCCGGACATCTTCAATGTCGCGGGCCTGGAGCTGCACACCGGCATCGACTTCGGCAAGGACCAGGCGCAGCAGCGACTGGCCCTGACCAACCGCCTGTGGGTGCCGCCGATGGACTACAAGAGCGTGGCGCCGTATGCGCAGCTGTCCTGGGACCTGGGTCCGGTGACGCTCAGCGCCGGCTACCGCCGCGAGGACGACAAGCTCACCGTCAACAGCTACACCACCACCTATTACCGCAACCGCGTATTCGTGCAGGGTGGCGGGCTGAAGTACAAGGAAGGGCTGAAGAACTTCGGCGCGATCTGGCGCGTCGACGACCAGTGGTCGACCTTCCTGTCCTACAGCGAAGGCTTCACCCTGCCGAACATCGGCATCCCCCTGCGCAACATCAACACGCCGGGGCAGTCGGTGGACAAGATCCGCGACCTCAACGCGATCGTGTTCAAGAACTATGAGGGTGGCTTCAACTGGCATGGCGACCATGGCGCGTTCGGCGCCACCCACTACGTGTCCAAGTCGCCGTTCGGTTCCTCGCTGGCGGTGGACCCGCATACCACCGACTTCATCCTGAGCCGTGCGCCGGTGCGCATCGAAGGCACCGAGCTCACTGGCGAGTGGCGCTTCGACAAGGCGTTCAAAGTCACTGGCCTGTACTCGCGCATCCGTGGCAAGACCGCGTTCTGGTCGGCCGATCCGGCCGGGCGCTATGGCGCGGGCGGCCTGAACAAGCCGCTGGGCGTGCTGGACATCAATCCGGACAAGTTCGCCGCGGCCGCGACCTGGAATTTCCTGCCGGACTTCGATGCCACGCTGGGGTTCACCACGCTGTTCAGCCGTCACGTTTCCGGCAGCGACACGCGTGCCTACGACGGCGCCAAGTTCAGCTACTCGGAGCAGACCAAGGGCTACACGCTGTTCGACCTGGGCGTGAACTACGACCTCGGCAAGCACGGCAAGCTGTCGCTGGGCGTGGAGAACCTGTTCAACCGGCAGTACATCCTCAGCTGGTCGCAGCTGGCGGGCTACCAGAACTACTGGGCGGGCCGCGGCCGCATGACCTCGCTGACCTACACCGTCACGCTGTGACGGTCTGGTTGGCGCAAGGGCGGCGGGCCGTCTTCATGGCGGCCTTCGTCCTGTGCGCCTGGCCCGCGGTGGCGGGGACACCGTTGCCGCCGGCGTCGGCAAAGGACGAAGGTTTTGCGGCGGAACGGCTGGAACGCTTGCATGGGTCGCTGCGCGTCGCGACGGGTGCGGATGGCTACCTGGGCGTGGTCGAGCTGATTGCGCGGCACGGCCGCATCGTCGACTGGCAGGCCTACGGCTATCGCGACCTGGCGCGGCGCGCACCGCTGCGCCGCGACGATATCTTCCGCATCTACTCCATGACCAAGACGGTGACCACGGTCGCCGTGCTGATGCTGGTGGAGG
>Ga0102588_1000724_pt1 | contig 31746 bp, 26 predicted proteins | sample AraplaMF_Col_mMS_FD_76854 | JGI IMG/M metagenome (GOLD analysis project Ga0102588, IMG submission 76854) | Arabidopsis root microbial communities from the University of North Carolina, USA - plate scrape MF_Col_mMS (SPADES assembly) (version 2) | ecosystem: Host-associated > Plants > Roots >...
GCATCGGCCTCTCGCTCGTCGCCATGATCTTCGCCGGCGCCGGCTTCCTGCCGCCGGTCACGGGCGCCATGCTGCAGGAAGTGATCGATGTGGCCGTGATCCTGAACGCGCTGCGGGCGCTGCGCTAAAGCATGTCGCGCAAAAGTGTGCAGCGGTTTTGCGGTAACGACATGCAAAAACAAAAGCCTAAAGCGTGGCAAGCGAATCTTGGAGATCGCGACACGCTTTAAGTCATCAACGAATTCTAAGCCTTGACCAGATGCTTCGGCCAGAATGCCTTATGGACTTCGGCGGCTTCGTCTTCAATGTTCGGCCCATCAACGGTGACGATGCGCGCGCCGGTTTGCAGCACCGCCCGGCTCGGCACGTTCAAACCGATCCCGGCGATCTCGCCAAGCCGCGCCTCGGAGCACGCAAACACCATGCGCCCGATGCCCGACCAGTAAATCGCCCCGGAGCACATCGCGCACGGCTCCGTGCTGGTGTAGAGCGTGCAGTCGGCAAGATATGCGGTGTTGTAGTGCTGTGCGGCCAGTTTGATCAGGTTCAGCTCGGCGTGGTTCGTCATATCGTGGCCGGTGAAGACGCTGTTTTCGGCGCGCAGGATGACTTCCCCGTCCTTCACCAGCAGCGAGCCGAACGGTTCGTCGCCGCGTTCCATCGCAGATTTGGAGAGCGCAATCGCCTCGCGTAAAAACGGCTCGTGGTTTTCCATCGGAGTCTCCTCCTGAAGCTGGAGCGAGATGATCTTCTCTTGAAGCGGAGAGACTTTCAAGGGCTGCAGATCAGATTCAAGATCGGCGATCTGTATCGCCGCAGGCAGAAGCAGACGACGTCGCCGTCACCTGTGTCCCATCGGGATCGCAGATGACGGCCACGATATCTATCGGCCTCTCGTTCAGTGGACGAGGAACAGAGGCAGCTGGCAATCCTCGATCATCCTGCGGGTCACGCCGCCGAACAGGCTCTGCTGCCATCTCGGGTGATTGTAAGCCCCCATGACGATCAAGTCCGCGCCCATATCCACCGCATGCCGGGTAATGATCTCGTCGGCGCTCTTGCCTTCGCTCGAAAGGCGATCGATCTGGACCTTGACGCCATGACGGGCAAGGAAGGCTGCGATATCGGCGCCCGGCTCTTCGCCGTTCACGCCCATGCGGGCCACAGGGTCGACCATGGTCACATGAACGATTTCGGCTCTTTCCAGGAGATCGAGCGACTGGCGGGCGGCTCGCGCTGCCTCGTTGCTGGAATCCCATGCCAGCACCACTGCTCTTGGCGAGGTGGTGATTGCGTGCCGGCCGCGGTTGATCAGGATCGGCGTCGGCGCCTGGAAAAGCGCGCCATCGAAGATCCGCTTCCTGAGGTCGGCATCCCCAGCCGCATCAGATCCCAGGAGCACGATGTCGGCATAAAGCGCACGCTGGGCGATATCCTGGTCGGCCCATGCAAATTCCGTATAGAGATCCTGGACCTCGAACGAGAGGTCGCTGGTCGAAAGCGTCTCCTTGATTTTCGCGATCGTCGAGGCGAGTTCGTCGATCTCCCGCTGCCTCTCATCCAGCCAGGCGGTCGAGATCGCATTATATTCCCCGAACGATGGGGCCGCCCCGATGGAAACGGCAAGCGCGGTCAGATGTGCCCCATAGGTAGCGCAAAAGCTCGTCGCACTTTTCAGATCCTGCTCGTATTTGTTGCTCTTGAGGATGCTCAGAACTGTCGTAATGGCCATGATGGCTGCCTCCGCGTTGCATGTCGCAATGATAGCATCCGGAACGCTGTGGTCTTTGACATCAGTCAATACGATCGGGCAGCAAGCTCGGCGGATAGCGCCTGCTGCCGATCTGGATGACGGGTCGAAAGGCGAGCCGAAAACGGCCCGTAAACTACCGTAAGATACGTTGCACCGCGAAGCACTCCAACTATGCTGCAGGTGCTAACGAAGTTCCCGTGGCCGGCAGCGCCGCCCATGCGCAAAATGCGGACGAGGATCAAGACTATTACTTCCAGCATTAGGTCTTTGAACTCCCGCCGAGAGCGGTGAACCAGGAGGTTTGACATGTTTGGCATGTGGTACCCTTCCCATCTCTCGAAGTTTGATTTTGCAACCCAGTTCGGCCCGGCCGGCATGGCCTTCGATTATGTCAGAGACGCCACCCAGCGCAGCGTCCTCTTCTGGGACGTGATGCGAAAGCGCGGCAATCAATATCGTGTCCATTCCGAAGCGGCGGCACCGCATGTCCTGAGCTTCACACCCGAGGTCCTGCTGGATGGGCGCACGCTGGAGCGGCCCGTCAACTATGCGCTGGTCCGTATCGTCCCGCCCAAGGGAACGGAGATCGACGAAACACGCCGGCCTTTCGTCGTGGTCGATCCGCGTGCCGGGCATGGGCCGGGCATCGGCGGCTTCAAGGCCGACAGCGAGATCGGCGTGGCGCTTGCAGCCGGCCACCCCTGCTATTTCATCGGCTTCCTGCCGGAGCCGGTCGAAGGCCAGACGCTCGAGGATATCGCGCTTGCCGAGGCGATCTTTCTGGAAAAGGTCATTGCGCGGCATCCGGATGCCGATGCCAGGCCCTGCGTGATCGGTAACTGCCAGGCCGGCTGGGCCGTCATGATGCTGGCCGCCATGCGCCCGGAACTCTTCGGCTCGATCATCATCGCCGGCGCGCCCCTGTCCTACTGGGCGGGCGAACGCGGCAAATATCCGATGCGCTATACCGGCGGCCTGCTCGGCGGCTCCTGGCTGACGGCGCTAGCTGGCGATCTCGGCCACGGGAAGTTCGACGGCGCCTGGCTGGTGCAGAATTTCGAGAACCAGAACCCCGCCAATACGCTCTGGACCAAGCAGTACAACCTCTATTCCAAGATCGACACAGAGGCACCTCGCTATCTCGGCTTCGAGCAATGGTGGGGCAATCACGTCAACCTCAACGCCGAGGAAATCCAGTTCATCGTCGACGAGCTCTTCGTCGGCAACAATCTTGCCGCCGGCCGTATCCAGACTTCGACGGGAGAAGCGATCGATCTCAGGAACATCCGCGCGCCCATTGTCGTCTTCTGCTCCAAGGGCGATAACATCACCCCGCCCGCCCAGGCGCTCGGCTGGATCGCCGATCTCTATGACAGCGTCAGCGAAATCCGCTCGCACGGGCAGACGATCGTCTACACGGTGCACGAAAACGTCGGCCATCTTGGCATTTTCGTCTCCGCCAGCGTCGCCCGCAAGGAACATGGGGAATTCTCCAGCAATATCGACCTGATCGACGCACTGCCGCCCGGCCTCTACGAAGCGATCTTCGAAGCCAAGACCGATGCGACGATCGGCGGCGATCTCGTCGAAGGCGACTGGATCATGCGGTGCGAGGAAAGGACGCTCGACGATATCCGCGCGCTCGGCTGCAACAATGCCGCCGATGAGAGGCGCTTTGCGACGGCAGCCAAGGTCTCGGAAATCAACCTGTCGCTCTACCGCACCTTCGTCCAGCCTTGGGTCCGTGCGATGATGCCGGAACAGGCGGCCGAGAAGATGCGCGAACTCCATCCGCTAAGGCTGCAATATGAACTGCTGTCCGACCTCAATCCCCTGATGGCGCCGATTGCCGATCTCGCCGTCAGCGTGGAGGAAGAGCGCCATCCCGCGGCTGAGAACAATTCGTTCGTCGCCCTGGAGCAGATCGCCTCGCGCCAGATCGTGGCCGGGCTCGACGCGTGGCGCGACGCGATCGAAGCCATGAGCGAGGCGACGTTCCTCGCCGTCTACGGATCGCCGTTCCTGCAGGCCGCCGTCGGCATCGATCCGGCGAGCGACAAGCCGCACCGGCGCGCAAGCAAGACCGCATTGCATGCGCAGGTGCTGAAAGCCAGGATCGAGGAACTGAAGGCCGCCATGAACAAGGGCGGCCTGCACGAAGGCATGGCGCGCAGCCTGCTTTACGTCGCCATGGCGAGTGGCGCAGCCGACGAGCGCGGCTTTGCCGCCATCCGCCGCATGCGCCGCTCCGAGGACGGCATGCCGGCAATGACGCTTGCCGAATTCAAGGCGCTGATCCGCGACCAGTTCCTCATGCTCGTCATCGACGAACAGGCGGCCGTCGATGCGATCCCGCATCTTCTGCCGGCGGATGAAGAAGAGCGCCGTCGTGCGCTGTCGGCGCTGCGAGGGGTGGTGAGTGCCCGCGGCGCCCTGTCCGGCAAGGCCGAGGAACGCTGGCAGAAGATCGTCGGCCTGTTCAACGTTTCCGAAGCGCCGCTCGCAGAGCCGCTAGCGCCAGTCGCAGAGCCGGCAGCGCCGGAAAGCCCAAGCGCCAGCCCCAGGCCGATCAAGGCCATCAGGCGGGTGAAATAGCCTGCCATATTGCCTGATGCGGAGCATTTGAACGCATCTTTCAAGAGGAAAAAAACACATGCCGGATTGGGAAAACCCGGGCGAAACCGGAAGGCACGAAAAATATGAACGGCTGATCGCCAAGGCCAAGCTGGCGCCGCAGATGACCACCGTCGTCGCCCACCCCTGCGACGAGTCATCGTTGCGCGGCGCGGTCGAAGCGGCCGAAACCGGGCTGATGCGTCCGATCCTCGTCGGCCCGACCCAAAAGATACGGACCGTCGCAGCGGCGCACGACCTCAATATTTCGCCTTTCGAGCTGGTCGACGCCCCGCATAGCGATGCCTCGGCCGCCAGGGCCGTCGAGATCATCCGCGAAGGCCGAGCCGAACTCCTGATGAAAGGCAGCCTGCATACCGATGAGCTGATGCGCGCCGTGACCTCTTCGGCGACGGGACTGCGCACGGCGCGGCGCATCAGCCATGTCTTCGTCATGGACGTGCCGCACCATGCCGAGACGCTGTTCATCACCGATGCCGCGATCAACATCGCCCCCGACCTCGATGCCAAGCGAGACATCATCCAGAACGCCATCGATCTTTTCACGGCGATCGGCCTCGGCACGCCCCGGGTGGCGATCCTTTCGGCGGTCGAGACCGTCACGTCGAAGATCCCCTCGACCATCGATGCGGCCGCGCTCTGCAAGATGGCCGAGCGCGGACAGATAACAGGCGGCATCCTCGATGGGCCGCTCGCCTTCGATAATGCGATCGATCCGGAAGCGGCACGAATCAAGGGCATCCGGTCCGAGGTCGCCGGCCGGGCTCAGATCCTCGTTGTCCCCAATCTCGAGGCCGGCAACATGCTGGCGAAGAACCTGACCTTCCTGGCGCGAGCGGATGCGGCGGGGCTCGTGCTGGGCGCACGGGTGCCGATTATCCTGACATCGCGCGCCGACAGCGTGCGGGCGCGCCTCGCCTCCTGCGCCGTCGGCGTGCTCCTTGCCGAAGCGCGCCGGCATGCGGCGCCGATACAGGGCGCTTGATGCCATGGACACGCTTCTCGTCGTCAATGCCGGTTCTTCCAGCCTCAAATTCGAGGTCTTCGCCGCCTCGGGCTCGCTTGCCCGGCAGGTAAAGGGAAAGATGGAGGGCATCGGCACCGCCCCGCGCCTGACCATCAGGAACGCCAGCGGCGAAAAGCTTGCCGACGCGGACTATCCCGGCGATGCCGTCCCGGATTTGCCGACGGCCATGCGCCTGGTCGGGCAATGGCTGCGGGAACGGCACGAGGGGCGGCTGGTCGCCGTCGGCCACCGGATCGTCCACGGAGGTCCCGACTACAGGCATCCGGTGCGTATCGACGAGAACCTGCTGCGCGATCTGGAGCGCTACACGCCGCTTGCGCCGCTGCATCAGCCGAACAATCTCGCGCCGATCCGCGTGATCATGGAGCACCAGCCGCAGCTCGCCCAGGTCGCCTGTTTCGACACGGCCTTTCACCGCGGCCGTGATCCGATGACCGAGCACTACGCCATTCCTGCCCATTACTTCGCCGAGGGCGTGCGGCGCTATGGCTTTCACGGCCTGTCCTACGAATATGTTGCCGGCAGGCTCGCCGAGATCGCACCGGATATCGGCCGCGGCCGGCTCATCGTCGCCCATCTTGGAAGCGGCGCCTCGCTCTGCGCGATCCATGAGGGCAAAAGTGTCGAGAGCACCTTGGGCTTCACCGCTCTCGACGGCCTGCCCATGGGCACGCGATGCGGGCAGATCGATCCCGGCGTGCTTCTCTATCTGCTCCAGGAACGCGGCATGAGCCCGGCGCAATTGCAGGATCTGCTCTACAAGGAGTCCGGTCTCAAGGGCCTGTCAGGCATCAGCAACGATGTGCGCGATCTGCTGTCGAGCGACGAGCCCGGAGCCGGTCTCGCACTCGATCATTTCGTCCATCGCATCGGCCTCAATGCCGGCATGCTTGCTGCGGCCCTCGGCGGTGTCGATGCCTTCGTCTTCACCGCAGGCGTCGGTGAAAACTCGCCGGTCATGCGCGAGCGCATAGTCCACAAGCTTGGCTGGCTGGGTGCGACGCTTCATGCGAGGGCCAACGATACCGGCGAGTTGCTCATATCCGGCGACGACAGCAGGATCGCCCTCTACGTCGTCCCGACGGACGAGGAACTGATGATCGCACGTCATACTTTTGCACTTGTTGCCGCCTGACCGGCAGACCTTTCAACCAGCAAGAGGGGCAGATGATGATCCCGGACGTGAAGGCCAAACTTCTTGAGGGCAAGCGTGGCCTTGTGGTGGGCATCGCCAACGACCAGTCGATCGCCTGGGGCTGCGCAAAGGCATTCCGCGCGTTTGGCGCCGAACTCGCGGTAACCTACCTCAACGACAAGGCGAAGCCCCATGTCGAGCCGCTGGCGGACGCATTGGAAGCGCCGATTTTCCTGCCGCTCGATGTGTCGGTGCCGGGGCAGCTGGAGGCGGTGTTCGACAATATCACCGCATATTGGGGCGAGCTGGACTTCGTTGTCCATTCCATCGCCTTCTCGCCGAAAGATGCGCTGCACGGCCGCGTCGTCGATGTGCCGCGCGAGGGTTTCCTGAAGACGATGGACATATCCTGCTGGTCTTTCATCCGGATGGCCCATCTTGCCGAACCGCTGATGAAACGCGGCGGCACGCTTTTCACCATGACCTATTACGGCAGCCAGATGGTGGTGAAGAACTATAATGTCATGGGCCTCGCAAAGGCCGCACTCGAAAGCGCCGTGCGCTACATCGCCGCCGAACTCGGGCCGAAGGGCATCCGGGTCCACGCCATCTCCCCCGGCCCGCTGGCGACACGCGCGGCATCAGGCATTCCCGAATTCGACGAGCTCCTGAACAAGGCCGAGGAAACGGCCCCCACGCGCAGCCTCGTCTCGATCGACGATGTCGGCATGGCGACCGCCTTCCTGGCGCATGACGCGGCACGTCTGATCACCGGCGATACGATCTATATCGACGGCGGTTATCACATCATCGATTAGGTCACCCCGACGGGCGAAGACCTTGCCGGGAGTAATCTAGCAGCTCGGGCGCACCTGTGCGGACGAATCCGATCCAGGAAGTCCCGCCGACGCACCGGTGCCGGTCATGCCGTTGCAATCCGGCGTTCCCCCGCCCATCCCATTGCCGGTGCCGGACGGCCCGCGCACGGCCGGATTCGTCGTATTGGGATTGGGCACGATGCTGTTGGTGTTGGTGTTGTCGATGCTGTTTGCGTTCGGCAACAATGTATTTCCGGCGCCGGCGCCTGTGCCTGTCCCGACGCCGCCGGAGGAGCCGGAACCGATCAAACCGCCTCCGGAGGCGCCACCCACGCCACCTGTACTGCTGCCTGCCCCGCCGGTGCCACCGCCAACGCCTGACGACTGCGCCATCGCAGAGGCGGCGAGGCCGATGGAAAGGATGGATACCGTGATGAGCTTCTGAAGCATGAAAACCTCCGTGGTGCTTCATTGGTCATAAGGCACAACTTGGGGCTCAGCCCGAGGTTCCGCTCATCACGAATAAGTTTCGACCTTTCGCGGGTCCCGATGCCGGGAGGACATTGGAACTCTGAAAGCTCAGCTCACCAAAGGAAGGACAATATCGAGGTTCTGCATCGCGCCGACATGGTTCCAGGGCGGCGAATTGTAGAATTCATATCCCCCGTTGCCATCAGGCAGGAACATTTCGCCGGATGCTGCGATCCAGTCGACGCTGACGAATTCGTAGGTCCGAAGGATCTCGGCGTAAGAACCTGAATGGTTCATGGAAACATAGCGGCCCGCCCGAAACTGCAGCGGCGACAGGGCGGTATTGTCAGTGGGAAAACCCTGATCCACGACAGCACAGTCGTAGCGGACAAGTTCCCCCGGCGTGATCAGCGGCGTGTCGAGAATGATGCCCACCGGCCGCGCTTCTTCAAGTGGAAAGCCGATCCGCTCCAGATAGTCGGCAAATTTCCGCCAGTTTTCCTCGAACGAGGCGTAGGATCCATAGAACCGCATGGCCAGAAGCCTCATGTCCGGGCGCTGGCCGATTTTCACGCGCGCCAGGTCCGTCTTCTCCGGCCTCGGCCGGGCCGGCAGCACCTTCTGGGCCGCGACACGGTAATCCGAAGGCGCCAATCCGAATTGCCTTTGGAACGCGCGGATGAAAGCCTCATGGCTGGCATAGCCGGCATTGAACGCGATATGCGTGATCGGCTGGCCGCTCATCTGCAGGTTCATCGCCGCACGGTCGAGCCGTGTGCGGCGCATGTAGGCGCTCGGCGATTCCCCCATGACCTCCTGGAACTGCCGCTGGAAATGAAAGGGGCTGAGCCCGAGATGAGCCGAAATGTCCTGCAAGGTCGTCGCCGCGGCAGGAGTACGCTCGATCATGCGCACGGCGCGCGCAATCCGCGGGTGGTCGAGCATTCGCGGAGGCGGAGCCTTCCGGAACGAGGACGCATTGTAACCCGCCGGGGGCGGATCGTAAGCCAGCTCCCGATCGGCATTTTCGAAATCATCGTTCATTGAAAACAGCAAAGACTACAGTTGGATAAGGGACTTCAACTTAGCCTCACCGCAAGTTTTATCAAGTCAGCAGACGCGCCTTCCGTGTAGAGAAGCTCATTCCTGTGCGATATTTTGAAACCGCTGCGAGTTTTTTCATGACATTCTCCCTGTCCGGCCGTCCGGCCCCAACCTTTCGACGGCTGTCCGAGACGCCGGAAAGCAGCGGGAGCAACCCGCATGATCGGACGTCTCCGGGCAGGACATTCATGCGGCAGCTCGTGTTCGGCCCGCTTTCCCTGATTCTTCTTGCGATGATGGTGCTGCTTGGCGCGGCAACCTCTTCCGCCCAATCCGCCCCCGTCGTTACCTCCGTTTCGGTCCCTGCGAATGGATATTATAAGAACGGGGACAGTCTGACCTTTGCCATCCAATTCAGCGAGATCGTAATCGTCAGCGGCACGCCATATGTTTCAGTGATCGTCGGCAGCCAATCGCGGCAGGCAAGCTACCTCTCAGGAAGCGGGACGAGTTCGCTTCTGTTCCGATACGCGCTCCAATCCGGAGACATGGATATGGACGGCGTGACGCTCGGCGCCGCGATAAGCCTGAACGGCGGCACCATTGAGAACGCCGGAGGTCAAGCCGCCGACACCACCCTCAACAATGTCGGTTCGACGACCGGTGTCCTGGTCGACACGCTGAGCCCAAGCGTCGTGACCGCCGTCACCGGTAATCCGCCGTCGAATGCCACGCAGGTGACGTTCCAAATCGTGTTTTCCGAGGCCGTGACGGGCTTCACAGCGGCAGACATAACCGTGGCCACGACAGGAACGGCCAGCGCCACGCTCGCCAACCTCCAAACCGCCGACAACATCACGTATACGATTCTTGCCCAGAACATTTCCGGCTCGGGCACCCTTCGTCTCGACATATCGGCAGGTTCCGTCCAGGATTCCGGAGGCAACGGCAACCTGGCAGGGACCGGAGCGCCATGGACCGTCGGCGCCTCGTCCAATGCCGATCTGTCGCAGTTGCAGCCCAATCAAGGCAGCCTCAGCCCGGCTTTCAATGCGAATACGCTGACCTATTCGATCTCGGTGGCCAACAATGTCACCGCGATCGCGCTCACACCTGTTGTCTCCGAGCCGAACGCGACGGTCACGGTCAATGGTTCTCCGGTCACCTCCGGAAGCGCCAGCAGTTCCGTCAGCCTTGCTGTGGGCGCCACGACGATCGCTGTCGTCGTCACCGCGCAGGATGGAACGGTGAAGACCTACAATGTCACCGTGACGCGTGCCGCCTCCGCGATAGCCGATCTCGCTTCGCTGGTTCCCAGCAGCGGAACGCTCGACCCCGGCTTCAACCCGAGCATCCCGACTTATGACCTCAGACTGGCCAATGCGGTTGCCAGCATTACGTTTACGCCGACGGCTGCAGACCCCGCGGCGACCATCATCGTGAACGGCAGCCTCGTACCATCAGGAACAGCAGGCAGCGCGATTGCGCTGTCGGTTGGATCGAACCAGGTATCCATCGTCGTCGCGGCGCAGAATGGCACGCTCCGGAGCTACCTCATCGACGTTATCAGGTCCGCTCCGGGGCCGACAGCCACGTCCCGCACCATCAATGTGATGGCGGGAACGACTGTCGCAGTCGATCTTACGGCGGGCGCGACTGGGGGACCCTTCACCACAGCCGCGTTCACCTTCCTGTCGAACCCGGAAGCGGGAAGCGTCCATCTCGACGCACCGCAGAAGCGGCTCACCTTCTCGGCGAGCCCTTCATTCGCAGGGTCGGCAGAGGTTGGCTATACACTCTCGAATGCCTCCGGCACGTCGGTTCAGGCAACGATCACATTTGCCGTTGCTGCCCGTCCCGATCCGACTGACGATCCCGATGTGGTCGGCCTTCTCAACGCGCAGGTGGATGCCGCCAGGCATTTTGCCCAATATCAGACGCGCAACTTCAACAGCCGCCTGGAGCAGCTGCACGATGAGGGCGAGCGCCAGCGCCGATCGCTCGATATTCGCCTCGGGCTTCGCCGCTCCGACAATGGCAATGGTGGGGTCGTCAATGCCGAGCGCCAGTACGGCTGGGCAGGCGGCAGCGCCCCCGACCTCACCGGCCCCTCGGCATCCGGCCGGCGAGGCAACGGCTCCACTCCGGAGATCCAGGGGCCGGATCTCGGTCCGTTTGCGGTCTGGTCCGGAGGCTTCGTCGATTTCGCAGATACGGGCAACAGCGACCTGGACATCGGATCGACCACGGTCGGCGTGAGCGCAGGCGTGGATTACCGCTTCTCCGATCGCTTCGTCGGCGGCTTCGGCCTCGGATATGGCCACGACAAAAGCGATGTCGGGGATGATGGCACGGAAAGCCGTGGCGCGGCGTATAGTGCTGCGATCTACGGCTCCTTCAAGGCTGCCGAAAACCTGTTCCTCGACGGCCTGGTCGGCGCAAGCCGGCTCGATTTCGATTCAAGCCGTTATGTCGCCTCATCAGGGGATCTCGCCTCGGGAAACAGGGACGGGCGGCAGGTGTTCGGCTCCCTCACCGCGGCTTACGAATTCCGGGACAAGACATGGCTCGTCTCCCCATACGGCCGGTTCGAGCTGTCCAGGTCATGGCTCGACGGATTCACCGAGAACGGCGGGGGCATCTACGGTCTGACCTATGGCGATCAGACGGTCGATACGGCAGCGGGCGTTATCGGCCTTCGCCTCAGCTATACCCTGCTGATGGATTGGGGAGCGCTGACACCTGGCGTGCGGGCGGAGTATACCCATGATTTCGCCAGCTCCAGCCGGCTGCGGCTCGGATATGCCGACATCGGCACCCTTCCGTACGAACTCGAAGCGGAGGAATTGGGGGATGACTATTCCACACTCGGGCTCTCGCTCGATGCTGCGCTGCTGAACAACTGGGCGGTCGGCGTGGAATACCGGGCGGCTGTCGGCAGCGGAAGACAGGACCATGCCATCGGCATCAGGGTCAGGAGTGAATTCTAGAGGAATTCCAGCAAAAGTGGGAACCGGTTTTGCGTCCGGAATTGCGTTAAAACAAGAGATAGAGCATTTCAGGCGATTCCGTTTTCGCCGGAAATGCTCTAGCAGATTGCCTGATGACCGCGGTCACGTCGCGAAATCCGTCGGCTCAATGGCAGAGCGCCGGTGTGCGCATCCACCCTTCAATATTCCGGGCGCGACGATGTTCGACCGAGAGAATGTCGATCAGGTCGATGAGTTTGAAATGGTGCTCGACGCCGCCGACATCGATATGAATCTCGCCGCCGCTGATGTCTAAGGCGACGGCAACGAAGTTTCTCTCTTCGCCCTCATCCAATACCGATACAATAAACAGAGGCCCCTCCCTCTTTTCGTTCATCCCTATTGATAGAGCAAATCGGTGAATGCTTTATTATTAGCATTTGATAATAATTGCATTCAATACATTGCCGTGGATCAATGTGTGGACGGCGGAAATGCGCCATCCGCGGTCAGCGCCGATCGAGCGTCGGATCGCTGTTCAAATGGACGGCCATGTCCTACAAATGCCGTGACCATTGTCAGGGAACGCGCAATGACGCGCCGGCCCGGCCCAGACGCTCTTCAGCTTTTCTCCTGTGACGCCGCCGCCTCGCTGGAACGCGTGCTGCCCTTCGGCCGCGTGTCCAGAAGGCGTGAAAGCACGGTCCGCTTCCTCTTGCGCGGGATGAGATCGATGTCGCTCACAAGCTTTGCTCCGCCCTCGCGCCGTTCCAGGGTGATCTTGCGGCTGTGGAAGGCTTCGAGCTCGGCGCGGTGCGCGACACTGACGATGGTGACCTTGGGCAGTTCTTCAATCACCATCTCCATCATCCTGTCCTGGCTCTTCTCGTCGAGCGCCGAGGTTGCCTCGTCGAGCACGATGATATCGGGATTGTGCAGCAGCAGGCGCGCGAAGGCGAGCCGCTGCTTTTCGCCGCCCGACAGGATCTGGTCCCATGGCGCCTCTTCCTCGAGCTTCTCGTTAAGGTATTCGAGCCCGACCTTCTGAAGGGCCTCCTTGATCTCATCCAGCGGCCAGCCGTCGGCGGCATTGGGATAGGCGACGGCGCGGCGCAGCGTGCCCGAGGGGATATAGGGCCGTTGCGGCAGCATGAACAACCGCTTGTCGGCATGGAAATCGACGCTGCCGTGACCCCACGGCCAGAGGCCTGAAATGGCGCGCACCAGCGTGCTCTTGCCCGAACCGGATTCCCCGGCCACCAGCACCCGCTCGCCCGCTTTGATCTCGACCCGGGTGTCCTTGACCACGGCGGTGCCGTCATCGAGCGACACGGCGAGATCGTTGAGGCTCAACACCGCCTCGCCCTTCGTCTCGCCATGCTGGATGCGTCCGAGCGCGTCGCTCTGTTCGGCGCGCTCCAGCCCGTCGAGCGACATCATCAGCGAGGCGACGCGACGCGCGCAGGCGTTCCAGTCGGCAAGCCGCGGGTAGTTATCAACAAGCCATCCGAAGGCGGTCTGGACGATGGCAAAGGCTGACGCAGCCTGCATCACCTCACCAAGCGTCATGCTGCCTTCGAGAAATTTCGGCGCGCAGAGCAGCACCGGCACGACGGGCGCAAGCAGCATCGACCCATGCGACACGAAGGTCGTGCGCATATACTGGTGGGCCAGCTGCGCCCATTGCCTCAGCACATTGATAAACGTCTTCTCGAGGTCGCTGCGCTCCTCCTCTTCGCCGCCGAGAAGCGCGATGCTCTCGCCGTTTTCGCGCACATGCGTCAGCGTATAGCGAAACTCGGCCTCCACCTGATTCTTGACCTCGGAGACCCGGACGAAATGCCGGCCGATGACGGCGATCGTCGTGGAAGTGATCGCAGCGTAAAGCACTGCCGTAACGACGAGAAAGCCGGGAATGGTGATCGACATGCCGCCGACCGGCAATGTCAGGGCACCACCGATCGTCCAGAGAACCACGATGAAGGTCGAGGCCGAGAGAAAGGCCGAAATGACGCCGGCGGTGAAATCGACGGGTGATTCCGTCGCGATCCGCAGATCCTCGGAAATACGCGCCTCGGGGTTCTTGTGATCGCCGCCGATGAGGTTCAACTGATAGTAACGGCCGTTGGCAAGCCAGCGGGCAATCAGTGCGGTCGCCAGCCACCGGCGCCAGTGCCGCTGGATCATCATGCGGACATAGACCTGCGACGTCACGAGAACGACGCTGCCGGCCACGAGCGGCAGGAAGACGGCGCTCAGATAATAGACGGTGCCGGCATCGTGCCGCTCGATGGCGTCGAATATGCCGCGGTTCCACCTGTTGATCCCATACTGGAAGCCGACATTCATGCAGATCATGATCAGCAGCCCGATGGAGCACGGCCAGGCGAAGCCGTCGCCGCTGCGGCCCCAGTAACCGCGCGCGCTGATCCAGAAACGCGTCAGCAAATACCTCTTGCGCGCCTGCTCCGCCTCCTCGGGCGTCAGGTCCGGATCGGGTTCGATGACGTCAGGCGGCGGCGTGACCTCCACAGTCGATGCCCTCCCCCGGCGCGTCTCCTCGGCACCATCGGCTTTGGCGCCGTCGACCGATTTCGAATGGGTTTTAGCGTCGGTCATGCCAGCGGAAACGGATTACAAATCGAAAGGTTTCATGAAGGGGAAAAGCTTGGTCCTTGGCGGAAAAAGGAGGGTGGAACGGCGGCCTCGACCGGACCAATCTGGCGGGGAAAAAACCGGAACCGTACAACCGCACGACACCTCGGGCGCGCGAAAATCCGCTATTCGGCAGCCAATGCCACCGTGACCGCAGCCGGCCCGAAGCAGTTATCGAGTTGCGCTTATGTGGCACTCGCCATCTGTTGGCTCCCGCTGTCAAACCCGTAGGCTCGCTGAACAAGAGCGACGCGAATTTCGTATTTCGAGTACCAGTCTTTGCGGCCTCTTCGTTGTGCTTCAACATGATCGACGACGGCCTTCCATGCGCGGATACTGTCTTCGTCTTTCCAGAACGATACCAGTATTCCGAAGCCATCTGCGCCGCGAGCGCTTTCGAAGCCGAGATACCCGGGTTGCTGGCTGGCAAGTTCGGTCATTGCGTAACCAATCTCGCCATAGCCATCGTCTACGTTTGTTCGCTGCGAGGTGAAGCTAACCATATAGTATGGTGGTTCTGGCAGGGCGGCTATCTGCATGTGATTTCCTCAGTTTTCGAAGCAGAAGTTACTTGCGCAATTCATCTTCCATCCATTTCGGCGGGACCGCTAGCTGTCGGTCACAAAGGGGATGACGGCTCGATGGAGTTGGAGATCGCCTGGATCAACCTCCTACCACTTGTTGACTCACTGGCGGTTGAACAATAACTTGCTAATCTGGTCGTTAGGCTCGTCCTCACATGATGGATCAGTCTCTTCATCGTCGCCTTGCCGCCATCGTCGTCGCCGATGTGGTGGGATACTCACGCCTGATGGAGGCAGATGAAGTCGCAACGCTGGCGAACCTCAGGGAACTCCGTTCTGGCATTATCGAGCCGGCCGTGATGCGTCACAATGGTCGCATCTTCAAGGTCGTGGGCGACGGCTTCCTGATCGAATTCGCTAGCGCGGTGGACGCGGTCGAAGCAGCGTTGGAAATGCAGCGGGCCAACACTGCTGTCGAGGCTTCCGCAGATCGACGCCTGCTTTTGCGTGTCGGAGTCAATCTGGGAGATGTCATTGACGACGGTTCAGATGTCCTCGGCGACGGGGTCAATGTCGCGGCGCGCCTCGAGACGCAGGCCGCGCCGGGAGGTATCTGCATTTCAGCCGGCGTTCACGGCGAGATCGTCGGCAAGATCGGCGACCGGTTCTTCGATGCAGGCGAACGCTACCTGAAGAACCTGACGCGCCCGGTCCACGTATGGCATTGGCCGGATGCGCTGCAGAGCATATTGCCGTTGCCCGAAATTCCTTCGATCGCCGTATTGCCATTCACGAACATGAGCGGCGATGAAGCGGACGAGCCTTTCGTCGACGGCTTGACTGAAGACCTGATCACCGACCTTTCCCGGACGGCTGGCCTGTTCGTCATCGCGCGCAATTCCGTCTACGGCTACAAGGGCAAGCCGGTCGACGTACGGCTGGTCGCCCAGGAACTCGGCGTCCGCTACGTCCTGGAGGGGAGCGCCAGACGCGCAATGGGCCGTGTCCGCATCAATGCCCAATTGGTCGACGCGCTTGGCGGCCGGCACTTGTGGGCCGAGAGGTTCGACAGGACGCTGGAAGATGTCTTCGAATTGCAGGATGAAGTTAACGCCAAGATTGTTGAAGCCCTCGTCGGCCGGCTGACCATCCCGACGCCGCGCAATCGGCCGAAGAACTTTGAGGCCTACGACCTGTGTGTGCGCGCCCGCCTCCTGACGGAAGAGTCGCCGCAAACTGAGCGTGAGGCTTATATGCTGCTCCAACGCGCGGTCAAGCTCGAGCCATCCTATGCCGAGGCGCTCGGTCTGCTCGCCTATAACCGTTGGCTGGCCTGGACCCATTTCGGCGAGCCCGAAGATCCCAACCGGAAGATGGCGGCGACATCCGCGCAGAAGGCGGTCGAGCTCGATCCCAACGATGCCGGCTGCCGTTACGTTCTGGGGACCATTCTGGCTTATGAGCGGCGATGGGAGGAATCGGAGGCCGCCTTCGCCAAGGCCCTGGAGCTGGACCCCAACCACGCCGACACCTGGGCCGCCATGTCGGACATTTCCGTACTGGACGGCAGGATTGCCGACGGACTGGCGCAGATCGATAAAGCCCTGCGGCTCAATCCCCGTCCCGCCTGCTGGTATCTTTGTCATCTTGGGCAGGCGCAATACGCCGCGCGTGACTATGAGGCGGCAGCCGCGACACTGCGCAGGGAAGAGACGTATCGTACGAACTCACGCAAATTCCTGGCGGCTACGCTTGCGCAGTTGGGCCAGCATGACGAGGCGCGGCGAGAAGCAGAATTGTTCCTGATCGCCCACCCTCATTTCACGATAGGCCATTGGCTCAGCTCCCAGCCGCTGCGCGATGCATCTGTACGAGATCACTTTGTCGACGGCTTCCGAAAGGCCGGCCTGCCGGAGACGTGACAGCGAGTGGGGGCAATCCCGACGCGTTCGAGGACTTGACCAACGGATATGCGCTGGCCGAGAACGGCGGTCCGGATCGCAGTGCCGAGCTTCTTCAGACGCGAAGGCGCGGATGATTGCGCGCAATTTTCTGATATTGTACATTCGCGCAACTGCATTGAGAGCTTCCATCCGGGGTTTATCATGCGAGGGGAACAACGATCCGATGGGGCATCTGCGCCCCCCAGGCGTGACGATGACGACCAGATCGTTCCCATCGCCGGCTCCGCTTTCTCGTCTATCAAGCTGATCAAGAAAAACAGCACGCTCAAACCGTGCAATCGCCTGCTCTACGGCATGTGCTCCACGCATCCCGAAATCATCACCCCAGGCGGGGAAGCGTCTTCATCCTGATCCTTGGAGCCGCGCCGCCATTCCGGAAAGGACCTGCCAAATGACCCAGGATTTCAGACTTTCCCGTCGCGGGTTTTGTCTCTGCTGCATGGCTGCCTCGACATTCGCTGTATCGGGAGGCTGGCTCACCCCGAGACAGGTATTCGCGAAGGCTCAGGGTATCGTCGATCTGATCCGCGACGCTGCCGCCAAAGACCCGATCAAGGTCCATAAGGCAAGAGCCGGCGTATCGATCCTCGAAGGATCGGGGGGAAACATTGCCGTCCTGACGGGGGCAGACGGAAAGGTTCTCATCGATGGCGGCATCACCGCGTCCCGGCCGCGGATACTCGAGGCCCTGGCCCGGCTTGGCAAACAGCCGATCAGTCATCTCATCAACACCCACTGGCATTTCGATCATACGGATGGAAACGCATGGCTGAACGCCGAGGGCGCGGCCATTCTGGCGCATGAAAACACTTGCAAACACCTGATGTCAGTCGTGAGGGTCGAAGACTGGGATTACGAGTTCCCGCGACCGCCGCTCGCCGCCGTGCCGTCGGAAACCGTCACCGCCGAGATGTCCCTCAAGCTCGACAAATCCACCCTGATGCTGAAGCATCATCCGAATGCTCACACCGATGGCGACATCTCTGTCACCTTCGGCGAAGCAAACATCGTCCACGCCGGAGACCTCTATTGGTACGGCATCTATCCGTTCATCGACTATTCGACCGGCGGCGGGATCGACGGACTGATCAAGGCGGTCGAGGACATCCTGGCCAATGTCGCCAACGACACGATCGTCATTCCCGGTCACGGCCATCCCGTCAGCAACAAAAAGGAACTCACCGAGTACAGGACGATGCTGGTCGATATCCGTGGGAACGTCGCGAAACTGAAAGCCGCCGGAAAGCCGATCGACGAGGTCATTGCCGCAAAGCCGACAGCCGAGTTCGATGCGAAATGGGGGCAGTTCCTCGTCACCCCTGAATTGTTCACTCGCCTCGTCTATCATGGCGTCTGAGAAGATCGCGCAACGGGAAAGCTGTCCTCATTCTGGCCGGGCTCGACCGCTCGACGACGGTCGCAACAACGACGTTCCAACGAGGTGAATAGAGTCATCGCCGTCTGCGATCTGTGGGCGTCGGCGTCAAAAACTCCGATTCGACCGGAATTCGATGCTGATATTCAATCTTCGCGCCCCTCGCCATTTGGGCTGGGCGGCCTAATTTCGTTGAGGAAGATTGTGCCCGCTATCGCGATTTCAGGCTCGGTCTCGCCTGATCTCACCCATGACAACGATAGACGACGCGACTTCGACTTGCCCAAGCCTCAAATCCATTCGCGGCTCATTGCGGCTTGCGCAATCCAGACTTGAGACATCCGCCCGGCAGGGCGTCAACAGGGAGGTTCGTCATGAAAATCGTTCTTATCGGCGGCACTGGGCTCATCGGCTCCAAGACCGCAGCGCGTCTGCGCAGCAAAGGCCACGAGGTGCTGGCCGTCTCGCCGAGCACCGGCGTCAACACCATATCAGGGGAAGGCCTGGCGGACGCGCTTGCTGGCGCCGATGTCGTCGTCGATCTGGCAAACTCACCGTCGTGGGAAGACAAGGCGGTCCTCGACTTCTTCGAAACCTCGAGCCGCAATCTGCTCGCAGCCGAAGCCAAGGCCGGCGTAAAGCACCATGTTGCGCTCTCGATCGTCGGGACGGAGCGACTGCCCGAGAACGGCTACTTCAGGGCCAAGCTCGCCCAGGAGAAACTCATCAAGGCATCGCCTATTCCGTACACGATCGTCCATTCCACCCAGTTCTTCGAATTCCTGAAGGGTATCGCCGACGAAGCCACCGTCGGCACCGTCGCGCGTCTTTCTCCTGCGGCCTTCCAGCCGATCGCATCAGACGACGTTGCCGATGCAGTGGCGGATGCAGCGCTTGCAAAGCCGCAGAACGGCACGATCGAGATTGCCGGTCCCGAGCGCGGTCGCATGCACGAGATCGTCGCCCGCTATCTGAAAGCGGCCAATGATCCGAGGACGGTCGAGCCAGACGTTCATGCGCGCTATTTCGGCTCCGAACTGGACGATCGCTCGCTCGTGCCCGGCGAGGGCGCGAGGCTCGGCAGGATCGGCTTCGAGGATTGGTTTCGACAGTCCCAACGGCCGACGTAAATCCCGGCAGCCGAAATAGATCCAAGCATCAAACCCACATCCGCATTCAACAAGCAGAAGGATTACGACAATGAATTCAGCTTTGTTATCGCTATGCCTGTCGGCTGCGATTTGCCTCCTCGGCGCTTTGCCCGCCGCCGCCGCCGAAGCGGCAACCGTCACCCCGATCATGAAAAAAGACCTTCCGGATTATCCCGGCAAGGAAGGGCTGATGATATCGGTCGAGTATGAGCCGGGAGGATCCACGCCCATTCACAAGCATGAGGCAGATGCATTTGTCTACGTTATCGAGGGCTCGATCGTGATGCAGCTCAAGGGCAAAAAAGAAGTCACCGTGTCGCCGGGAGAGACATTTTACGAAAGCCCTGCTGACATTCACCTGGTCAGCCGCAATGCGAGCAAGACCAAACCGGCGAAATTCATCGTCGTGCTGCTGAAGAAGAAGGACGCACCGGTTCTCATGCCGGTGGAATAACATCAGGTACGGTAGCGGCGCGCTCGATAGAGCGCTGATTCGGACCAGAAAAAGACCCCTCCCCAACCCCTCCCCACAAGAGGGAGGGGCTAACCCGGAGGCCTCACAGCTCCCGCAACGTTGAATGTGGGGAAGCGGGGTGCGGCGGATTAAGCCCCTCCCCCTTGTGGGGAGGGGTTTGGGGCGGGGTCTTGCTTCGGTCCGAACCGGCTACATTCTGAACGGTATGGACCGACGAGCAGCCAGGCGGATGAGCTCCGGGCGCCATCAGTAACCGTTTGAATCAATTGACCACCAGCCAAAACGCCTTGCCCATCAGGCCAACAGCCCGTGCAGGACGAGATCGATATGCGCCTTCAGATAGGCATCCCTGTCCAGAACTCGCCGCTCGTCGAAGAGCAGCTTGAAGAACAGGAAGGTGATGGCAGGCGCCACGACGGCGTCGGAAAACGCAGCCGGCGCCGAGCGAAATTCACCAAGCCTTACGCCGTCATCGATGAGGGACTGCATTTGCCAGTCGAGAGGATCGATGAATGCCTCGTGGTGCCTGTCGATGATCTGGGGGAATCGCGAACCTTCGGCGATGATGAACCGCATCAGCTCGCGCAATCTGCGATCCCTGGTCACGAGATCGTAGATCAGCTCGATCATTTTCTGAAGCCGCTCCGTGGCGGTCCCCTTCAACTCATTTGCGCTCGCCAGCAGACCTTCCAGCGGCACCGAAATATGCCTGATCATGGCTTCGAAAAGCTGTTCCTTGGTCTCGAAGTAAACATAGACGGTTCCCTTCGTGACCCCGACCCTGCTGGCTATGTCCTCGACACGCGTCGCGACATAGCCGCGCTCGACGAACTCTTCAAAGGCCGCATCCAGGATCTCTACGGGTCGGCGGGCCTTCTGCTCGGCGCGTGTCAGTTTCTTCGTAGCAGGCATTAATCACCTTGAGCGTTTTTCGTGGCCAAGCGTCAAGAAATTTTCATTGACTGATGGGTTAGTCAATATTATTCGTCTGCCGAACCGATGCAAGAGGTCAAATCATGAAAACTGTCCTTGTTGCCGCCTGGCTGGGCGTCAGCGCAGTCGCGCTTGCCTCATGCGAAAAGCAGAGCGCGAGTGAGACAAAGCCGAAAAATGTGGAAGCCGTCGTGGCCAGGGTCACGCCGACAGTCGAAAACAACGCCATCACCGGCGAGGTCAGCGCCCGCGTCGAGAGCGACCTGTCCTTCAGGGTCAGCGGGCGCATCGTCGAGCGTTTCGTCGATGTCGGCTCGTCGGTGAAGGCGGGACAGGTGCTCGCGCGCATGGACGCCGAGGAACAGAAGGCCGATCTCGGCGTCGCCACCGCAAACCTGCAATCGGCGCTTGCCCAGCAGACGCAGGCGCAGCTCGCCTTCGACCGGCAGCAGAACCTCTTCAGGACGCAGGTTGCGACCCGCGCGGCGCTCGATCAGGCCCAGGAAACGCTGCTGACCGCTGAGGGCAGCGTGAAACTGGCGCAGGCGCAATACGATACGGCGCAGGACGCCCTCTCCTACACGGAACTGCGCGCCGATGCCGATGGCGTCATCACCGCCAGAAACGCCGAAGTCGGCCAGGTCGCGCAGGCGGCGCAGCTCATCTTCACGCTTGCGCATGACGGGCCGCGTGACGCCGTCTTCAATGTCTTCGAGTCCCTTTATCTCGGCCGCAACCTCGAAAACACGGTCGCCGTCAGCCCCCTTTCGGCGCCATCGCACAAGACGGAAGCTTCCGTGCGCGAAATCTCGCCGACGATCGATCCGTCGACCGGAACGATCAGGGTCAAGGTGGGTCTCGAAGCAACGCCGGACATGCAGCTCGGCGCTCCCGTCGTCGGCTCCTTCCGCTCCACGGCGCAGGACGCCATCGAATTGCCGTGGTCGGCCATGGCCTCCAAGAGCGGCCAGCCGGCCGTCTGGATCATCGACCCCGCCTCGTCGAGCGTGTCGCTGCACCCGATCGATGTCTCCGACTACGAGACTGGCCGCTTTGCGGTGCGCGCGGGTGTTTCCTCCGGAGACATCGTCGTCGTCGACGGCACGAAGTTCCTGCGACCGGGCGAGGTCGTCACCTATGACAAGGAAGCCGCAGAATGAATATCAATATCACAGCCGGCCTTGCGATCCTCGGATCATTGCTGCTGACCTCCTGCCAGAAGCAGGCGGAAGCCCATGACGAGCCGCCGCGTCCCGTCCTTTCCGTCGTCGTCAAATCGACCGCGGCCTCCGCGCTGACCCTGCCGGGCACGGTCGAGGCCAGGATTGAGACGCAGCTTGCGTTCCGCGTCCTCGGACGGGTCATCGCGCGCAAGGTCAGCGTCGGCGATGTCGTCAGAAAGGGCGATGTCGTTGCCGCCATCGATCCGCTGGCGCTGGAGCTTGCAGTCAAGAGTTCGCAGTCCGAGCTTTCGAACGCCCAGGCGCAGCTGACGAATGCCGCTTCCACGGAAGAGCGCCAGCGCTCCCTGCTCGAAAGCCGGTCGGGAAGCGAAGCGGCTTATGAAGAGGCCGAACTCGGGCGCAAGAGCGCCAGTGCTGCGGTCGCCAAGGCGCAGGCCAATCTGGACAAGGCCGAGGAACAGCTCGGATATGCCCAACTCCGGGCGGAATTCGACGGCGTCGTGACGGCGACCTCGGCCGAAGTGGGCCAAGTCGTGGCCGCCGGCCAGAGCATCGCCACCATCGCCCGCCCGGAACAGAGCGATGCGGTGATCGACATCCCCGTCGCAAGCTTCGACGGCCTCAAGGTGGGCTCGCCCTTCGAGGTCGCCCTCCAGCTCGACCCGACCATCCGCACGAGCGGTACGGTCAGGGAAATCGCACCGGAAGCAGAGGCTGCGACGCGCACGCGGCGCACGAAGATTACGCTCATCGATCCCCCGCCAGCCTTTCGCCTGGGCTCGGTCGTAACGGCAACCGCAACCGTCGACGCTCAGCCGACGCTCCTGCTCCCCTCCTCGTCCATCCTGACGAAGGACGGAAAGCCCAATGTCTGGGTGGTCGACACCGCTGCCGCCAAGGTTTCCATCCGCCCGATCAGGATCGACGGAGAGATCGTCGAGGGAGGCTCCGTTCGCATTGCCGAGGGCGTCAAGCCGGGCGATCGCGTCGTCATCGCCGGCGTTCACAAACTCATCGATGGCCAGGCCGTCAGAATAGACTGAGGAATAGTCTCCGTGAAAAAATTCAACCTGTCCGACTGGGCGCTCGAACATCGTTCGCTCGTCTGGTACTTCATGATCGTCTTCATTCTGGCCGGCGCGTTTTCCTATATCAACCTCGGCCGCGAGGAAGATCCCAACTTCACCATCAAGACCATGATCATCCAGGTGCAATGGCCTGGTGCGTCCGCCGAGGAAGTGACCAAGCAGGTCACCGACCGCGTCGAAAAGAAACTCGAAGAGCTTGAATCGCTCGACTACACGAAGAGCGAGACGGTTGCCGGGCAGACGACGATCTTCGTCGAACTGCTGCCGACGACCAAGGCCAAGGATGTGAATGCCATCTGGATGCGCGTGCGCAACATGATCGGCGACATCAAGGGTGATTTCCCGAGCGGCGTCATCGGGCCGTTCTTCAACGATCGCTTCGGCGATGTCTTCGGCAATATCTACGCTTTCACGAGTGACGGGCTGACGCAGCGCCAGCTTCGCGATCTCGTCGAGGACGCGCGCGCAAAAGTGCTGACGGTTCAAAATGTCGGCAAGGTGGACATTATCGGCGCGCAGGACGAGGCCATCTATCTCGAATTCTCCACGCGAAAGATCGCCGCTCTCGGGCTCAACCAGCAATCCGTGATCGAAACGCTGCAGGCGCAGAATGCCGTGACACAATCCGGCTTCGTCGATGCCGGTCCCGAGCGCATCGCCCTGCGGGTGAGCGGCCAGTTCACGTCGGAGGAAAGCCTGAAATCGATCAATCTTCGCGTCAACGACCGCTTCTTTCCGCTGACCGATGTGGCCACGATCAAGCGCGGCTATGTCGATCCGCCCTCCGCGCTGTTCCGCTATAACGGCCAGCCGGCGATCGGGCTCGCGATCGGCATGAAGACGGGCGCAAACCTGCTCGAATTCGGCGAAGCGCTCGACAAGGAGATCGAGCAGGTCACGGCAGACCTTCCTGTTGGCGTGGACGTCGCGCGCGTTTCCGATCAGCCCGCCGTCGTGGATGAGGCCGTGTCGGGCTTCACGCGCGCGCTGTTCGAGGCGATCGTCATCGTGCTGGCGATCAGCTTCATCAGCCTCGGCGTGCGCGCGGGGCTCGTGGTCGCCATCTCCATTCCGCTCGTCCTGGCGATCACCTTCCTCGTCATGGCCTATACCGGCATTTCGATGCAGCGTATCTCACTGGGGGCACTGATCATCGCCCTTGGTCTTCTGGTCGATGACGCGATGATTGCCGTGGAGATGATGGTGGCTCGCCTGGAGGTCGGCGACGACCTCAGAAAGGCGGCGACCTATGTCTACACCTCGACCGCCTTCCCGATGTTGACGGGTACGCTGGTGACGGTCGCGGGCTTCATTCCCGTCGGCCTCAACTCCAGCGCCGCCGGCGAGTTCACCTTCACCCTCTTCGTGGTCATTGCCGTTTCGCTCCTGGTCTCATGGGTGGTGGCCGTCCTGTTCACGCCGCTGCTCGGCGTGACCATCCTTCCGAAAACCATGAAATCGCATCATGAGCAGAAAGGTCGCTTCGCGCGGATTTTCGCGTGGCTCCTCGGCCTGGCCCTGCGCTGGCGCTGGATCACCATCGGCGCGACGCTGGCGGTGTTTGCCCTCTCCATCGGCGGCATGAGCCTGGTACAGCAGCAGTTCTTCCCCTCCTCCGACCGGCCCGAACTGATCGTCGATTGGAACCTGCCGCAGAACAGCTCGATTTCGGAAACGAACAAGCAGATGGCGAAGTTCGAAAGCGAGATGCTGGCCGGCAACAAGGATATCGACCACTGGACGAGCTATGTCGGCCAGGGGGCTCCCCGCTTCATCCTGTCCTTTGATGTGCAGACGCCGGACGTCTCCTTCGGCCAGACCGTGATCGTCACCAAGGGGCTCGACGTCCGCGACAAGGTCAAGGAGGAGCTGCAGGCCTATCTGACGAAGACCTTCCCCGGAACCGACGCCTTCGTAAAGCTGCTCGACATCGGCCCGCCGGTCGGCAAACCCGTGCAGTATCGCGTCAGCGGGCCTGACATCCAGAAGGTCCGTGATCTCTCCCACCAGCTTGCCGGCATCGTCGGAGAGCATCCGCTGCTGTCCAACATGACCTTCGACTGGAACGAGCCTTCGCGGGTGGTCAAGGTCGATGTCCTCCAGGACAAGGCACGCCAGCTCGGCGTCTCGTCGCAGGATATTGCAACGGCGCTCAACAGCATCGTCGAGGGATCGGCGGCCACGCAGATCCGCGACGATATCTATCTCGTCGATGTGATCGGCCGGGCGCAGACCTCCGAGCGCGGTTCGATCGAGACGCTGCAGAACCTTCTGCTTGCCGGCTCCAATGGCAATTCCGTGCCCTTGTCCGCTGTTGCGAATTTCCACTACGAGCTGGAGCAGCCGACGATATGGCGGCGCACACGCACGCCGACCATCACCATCAAGGCTGCGGTCGTTGGACCGACGCAGCCGGCGACGATCGTCGCCGAACTGCAGCCGAAAGTCGACGCGTTCCGCAAGGGCCTTCCGAGCGGCTACCATGTCGTCGACGGCGGCTCCGTCGAGGAAAGCGCCAAGGCGCAAGGGCCGATCGTGGCCGTCGCACCGCTGATGCTGTTCATCATGGCGACAATCCTGATGATCCAGCTGCAGAGTTTCAGCAGGCTCTTCCTGGTCTTCGCCGTCGCGCCTCTTGCCTTGATCGGTGTCGTCGCGGCCTTGCTGCTCAGCAATGCACCGCTGGGGTTCGTCGCCATCCTGGGTGTCCTGGCGCTGATCGGCATCCTGATCCGCAACTCGGTGATCCTCATCGTGCAGATCGAGCATCTTCGAAGCGAGGGTATGCCGCCCTGGCAAGCCGTCATCGAAGCGACGGAGCACCGAATGCGCCCGATCATGCTGACGGCCGCCGCAGCCACACTCGCGCTGATCCCGATCTCCAGGGAAATCTTCTGGGGGCCGATGGCCTACGCGATGATGGGCGGCATTGTCGTCGGCACGGTCCTGACGCTGCTCTTCCTGCCGGCTCTGTATGTTGCCTGGTTTCGAATACCCCGCGAGGCCTGACAACATAAGGCCCGCCCGGATCTCATTCCGGGCGGGCCGCGCCCCATCGACTGGAGCAATTCCAGCAAGACGGAATGCTCTAGCTGCCGACTGCAGCACCAAGGCTTTCAAGCGCTTCGCGCACCCGCCCACGTGCTGCTTCCGGAAGGCCAAGCACCGGCCGCGGCGGCGCAAACCGGCCGAGGCCGATGAGATCGGCAATGGTGTACATGACGCGGAAACTGCCGAATTCCCTGAACAGCGCCCAGAGCGGCGCGAAGGCGTCGTTGATGCGTCCCGCCTCCTTGGTGTCACCCGCCTGCGCGGCCCGCGTCAGTTTCAATGCCTCGGCGGGCAGCAATCCGCCGGCAACGCTGTACCAGCCGTCGGCGCCCCCCAGCAGCGCATCCGCAGCACCCCAGTCGCCGCTGTAGCCGACCGCGAAATCATCAGGCGTCACCAAGCGGAGACCTGCCATCTCGGCTGCGAAATCGCTATTGGCAGGCAGCGGCATCTTCACCGCCTTGACGGTGCCGAGCCTGGCAAGCCGGGCGATCAGTTCGACGCTGAAGGTGAATTTCGTCGTGCCCGGATTGTTGTAGATGCAGAGCGGCAGCTGCCCGGCATCGGCGACTTCAGCAAAATGCTCGTAGACCTCGTCATCGGTGAGCGGCGTATAGGAGACCGGCGCCAGCAGCAGACCATCCGCCCCGAGCTCCCGCGCATCTTGCGCCAGCGCCTGCGCCTCGTCCGTCCTGAGCGCCCCGACGCCGACGATGACGGGGACCTTGCCGCCAACCGCGGACATGGCTGTTTCCACCGCCCGGCGTCGCTCTCCGCGCGACAGGAAAGCGTAACCGCCGGTGCTGCCGAGCAGGCCGATGGAATCGGCCCCCGCAGCCTGAATACGCGTAAGCACTGTGGCGAGCGCGCCGGTATCGACGATGCCGGAAGCATCTGATGGCGTGATCGGAAAGGCGGAGAGACCATGGAAAAGCGGCATCGGGGATTTCCTTTTATGCGCGTGACAGCAGCAGCTTCATACCGGCAGCACCGAAGACCAGCGCCAGCGTGCCCTCGATCCAGCGGCGAGCATGACGATACATGCGGACCATCGGCGCGGTGGAGAAGACCAGCGCATAACCGCAGAAGATCGTGACGCTGAGAATGGCGCAGCCCGCAAGGATGCCGGCGACCGTCGCCGGAGTGGCACCGGGACCGAGGCCGAGCGTCATGGTCGCGATCCAGCCGAGCAGCGCCTTCGGATTGGTCAGATGCATCAGCAGCCCGCGGCGATAGAGGCTGAAGCCCGAGGCCTTGACGGCATCGAGCGACCTGCCCTGCTTCTCATCGGAGGTCATGGCCGATTTGCAGGCCTTGTAGGCGAGGAACAGCAGGTAGAGGCCGCCGAAGATCTTCAGGATGATCAGCGCCTGGGCATATTGCGCCAGAATGGCGGAAACACCCGTCGCCGCCATCGAGCCCCAGAAGAGCGAGCCGCTGACCACACCGGCCGCGATCATCAGCGCCGACTGGCGTCCCTGATGCATGGCGACGCCCATGATGCGCATATTGCTGGGACCGGGACTGGCGGCAGCGACGATATAGGCGGTGAAGACGAGGGCAAGATGATGCAGATCGAATGACATTCCGATTTCCCCGAAGTGTGCGCAGCCGTCACATGCCGTTCAAAAGCTTGAACGCGATCAGCCACATCACGAAGGCGATGATGGTTTCGAGAATGCGCCAGGAAACCGGCCGTGAAAAGATGGGACGAAGCCAGGCAGCACCATATCCCAGTGAAAAGAAGAACAGGAAGGAGCCGGTCGCAGCCCCCGCGGCGAACGCCGCCTTATGGCCGGCAAATCGCGTCGAGATCGTGCCGAGCAGGATGACCGTATCGAGATAGACATGCGGGTTGAGCCAGGTCAGCGCCAGGCACATCGCCATGGTCCTGCCGAAGCTTGCCCCTGCCCCGTTTGCGACCTGCAGCGCCCCCGACGACCGCACCGCCGAATAGAGGCTTTTCGCCCCATACCAGATGAGGAACGCCGCCCCGCCATAGCGCATGACTGGGTCGAGCCAGGGCATGAGATTCACCACCTGCGCCAGGCTGGTGACGCCGATGACGATGAGGATCGCATCCGAGAGAGCACAGGCAAGGCAGACGGCAAACACATATTCGTTGCGCAGCCCCTGACGCAGGATGAAGGCATTCTGCGCCCCGATCGCCACGATCAGGCTGAGCCCGACGGTCATGCCAGTGAAGTAGGTCGTGAAATAGGTCGTAAAGTCCATGATATCAGAGGTTTCCGCAGCGTTGTTGAAACACTCCGTAGACGGAACGGCGCCATTACGCTAATTAATCTTCCTGACGTTAATTAAGCGCAGCTTATCCATGATCGATTATCCCGCCCTTCGCGTGCTGCTTGCCGTCGTCCAGACCGGCAGCTTCGAAAAGGCCGCCGCCATCCTGAACGTCACGCCATCGGCCGTCTCGCAGCGCATCAAGCAGCTGGAAGAGCGCCTTGGCACCGCCCTCGTCGTGCGCGGAACGCCATGCGCGGCGACAGAAAAGGGCGACTGGCTCTGCCGGCACATGGAAAATGTCGGCATGCTGGAAAGCGAATTACTGGAGCACCTGCCGGCACTCAGCGACCGCGACAGTCCCGAACAGCACGTCACGCTGCGGATCGCCACCAGCGCCGACAGCCTCGGCACCTGGTTTCTGGAGGCGATGGCGGATTTCTCGAAAACCTCCAACTACCTCCTGAACATTTCCGTCGACGATCAGGACCACACCGCCGAATGGCTGGAGCGCGGCCGCGTCATCGCCGCCGTCACCAGCATGGAAAAGCCGGTCGCCGGCTGCCGCCGCTACTCGCTCGGCGCGCTGCGCTACCACGCGACCGCAAGCCCCGAATTCGTCCGCCGCTATTTCCCCGACGGCGTCACCCCGGAAGCGCTTGCCCGCGCCCCGTCCATCACCTTCAACCAGAAGGACCGGCTGCAGGCAGACTGGATCCGCAGCACACTGGCGACTGACGTCAACGTACCGACGCACTGGCTGCCGGCCACACAGGGCTTTCTCGATGCCGCCCTGCTCGGCATGGGCTGGGGCATGAACCCGATCCATCTGACCGAGCACCACATCAAGGCCGGCCGCCTCGTCGAGCTGATATCAGGCACGCCTCTCGATGTCGTACTCTACTGGCAGATCAGCCGTCTTGCCGCAGACCGGCTTACGGGCCTGACGCAGACGGTGATCGAGGTGGCGAGGCGGTCGCTGGTGTGAGGGTGACGTGCGGCGTCTGCTTTGCGCTGTTAGCGGACATGGACGGCATCGCAAAGCCGTCTGTTCCGCGACGTTGCAAAAATCAGGAAAACAATTGTCGCTTAATCGGGATTTCCGCGACAACGACGGGTCAAACGGGCAGCATGGTATCTGGCTTCACATCGGCAACGGACGCATAGGTATGTGTCTCTCTCACGCCGGGTAGCGGGAGGATCACCCGTTGCAGGAAGTCCTGAAACAGAGACATGTCGGCTATCCTCGCCTTCACCAGATAATCGAAGCCGCCGACAACCATATGGCATTCCAGAACCTCCGGGGCTTTCGCCACCGCTTCGGCAAAGCGGTCGAAGACGTGAGGGGCGGTCTGATCGAGCCGAACCTGAATGAAGACCAGCGTTCCGCGACCGATCTTTTGCGGGTCGAGAACAGCTCTGACCGCCGTGATGAAGCCTTCCCGGAAAAGACGTTTGACACGCTGGCTGGTACCGGTCGGGGATAGTCCTACCCGCCGTGCCAGATCGAGGGTCGTCCGGCGGCCATCCTCCTGAAGCAGCCGAAGAAGACTTCGATCTACGCTATCAAGATTGGCCTTTTCATCATTCACGCATTTAGCCCGCAATTTGTGTGACATTCACTCAAAAGTCCGGAATTAAGCATATTTCATAGCGTCAGATTCCGCAATAACCTGTGTCTTCGCAAGACGTGGGTTGAATGAAAGCAATCCTCCAGACGCCCGAATCAACGTTCCGAGGGAGGATCAAATGCGACCCGCCGCCGAGCCGGAGAGCCGTGACACAAAGCTTGCCATCATCGCGGGATTGATGATGGTCATCATTACCGCCATACAATTCGTCGCTGCGCGGTTCAGCTTGAGGGAGCATCTGACAGCCTCGGACATAGCCAGCCTGCGTTTTGTGGGTGCCGGCGTGATCTTCCTCCCGATCATCTGGAGAACTGGCCTTGCGAAGTTGAAAGCTCTCGGCTGGCGGCGGGCTTCAATCCTGACCCTCCTCGTGGGGCTGCCCTATCCGCTCATCATCAATTTGGGCCTTAGCTACGCACCCGCGGCCCACGCTGCCGCCCTTTGCCCGGCCTCGATCGTCTTCTTCTCGTTTGTGCTGTCCCGAATCGTTTTCAAAGATAAGGTTTCAGATGCGCGACTGGTGGGGATCGCCGCGATTATCGTGGGGTTGCTGGTCTTCGTCCTTCATTCGGGGATCGAAACAGGCAACACCCTGTTCGGTGACCTGTTGTTCACCGGATCGGGCATCATGTTCTCGGCCTATGCCGTCCTTGTGCGGCGATGGGCTGTCGATCCCGTTACAGCCACGGCGGCAATCGTGCTGCTGTCCTGCCCGCTGCTCCCATTGCTGCATATTTTTGCAGCGAGCGGCCTGAACGCGGCATCAGCAGCGGAAATCGGCGCGCAGATTGTGATACAGGGCTTCCTCGCCGGCGCGGCGGCGATGTTTCTCTATACTTACGCTGTCAGGCAGTTGGGGCCACAGATTGCATCCCTGTTCATGCCCTGCGTGCCGATCGCCACAGCCCTGACCGGCATGATCGTGCTGGGGGAGATTCCCGCACCGGCCCAGCTTCTGGCCATCACCATCATGACGGCGGGTATGATCCTTCCCGTATTGCGCAGGTCGTGACCTGTCGCGAAAATCCCGACTTTTGCGACACTCGGGTCCTAACTGAAAGCGTTCGAGGATTCTCGCCGCAAAAAACTCTGTCGCAAAAGTTGGAGTTTCGCGGCGGTTTTTTGCGACGGCCAGTGACCGGTCTGGGCCGAAAGCAGTCATTCGCTCCAAGTGAGACTAGTTGGTGGATCGCTGAACGGCTCTTCGCATGGATCAGCCGACCCATCATGAATTCCCGGACGAATGCCGGGAGAATCTGATTCCTGTTGCAATCGCCGCTAGATTGTATTAGCTAATTCTTGAGGAAATATTCAAATAAAACTTGCAGACTGTAAAATCCACCTGATCTGGCGCGATTAATACGCCCGGCCTGACGGAATTTACTGCCTGCTTGCTGTCGCGCTCATCGTGCAACGGGAGCGTGGCCTGATCGTTATGCTGTCGGCGGTCGCGCCATTCGGGGCGGAGAGGATCATGATCAAGACGGTCTACTTCGCGACCAATCGCCAGCCGCTGCTCGATCCAGCCGATCCGCAGCATCAGCGCATCATCGGTTTCGGCACGGAACTCGGGCCGACCAGCGGCATCGATGTGCGCTACGGCAGCGCCAAGGTCGACGT
>Ga0102588_1000727_pt1 | contig 31717 bp, 33 predicted proteins | sample AraplaMF_Col_mMS_FD_76854 | JGI IMG/M metagenome (GOLD analysis project Ga0102588, IMG submission 76854) | Arabidopsis root microbial communities from the University of North Carolina, USA - plate scrape MF_Col_mMS (SPADES assembly) (version 2) | ecosystem: Host-associated > Plants > Roots >...
GAAATCTCGTCGAACGGGTTCATCGACATCTTGACGTTGGCAAGGTCGACGCCCGATCCATCCGGCTTGACGCGGATCTTCACGTTGTAATCGACAACGCGCTTGACTGGGACGAGAATTTTCATGGGGTCCTTCCTTCGAACAGAGATGGGCCTTCAACAGAGACTTCTGGGAAAATGCGCGCTCGAGCGCTGCTCCGATTGTCGAATGGCGACATGGATACGCGTTTTTCCTCCAAATACAACGCTTCCGTGGTGCAGCCGGTCGATTTGAATAGCAATATATTAACGTTTACGTTCACGTCAATATTAAAGCTTGCTGCGACCCCAGGGCAGGCGCGGCGGCACGGGCGTGCCTGAGGCGGTGACGTGGACGGGAACAGGCTGGTCGCGGACGGCAAGCGGCGTGACGATCTGACGATCGAAGAGGGGAACGCCGGGCCGACGCAGCACAAGCACGAGCAGGGCGCCGGCGATGATGCCGCCGACATGCGCGCCCCAGGAGACATTGCCGTTGGGATCGATGAGCAGCATGAAGAACTGCTGGCCGACCCAGAGCAGGAGTGGAATGAAAGCCGGCAGCGGCAACGGCACACGGAAGAAGACCAGCACCCAGACCCGCACGCGCGGATGCAGCATGAGATAGGCAGCGACCACACCTGAAATCGCCCCCGATGCGCCGACGAGCGGTGCTTCCGACGTCGTCATCAGCAGGCCATGGCAGAGGGCGCCGGCCGCAGCGCAGGCGAGGTAGAAGACGAGGAAGCGCAGATGCCCCATCGCATCCTCGACATTGTCGCCGAAGACCCAGAGGAAGATCATGTTGCCGGCAAGATGCCAGAAGCTCGTATGGATGAAGGAGTAGGTGATGTAGGTTGCCGTTTCCGGCACGATTTCCAGACCCGGCGCCAGCGCCGCATGGCCAAAGACGATGGCCGGGATATAACCGAGACCGATGGTCGCGGCCTGCGCAACTTGCTCGCTTTCGATAGTCGTGAAGATCCAGGCGGCAATATTTGCCGCCATCAGGCCGAGTGTGACCCACTGAACTCTGATGTGCTTCAGCGTATTGGCATCGTGCAACGGTATGAACATGAAAGCCTGCCCCCGGGCGATCGTGATGGCTGCGAACCTACCTGTTTTTTCCGGGAACCCAAAGCACATCTGCCTTCCCGCTATCATTTGCATGGCGGGCGGCAACGAACAGGAAATCGGAGAGGCGATTGGCATATTTCAGCGCTGCGGCACTGACCGTTTCTCCGTCGCTGCGGGCAAGCGCCACCATCAGCCGTTCGGCGCGGCGCGCAATCGTGCGGGCAAGGTGCAGATGGGCGGCCGCGGCACTGCCGCCCGGAAGAACGAAGGATTTCAGCGGTTCAAGATCGGCGTTCAGCCTGTCGATATCCTGCTCCAGGCGGGTGACCTGGCTTTCTATGATACGCAGCGGCTCGTAGGCCGGCGGCTCACCGGTTTCAGGCGTGGCGAGATCTGCGCCGAGATCGAAGAGATCATTCTGGATCAGCGCCAACATGGCGTCGAGTTCGGCTAGCTCCGTCGTATGCAATCTTGCGACGCCGATCGCCGAGTTGGTTTCGTCGATGGTGCCGTAGGCTTCGACGCGCAGGTCGTGCTTGGCGCGGCGTGGGCCAGAGACCAGCGCCGTCGTGCCGTCATCGCCGGTTCTGGTGTAGATCTTGTTGAGCTTTACCATCGCCGGCTCTCGGGTCAGCTCGGGCGTCCGCCGCCCGTCAGCCAGAGCGTCAGCATGATCAGGATGACGGCGATCGCCTGCAGCAGCACGCGAAGCTGCATCAGCTTGTTGGAAAGGTTCGCATCGCCACCCTTCATCATGTTGAACAGGCCGCGGATCAGCACCAGGGCAACGAGGCCCATGACGATGATCGCGATGACGTAGGTGACCGTGGACATGGCAGTCTCTTTTCTTCTTCAGTCCGTCCAGCGCATCAGGCGGTAGAAGAGGTCGGCCGGAAGCAGCCTCTTCAGCAATATGCCCTGTTTGGCCGGAGTCGTTACGGGATAATGTGGCTTCGGATTTTTCGAGTTCAATGCACGCGTCAATACTGCATAGACCGCCTCGGGGCCAAGTTTGTGGCGGTTGACCGGACCTGAGCCTTCAAGACGGGCAAGCTGCCGGCGGTACTCGACGGCATGGGGCGAGTTTTCCAGGTCTATATGCTCTTTGATCTTCGCCAGCGCGTTTGCGGTGAAGCGGCTGGTGATCGGCCCCGGCTCGATCAGGCTGACGTGAATGCCGCTTCCCTGGAGTTCCATGCGCAGGGTGATGCTCAGGCCTTCGAGCGCGAATTTCGAGGCTGTGTAGGCGCCGCGGTAGCGATAGGGCACAAGGCCGAGGATCGAGGAACACTGCACGATACGGCCCTGGCCGCGCCGGCGCATGAAAGGAATGACCTGCCTGGCCAGTTCGTGCCAGCCGAAGACATTGGTTTCGAATTGGTCGCGCAGCGCCTGCGTCGGGAGATCCTCGACCGCACCCGGCTGCCCATAGGCACCGTTGTTGAACAGCGCATCGATCCGGCCGTTGCTGCGTTCAGCCACTGCGCCCACCAGAGCCGAGATTGTTTCGGGCTGCGTGTAGTCCATCAGAAAGGCTTCGACGCCGTCGGCTTCCAGCGCTGCCAGGTCATCGGTCTTGCGCACGGTCGCAAAGACCCGCCAGCCATCCGCCTTCAGGGCGCGCGCGCAATAAGCGCCGATGCCGGAAGAGCATCCGGTCACGACGATGGTGCGCTGGTCGGCCATTCAATGATTCCTGTACAAAATGGGACTCATTTCCCATATTCGCCGGAAGGATACAATTGGGAAGCCGAATGCCGAAATTCCTGCGCACGCTCTATGATGTGGTCTACGACGCCATCTGCCACCTCATTGACGATGACGGTTTTGCCATGGCAAGCCATGTGGCGCTTTCGAGCCTGCTCGCGGTCTTTCCCTTTTTGATCTTTGGCACGGCGCTTGCCAATTTCCTTGGCGCCGACCAATTTTCGAATTATGCGATTCATTTCATCTTCGACACCTGGCCGGCGGCGATCGCCAAACCGCTTTCGGATCAACTCGTCGAGGTTCTGACAATTCCGCGTGGCGGCCTCCTCACGATCTCTGTGCTGGCCGCGGCCTATTTCGCTTCGAACGGCGTAGAGGCGCTACGCATCTCGCTCAACCGTGCCTATCGAGTGCAGGAAACCAGGCCCTGGTACCTGACACGGCTTTTCAGCCTTGGTTACGTCCTTGTCGCGGTCATTATTGTCGCGGCCATTAGCATCCTGCTCGTCGCCGTTCCCGTTGGCCTTGATTACGCGCGCGATTGGCTGTTGCACAACGACACTCTTGAATGGCTCCCAGACGTCGTCCGCCAATGGCTGCCAACGACCGTTGACACGCTTGAAATTATCTTCGGCTGGCGCATCTACGGAACTTTGGTACTTCTGACGCTCGGCCTTCTGGTCGTCCATCTCTGGTTGCCAGCAGGCAAGCGTCGCGTTTTCGACGTTGTTCCAGGCGTGTTTCTGACCTTGGTGGCCTGGCTCGTCGGCGCGCTGATCTTTGCCTATTATCTTGCGACCTTCGCCAATTACACCGCCACTTATGCCGGTCTGGCGTCCGTCATGATCGTGCTGATCTTTCTCTACATGGTGGGTGTCATCTTCATCGTCGGCGCGGAGATCAATGCGGCGCTCATGAAGTTCCGGGTGCTGCGCAATTTCTCGCGAACCTTTTCGGTTGTCGGGCGTGACCACGCTGCCGATTCAAAGTCCGACAAGGCGGCGAATACCGGCAACTGACAACCCTTTTGCGCGGAGTTCCGCGAGGCCGGTATCGCCTTCACTCTTGGAGAGCTTGCGGCCGTCGGCATCCACGATGAGGCGATGATGATGATAGACCGGTTGCGGCAAGTTGAGCAGATTCTGCAGCAGCCTGTGCACAGAGGTGGCGTGGAAGAGGTCCAGGCCGCGCACGACATGGGTCACGCCCTGCAGCGCATCGTCGATGACGACCGACAGATGGTAGCTGGAGGGCGCATCCGAGCGCGAGAGAACGACGTCGCCCCAGACGGCGGGTTCGGCCAGTATCTCGCCTTTTCGCTCGTCGCCGGTTTCCGTCCAAAACAGCGGCTCGCCGACCAGATCCAACGCTTTGCTCATGTCGAGCCGCCATGCATGTTTGAGACCCGAGACCAGCATCGCGTCGCGCTCTTCCTCGCTCCGGTCACGATCGTCTGGGGGGTACTGCGGCGTGCCGTCAGGATCGCGCGGCCAGAACCCGCCCATCCGCTCATAGGCTGCGACGCGCGCCTTCACCTCGCTGCGTGTCAGGAACGAGGGATAGACCAGTCCGCGTTCGATCAGTGAATGAAGGGCTGCCTGGTACTCGGAAAAATGCTCCTGCTGGCGACGGACTGGCTGCTCCCATTCGATACCAAGCCATTTGAGATCGGCGTGGATGCCGGCTTCGAATTCGGGTGTGCAGCGGGTCAGATCGATGTCTTCAATACGCAGCAGCAGCCGGCCGTCTGCGGCCTTGGCCATGTCGTCGTTCAGGAGTGCAGACAGCGCGTGACCGAGGTGCAGCGGCCCGTTGGGGCTCGGGGCGAAACGGAAGACGGGTTTTTGACGCGGAGTGGTGATCATGCTTTCTTCTGGCATGGATTTAAAGCGATCGCGAGGCAAGGTGCGGGTCATCAGCAACGAAAAGGATGTCGAAGAGGGGCTTGCCGCCCTTCTTGTTCTCGACCCACGGCTCGTTTCGATTGCCAAGGAAGCGGGGCCTGTGCCGCTCAGGCTGCGTGAGCCGGGTTTTGCCGGCCTTGCCCATATCATCGTTTCGCAGATGGTCTCGCGTGCCAGTGCGGAGGCGATCTGGCGGCGGATGCAGCCCGAGATCGGATCGCTGAGTGCGGAGACTTACATACTGCTTCATCCCGAAGCCTGGCGCGAATTCGGGCTTTCCCGTGCCAAGGCCGATACGCTGACGCGGATTGCGCAAGCCGTCGCTTCCGGGCGAATCGATCTGCAGGGGCTGGTTCAAAAGCCTCCGGCCGAAGCGCTGGCTGAATTGACGGCGCAGAAGGGAATCGGGCCGTGGACGGCGGAGGTCTATCTGATGTTCTGCGGCGGGCATGTGGATGTGTTTCCGGCGGGCGACGTGGCGCTCCAGGCAGCGGTCGCTGCGGCATTCGGTCTCGCTGAACGCCCACAAGCCAAAGTGCTTGCAGGGCTTGCGGAATCCTGGTCTCCGTGGCGCTCGGTCGCCGCCCGACTTTTCTGGGCTTATTACGCTGCGAAAATGCGCCGCGACGTGCTGCCGATCGGCTAACGGACGCCGTCCCTCATTTCGCCTTTATCCCCTGAATTTATTGGACTTCACAATCCTGTAACAACCGGCCTAATATACAGGTGCAGATGCCGAATCGATCCAGGAGGGCTCCTTGACGATTGCAGTCTCCCCACAGGCCCTGCCGGCGCTCGTCCTGAACGCTGACTACCGGCCACTGAGTTATTACCCCTTGTCGCTCTGGTCCTGGCAGGACGCGATCAAGGCGGTATTTCTCGACCGTGTGAACATCATCGCGGAATATGAGCACGAGGTTTCCTCACCGAGTTTCTCGATGCGGCTGCCGAGTGTGGTGTGCCTCAAGACTTACGTTCAGCCATCCCGCAATCCCGCCTTCACCCGCTTCAACGTCTTCCTGCGTGACAGGTTCGAGTGCCAGTATTGCGGCGCTCATGACGATCTGACTTTCGACCACGTCACCCCGCGCGCTCATGGCGGCGAGACGACCTGGGAGAATGTCGTGGCGGCCTGTTCGCCCTGCAATCTGCGCAAGGGCAGCAAGCTTCCGAAGCAGGCAGGCATGTTCCCGGCGCAGAAGCCATACCAGCCGACTGTGCAGGACCTGCACAATAACGGCCGGCTCTTCCCGCCGAACTATCTGCATGACAGCTGGCTCGACTACCTCTACTGGGATACCGAGCTGCAGCCCTGATTCGAAGTCCTTGGTTTATGCAGTCGTTATCGCAAAACCGCTGCGCACTTTTGCGCGACCTGCTTTAAGCGCTTACGCTGTCTTCTTCACGCTCCAGAAGGCGAAGACTGCGAGAATGAGGCTCGTGATCACATTCCAGCCCGCAAAGGACAGGCCGAGAACGCGCAATGCGGCATCCGTGCAGGACGGGCCTTTGATCGTGTTCAGCTCGCCCAAGAGATCGCCGGCATTGGTGGTCATGCTGCTGGCCGTGGTCGAGCAGGTGGCTGGGCCGGGCCAGAAATGCCATTCCACGCCGGCGTGATAGACGCCCATGCCTGCGCCAACGAGCATCAGGATGCCGACGGCAAGAATGATGGCGCGCGTCATCCAGTTGGGCAGACCGACGAGGGCGGCCACCGCGCCGACGATCGCGATCGGAATGCCGTAGTAATAGGGCTGACGCTGCAGCAGGCAGAGTGCGCAGGGAATGTAACCGCCGATATACTGGAAGCCGAGGGCCGTTCCGACCACCACGGCCATGCCGATGGCAAGCAGCAGCGAGAGAGCGAAGCCCGGGCGGGCAAGCGGCGAGGTGGTGGCATTCATGGCGGAACTCCGCGAAGTTGGCTCAGTGGGCAAAGTATCGGTAGGCTAGATATAGCACGATGACGACCGCCGCGCCGATGCCGACGATCTGGCCGAGACGCTTCTCAATGAAATGGCGGATCGGCTCACCGTAACGGCGCAGCAGCCATGCAAGGAACAGGAAGCGCGCGCCGCGGGCGATGATCGCCGAAACGATGAAGAGCGGCAGGCTGACATGGATGACGCCGGACAGGATCGTGACGATCTTGATCGGCGGCAAATGCGCCAGACCCGAGGTGACGAGCAGCAGCAGGATGGTCTCGTAGGTGACGTAGGATTTCATCTGCTCGAACTGATCGAGCTTTCCGTAGAATTCCAGAACCGGCCTCGCTACGGTTTCATAGGCATAATAGCCGAGTGCCCAACCGGCAATACCGCCGAGTACCGAGGCGATGGTGGCGACGATCGCATAGCGATAGGAGCGCTCGGGCTTGGCGAGCGCCATCGGCAGGAAGAGCACGTCAGCGGGGACCAGAAAGACGGAGCTTTCGACGAAGGCGATGACGGCGAGCCAGACTTCTGCCGATTTTTTCGAGGCCAGAGACATGGTCCAGTCGTAAAGTCTGCGGAGCATCCGGTTCCTTTCCTTGTTGCGACGCACAAAGCATTAGGGGGCGAGCATGACGCTGTAAATGCTCGGCCTGCGGCTTCCGGGCGTTCTCGTTGAAAAATTTTCGTGATCTGCAAGGGGCATGTCTCCCAAGATTTCGCGAGATGGCAATCCGGCGGATCTGCGGCAAGCTTTATGCGAGTCGAAATACGGGGTGGCATGCCATGCGATTGAAGGTGATAGAGGGCGGGCTCGGCGCGGCCGAACAGCAGGATCGCGAAGCCGAGAGCCGGAGGCCGGATCGTGAGGATGTTCGCCACGAGGCGGCGCGGCGCCTTGGTGCCAGCGGCTATAACCGTTCACGGGTTATGGAATTTGCCGCTGGTGTGCCGATGCCGGCCGTGCTCAAATATCTTGCCATGCAGATCGATTTTGCCGCCGAGGCGATTTCCAGGCTCGATCCGATCCCGGCCGATTACCGTTCGGATCTCTACTGGCCGAAGATGGACGACATCGCGACGGCGTGATCAGGTCTGCCTGCCGATCGTGAGATATGCGGGAACAGCGGCCGATGAGCGACGCTTGCCCGGACAACAAGTAATCCTACCTTGATAAAACCTGCCTGAGAGCGCTGCGGCCTGCGTGCCGCGGCGCTTTTTATGACAGATCCATGGATTTTTCCCACTGCTGGCGCATCACGTTCATCTCGGTGCGCTTCTGTGCCATTTCGCTGACGATCGCACGCAGGTGCGGATGGCGTGACATGAACATGTTGAAGTCTCGCCGTTCCAGCACTTCGAACTGGCAGAAATCGACGGCAATGACATCAGCCGTGCGGCGTCCGCCGCTGAGCAGCGCCATTTCGCCGAAGAAGGCGCCGGGCTCGAGCCGTACAGCGCCGCTTGCCAGCCGTACTTCGACCGCGCCGGAGGAGATGAAATACATGCTGTCGCCGCGATCCCCGCGGCGGATGACGCGTTCGCCGGGCGAGGCGAGTTTGGGGTTGAAGAGCAGGAGCAATTCCTCGAGCGCATCCTCGCCGGCTTCGGAGAAGAGCGGGAAGGTCTCGACCAGCTGCTGGATCCGCAGATGATGCTGGCGCGCGCGCTCTTCACCGAGCGCCCTGATCTTTTCCAGTTCCCGCGCCAGGGCATCCTGGTTCTTTCGCCCGTAGCTTTCGTAGAGACGTGGCCACTTCACCTTGATGTTGCGGTTCAGCTTCTCCGCTACGAAGATGACGATCGGGTTCAGTGTGATGGAGAGAATCGCGGCGGCGAGGATCAGATCCTGTCCTTCATGCGGCAGGAGCCCGAGCGAAACGCCGAGGCCGGCGAGGATGAAGGAGAATTCGCCGATCTGGGCAAGGCCGCCGGCTGCCGTCAGGCCCATGCCGATCGGATAGCGCAGTAGGGCTACAATGCCGAAGGAGATGATTGCCTTGCCGACGATGATCAATGCCAGAGCACTGATCACAGCCAGAGGATGCTGCACAATGATCGACGGATCGAAGAGCATGCCGACCGAGACGAAGAACAGCACCGAGAAGGCATTCTGCAGCGGCAGGGAATCGGCGGCGGCGCGATGGCTGAGATGGGATTCGCTCATGACCACGCCGGCGAAGAAGGCGCCGAGCGCAAAGGAAACTCCGAAGATTGCCGCCGAACCGAAGGCAATGCCGAGCGCGATGGCGAGCACGGTGAGCGTGAAGAGTTCACGCGAGCCGGTACGGGCAATCAGCGTCAAAAGCCAGGGCACGATGCGCGGCCCAAGGAAGATCGCCATGGCGGCAAAGGATGCGACTTTCAGCAAGGTGAGTGCGATGGTGGCAGAAAGCGGCAGGTCAAGGCCATGCGAGGCGGCGTCGCTCGCATGCCCGCCCAGAAGTTCGGCGAGGGCCGGCAACAGCACGAGCGCCAGTACCATGGCGAGATCCTCGACGATCAACCAGCCGACCGCCACGCGCCCGCCGGCGGTATTGACGAGATTGCGCTCTTCCAGCGCTTTCAGGAGCACGACCGTGCTGGCAACCGAAAGGCTGAGGCCGAAGACGATGCCGGCGCCGAGGCTCCAGCCCCAGAGTTCGCCGAGGCCGACGCCAAGCAGGGTGGCAAGCAGGATCTGGCCGATCGCGCCCGGTACGGCGATGCCGCGCACGGCCAAAAGATCGGATGCGGAGAAGTGCAGGCCGACGCCGAACATCAGCAGGATCACACCCATTTCGGCGAGCTGGCTCGCAAGCTCCGTGTCGGCCACAAAGCCCGGTGTGAATGGTCCCATGAGAATGCCGGCGAAGAGATAGCCGACCAGCGGCGGCAGCCGCAGCCTGTCGGCGCCATAGCCAAGAATTGCCGCGAAGACGAAGCTTATGGCTACCGTCGCAATGAGTCCCGCTTCCTGATGCATCAGCCCTCTCAAAATGCCCCGCGGCCGGCACTTTAGGATGAAGCGCCGGCAAAGTTAAAGAGTTGATTTGGATAGATTAGGCCTAAATGGCCGGCTTTTGGGGCGGAACCACTAAGCTCCCGTGTCGTTGCCTCTTCATGAAGACAAGGAGAAGAGAGATGCGAAAGATCATTATCAACTGCGCAATCGCTGCCCTTGCCCTGGGCTCGGCTGCAGCGCCTGCAATGGCAGACAGCGTGATCGTCACCCGCGAGCGCTCCTATGACGGATATGATCGTTATGACCATTATGACCGTGAGCGGGCTCGCCCCGGCGTTACCATCAGCGATCGCGGCATTACGTTCGGCGCGGTGCGCGAACGGGATCGCTGGCGCGATCGGGACCGTGACCGCTGTTACACGCGTAGCATCACCCGTGAGACCGACGAAGGCACCGTCACAAAAACGGTGCGCCGTTGTGACTAAAGACTGAACTGAGGGCTCGGCATTCCACTTCGCTGGGAGCTCGACATCGATCACCAAGGCTTATGCCCTCGCCTTTCGGGGCGCGGGCGAAGCATAAAGCCATTTCAGAGATATTTGGTGCCCCATGCCGGGGTCGAACCAGCACTTCTTTCGAAACTCGATTTTGAGTCGAGCGCGTCTACCAATTCCGCCAATGGGGCAGCGAAATACGAGGCGGCTGTCTAACATGCGTTCGCCCGCGCGTGCAAGACGGCGGGCGAAGTTTAGCTGTTTCGAATTCGGTGTTTAGTGGGCGACCGTTGCGCCCGGTCCGGTAAGGCCGGATTTCTTCAGCGTGATCGCCAGGACCGAGGCCAGCAGGCAGAAGGCGCCGGCGATGAAGAAGGCGGGCAGGTAGCTTTCCAGGGCCGTACGCGACAGGCCGGCGCCATAGGCAGCGGTTGCAGCGCCGAGCTGGTGGCCGGCGAAGACCCAGCCGAAGACGAGGCCGGCTTTTTCGCGGCCGAAGCGGTCGGCGGCGATCTTGACGGTCGGCGGCACGGTAGCGATCCAGTCGAGGCCATAGAAGACGGCGAAGATCGAGAGGCCGTAGAAGCTGAAATCGCTGAAGGGCAGGAAGAGCAGTGAGAGACCGCGCAGGCCGTAATACCAGAAGAGCAGCCAGCGATTGTCGAAGCGGTCGGAGAGCCAGCCGGAACCGATCGTGCCGAAGAAATCGAAGATGCCCATGACGGCGAGAACGCTGGCGGCCGCGACCGGCATGATACCGAAATCGCCGCAGAGTGTGACGAAATGCGTCTGGATGAGGCCGTTGGTGCTGAGCCCGCAGATGAAGAAGGTGGCGAATAGGATCCAGAAGGTCGAGGTCGTCGAAATATCCCTGAGAACAGTGATCGGCGTTGCCAGCGCTGCGCCGAGCGTGCCGCGGGCAGGGGCCGGCGTCACCTGGGTTTCGCCGACAGAGGGCAGGTTTACGTCCGAGGGGCGGTCACGCATGAAGAGCAGCACGAGAAGAGCGGCGACCATGATCATCGCGCAGACGAAGAAGACGGTGGCGCGCCAGCCGTAGCGTTCAGTCAGCTCCGCCATCAGCGGCAGGAAAACGAGCTGGCCGGTTGCCGAACTTGCCGAGAGCATGCCGACGACGAGGCCGCGATGCTTGACGAACCAGCGGGTGGAAACCGTGGCCGCTAGTACCATGGCCGTCAGGCCGGTGCCGAAGCCGACGACGATGCCCCAGAGCGCCAGCAGATGCCAAAGCTCGGTCATGAACAACGAGCCGATGAAGCCTGCCCCGATCAGCGCGAGCGCAAAGACGATGACCTTGCGGACGCCAAAATAGTTCATGAAGGCCGCCGCAAACGGACCCATCAGGCCGAAGAGGATCAGGCGGATGGCAAGGGCAGACGAGATCTGCGAAGTTTCCCAGCCGAATTCATCCTGCAGCGGCTTGATGAGGACGCCTGGCGCGCCCATTGCGCCGGCGGTTACCAGCATGGTCAGGAAGGTGGCGGCGACGACGACCCATCCATAGTGAATGTTTCGCCGGGCAAGGGATGATGCAAGGACTGCAGAGACCATGGGCAAATTCCGTTTGTGACGTGGGGACCATACAAGAGTGTTTTAGATGATGGCCATCATATTTGTTGCGTATTGATGATGGACATCATATAAATTGTCAAGCGACCATTTCCGGAGACGAAAAATGCGGGTCAGCCGCGAGAAATTTGCAGAAAACCGCGAGAAGATCCTGACGGCTGCCAGCGTGCTCTTCCGCGAGAATGGCTTCGACGGCGTCGGCGTTGCCGAGATCATGAAGGCCGCGGGCCTGACGCATGGCGGGTTTTACGGCCATTTCGAATCGAAGGACGACCTTGCGCTGGAGGTCAGCCGCAAGCTGATCGAGCGCGTGGAGGAGCGCTGGCGCGAGCAGATTGCCGACCACCCCGACCGGCCACTGCAGGCGCTGCTCGATCACTACATCCACTGGCGTACGGTCGATGATCCCGGCGGAAGCTGCGTGTTCGCCTCACTGATCCAGGAAGTCAGCCGCAGCGAAGGCGCGGTGCGCGCGACTTTCAGCGAAGGGCTGTCCACGCTGGTCGATGTGCTGGAGGATATTATGCCTGGCGAAACTAGGGAGGCGCGCCGCGCCAATGCGACGACGACGCTTTCCTCGATGATGGGAGCCGTTATCCTTGCCCGGGCGGTCGAGGACCGGGCATTTGCCGAACAGTTTCTGGTCACGATGCGCCGCAAGCTCGACCCGGAGCAGCAACCTTAAACCGTGTGCGATCAATCAGACTTGAAACTACTTGTCTTATGATCTTCGGTGTTTGGCGGGCGTGATCGGATCGCCGCCTGCGGGCCTCAACTACCCTTCAAGCGGCGAGACGGCGGCTTATTTGAAGCCGGCGACATTGTGCGGAATGTAGGGCGCTTCGAGTGCGGCTATATCCTCGGCACTCAGTTTCACCGTCAGCGCACCGACGGCATCCCTCAGGTGGTTCGGCTTGGATGCGCCGATGATCGGTGCTGTAACGGCGCTCTTCTGCAGGATCCAGGCTGTGGCGACCTGCGCGCGCGAGATGCCATGGGCCTTGGCGACCTCGGCGACCTTCTCGACGATCTTGCGGTCGGCATCTTCGGCCTGCTTATAAAGCGTCTTGCCGAACTCGTCGGTCTCGCTGCGGTTGGTCGTCTCGTCCCAGTCGCGGGTCAGACGACCGCGGGCAAGTGGACTCCAGGGAATGACGGCGATCTTCTGATCCTCGCAGAAGGGCAGCATTTCCCGTTCTTCCTCGCGGTAGAGCAGGTTCAGGTGGTCCTGCATGCTGACGAATTCTGTCCAGCCGTTGAGGCGGGAAATGTAGAGCGCCTTGGCGAATTGCCAGGAATACATGGAGGAGGCGCCGATATAACGCGCCTTACCGGCTTTTACGATATCATGGAGGGCTTCCAGCGTTTCCTCGATCGGTGTCGTGTAGTCCCAGCGGTGGATCTGGTAGAGGTCGACATAGTCGGTGTCGAGGCGGCGCAGGCTGTTGTCGATCTCGTCGAAGATCGCCTTGCGCGACAGGCCGGCGCCGTTCGGGCCGGGGCGCATGCGGTTGAACACCTTGGTGGCGAGCACGATGTCCTCGCGCTTGGAGAAATCCTTGATGGCGCGGCCGACGATCTCCTCGGAAGAGCCGTTGGAATAGGTGTTGGCCGTATCGAGGAAATTGATGCCGAGATCGATCGCCTGCTTGAGCAATGCGCGGCTTTCTTCTTCCGGCAGGCTCCAGGCATGGTTTCCACGGTTCGGATCGCCATAGGTCATGCAGCCGAGGCAGATCTTCGAGACTTCGAGACCGGTCTTCCCGAGTTTTACATATTCCATGAAAGTGCTCCGTAATGAACTTCAGCGACTCCCCAGACGCATACGCATGATGTAGTGCAGAAATCGCCGAAGTCTCAGCAAGCGCAGCGGAGAATGTGTTCTGCAGTCAGCGCAATAATATGTGATGAGCAGGCGGAATGTCGTCTCATCCTTGCGGATTACATCGCTTGCGCATTTGCACGGTGAGGTGTTAGCTGGTGCAGCATTCTACTGGATCATGCTTATGAAACTGCCGCCCGGCGATCGATACGACACGCTCTACCGCGATTTTTCCTGGCAGATATCAGAGGATTTCAATATCGGCCGCGCCGTCAGCGACGATTGGGCCGCGCACGATCCGTACCGCGTCTGCCTCGAGCATTTCAGCCCCGACGGCCATCATCTGTCGTTGACCTACGGCGAACTTGCCGCTCGCTCCTCGTCTCTCGCCAACGCGCTTGCAGCACTTGGCATCGGCAGGCGAGATCGTGTGGCGCTGCTCCTGCCGCAATCCTTCGAGACGGTCATTTCGCATGTGGCTATCTACAAGATGGGCGCAATCGCGTTGCCGCTTGCGCTGCTCTTTGGGATCGAGGCGCTGGAATACCGGCTGAAGACTGCGGGTGCGAAAGCTGTCGTCACCAACGGCTTCGGGCTTGCACGCATCAACCAGATCCGCGATCGTCTGCCTGACATCCAACATGTCGTCAGCATCGAGGGAGCCTCGGCTGGCACGCTCGGCTTTGCCGATCTGATTTCGGCCTATCCGCCTGTCTTCGACATCGCGCAATCGGGACCGGATGAGCCGGCGCTGATGATTTTCACGTCGGGCACGACGGGGCCGCCGAAGGGCGCGCTGCACGGTCACCGGGTTCTTGCCGGCCACATTCCCGGCATGCAGTTCGCCCATGAAGGTTTCCCGCAGGCTGGAGACAAGGTCTGGACGCCGTCCGACTGGGCCTGGGCCGGCGGCTTGCTCAATGCGCTGTTGCCGAGCCTGCTGCTCGGCGTGCCTGTCGTCTCGTCGCCGGCTCAGAAGTTCGATGCCGACATGGCCTATCGAATCATGGCCGAGATGAAGGTGCGCAACGCCTTCATTCCGCCGACGGCGCTGCGCCTCCTGAAATCCGTCGAGGAACCGCGCTTGAAGTATGATCTCGTGCTGCGCACCATCGGCTCGGCGGGCGAGTCCCTGGGACGTGAAACCTATGAATGGGCGCGCCGCACGCTCGGCATCATCGTCAACGAATTCTACGGGCAGACGGAATGTAATTTCGTGTTGTCCTCCAGCGCTGCCTTCGGGGTGACGAAGGCCGGAGCGATCGGGCGCGCTTCACCTGGCCACAAAGTGGCGATTGTCAGCGATGAAGGTGATGAACTGCCGGTCGGCGAGCAGGGGCAGATCGCCATTGCCAGCCCCGACCCGGTGATGTTCCTCGGCTACTGGAACGATCCTGATGCGACGGAGAGGAAATATGCCAAGGGTTGGATGCTGACCGGCGATATCGGCCGGCAGGACAAGGAAGGTTATGTCACCTTCGCCGGCCGCGACGACGATCTGATCACGTCGTCAGGGTATCGCATCGGGCCGGTGGAGATCGAGGACTGTCTCATCGGCCATCCGGCCGTGCAGCTTGCAGCGGCCATCGGCAAGCCCGATCCGCTGCGTACGGAGATCGTCAAGGCCTATATCGTGCTTTCGCCGGGTTACAGCCCGAGTGCGGAACTGGCAGTGGAAATCCGGGACTGGGTGAAGACGCGGCTTTCGATGCATGAATATCCGCGCGAGGTCGAATTCGTCGATGCCCTGCCGCTGACGACCACGGGCAAGGTGATCCGCCGGCTGTTGCGGGAAAGGGCTGCGGCAGAAGATTAGCCGCGGCCGGCAAGCGACATGATCTTCTCGCGCAGCATCTTCGCCATGTTGCGGGTGCTGCGGTACATGTGAAGCTGGGCGGCGACATGGCGCATGTCGCGGTCGCCATTTTGCGTCAGGCCGATCACCAGCGTGCCCATCTCCTCGCGCTCCTGCCAGAAGCGGCTCATGATCGGATGATCGGAGACGGCGCATGAATCCGAGCGCACGACGTTGGCATCGTCGAGATGCCATTCAGTCAGTTCGCTCATCAACAGCTTGCCCGGCGAATAGCGGGAATAGCTTTCGTCATAAGCTGTCTTCCAAGTATAGGCCTCGCCGCCCATCATCAGCACGACGACCGAGGCAATTGCCTTGCCTTTGAGGTCGATCGTGTGGATGCGCACGGCGTCGACTTCCGCCAGGTTGGAGACGGCCTCGCGAGCGAAGGCGGTATGATAGCGGTCGGTCACCAGCGCGCTGCGGCGCTTGCCCTTCCAGCCGCCGGCCTCCAACGCCAGGAACTCCTCGAAACGCATGTGGATCTCGCGCGGCTGGCGGGCAACGGTGTGGACGACCGTGCCGAGCTCTTCAAGCAGCCGCCACTGACGGCGCATTTCGCGCAAATGAGAGGAGGATACCGTGCGGCCGAGATAGACTACGGCGTCGTCATCGCTCTGCAGCATCGGCCGCTCATAGGGGTTGGCGATGATCAACGGCAGGTTGCGGCTGAGCGCCACCGCCTTTGCCATGCGCACGAAGATGCCGTTCAGCCGCACGTCCGGCAGTACCAGCATGCCCGGGAGGCCGAGGTCCGGCGTGATCAGGCCCTCGAAGAGATTGTCCAGCGTCTCGGCCGCGTCCTCGGCATCGACCAAGGGGGTGCCGAGCGGACCAAAGCTGTTTGCCCAGCCGCGGATGATTGACGGGCCAACGGCAAAGCCGGGCTTGTCGACCGAGAAGGGCATGAGCAGGCGCATGCGGCTGCGATGTTCATTCTGGTCGCGAATGATGGCGAAATTGACCTGCCGGTCTTCCAGACGCGGCATGGCAGGCGCCAGGAAACGGCCGCTGAAGAAGACGTTCGGTTCCATCGCGCGGTTAGAGAGGAAATCCAGTTCCTCCTGCAGATCGTAGCCGAGCTTGCCGGGGTAAAGGCAGAGTTCACGGCCCGGCCGGCCGATTTCGATCCGTGCTTCGGCCTGCGGCGCTTCGAATTTGAGCGCAGCAAGATCGTGAACCATGCGGTTCGCGATGCTGTCGGTGCTCTCGGTGATGGGTGGTACGCGTACCATCTATCGGGCTCTCATTTCTGGTGTTGCGGCGGAAGGGGTTGCGAAGGCGAAAAGCGTGAAGCCGAGCGCGCGGCGCACGAAGACATGCAGCAGGATTGCTTCCACGGCCATGGCGGAGGCCGTGGCGATCGCCGTGCCGACGATACCGTAGTGCGGGATCAGCAGGATATTGAGGCCGACATTGGCGGCGAGCGCTCCGGCATAGAGGGCGACGCAGAGGTTCTGCTTGCCCGCCATCATCAGAAGCGTCTCGGCGGGACCGACCAGCGCCTTGGCGAGGATGCCGGCAAGCAGGATTGCCATCAGCATGTAACCAGCTGTGAAGGCACCGCCGAAAAGCGACAGCAGCAGATGCCCGGCCGCCAAGACCGCGAGACCGACGCCGAGAGCCGGCCAGAACGTCCAGCGGGCGGCATCGACAGCGGCGACCGCAAGATCGGCCCGGTTGCCTTCGGCGATGATGGAGGAGAAGCGGGGGCCGGAGGCGGCCTTCACCGAGAAATTGATGAAATGCACCAGCGCCATGGTCTTGGCCGCTGCAAAGTAGATCGCGACGTCATGCGGCTCCAGGAAGATGCCGACGATCACGACATCGGAATTGGTCAGCAGAAAGCTCACGCCTTCGATCAGGAAGATTGGGAAGGCGACACCCAGCCATTCCAGAAAATCCACTTTGCGCGGGCCGGCGTCATAATGCCTACGCATCCGGTACAGCGTGGCGGCGTATTGGCCGAGCGCGGTGACGAAGGTTGCCGCAAGTGCTGCCTGCATGGCGGTAACCGCCGTGTGCGGCGCGCCGAAGAGGATGGCAGCCAGCATGAAGAGGATGATGAGGATCGGCCTGAAGATGTAGACCGGGCTGAGCGCCATGACCGGCCAATGGTTGGCCCGTGACGTGCCCTCGAGGATATCGCCGAGCGCGATCATCGGCATGGCGATAAGGCCGAGGAAGATCGGCACAAGGTAATAGCTTTCGATCCTGTCGCCGAAGAAATGCAGGCCGAGCATGCCGGCGATGAGAACGGTCGTGCCCGAGAGCATTGAAAAGATGCGGGCAGTGCCCGTCAGGCCGCGGATTTCGGCAAAGGCACCGGCCGCGCGATATTGCGGCAGGAAGCGGACGATCGCGGTGTGGAAACCTAGGCAGGAAAGATCGCCGCAGAGGACGACCAGCACCCAGACGAAGACGAAGATGCCGTATTCATATTCACCCATCAGCCGGGCGAGCACGATCTGTGACAGGAAGGCGAGTGCGGCGCTCAGGATGCGGATCGAGAAGGCGGTCAACGCCATGCGCTGCGCGGTCGCCTTGTCGCCCCGTTCGGTCAGCACCGCGGCAAGCATGCGCAACGCACGGCCGACGATCGGCCGCAGCCCTGCGGGCAGCATCTTTTCCGCTGTTTCTATGACCGCCATTTTAACACGCAAAACTCTAAGGGCAGGGCATTCGTACCGGCGAGTCTTGCCAGATCAGGGTTAAGAAACAGTATTGTCAGGGATACCAGAGTACCTGCGGCTGATGTCCAAAAATGGGAGAAAGGCAAAAGAAAATGGCGCCCGAAGGCGCCATTCTCAAACCTGTTCGAAAGCACCGTGGCAGTGCTTGTATTTCTTGCCCGAGCCGCAGGGGCAGGCTTCGTTGCGGCCGACCTTACCCCAGGTCGCGGGATCGTCGGGATTGCGGTTTTCCGGCGGGACTGTGATCTCAAGCGCCTGATAGGTCGTGTTCGTAAATTCATCCTCGCCGGTCGTCGGGTTCAGATGATGCGCCTGCATGACGGGTGGTTCCGGCTGCGGCGGAGCCTGTTGCACCAGCTCGACGCGCATCAGCTGCGCGGTAACGGCCTGGCGCAGATTGTTGAGCAGCGACTGGAAGAGCTCAAAGGCTTCCGACTTGTATTCCTGCAGCGGATCGCGCTGGGCATATCCACGGAAACCGATGACGGAACGCAGATGGTCGAGATTGACGATATGCTCGCGCCACAGATGGTCGAGCGTCTGCATGACGACCTGGCGCTCGACATAGTGCATAATGTCAGGGCCGAAACGCTCGACCTTCTCATTGAAGGCAGCGTTGGTGGCTTCCGTCAGGCGTTCGCGGATGTCGTCCTCGCCGATACCTTCTTCCTTTACCCAGTCCTCGATCGGCAGATCGAGATTGAGGATGTTGGCGGCCTGCGTCTTCAGGCCGGCGGCATCCCACTGTTCGGCGTAAGCGCGTTCCGGGATATGGGTCGTGACCAGATCGTCGACCACTTCGCGACGCATGTCGGAAACGGTCTCGGAAATATTCGGAGCTTCCATCATCTCGACGCGCTGTTCGAAGATGACCTTGCGCTGGTCGTTCAGGACGTCGTCGTACTTCAGAAGGTTCTTGCGGATATCGAAGTTGCGGGCTTCGACCTTCTTCTGCGCACGTTCCAGAGCCTTGTTGATCCAGGGATGGACGATCGCTTCGCCCTCCTTGAGGCCCAACTTCTGCAGCATGCTATCCATACGGTCGGAGCCGAAGATGCGCATCAGGTCGTCCTGAAGCGACAGGTAGAACTTGGAACGGCCAGGGTCGCCCTGACGGCCGGAACGACCGCGCAACTGGTTGTCGATACGGCGGCTTTCGTGACGCTCGGTGGCGATGACGTAAAGACCGCCGGCGGCAAGCGCCTTTTCCTTGAGCTGCTTGATCTCTTCGCGGATTGCCTCGACCTTGGCGTCGCGCTCGGGACCCTGTTCGACTTCACCAAGCTCATGCTCGATACGCATGTCGACGTTGCCGCCGAGCTGGATGTCGGTACCGCGGCCGGCCATGTTGGTGGCGATCGTCACGGCACCCGGCACACCGGCCTGGGCGACGATATAGGCTTCCTGCTCGTGGTAGCGGGCGTTCAGGACCTGGAAGTTCGAGAAACCCTGCTTGCGCATCAGCTCCGCCAAGAACTCCGATTTCTCGATCGAGGTCGTGCCGACGAGCACCGGCTGGCCGCGCTTATGAGCGTCCAGGATCTCGGCGATGATCGCCTTGTACTTTTCCTCGACGGTCCGGTAGACCTCGTCGTCTTCGTCGATACGCTGGATCGGCAGGTTGGTCGGCACTTCGAGAACGTCGAGGTTGTAGATATTGCCGAATTCTTCCGCTTCCGTCTGGGCCGTACCGGTCATGCCGGCAAGCTTGTTGTACATGCGGAAATAGTTCTGGAAGGTGATCGAGGCCAGCGTCTGGTTTTCCGGCTGGATCTGCACCTTTTCCTTGGCTTCGAGCGCCTGATGCTGGCCTTCCGAATAACGGCGGCCCGGCATCATGCGGCCGGTGAATTCGTCGATGATGACGATTTCGCCGTTGCGGACGATGTAATCCTTGTCGCGCTGGAACAGCTTATGGGCCTTCAGCGCATTGTTGATGTGATGGACGATCGCGACGTTCTCGATGTCATAGAGCGAAGCGCCCTTCAGGAGGCCGGCCTGCTTCAGCAGGTTTTCCAGCTTCTCGGTGCCGACTTCGGAGAAGTTCGCAGAACGCTGCTTTTCATCGATTTCGTAATCTTCCGGCGACAGCAGCGGAATGTAGGTGTCGATGGTGTTGTAGAGGTCGGAGCGGTCATCGAGCGGGCCGGAGATAATCAGCGGCGTGCGGGCTTCATCGACGAGGATCGAGTCCACTTCGTCGACGATCGCGAAATTGTGGCCGCGCTGTACCATCTGGTTCGTCTCGTATTTCATGTTATCGCGCAGATAATCGAAGCCGAGTTCGTTGTTGGTCGCGTAGGTGATGTCGCAGTTGTAGGCGTCGCGGCGTTCTTCATCGGAAAGGCCGTGGACGATGACGCCGGTGGTCAGGCCGAGGAAGCCGTAGAGACGGCCCATGGTCGCCGCGTCACGCTGAGCCAGGTAGTCGTTGACGGTGACGACATGCACGCCCTTGCCGGCAAGCGCGTTCAGATAGACCGGCAGGGTGGCGACCAGTGTCTTGCCTTCGCCGGTCTTCATTTCGGCAATGGCGTTGGAATGCAGGATCATGCCACCGACGAGCTGTACGTCAAAAGGTCGCAGGCCAAGGACGCGGCGGGAGGCCTCGCGCACGACCGCGAAGGCCGGGATCAGGAGGTCGTCCAGGGTCTTGCCTTCAGCCAGAAGGGCACGGAACTCCACCGTCTTTGCGGCAAGCTGCTCATCCGTCAGCGCCTTGGTCTTCTCTTCAATAGAGTTGATTGCGGCGACGTTCGGCTGGAAGGACCGCACGCGACGATCGTTGGCAGAGCCAAATAACTTGCGGGCAATACCGCCAAAGCTGACCATATGACTGGTCCTTTCTGAATATTCTTCCCCGACGTTTCTTATTCGCTACCCAGCCGAAAAACAGGCGCACGCTTGAAAACGCCCGGAAACTGTTCTGGACGCGAGGTTGCGTGACAGATAAGAGGGGGGGCAAATGATGTCAACGGATTTGGCTGATATAGAAAGGCCACATTCCGGTGTTGAAGGCTGTTTTCGGGCTGGATTCACGAAAGCTGAAGCCGGCGGATATAATTGTGAAGGGTTATTTGATGTTGAGCACCAACAAACTTGCTGCGCTGGCGTTTACGGCCTTCGTCGCCTTCCAGGCTCCGGCCTATGCTGATGATGCCGTCGTCGCCAAGGTCGGCAATCTGGAAATCCACCAGTCGGAGCTCGATCTGGCTGTGGCCAATCTCGACCCGCAGCTCGCGCAGCTCCCCGACGACCAGAAGAAGGTCGCCGCCCTCTCTGCCGCCATCGACGTGAAGCTGCTTGCTGCCGACGCTACTGCCGAGAAGCTCGACCAGACTGATGATTTCAAGAAGCGCATGCAGTATCTGACCGACCGCGAACTTCACAACGCCTACTTCAAGAAGCATGTCGTCGACACCGTGACCGATGCCGATGTGAAGGCACGCTACGACAAGGAAGTCGCCGCGCTGCCGAAGCAAGAAGAAGTTCACGCCCGCCATATCCTCGTCAAGACCGAGGATGAGGCCAAGGACGTCATCAAGCAGCTCGACGCCGGCAAGGATTTTGCCGAACTCGCCAAGGAAAAGTCCACCGATCCGAACAAGGACGACGGCGGCGATCTCGGCTACTTCACCCGCGGCCGCATGGTCAAGGAATTCGAGGACGCAGCCTTCGCGCTTGAGAAGGGCACCTATTCCAAGACCCCTGTGAAGACCGATTTCGGTTATCACGTCATCAAGGTCGAAGATAAGCGCGACGCTCCGCCGCCGCCGTTCGAACAGGTAAAGGATCAGGTTCGTCAGCTCGTCATGCGCGACAAGTATCTTGCGCTTCTGAACAATGCGAAGGCTTCGGCCAAGGTCGACATCACGGACGCGACGCTCCGCAAGGGTTACGAAGACGCAAACAAGCAGCCTGAGCCGGGTACCGAGCCCGTGCCGGCACCGCAGCAGTAATCATTAGTTTTGGGTCCGGTTCTTCCGGACCCTTCACTATCATTGTTGTTGTCGCATTTCCGGACGGCGAACCGGTTTTCATTTCGCCTGGAAATGCTCATTGGCAGGTCACATTCCCATGTCCGCTACCGTTTCTCCGCTTGCCCCGAAAACCTTTGCCTCGCTGCCAGCACTTCGCGGTGTGCGCATGGCGACCGCTTCAGCCGGCATCAAGTATAAGAACCGGACGGACGTGCTGATGATGGTCTTCGACGCTCCGGCTGCCGTTGCCGGCGTCTTCACGAAGTCGAAGTGCCCCTCCGCACCGGTCGATTTCTGCCGGACCAACCTGCCGCATGGCACGGCGCGCGCCGTCGTCGTCAATTCAGGCAATGCCAATGCCTTTACCGGCATGAAGGGCCGCGCTGCGACCGAGCTGACGGCAAAGTCGGCCGCTGCAGCCGTCGGCTGCAGCGAAAATGAGATCTTTCTCGCGTCGACCGGCGTCATCGGCGAACCGCTCGACGCCACCAAATTTTCCGGCGTGCTCGACAAGATGCATGCCGATGCGACAGGTGATTTCTGGTTCGAGGCCGCCAAGGCCATCATGACCACCGACACCTATCCGAAGGTTTCGACCCGTACTGCCGAAATCGACGGCGTCAAAGTGACGATCAACGGTATTGCCAAGGGTGCCGGCATGATCGCGCCCGACATGGCGACCATGCTTTCCTTCGTCGTCACGGATGCCGATATCGCTTCCTCTGCCCTGCAGTCGCTACTGTCTGCCGGCGTCGAACCGAGCTTCAACTCGATGACCGTCGACAGCGACACCTCGACCTCGGACACACTGATGCTTTTTGCGACGGGTGCAGCCGCTGCTGACGGACAGGCGCGTATCACGAGCGCGGACGATCCGCAGCTCGGCGCATTCCGCGCAGCCCTCAACGAACTCCTCAAGGATCTGGCGATCCAGGTCGCCCGTGATGGCGAGGGCGCCACGAAGATGCTCGAGATCACCGTGACCGGGGCGGAGAGCGATGCCGCGGCCAAGACGATCGCTCTCTCCATCGCCAATTCGCCGCTGGTCAAGACTGCGGCTGCCGGCGAAGACGCCAATTGGGGCCGTATCGTCATGGCCGTCGGCAAGGCTGGTGAAATGGCCGACCGCGATCGGCTCGCCATCTGGTTCGGTGATGTGCGCGTTGCCGTCAACGGCGAGCGCGATCCTGCCTATTCCGAGGATGCCGCATCCGCCGTGATGAAGAAGCAGGATATTCCTGTCAAAGTCGACATTGGCCTTGGCTCGGGCAAGGCTACGGTCTGGACCTGCGACCTCACCAAGGAATATGTTGCGATCAATGGCGACTACCGGAGCTGACCGTTCGTTGATGCAGGCATTCCTTCCGAAGCAGAACCTGCCGCTGGTCCGGCGCCTGGAGGCCGTGGGCTTTCGTGCCTGGCCGGCTGCGTCCGTGCAATATGACGGAAGCTGGCAGGTCCGCCTGACCGCGGGCCATCCTTCCAACCGCCTGAACTCCATCGTGCCGCTCGACCCTTCCGACCATCGTGATGTCGAAATTAGGCTGGAGAAGGCAAGCCGCAAGTTCGAGGCCTACGGCCGTTCCGCTGTCGTGCGCGAGACGCCTCTTGCCTCGCCTATTCTGATCGGCCTGATCAAGGAACAGGGATGGAAGCGTTTCGATGAGACGGCGGTCATGGTCTGCGATCTCTCGCAGGCCGATCTGCCCGATACGCTCGATCATCTTCCGACCCACGATGTCGGCCGGTTCGTCGATGCCAATCTTGCGGTCGATCAGGCGCCAGTATCGCTGAAGCCGGCGCTCGCCGAAATCATCTCGGCGATCAAGCCGCCATCAGGCCTTTTCATGATCGAGGATGCCATCCTTGGCTCGCTGGCAACGGTCCTCTGCGTGCAGGACAACGATCTTGCCGGCATCATGTCGCTTTCGGTTGCCGATGGGCATCGCCGCAGGGGGCTCGGCGTAGAAATCCTGACCTCAGCCTTACGCTGGGCGCGGATGCGCAGCGCCCGGACCGCCTGGCTGCAGGTGAAGCTTTCCAACGCGCCGGCGATTGCGCTTTATGAGCGTCTTGGTTTCCGTGATGCCTATCATTACTGCTACTGGCAGGAGCGCTGCGAATGAGCGAAGCCGGAAAGAGGTTGCTTCTGGTCGCCGCCTGCGCGCTGATCGACACGGACGGGCGTATCCTTCTGGCACAGCGGCCGGAAGGCAAGTCGCTTGCCGGCCTGTGGGAGTTTCCCGGCGGCAAGGTGGAATCCGGCGAGACGCCGGAGGAGACGCTGGTACGCGAGTTGAACGAAGAACTCGGCATCACGACCAAGGTGCCATGCCTTGCGCCGCTGACCTTCGCCAGTCACAGCTATGATACATTCCATCTGCTGATGCCGCTTTACGTCTGCCGCCGCTATGAAGGCATTCCACACGGTCGTGAGGGACAGGCGATCAAATGGGTGCGCCCGCAGGCGCTGCGCGATTACCCGATGCCGCCGGCCGACGAGCCGCTCATCCCGGTGCTGCAGGATTTACTTTAGCTTTTCTGATTATTAACCCGAAACGTCGATTTCGCCTGTGGATATTAATCGATCATTTAGCACCTTCTGGCAATGATCGGCCTCACTCAAGCAACTGGCGTGTGTGTATTTAAGGGCTTGACGTCATGGACGACGATTTCTGGAAAGCTGTGCGCGAGAAGGAACGCGCTTCTTCGTCTGCGTCGCGCAGGACGGGGGCGCTCAATATTGCCCTTCTCTTCGGCACGGCCGTGGTGGCGCTCACCCTCATCCTGACGCCTATGCTGGCGGATTCTTCCAAGAAGAGCGTGCTCGCCAGCGCGCCGGCGGATTTCGACACGATCACCACCGGCTCCATCCCGAAGACCGAGAATGGTCCGAGGAGCGAGAACGGCAAGCGCTATACGATCCGCCGCAGCGTCCTCCAGGATACGCCTGGTTCGGTCTGTGTCGTCCAGGGATACGGCGTCGGCGCCGGCTGCTGAGGAAATGAAGCTCCCGTCCTCGGAGCCGTGAATTTCATTGCCGTCTTGTGCGCAGAAGGGTTGGGTTGATGAATTTGCTGAAGAAATTTCTGGCAGACGGACGTGGTGCGACGGCGATCGAATATGGATTGATCGCAGCGCTGATGGGGGCTGCCCTCATTGGGGGCCTGGGTGTGTTCACCAACGGCCTGCTAGGCGTATTCAACACCGTCGAGAATAACCTGACGATCAACTGAGCTATCCGCTGGGTTCACTGCTTGAGCTTCTGCTCTTCCACTTTGAGAGCGTCAGCAAGTCGTGCCTTGGCCGATCCCGGCTTCAGCGGCTGCTGCTGGCTTTCGTGCGGCGCCCAGCCCGACACGTAGATCAACGAGAATGTCGCGCGGACACGGCCGTCGGGGTCCGAATAGCGCTCGGCATAGATTTCAGCTGCGCGCAGGAAGAAGGCGCGCGTGAGCGGCTTGCGGCTGCGGGCTACCAGTGGATTAGCCATGCCCATCGCTCTCAGATCGCGCATCAGCGGAAAAATTGAATCATAGCGGACAGTATAATTCTCTGCGTCAATGACGGGCAGGGCAAAGCCCGCGCGCTGAAGCAGGCCGCCGACATCGCGGACATCGGCGAAGGGGATCACGCGTGGGCTTGCGCCGCCGGTCATTTCTATTTCGGTCGCCAGCAGTACCTCGCGCAATTCCTGCAGCGTACCGGCGCCCGGAATGGCAGCCAGGAACAGCCCGTCCGGCTTCAACGCGCGGCGGATCTGGATGAAGACGCCAGGTGTGTCGTTGGTCAGGTGCAGGTTGAGCGGCGCAATTACCAGATTGGCCGATTGGGGGGCGAGCGGCACGTCTTCGAGCGGTGCTTCGAGAAAGGGTTCGCCCGAAGTGACGTAGCTGATGTCGCTTTCTACGCGGGTAAGGCTGCCGACCTTGCCGGTCGCCATCGCCGCACGGGCGGCTGCGCCCGTGGCGCCATGCAGTTCCACCGCATGTTCGAAGGTGCGCTCGACGACGGCCAGGCGGTCTGCCAGTTCCTCGGCGGCGATATCGAGCAGGAAACCTGCCTTCAGATCATTATTTGCGAGCGCGCGGTGACGATTTGCGGCGATCTGCGCCTTGTCGAAGATGATATCCATGGCGATGTCCATATTCCCCTGTCCGGCAGGCGGCAAGGCGATTTTCCTTTGGCTCGTGACGCGCTAGTCTGCCTCATATGGGGATGATCGAGACGGAAAGAGCGAAGGGACGGGTATGGGCGCAGCTTCTGCGGCCTCTCTCCATGCTTGCCGATCTTGTCTATCCGCCGGCCTGTGCGGCCTGTGGTATTTCGACGGGCGGCCATCGTGGGCTCTGTCCAAAATGCTGGTCCGACGTCCGCTTCATCGAGCGGCCTTATTGCGAGGTGCTCGGCATTCCCTTTTCGCATGATCTCGGCGTCGGCATCCTGAGCGCCGAGGCGATCGCCAATCCGCCGCCCTTCGACCGGCTGCGTTCGGCAGCCGTTCATGACACTGCCGTGCGCAGTCTCGTGCATGGCCTCAAATACCGGGATCGCACGGATCTCGCGCCGATGATGGCGGGCTGGATGCTGCGTGCCTCGGACGGCATGGTCGAGTGCTGTGACGCCATCGTTCCGATCCCTTTGCATCGCACGCGTATGGTCTCGCGCAAGTTCAACCAGGCGGCGGAGCTTGCCCGGCATCTGGCGCGGCTTGCGAACAAGCCGCTACTGCCGGCGACCCTTCTGCGCGTCAAGCGCACCAACCAGCAGGTCGGTCTTGGTGTGCGGGCGCGAGAAGACAATGTTCGAGGCGCCTTTGCGATTGCCAGGGACAAAGAAAATGATGTCTTCGGCAAGCGCATCGTCCTCGTCGACGATGTCTATACGACAGGTGCTACAGTCGATGCGGCAACGCGGGTGCTGCGCAAGGCAGGTGCCGCCGATATAACGGTTTTGACCTTTGCAAGGGCCTTTGCAGAAACTATATGACAATAAGAAAACAGCACCGTCTGGAGACATCAATGGTACCCGTTACCATCTATACACGGCAATTCTGCGGCTTTTGTGCACGCGCCAAATCTCTGCTTGAAGAGAAAGGCGTGGACTATGTCGAGCATGACGCGACCTTCTCGCCTGAGCTTCGCCAGGAAATGCTCGGCAAGTCGAACGGCCGCACCACCTTTCCGCAGATTTTCGTCGGCGGCACGCATGTCGGCGGTTGCGACGATCTCTACGCGCTCGATCGTGCCGGCAAGCTCGATCCGTTGCTGGCCGCCTGAGGAAAAGCGATGAGTTTCACCGCCGCCGCCATCCAGATGTGCTCCGGTGTCGATCCGGAGCGGAATGCCGCTTCGATGGTGCGCCTCGTCCGGGCAGCCGCCGCAAAGGGCGCGACTTACGTGCAGACGCCCGAAATGACCGGCATGCTGCAGCGCAACCGCGCAGCGGCAAAAGAAGTGCTGCGCGACGAGAGCAATGACATCATCGTCAAGACCGGCTCGGCGCTCGCTGCCGAACTCGGTATTTACATGCATGTCGGCTCGACGGCGATTGCACTCGATGACGGCAAGATGGCCAATCGCGGTTTCCTCTTCGGACCTGACGGCAAGATCCTGAACCGCTACGACAAGATCCACATGTTCGATGTCGATCTCGACAATGGCGAGAGCTGGCGCGAAAGCGCCGCCTACCGGCCGGGGTCTGAGGCGCGCGTGCTGTCGCTGCCTTTCGCCGAGATGGGTTTCACCATCTGCTATGACGTGCGCTTTCCGCAGCTTTTCCGTGCGCAGGCGGTTGCCGGCGCAGAGGTGATGACCGTTCCGGCCGCTTTCACGAAGCAGACCGGCGAGGCGCATTGGGAAATCCTGCTGCGGGCGCGCGCCATCGAAAACGGCGTCTTCATCATCGCCGCCGCGCAGGCCGGCCTGCATGAGGATGGCCGTGAGACATTCGGCCATTCGATGATCGTCGATCCCTGGGGCAAGGTGCTCGCTTCGGCCGGCCCGGCCGGCGAGGCGGTCATTCTGGCGGAGATCGATCCGGCCGCCGTGAAGGCTGCACATGACAAGATTCCGAACCTTAAGAACGGCCGGGAGTTTTCCATCGAGAGGATTGCGGGGGACGTTTCAGGAGGCGTAGCAGCTTGATCCGCTATTCCCTTATTTGTGAGAATGCCCACGAGTTCGAAGGCTGGTTTTCCGAAAGTGCCGATTTCGATCGCCAGGTCGCGAGCGGTTTTCTAATCTGTCCTGTCTGCAATTCCGGCTCCATCTCCAAGTCGCTCATGGCGCCTTCCGTTTCGACCGCACGCAAGAAGGATGAGATGCGGGTCGTCGCCATGGATACGGCCCGCCGCGAAGCTTTTGTGAAGCTGAAGGAAGCCGTTGCCGCGATCAAGGCGAATTCCGAAGATGTCGGAACCCGCTTTCCCGAGGAAGCCCGCAAGATCCATTACGGCGAGGCGGAAGCCCGCGGCATTATCGGCCAGGCGACACCCGATGAAGCGCAGTCGCTGGTGGATGAGGGCATTGATATCGCTGCCCTGCCGGTCTTGCCCGAAGACGTGAACTGATATGCGGCCGGCTGGTCTTTTATCATTTTGGCCTCCATGCGGCGCGATCAGGCTGGCCGTTTTGCCAGCAGCATGTAATTCACATCCATATCCTTCGACAGGTTCCACTGGTTTGCCAGCGGATTGAAGAAGACACCCGTGCGGTCGACAATCTCGAGACCGCTTGCCGCAAGCGGCTTTTCCAGTTCTTCCGGGCGTACCAGCTTCTCATATTGGTGCGTGCCGCGCGGCAGCCAACGCAGGACGTTTTCGGCAGCGAAAATGGCAAGTGCGGCCGCCTTCATCGTGCGGTTGATCGTGGCGACGAACATCAGGCCGCCCGGCCGGACCATGCTGGCGCAGGTATTCATGAAAAGTTCGACATCGGCCACATGCTCTACCACTTCCATGTTGAGCACGATATCGAAGGTCTCGCCTGCCTCGGCGAGCTGCTCGGCGGTAACGGCGCGATAGTCGACCGCAACACCCGATGCCTTGGCGTGGGTGGAGGCGATGCCGATGTTCTTTTCCGAGGGATCGGCGCCGACGACTTCAGCGCCCATACGGGCGACCGGCTCCGACAAGAGGCCGCCGCCGCAGCCGATATCGAGCACACGCAGGCCTTCAAGCGGCTTGGCAGTCTTCGGATTGCGCGAAAAACTCTCTGCGGCCTTGTCGCGGATATAGGCCAGGCGAACAGGATTGAATTTGTGCAGCGGCTTGAACTTGCCCGTCGGGCTCCACCACTCGGCTGCCATGGCGGAAAAGCGATCGACTTCGCTCTGGTCGATGGTGGTCTTTGCCGCTTCGGTCATCTGCCGCTCCTTCATGTCCTGTGAGTGAAGTCGGACGATCGAGGCGATAAGTCAAGGGCGCTCAGGTCGCACGGGAAGCTTGCAAGGACCGCAAAAAATAGAGCAAGTCTGAAAGCAGTAAAAAACCCCGCGTCTTCGCGGGGTTTCGGATCCTGGGCGATGCCGATTTAGCGGCACTGACGGCGCGGGCCGTACGTGGGCTGGTACGTGTTATCGTATGCGCGGTACGAGCGATAACGGCTGTAGCAATATTCGGCATGCGAGCTGCCCGCACGCACGCGCGGCTGCGAGGCTATGATACCACCGATAATCGCGCCGGCGGCGAGGCCACCGATAATGGCGCCAGTATTGTCATGGCGGCGATAATAGCGGTCGCGGTAGTAGCGATCCCCATAATAGCGGTCGCCATAATAACGACGGTCCCTGTCCCACCCGCGGTCGTAGCGATAGCGATCCGAATAGCGGTAATTGTGGCCACCCCAGTCTCCATAATAACGAGGGCATTTCGTGAAGTTGTTGCAGCCTACCTGCAGAAGGTCGGTTTGGCTGTCCGGGGCCTGCGCTGTCGACTGAACCGGGTTTGCGGTATAGGCCGGCCCTGCCCACGCAGGCATTCCTGATAATGCGGTCGCTATAGACAGAGCAATTATCGCTAATCTTCTCATTCTACTCACCAGCTTTCTTGATACATCCATCTGCAATCTAAACGCATTTGAGGCCATTAAGTTTCAGCCGCCTCCACGCCCTTATCTTACCGATACGGAAAATAGGGCGCTTGTGCAGCAGTCGCAGCGACCGTTTCTGACGAAATCCTGCCGCCTCCACTTCACCCTATCCCCGCCCTTGCCACCCCCTGTCAAACTCGCTAAGAGACGCGCCAACTTTCGTCCTTGGTTGGCAGGGCTTTAGAAGCGTTCCAGAAACCAGTATTTCCGGGCTCTTCGGCCATTTGACAGCTGGGGTTTCTGATGTCCGGGAGGGCAAATGCGTCTCCCGGCGGTTTGTGAATGGCGCGTGGCGTGCCGGGGAAGAAAATCCCGTTTTCCGGCAATCGCGCGCGGGTCGTGGTAGAGGCTTATGGCACGCATCGTTATGAAATTCGGCGGAACCTCCGTCGCTGATCTGGATCGCATCAAGAACGTTGCCCGCCATGTGAAACGTGAAGTCGATGCCGGCCATGAGGTGGCGGTCGTCGTTTCCGCCATGTCCGGCAAGACCAACGAGCTGGTCGGTTGGGTTCAGAATACGCCGAAGGTTATCGGCGCCAACTCGCCCTTCTACGATGCGCGCGAATACGACACCATTGTCGCTTCCGGCGAGCAGGTCACGTCAGGCCTTCTAGCAATTGCGCTGCAGAGCATGGGCATCAACGCCCGTTCCTGGCAGGGCTGGCAGATCCCGATCCGCACCGACAACGCACATGGCGCGGCGCGCATCATGGAAATCGATGGGGCCGATATTATCAAGCGCATGGGCGAGGGTCAGGTCGCCGTCGTCGCCGGTTTCCAGGGGCTCGGTCCTGATAACCGTATCTCGACGCTCGGGCGCGGCGGTTCGGACACGTCGGCAGTGGCGATTGCGGCCGCCGTGAAGGCCGATCGTTGCGACATCTATACCGATGTGGACGGCGTCTACACGACCGACCCGCGCATCGAGCCCAAGGCACGCCGCCTGAAGAAGATCGCTTTCGAAGAAATGCTGGAAATGGCGTCGCTCGGCGCCAAGGTTCTTCAGGTGCGCTCGGTGGAGCTTGCCATGGTGCACAAGGTACGCACCTTCGTGCGTTCGTCTTTCGAGGATCCCGATGCTCCGGGCATGGGCGACCTCTTGAACCCGCCCGGAACGCTGATTTGTGACGAGGATGAAATCGTGGAACAGGAAGTAGTCACCGGCATCGCCTATGCCAAGGATGAGGCTCAGATCTCGCTTCGCCGTCTTGCCGACCGGCCTGGCGTTTCCGCCGCGATCTTCGGGCCGCTTGCCGAAAGCCACATCAACGTCGACATGATTGTCCAGAACATCTCTGAGGATGGTTCGAAGACGGACATGACCTTTACCGTTCCCTCTGGTGATGTCGAGAAGGCCATCAAGGTCCTTTCCGATAATAAGGACAAGATCGGCTATGATGTCGCGCAGAGCGAATCGGGGCTGGTGAAGGTTTCCGTCATCGGCATCGGCATGCGCAGTCATGCGGGCGTTGCAGCGACTGCCTTCCGGGCACTTGCCGAAAAGGGCATCAACATCAAGGCGATCACGACCTCGGAAATCAAGATTTCGATCCTGATCGATGGTCCCTATGCAGAACTCGCTGTCAGAACTTTGCATTCCTGCTACGGTC
>Ga0102588_1000730_pt1 | contig 31499 bp, 35 predicted proteins | sample AraplaMF_Col_mMS_FD_76854 | JGI IMG/M metagenome (GOLD analysis project Ga0102588, IMG submission 76854) | Arabidopsis root microbial communities from the University of North Carolina, USA - plate scrape MF_Col_mMS (SPADES assembly) (version 2) | ecosystem: Host-associated > Plants > Roots >...
ATTTACGCACAGCTGTTTCCGTCGGCATTGTGGGGTTTCTGCACGATATTGATCCTTGCTTCCGCGTTAGCGCTTTGGCGATTGAAGGGAATCTGAACCATGCAGACGGAGGGAATTCAGATGACTGTAACCGCTCGCAGGCTGGCCTAAATCTAAATATTGTCAACTGAGTGTGCCTCAGGCCAACATATCGCCTTGATATCCATCAGCTAGATGACTGATAATGCGATTACTTATCGGTCGTTTTATTGAGCCGACATGGCGTGCAGTTTGTGGGCAAAACACTGGTATAAACCGCACAGTTGATGGTAAGCGCGCATTTCGTTGCGCTGCGCGTTATGGGGCGGCTTGAGCCGGCGGTCTCGGCTGCAATGACAAATGCTGCTTTCGCAACGCGGCTTTGCAGCTACAAAGCCCATCAGGCATCTTTTGGTTTCTCGACGCCATCTCATTGCTTCCACGGCGAGCGCTGCCACGCTATCGCCTGGAGGAGCAAGCTTAGCGATGGGATCGGCCGTTTATGTCGAAACGCAGGTCAGGAGCGGTGGGTTTTGGGCGTCAATGCGCACGTGGGGCAAGAAGGATGCGGCAACTCTCGGCGCGTTAACGCTGTTTTAACTATGTGAAATACAACCTCGGCGGCGTCGTGTAGAATACCCTCTCAATCGACTGGGTGAAGGCATGGCAACGAATAGATATTCGGCCTTTGCGCCGATCGGGCTCAAGTTTCATAACAATCAGCCGCAAGTGGTCGTCCGGAATCTCACCGCCGCAGCGCGTGTTCTCATACAAGACTGGCCCCTTGACGATGGCGAGGATTATGTCATCGCCGTCAAGGCATGCGCTGATGCGCTCATCGGGGAAATAAGCCTAGAAGAATTCCGGGAGATCCTTCTGAGCGCTGCCATCGAGGCCGGAATTTCCGCTCTCTCGGTTGTATCCGACCAAGCTCTGCGCGATGGGTCCGGCAAGCCACACGCCGATCATCAAGAGCCTCGCTTCGAACTTGGCCCGTATTCTCGCTAAGTGCCTCGAGGCACGTCCTTCGGCTTGGCATGTCGGGGCACGAAAAGCCGCCAGGTCTATCCGTTCGGATAAAGCGGCACACTGGACGGCATCGGCGATCGCCGGGTTTTCGCCTTGGACCGAATGTCGGCTTCGACGCTCTTCCACAAGCGCACATAATGTTGATGACGTTAGACTGGAGTGCAGTTCCGTCGCCGATAATGGTGCTCAAATTATGAGAGGCCCTCGGAAAATAGGATCAAACGCGCCATGTATTGCATATGGGCGATGGTGGGAACGCTCTGACCTGTACTCGGACACTTCCTAAGACCTGCATGTTTAAAGTGTTGATCAATTTTATAAAGTTTCTAGTTGTATTTCTCATGGCAACCTTTAAGTTGTGCTCATCTTGCTGGTGGAGGTGACTATGTCTGAGTCAACGATCGTTTGTTGCCCTGGTCTTATTGCTTGCTGGCGAATAGGAAACAGCCTGTAGGCCCCGTAACGTTAGAGCTTCCGTAGTATCATCGTATTTCGATGTCCGCGCATATGCGTTCGGCGTCAAGAATCCTGTTTAGGTCACTTTAGTTCCGACGCTTCTTTCTCTGTTGCGGGTGGGAACATCGAAAACAACTAGAGCTCCTTTAGTGTCGGCTCATCAAAGCAACAAGGAAATTCAAATGCCCCTTCCGAGAACACGGTTGCTAGTGCGTCTTCATGCGAGACTAAGCGCCATCGCGGTCACGTTCTTGGTCTCTTGCTTGGCCGTATCCAATGCTGCTCTTGGTGAGGAGTCCAATACGACAGATCGGCTCGACGGCATCAAGCGGCCCTGTGTTATGCCTTCCGCTAGCGAGCAGGTGAAACCGAAGCCGCATAAAGTGGTGCTGGACCCCTGGCGATTGTTTGGCGTCGATCTGGCGCCTTATCGTTTCGCCGTGCCATGGCGGTATCTTCATGGTCGGCCTCCTGAGGATCTAGCGACTTGCAAATACAGTACGAACGCGGTGGGCATCCAATTTTGGATCCCTGACGGCGCTGCACCAGAGCGAGACTTGTCTCGGTCAGCCGATTTCAATCCGTCCGAAAGAGATCGGCCGAGACCGAGTGTGGGTGAGTGGATAATCAAATTCGTGTTTTTACAACACTATGACGAAATTCCCCCGGTCGAGGCAGATCCAGAAAATCAGTTCGCTAGCTTTGTTAAAGCCCAGGGTTCTCGGATCGAGCTCGATCGCCGACATGGTTTAACTAATGCGCGAATTAAAGATTCGCCCAATCCCATTCCACATTGGCTGTCGAAAGAGGACAACGCTTACGTACTTATTTGGTGCGTCTTGGACAGAGTCTGCCAAGGTTCGCTCATCCTTGAAGATAAGCACCTTGCAGGCCGGTTTTTCCTGACCCGAGAGTCTGTCGACTTCCGTGATGCAATCGTCCCGACACTTCGAATGCTCTTAGAGCGGTGGCAAATCCAAAAGTAGAATGTTCACAATCTGAGGAGGTATAAATGTCGACAATTTCCGCTATCCAGCTTGCGACTTTGAGTGCCATTACCAACGATGGGACCAAGAATTTCTGGCAAGGATAATGACTACCTCAGCGGAGGGGGTGGGAAGGATACGATCTTCGCTGACATCCAAGGTTCTGTCCAAGATACCGGAAATGACATCATCGTGGCGGGCGCTGACGACGACAAAGTGTTTTCCAGCGGCGGCTCAGACGTTATCTCGCTTGGGGACGGGAACGACGAAGTCCATCTTATTGCTTCCAACGGCGACGACGAATTGCCGTTCATAGAAACGGCCGTTTGGGGCGGAGCAGGTAGCGATAGCTTCTATTTCGAAGGCGACGCTCACGTGCTGTCTAACCGGCTCAGTTCTACGTGGAAACCAACAGATTTGGCCGCTAATGGCGATCAAACTGCGCGCACCATTCGTTTGGACCGCAGTTTACCACCGTCATTAGTAGAGCAATCGCGCTCGTGTCGTTCCCGGAATCTGGCGAAGTGCGTCAAGTATGTCATCGGCTGTCTGGCCAACGCCCTCGGCCTCAATGACCACGTAACCCATGTCGCCGTACGTCTGCAGGAACTCACCGACGATATTAAGTCCTCGGGACGAAAAGACCGTATTGAGATGGTTCAGGATGCCAGGGCGATTTTCATGAACATGGATGAAACGCGTGCCGTTTGGACGTGGCGGCAGTTGAACCTGGGGAAAATTGACTGCCCCAAGCGTCGAGCCGACGTCGGAATACTCGACAAGCTTCCTGGAGACTTCCCTTCCAATGCGCTCCTGAGCTTCTTCGGTCGACCCGCCAATATGCGGGGTCAGGATGACATTATCCAAACCTTGCAGTGGCGTTTCGAAACGCTCTTTGTTTGACGCCGGCTCCGTCGGGAACACGTCCACAGCCGCGCCGGCAAGATGTCCTTCTTTCAGAACCTTCGCCAGCGCTTCAAGATCCACCACAGTGCCGCGGGAATTATTGATGAAGATGGCTCCCTTTTTCATTCTGCGCAGCTCGGTTTCAGTTATCATGTTTTGCGTCGAGCTGGTTTCCGGAACATGCATCGTCACAAAGTCCGAGATTTCAAGAAGCTCGCCGAGCGTGGCCATCGATTCTGAATTGCCGTGGCGAAGCTTGTCTGAAGGATCGAAATAACGGACATTCATCCCCAAGCTCTCCGCAAGGACGCTAAGCTGCGAGCCGATGTTGCCGTAGCCCACGATCCCCAGCGTTTTCCCGCGCACTTCACGACTGCCTATGGCGGATTTCTCCCATCCGCCTTGATGAGCGGAAGCCGAGCGCGGGAAAATCTGCCTGGTCAGCATGATGATCTCCCCGATCACAAGCTCGGCGACCGAACGGGTATTCGAATAGGGCGCGTTGAACACGGGGATCCCGCGTCGGCGGGCCGCATCCAGGTCGACCTGATTTGTCCCGACGGAAAAACAACCGACGGCAATAAGCTTCTTGGCGGACTTGAAAATGTCGTCGGTCAGCTGCGTGCGTGAACGAATTCCGACAATATGCGCATCGGCTATATGACTTTTGAGATCCTTGTCATCCAGGGCCTTCGGCAGATGGGTCAGATTGACGTAGCCGGATGACGAAAAGTAGTCCACGGCGCTCTGGCTGATGCCCTCAAGTAGAAGCACGGAAATCCGATCGCGTGGAAGAGAAAGTTGTCGGGTCATGGAATTGCTTTCGATTCTCGTATTTGGCCAAACCAAGGTCGTGGGCCAGAAAAGCTCGCTACGGCAGGACGACTTAGCGGCCATCCAATCGACAGCGCAAGAACAAACTCAAAACTCCGTTGGCGGACTATGCTTGCGACGATTACGGCGTCAGCGCGCCTCTCAAGCGATACCCAGAAATACGGCCAGGGACCTGGTGACTGCCAGGAGAGACTCGTCGTCCAGGCGACCAATCATCGCACCAATGCCATCCCGTTTTACGGACATGGCTTTATCCACCATCACTTGTGAGGCTTTGCGCAGACCGCTTTGCGGGGTTGGCTGAATTGTTGGCCGAATGAGCGGCGCCTCGATGAGCGTACTCGATATGAGCAGGACGGCGACCGTGCCGGTGGCGTCGAACTGGTCGGCCTGGATGATTAGCGCTGGGCGCGGCTTGCCGAAATCGCCATTGATTGCGACGGTGACGATGTCACCACGCCTCATGCTTCATCCTCAGAACGCAGATCGCCGAGAGCTGCATCAAGGAAATCTTGCAAATCGTGGTCGCCAGCATCAGCAAGGGCTGCCTGAATGGACTGGCGATGGCATTCGGCGGCAAAACCAGGGCGTCGGGTATCGGGAATCCATATTTGGACGGGCCGCAGTCCGGCTGCCCGCAAGATTTCACGGCGCTTTCGAACTCTTTCATTAACCGAGGCTGCCATGTGTGAACTCCCTAAGGCCGTTACATGTAACATAGGGAGTAGGCTCGTGGATGTCAACGTGCCGGATCGCGGGTGAGGAATTTCGGGTTCTGGAGCTATCGGCTTCGGCTCGCTCGGCGGGTGCGTCGCATACCAGTCATTCTCGTGGATGCGGTACCTTCCGATCGCGGTCGCAGTCACATTCGACAAATGCATCAAATGCGGGTGATAGGCATCGCGCGCTTCTAACAATGACGAATAGTACCGCTTCGGCGAAAATTCCTTAAGTATCCTTCAGCCCCAGATGCCTTTTGCAATATAGTTGCCAGGCAGTATCACGCCTAGGTTTAATGTTATCAAAGTTTCGCGTCACAGCGTGCTTTGTGGTTGAGTGGGAGTCCGCGCTAAGAATTGGCATACAGTTCAAAGTCAAAGGATCGCCCGCCAATTATCTTAAATCAATTCAATCTCAGAAACGAAGTATTGATGCCGCCATCGACGAGTATAGATCGGCACGCCTAGCTCAAAATGTATAATTCGCGTGAAACTTGAGATCCTCGATAAGCGAGGTGGATTTAGCCTTGATTATGTACAGGCGATACCTCACTATCCGAGGTTGATAGTCTGCAGATCAAAAGCATGATGCGTCTTGAGGGTTGTACGCCCGGGCGTCAGATAGTTGCGAACCGGCACGTCAAAAAGGGCAAGCCGAATGGTCATTCGCTGTCAGGCTGAAGGTTGTGAGCGACCAGCGCCGGACGAGCTTCAATGGAAGCTTGTCATGGCGTGCAATGTCACCGACGTCTTTGATCTTTTCCTAGGCAAGTTCGACGCTTTCGATTGTCCGAATTGCGGCGCCCGATCATCGATTGCTCCCAGTCTGGTCGGCTTGTTTATCGTCGACGCTTGCCTCCTTGTCGTTGATCGAGGCTTCGATCCGAAGGACGTTGCGCAGAACGCAATCGCTCCGCTCGTGAACGGACTGGGGCTCGCTCTTGCAACTGAGCCGGCCCCTGACCTTTCCCAATTCAAGAGCGCATTTGCTGCCAAGACAAAGGCAACTGCCAGACGATATCCGTTCGCAAGCTTCGATCCCTCCTCTGCAGACGACAATTTGTCCAACTGGCGCGACCTTCAGGGAGAGATCCTGAGCGCGCTATTTGCTGGTGCCAGTGGTATCGTGCCCGGCCTCGTCATTCAGACATGCGATCTCGACGGCACCGTCAACGACCAAGATCATACCATAGATGTGATGAAAGACTTGGTTCTTCATCTCATGACGAGTTGGTCGCTTGGTTTGTCGAGCCTGACGAGGGACCTTCCTCTAGAGGAGTTGCTGCTTCGTCTGATCGACAGTTGTGGCGCAGTTGCCTTTATCTCCGAGCCATTGATCGAGAAATTGGCGCAGATCCGGACGTTTATCGACGAGGATAAAATTGATCGATGGGTAGCGTTCCACTTCAAAGCTGTGGAGGCGTCGGTATTTGCGATGCTGCAGAAGGATAACCCGAACGCGGATAACTGGGCGAGCGATTATCTGATGGTCCGTTGCGCGGCTCACGCCGAAGGTCAGGGGTCGGTGGACCGCTTCCGACTGTCCGAAAAACGCATCCAGTCCACAATAAGCTATAAGCATGCATGGAACGCCGTTGCCGAGGTCTTGTCGTCGATCCTGAAGGTGGATGATGACGAGGAGCAAGATCAGGAGATGACGGCTCTTGAACTGGCGCTCAACGAACTCGGGCGCGGCTACCTATTGGGCGCGGTTATCAAACGGGGCATGAGAATAGGGGCCGTTGGCGGCAAAAGTACTGCTACAGAGGCGATCGACAGAACCCCAGAGACATTTGCGGATTATCTTCGCGGCAGGCATGAGGCCAATCCGAATGTGCCGTGGAGTATTCTCATCCAGATGTGGAACCCGTCCTGGTTTTCCGATGCCTCCGCCGTCGCTCACCTCTTCGATCTACTCGAACCCCATTTGGAAGGGGCGCATGAACGCGCCGATATGCTGACATGGCTCGGTGAGCGGCTGAAACTGCTGGGTGTGCCAGAGATCGCGCTCGAGCGCATCGGTAAAGACCCGGCGCCGTGGGAGGATGCGCTTGACAATCGCGACAAGCGGGCGCTTTGGACCGAAAGGAGCAACGCTCTGCGTCTTGCGGGCGAACGGCAACGCGCTCTGGACGTCGCACGCGCGACGCTTTCGATGACGCTCGCAGACGCCGATGCTTCAAACCAAAACAAGGCCACCGCCCATTTGAACGTCGGCATCCTGTCGCGGGAGACCGGGCATTTCAACGAGGCGGTTACACAGATGCGTTTGGCGCTGACGCTATCGCCCGAGGCGGAGCGTTGGACTGCTTTGCAATCCCTGGCGGCGACATACGTACAGATGGGGCGTATCGCGGAAGCCGCCGACGCCCTGGCGGAAGCTCGACGAACCGCGGGCGGGATCGATATGGCCGGGACGCAGGCGGCGCTACTGGTGGGCGAAATCTCGGCGCGCCTGTATCTCAGGGAATTCAAGCGCGCTGACGCCCTGCAAGCTAAGGTGCCCACCCTGGACGAGGTGCCGGACGCGGCGCTCCCGGGGCTGTCTGGAATCATACGCGCAACCGCAGTCAGAAAGGGCGATTTGGAAGGGTCCAAAGACCAGGCGGTTCGGGTGGTCGAGCGATTGAAGCAATCGGCTGAGACATTCATGGCTGCCGGCAATCTTCTTCAAGCGCAGGTCGCCTGGCAGGCCGCCGCCGCGCTCGCGCAGGATTTTGACATACCGGAAGCAGAATCCCTTTGGCTGAGGGAGGCACAGGCGAGTGCGGCCGCGGGACGATGGCCGTCCACACGCACGGCGATCGAAATGGCAATCCTCGAGATCGAAAGAGATCCGGATCAGTTCGCGGATATGCTGGACGCGATCCTCGCTGCGCTGGAGCAGCAGGCGGGGGGTGTCGAGGTCGATACACTGACAATGGACCTGCTCTCCCCCCTTGAAGAGCCGCTCGAGCGGCTGGCCGCCGCCGTCTATGATCTTGGGCTCGGCCCGAATTACGATCAGATGGTCGCCGAACTCCGCCGCAACGCGCACCATCGTACCCAGATCTTTGCGACGGATGATGAACGAAGGATTGGAATCCGTGGGGTTGCAGCGGAAGCCATGAGCCCTCATCAGGCGCAATTCATGGTCCTGGAATGGTGCGATCTCAGGGACGAGGATATGATAGGGCTTGTGTCGGTTCTGAAGCCTGACGAGGCACGGGCCGGCTATCTCTATTACACGCCGGACATCGATATCGTCGCCACGGCCGAGCTGATTGCGGCGCGCATGCCCAAATGGCGAAACTCGCGCGCGGGCGAGCCGTTCGAGGTTCCCGGCTGGGAAAAGGTGCGACATTGGCTGAGGCTTGTCGCCAACGATTATCTTCCAGGTGGCGGGCATGTCGTCATTATCGATCATCCACAGCTGACGACTTTGCCGTTTCATGTTGCGCTCGCACCCGAATGGACGGTGTCCTACGCTTCGGACTGGCTGGCCATTGAAGCAGCGGTCGGCGCAAACGGTCGGGCGGCGAAGTCGCCGCGCCTGGGGGTCCTGCATGCTCCGAGATCGAATGAGACGAATTCGGTTCGTGAGGCCTTGGAATTCTCGGCAAAGGCCACGCAACAATTGGCAGTTCGCCTAGGGCTGAGTTGCAGACGTAATGAGCCCGGCGGCGGCGACAGCGCGGCCTTGAGCGAAATGCTTGCGACGACCGACGTTTTGAAAGTGCTTTGCCATGGGCAGGTCTGGAAAGACGATCGTGAAGTCGCGCTCGTCATTGACCACGACGGCAGGCCCCCGCCTGGCTACACGATGTCCGCGCTTGTCGCTTCGAACCGTGGACATCGGTTTGGCCGTGCCGCTCTTAGGAACCAGACGCTTGCGGCGCGAACAGTTTTTCTCGGGGCTTGTTCATCGGGAGTCGTCTCCATCGGCGGGCTGGACGAACGGACGAGCTTCGCAACGCTCTTGAGCCGGGTCGGCACCAGCGCGGTCGTGGCGCCGCGCTGGAAAATTGACGCAGAACTGGCATTGCCGATCCTCGACGATGCCATAGCGGGTTTCGTGGCCGGACAACCATTGAATATGGCGATGAGCGCGGCTGTCGCCGCTGCGATCAACCGGGGCGTGCCTGCATGGCAAGCCCATGCGTTTGTCATCGAAGGAGCCTGGGAATGAGTATTGTAGATGATCTCAACAACAAGGGTGCGACGCCTGAGACGATTCTTCAGATTCTGGATACGACCGTGTTCGAAGCATCGGGCGATCTATCGTCTGATGACATGATGTCGAATTTGAAGGCCGCGGTCGATGACGAGGCAGAGGTGGACGAGGCCCTTGAAACGCTTCGCAAACATCCAGAACTCATAAACGAGATTGCGTTGCTGTGGATTTCGCACGCTGCGCAGCAACCAGAGACCGAGCAACTCGTTTCCGAGGCGATCGCGGACGCGGATCGCCAGATGCCGATGCTGGAGATTAGTGCGGTCACGCTTGTCGCACTCTATGCAATTTACACCTTCGGCCCGAACAAACCGACGAATATGAAATGGACCATCAGGCAACGCAAGAACGGGACATTCGAGGAAATCAAGACTGAGGCCGGATATGCCGATTTCAGCGCGCCGGTGAAGGCGTTTCTTGGACTGTTTACCGGAGCGAATAAGGGCGAGAAATAGGATTGGCTAGCCTAAATCTCTCAAAGTAAAGGGTGCATCGGGTCCGCGAATCTGAGAAACTGCTTTTGCGACAAAGGTTTACCAGATTTGATACGGAAGGCCCGATGCAAACACACTGTATCTCCGCGCAGCTCGGATTTGAAGGCTTCGACGGTCACAAAGTTATCGCTGGTTTTGACGGCGGCGCGATCACCTCGGATGCCGGTGCGCTGCTGCTTCGCCACGTCGATGGGGCCATCGGGCTATTCGACCGGGTGGCCGGCTGCTTCGTTGATGGCCGCTGTGAATCGGCGCCGGGTTTCGAAGCCGATCTGCGCGGTAAGCCGCTGAAATCGCGATAATAGGTGGGGTCACGTCACGATGCCGATTCACAGGCGGGGATATCGTCCGGTCAGGCGATTGCCGGCTTCCAATTGAGATGTCCTTCAACGATTGTGATGGCGTCGTTGCGTCGGAGAGTTTCGGCTCGGTAAGAAATCAAACCGGATACGAGCTCATTTGCATCGGCCGCAGCCCCGGTAGGGTCCAATTCCAGCAGAACGTCACCTGTATGGACATGTGTGCCGTTCATGACATTGAAGGCACGTACGATTTCGCGCGCTATCGAGTTTCTGACATCGAGCCCTCGCCAGAAGGTGTTTGAACCTTGCAAATCAGCCCCATCTGGACTAAATGTGGTTACGTAACCACGACCATTGGAGGCTTGTTATGAGCGTTACCACACTTTCAGGCCGGGAACTCAATCAAGACTTGGGCCGCGCAAAGCGCGCCGCCCAGGAAGGGCCGGTGATCATCACCGACAGGGGACGGCCCGCGCATGTCCTTTTGTCGTTCGAGGAATACAAACGGCTTACTGGCAAAACGCGCACACTCGGCGACATGCTCGCAACGCAGGGTGCGGAGGACTTCGACTTGCCGCTCATGCCGCGCACGGAACATGCCCAGCCGGTTGACCTGTCCTGATGTTGTTGCTCGATACCAACGTCGTGTCGGAATTGCGTAAGGTCGCAAGCGGCAGGGCCGATCCCAATGTCGTGGTTTGGAACGAAACCGTAGATCCGGAAGAGACTTTTATTTCGTCTGTCGTTTTGCATGAACTCGAGATTGGTGTCCGGCTGGTGGAGCATAATGATGCCGCGGCCGGGAAGGTGCTGCGCAATTGGTTGGAAAACGCCGTTCTCTCCGCATTTTCCGGACGTATCCTCCCTCTTGACGAGGCGGCAGCCCGCCAAGCGGCCCAATGGCATGTGCCTCATCCCAAGCCGATCAATGATGCCTACATCGCAGCGACGGCGTTCACGCGGCGTATGACGCTGGTGACACGCAACGTCAAAGATTTCGAATCCCTCGGGGTCGCACTTAAAAATCCCTGGGATGTCCCACCCACCTGACGGGTCATTGGGTGTAGGATCGTGGCGGCAAGGTAGATGTAATTCGACTTACACTATCCAGTTCTTGAACTGATCAACCCCATTCGACCAGCAGAAGCGTGCCGGCGGCGTAACTCGGCCGTCATCTCGGCTACTTGCCGCAGGATGTGTCGCTCTTCGACGGTTCGATCGCCCAGAACATCGCCCGCTTCGAGCTGGCCGCCTGTTCGGAGACGATCATCGCCGCGGTGAGTGCCAAAGTTCTAGACGGCGAATGGCAACGGCTTGGCGAGGTCACACCTGTTCCCGGCATGCCGGTCGAGGCGTTTATCCAGACGGGTGAACGCACGGCGCTTGCCTATCTGACGAAGCCGTTCATGGACTAGGTCGCGCGTGCGTTCAGGGAAGAGTGACTTACATTCGTTTGAGCGGCAGATCGTCGCTTGGTCAGCATGGCTCAAATTAAGTAAGGTCGGCCGTTCGATTCCCTTCAAGGCGATAGACTTGACCCACATGTTTGGTCTTCATTTCGAAGCCGCTTGAAAATTGACATCATTCTGTGTATTTTGATATCAAAGTCATCATTTCTGTGGAGGCGATATCAAATGCCGGCGGTCACCATCCGAAATCTTTCTGACGAAACACATCGTGCCTTGCGGGTGCGAGCGGCTCATCATGGCCGTAGCACCGAGGCCGAGATCCGTGACATTATCGAGGCCGCCGTTCGTCCCTTAGAACGCGTAAAGCTCGGCTCTTTACTGGCGGCTATCGGTCGTGACGCTGAGCTTTCCAACAGCGACGTTGAGGCCCTACAGAAAAGTCGCGACAAGACGCCTGCCGAGCCAATGACTTTCGAATGATCTTGCTGGACACCAACGTGCTGTCGGAGCCGTGGAAACCGGTTCCTGATGAGGTAGTGGTCGCGTGGTTGGATGCCCAAGCCATCGAGACGCTGTTCCTTTCCGCAATAACGATTGCTGAACTTCGCTTCGGGATCGCTGCTATGCCCTCAGGGAAACGTCAAACTATCCTCCGCGATCGCCTTGAGAGTGAAGTGCTGCCGAACTTTTCCGAGCGCATCCTGCCATTCAATCTGGTGACTTCACAGTTCTACTCGGAACTGATGGCCCGCGCTCGAGTATCTGGGAAGGCGATTGGCACGGCTGATGGCTACATTGCGGCCACAGCAGCAGCCAACGGCCTCGCGGTCGCAACTCGCGACACAAGCCCGTTCAGGGCCGCTGGATTGAAAGTGATTGATCCCTGGTCGCGATAACGACAGGTGGATCTAGGTGTCGTAGGTTCGTATCGGTTCAAGGCGTTCGATACCTTACTGTCCATACCTCCAACCCATCAGCTCTTAAACAGCGCGGAAAGGTCACGCCGTCCGTTCACCACCGGACGATCTCGACGGTATGAACAGGACCGTTATCAGCGTCGGGCATTGTCTCATAGAGGATGACATAGGGCTCTTCGACCAACATCCGGGCGGCTCGGTGGTTCAGCTCGCCAACTCGGCTTCTGATCAATGCATAAAAACGCCGCATCCACGACATTTCATTATTTCATTTGATCGTGCGGCAAGAATAAAACGGATAGTCCGACTTGTTCGGCGTGTGAAAGACCTGCCTCGCCAAGGACCATCATTGCCGTCGCCCAGGCATCGGCGCTGGTGCAATCGCCTGCAATCACCGTCACCGAGGCAGGTGATTGTTTGAGCGGCATACCGAGACGGGGGTCCATGGTATGCGAGAAGCGATGCCCGCCAACATCTACCCAATGGCGATAATCACCGGAGGTTGCGACGGCTGCATCCTCAAGCTCGATGATGGAATGCGGCGCACGTTCGTGACGGTCGGGTTTCTCGACCGCAATCGCCCAGCCTCTGCCATTCGGCTGCCTGCCGAGCGCGCGCAGCTCTCCGTCGATCGCGAAAAGTCCCGCTTCTATACCGTGCTGGCTTGCAGTTTGCGCCAGCCGATCGACACCGTAGCCCTTGGCGATGCCGTTGAGGTCAATTCGAATGCCGGCATGCTTGCACGCTCGCAGATTGGCCGGATCGAGCTCCAGCATGTCATGGGCCGGTTTGCGGCGTGCGAGGCGGGCAATATTTATCGCCGTTTCGTCAGCCTCTGCAACTCCGAAACCCCAGGCGGCGACAGCGTCGCCCATGCCGATGTCGAAGGCTCCGCCCGAAGCTTTGCCGATGGCAAGACCTGCCTGGAGCACCTGCATCAGTTGCTCAGGAAGGACGACCCATTCGCCGGAGCAGGCGGCGTTCAGGCGGTTGAGATCGCTTTCGGGCTTCCATATGGACATCTGCCGGTCGACCTCTGCGACGGCGTCCGCCATGGCGGCGTGGACTTCTGTGGTTTCGAAGTCGCCCGGCATGTGAAAGAGTGCGGACCAGCGCGTACCCATGGTGGGACCGTTCAGGGCATGGCGGGCGAGATCAGTAGACGTCTTCGGCATAACGGCCCTCCGCCTTGAGCGTTGCAAGACTTACCCCTTGCGGTATCAGAATATCGGCGAGAGCGGCGGCCACGCCTGCCGCCATGTCGCGGCCGCCGCAGACGAGAATCTGGCCGCCTGCCGTAATGAGGCTGCCGATCCTGGCGGCATCCTTGTGCAGGATGTCCTGGACGTAGGCCGGGTTTGCAGTTCTTGAGAATGCGGTGGAGACGCCTGCCAGCCGGCCGTCCTCCTTCCAGTCCGACAATTCTTCCGCATAGAGAGCGTCGCTCTCCGGATGGCGGGTCCCGAAATAGAGATACATGGGTTGGTGCGCCTTATTCGCGCGGGCGAATCCCGCAAGGGGTCCGATGCCGGTGCCCGCACCGATCAGGATGACGGGCTTGCCGCTGTGTGCAGGCCGGAAGCCTGGATTGGAGCGAACGAAGGCGGTCACCGCCTGCCCGGGTTCGAGAGCCGTGAGCTGCCCGGAGCAGAGCCCGCCCGGTTGCTTGCGGACGCAGATTTCAACGAACCCGTCCTTCGTGCTAGAAGCGAGCGAATAGAAGCGCGGCACTTGCGAACCTTCGGGCAATATGCCGACCAGGTCGCCCGCTTCGAACTGCGGAAATGCGTTTCCGGTCAGACGCCGCCAGAATGATATCTTCGGCAGGGCGAAGCGCAGGATCACAGTCGCGGCCTGAACGCTTGCGCCATAGTCGCGGCGCGAGACCAGTGAAAGCTCCCAGGTCTTCGGTCTGGTCGGCAGGTGGTTGAGTTCGAAGGCGAGCCCGAGCGTCTCCGCCAGATCACGACCCCAGCGGGCAAAGTCCTGCGGCGACTGGCGATCCACGGTGTCGTACGGCAGCAGCGCAACCCAGCCCCTTTCTTCCGCCAGCCGTGCGACGTCGGCGGCGAAACCGCAATAGGCGGGGAAGCTGTGGTCGCCGAAGCCGAGCACGGCAAGCGAAAGACCCCGCTTTACAGGACTGCGCCGGAAGCGTTCCAGAAAGCCTTGCGCGGATGCCGGGGCTTCGCCGTCGCCATAGGTCGCGGCAAGCAGGATGAGCCGTTGCGCCATGGGCCAACGTGCGGGGTCGAAGCTCGACATCGGACCGACATGGACACGCATGCTCTGTTCGCAGAGCGATTTTCTCAGCGTCTCGGCAAAGCCCCAGGTCGTGCCGCCCTCGCTGCCGACGAGGACGATGGTGTCGGCCTCGCCTGCGGGAACAGAACGCCCCTTCTTCACGCCACGACCCCTGAACCAGACGGCGAGGCCGGTCCAGCTCATGACGGGAACGGCAAGTGCGGAACCACCGAGAAACAGGCCGAGCCATGCCATGCCCTGACCGGTATGCAGCATGGTGAGGAAGTCCGTCAGGCGGTCGGCCCAGTTTGAAGCCCTCCAAGCGAGCAAGTCACCGTTGCCTTGGTCGATGTAGCCCTGGCCAGCGTTCGTCTTGAGAGTAAATACGTCGCTCGCATCGCCGGCAGCCGGAAAGCTGAGGGAGCGAAATGTGTCGATCGGGGTCTGCTGCAGAAAGGGTATGGAGGCGACCTGAGCGCCCATGGCGCCGCTGACCTGCGACGGGAAGGGCGGAGCGCCGGCCCCCCCGGGCAGATAGCCGAATGTCGAGGCGGTCATCCACAGCGCGGTCAGCGACGACAGAAGCAGGCCGGGCAGCGCGATCCGCGAGATAGCGGCATGAAAGCGTCTGTCGCCCGTGCCTTTTGCAGGCTTTAGGATATGGCGCCAACCGCCGGTACGTCGCGCCAGCAGGAATAGTCCGGACAGGGTCAATGCCATCAGGGCCGCCGCGCCGCTGGCGACGATGAGGCGGCCGCTATCGTCGAGGAGAAGCGCGCGATGAAGATTTGTGAGCCAACGCTCGACGGCCGACGCGTCAGCGCTGCCAGTGGGCGAGCCGGTTGCCGGATCGATAATGGCAGATACCGGCTGGTCGCCGTCGAAATAGTATGCCGTGATCCGGCCGGACGGCGCGCGCCTGATCTGTTCTACTGAGGGTTCCGTTGACTGGATCCGTGCCGCGAGTTCCGCGACACTTATGTCTTGAGCCACAGGCGTGGAGAGCCCCTCGATGGCCGGGAAAACGGAGAGTGCCGTACCGCTCGTGGCGATGACGGTGATAAACACAGCGGCGATCAGCCCAAACCAGCGGTGGAGCGACCGGATCATGGCAATTTTCCTTGCAGATTAACGCGTATAGGTGAAGTCGGCGATGTAGCGGCTGCCTGCGGCCGCTTGGCCCGATCCGGCCGAGGTTAGCGGCACGACGATTTCGTTGGCGCTGTCGCGCATGTCTTCGACGGCGGAATCGATGTGCAGTTTATAGCCGGCATCAAAGAGGGTATCGGCGAGGTCGAGTGTTATCTTGAGCGAGCGGCCGGAACCGACGCTGGCTCCGGTAATGCCGTTGATTTCGCCGGTATCGCCACCCGTGGCCCGATACCAGCCGCTGAGATGCTCGTAGTAGCGCGCCTTGCCTCCTGCCATCCACAGGCTGCCGACATATTTGCCCTGTGCGTCGGTCACGTAATAGGCGAGATAGGCTCCATCTCCACCATAGTTACGCATGTTGGTGGTGAAAGTCACTTCGCTTGCGAGTGCAAGACCGGGCATTGTTAGTGCCGTGGTGACTGCCAGCATTGCCAGAAAGGACTTCATCCTCATTGTTCATCTCCTTTTCGGGTACGGTCAGTTCATCTGGGCGCGCGGCTTGCTGCCGGGCGTGAACAGGCTGTTGCTCGGGGGTGACGCATTCTGGGGCATGGGAGCATTGCGACCGCCGCACCCAGCGCGGCCATCATCATCGTCATCATCACCTTGCCCGCGACAGCCGTTAGCGGCGTAGCGGTCATCTTCGTCGCCATGCCGGTGATATCCCGCGCGGTGGCCCTTGCCCTCATGTTCGCGGTAATCCGCCCTCACGATGTCGGTGCCACTGAGCCTCAGTGGATCGAGGGGTAAGGCCATGCTGGCGAAGGCGGCGAGAATGCCGGTGCCGGCAACCGCGCCAAGAAGAAGTTTGCGGCGTTTCATGGGTGTGTCTCCTTTGGGATTGGCAAGAGCGAGGGTCACCGATGGTTGCGGCGGTCCTCGATTTCGATAACATTGAGCGTTACGGGGTCGATCTTCGCTTCGAAGCGGCGTCCGGTTTCATCCGTCCCGTAGACTTCGTAGCAGCTGTCATCGATCTTGATGCGTCCCAGCGTCCAGCCACGCTCCTCGGCAAGCGCACGAACCGCCTCGCGTCCTTTCCAATCACGGATCGGAGCGTCGCAGCCTTCCCTTGCCTGGGCAGATGTTGCCGCCATGATCGCAAGGGTCACGGTTGGCAGGATGCCGGTCTTCATCATCGGTTCCTCTCGTTGTCGCACCGATAATTCAGGCCGCAGACTGACCGCCACCTGACGGACGCCGAGACTCTGCTTCAGCTTCCTGTAAGCTGGCGGATGGACTACAGAGGCGACGAATGGAGAAATCCTGCATGAGGGTTCTGCTGATTGAGGACGATAGGGCACTGGGGACGGCCATTCGCGACCAGATCGCCGCGGATGGTCATTCCGTCGATTGGATGAGCCGCCTCGACGAGGCGGGCGACGCGTTCGCCTCGGCCGCCTACGATCTCGTCCTGCTCGACCTGATGTTGCCCGACGGCCTCGGCATTCCCTTCCTCAAGGCCTTGAGGGCGCGCGGGAACGCGACGCCCGTGATCATACTGACGGCGCTGGATCAGGTTTCCGACCGGATATCCGGGCTGAACGCCGGTGCGGACGACTACATGGTCAAGCCCTTCGATCTAGACGAACTTTCCGCACGTATCGGTTCTGTCGCGCGTCGCTATACGGGCAACCCGAACCCGATCGTCATGCTTGGACCATTGGAGATCGACCTGGCTGCCCGCAGCGTCAGGCTTAACGGCAAGCCAGTCGGCCTCACGGCGCGCGAATGGGTGCTGTTCGAAGCTTTCGTTCAGCGTCCCGGCCAGTTGCTTTCCAAAGCGCAACTCGAGGAACGGCTCTATTCGTTCGATCAGGAAGTCGACAGCAATGCCATTGAGGTCCATGTGAGCCGGCTGCGCAAGAAGCTCGGAGCGCATGTGATCGAGACGGAGCGCGGCCTGGGCTATCGGCTGGGACGACCATGAAGATGATGTCTTCGCTTCAGGCACGTCTGGCAATCGCGGTCGGCGTCTCCATCACCATTCTGTGGCTCGCTGCCGCCGTTGTTACGGCACATCGCCTCGGGCGAGACATGGAAGAGGTCTACGACGACGGCCTCAAAGCGACTGCCGAGCGCATCCTGCCGATTGCCCGCCACGACCTGCGCGAGGGACATGACAGGCGCGATACGTCTGACGATGATGAGATGGATGACGCTGGTCACGGTGCGCGGCCCGAACGCGAAGCCCGCTACGGCGAGGATGTCACGTTCGTCCTGCGTGACAGGCAGGGCCGTGTCCTGACTGGTTCCAAGGGAACGGACGCCTCGGTCTTTCCTCCCTTCGAGAAGCAGGGATTTTCGCGCACCGACACGCACCGGCTCTATTATGCAGCAAGTGCCGACGGAAACCTGATCATCGTTGTGGCCGAACCACTGGATCACCGTCGGGAACTGTCGCAGAAGATGCTGCTCGGACTGATGCTGCCGCTTTTGATCGTCATTCCGCTCAGCCTGGTGGCGATCCTCTTCGCGGTCCGGATCTCACTGCGTCCCGTCCGCGATCTCAAAGAAGGACTTGCCCGTCGCGGGGCGCAAGACCTCTCGCCGTTGATCGCAGCCGGTTTGCCGCGTGAACTGCTGCCGATCTCGGCGGGGATCAATCAGCTACTTGCTCGGTTGAAGGCCGCATTCGACGCCGAGCGAACCTTCGCCGCCAACGTCGCGCACGAACTTCGCACGCCGGTTGCCGGCGCGATTGCGCAAGCCCAGCGCATTCGATCGGAGACGAAAGAGGAGCAGACGGCGCAACGCACGAAGGAGATTGAAACATCACTCAAGCGCCTGATGCGCATGGCGGAAAAGCTGATGCAGCTCGCCCGCGCCGAGGGCGGGCGGCTGCGCGCCGACGTGCCATCGGATCTGAGGGAGGTTGTGCAGATGATCGTAAAGGAGTTCGAACGTGCCGGACAGGGACGGATTGACCTGACAATGCCGGAAAGCCCCGTCATGTCGTCGCTTGATCCCGACGCAGTTGGCATTCTTGCCCGCAATCTCATAGAAAACGCGCTGAAACACGGAGTACCCGGAGGGCCAGTCGAAGTCACCCTCGATGAGCGAGGACTATTTTCTGTCGCCAATGATGGCGTAGTCCTTCCTGCGGAGGTGATGGACCGGCTGATGCGTCGGTTCGAGCGCGGTAACCTCAAGACCGTTGGAAGCGGCGTCGGGCTCGCTATCGTCAAGGCGATTGCCGATCGCGTGGGCGCCGCTGTCGACGTCGTCTCTCCTCGTCGCGGGAAGGGTGAGGGGATCGAGGTGCGTGTGAGCTTACCGGTCACCTGACTGCTCGTCTTTGACCCAGTTGCCGTTGCCGGCTATCAGCTTCATGAGACGGATAGCCTGGTTGGCCACTTCGAGGTGGGCAAGCCTGTGAGGCTCCGTCATGTATCTCCTTGTCGCGGGGAACGAGAATTTAGAATGCGCGGCGTCGATGACGGCATCAACCGAATTTCGTTGTTTCATCTCTGTTGAGTGCGCCCGGATTTTCCTTCACAAGATAGAGGCAGGCTGCACGAGTCTGCGGCGATCGAGATAAATGGATGAGCAGATTACATTCCGAAAGCCATCTTGTAGCCCGTATTGGCTGGCTGCGTGCGGCTGTTCTAGGTGCGAACGACGGCATCGTCTCGACCGCCAGTCTTATCATGGGTGTCGCCTCGGCGTCCGCGGGAACATCACAGGTGCTGGTGGCGGGCGTAGCGGGCCTTGTCGCAGGCGCCATGTCGATGGCTGCGGGCGAATACGTCTCGGTCAGCTCACAGGCGGACACCGAGGCGGCCGATCTCGCTCGCGAACGTATCGAGCTTCAGACCCAGCCCGAGGCGGAGCTTGACGAATTGACCAATATTTATGTTATGCGAGGTCTCGAATACGATCTGGCAAGGCAGGTGGCCATTCAACTGACGGCAAACAACGTGCTGGGCGCTCACGCGCGCGACGAACTCGGAATAGTCGAGCATACGGCTGCGCGTCCGATCCAAGCCGCCTTGACCTCGGCAGTGACTTTCGCCGTGGGAGCCGCCTTGCCCCTTCTGATGGTCATCCTGTCACCCTCACGGATACTGGTCTATTCAGTTGCCATCGCATCGCTGATTTTCCTGGCGCTTCTCGGCGCCATCGGAGCGAGGGCAGGCGGTGCCGACGTTCTTAAAGCAAGTGTCCGTGTAACTTTCTGGGGCGCCTTCGCCATGGCGTTGACGGCAGGGATCGGCGCGCTTGTGGGAACGGCAGTTTAGTCGAGCTGCGCCTCACCAGGGCGGTGCTTTCGGACAAGGACTCAAACTTCGACAATGACCTTGGAGAGGTTGGAACGGACGTTGTCGGCCAGTTCAGCCAGCCTATCGTTGTCGATCGCCCGCAAAGATTCCACATTGTCTTCCGCCAGCAAGACTTCTGTGCGCGATCTCTGAACGCAGGCATCCGGCGGCTCAATCGAGGCGCCGTTCAGTCTCCTGCGAGAAAAGATGGACATGGGCCATGTCGCCTTTGACATGAATGGTCTCGCCGACAGCAATGGTCATATCCCGCGGAAATTCCACGCTGAGCATGCGGCTGTGCCCGACGTCGACATAGCCGTAGGTCTGGCTTCCGAGACGCTCCGCCACCACGAGCTCTCCACTGAACCACGCTTCCTCGGCCCTACAGCGCATAAAATCTTCCGGCCTGATCCCAAGAACGATCTCGCCTTTCGGCAGCGCCGCATATCCTGCGTTCTCAAGAGCGATGGTCCTGCCGAAGACCTTGACGATGCCGTTCGGCGACAACACCTCTGCCGGAACGGTGTTCATAGTCGGGCTCCCAATGAAACGGGCGACGAAGAGGCTGGCCGGGCGATGATAGAGTTCGAGCGGCGCGCCGATCTGTTCGACCACGCCACCGTTCATGACGACGATGCGGTCAGCCAGCGTCATCGCTTCGACCTGGTCGTGGGTGACGTAGACGGTCGTTGCCTTCATGCGATTGTGCAGCTTGGCGATCTCCAGCCGCATTTCGACGCGCAAGGCGGCGTCGAGATTGGAGAGCGGCTCGTCGAAAAGAAAGGCGGCTGGTTCGCGCACGATGGCGCGCCCCATGGCGACGCGCTGGCGCTGTCCGCCGGATAGCTGCGCCGGTCGACGATCGAGGAAAGCTTCGATCTTCAGAACATCGGCAGCATGGGAGACGCGTTTTTCGATGCCCGCGGCATCGCCGCCGCGCATCTTCAGGCCGAAGGCCATGTTCTCATGCACGCTCATGTGTGGGTAGAGCGCGTAGTCCTGGAATACCATGGCAATGTCGCGCTCGGCAGGCGGTAGGTCGTTCATGATCCGCCCGCCGATATCAAGCGTCCCGGCGCTGATATCCTCAAGCCCTGCGATCATGCGCAGCAGGGTCGATTTCCCGCAGCCCGAAGGTCCGACGAGGACCAGGAATTCCCCACTCGCAATGTCGATATTGACATCATGGATGACCTGCAGCGAGCCGTAGGATTTCCTGATCTGCCTCAAACTGATTGCCGTCACGCCGTATCCTCCCTGATGATCAATTAGGCACTTGACCTCATTTATCGATATCAATATCAATAATGATAGAGCATGCAAATGGAAATCTGTGAAGCGAGACCGATGTCTTATTTTTCCGCCAGACAAGTAGGCAGGCAGGCTGCCGCAAAGCCGGCAAAGTCCACCGGTGCGTTCAACGCGCTGAAGCGAGATATATTGCTCGGGACATTGCCTGCCGGCACCGCACTCACGGAGCTCGACCTTGCTGCTCATTTCGGCTGCAGCCAGGGTACCGTGCGCGAGGCTCTGCTGCAGTTGCAAGAAGAAGGTCTTGTTCTGCGCCAGGGCCATCGCGGTACCCAGGTCTCCGCATGCACTGCCGATGAAGCGATTGAGATGTTCCGCGTTCGCCAGCAGATCGAATGCAACGGCATCACGCGCGTTATCAAAGCGCCGAGCCGGACATTGCTGAGCGATCTGCGCCTGCTTTTGGACGAGATGATGGATGCGGCCCGCCAGGGCGACGAGCTCGAACTCGCCTCATGCGATCGAGATTTTCATCGCCGCATTTTCCTGGATGCCGGCTTACCGGCATTGGATCCCATTCTGCATCGCTGCCTGGTCCACAATCATCGCTTCAAGATTTCGCGCAGCACGACGCCACGGGACCTCGTGGCTACGGCCCAGCGACATGGCTCCATCATCGAAGCGATCGAGAGCGGCGACGCCGCCCGATCGGTTGCCGCCCTCCATCATCACATCGCGACCATCGTCGATCTTGGTCCCGATGTCTTTCCGGACGCCAGACAATGAGTGCCTCAGCAGCCGGCATGAGCCTTCTTTCGTCTGAGATGGCCGCGCTTCTCGCGCGCGTTGCCGCCGAGGACGGACCATTACCCGATGTGACGACCTTGCCTCCAGCCGAAGGACGAGAGCAATCGGAGAAAACAAACCGCCGGTGGAACCTCGACTTGCCGCCGATGGAATCGGCAAGTGATCTCTGGATCGAGCCGGACGCGGCACTTGGCTCTGCGCGCATCCGAGTTCGTGTATTCGTTCCGCGCGCCGCAAGCCTCGGAACGCTTCTCTTCGTTCATGGTGGTGGCTTCGCTTTCTGCTCGCCGGAAAGCCATGAGCGCTGCGCTCGGGTGCTGGCGCTGGAGACGGGCATGGCCGTGATGGTGCCTGACTATCGCCTTGCTCCGGAGCACCCCTATCCCGCCGGCCTGATGGATGTCGTCGCCTGTCTGCGCAAACTGCAGTCATCTCCAGACATCTTCGACACCGAAACTGGGCCGATCGTCATCGCGGGCGATTCAGCCGGCGCCAATCTGGCACTTGCGGCCGTTCTCCATGAACAGCAGGCCGGCCGGCCGGCGCTTGCCGGCGCGCTGCTGTTTTACGGCACATTTGCACGCGAATTCACGACGGCCTCCTATCGCGAATTTGCCGAGGGGCCAGGACTGACGCGCGGCAAGATGCAGCGCTACTGGCAATGGTATGTGGGTGATCGCGATGTCGGAGCCGATCCACTCGCCTCCCCACTGGCAGCCTCCGACCAAACGCTTGCGGCTCTGCCCCCGCTCCATCTCATGGCAGCGGCTGTCGATCCACTGCTCTCGGACACGCTGATCCTGCATCAGCGCCTGCAATCGCTCGGACGCAGCGAGACGGTCACTGTCGTGCCCGGCGTCACCCATGGATTTTTGCAGAACACAGTCGATCTGGCCGCAGCGCGGGAGGCGCTTTCGGTCGCAGGTCAAAAGGCAAAGGAGATGGCGGCTCGCATGTGACCGTCATGAGGAGGAGAGAATGAAGAAGTTTCTGAAAAGTCTGGCTCTCGGCGTCGCGCTGGCGTCAAGCCTGGCGGCGAGTGCTGCTTATGCCGAAACGGTGCATTTCTGGTATCACTTCGATAACCCGGAAAATCCGATGGGCGATCTCGTCGCAAAGTTCGAGAAGGCCAATCCCGGAATCACCATCGATGCCGAAAACGTGCCGTGGAACAGCTATTACGACAATCTCTACACCTCGATTGTCGGGGGCAATGCGCCTGATGCGGCGATGGTGAAGCTTTTCGCCCAGCCGCGCCTCGCCGAAATGGGCGCCTTGGAGCCGATCGGCGATCGCATCGACGCCTGGCCGGGCAAGGCCGACCTGCTCGACAACCTGCTTGAAATCAACAAGGGACCGGATGGCAAACAATATTATCTGCCGATCCAGTATGTCGTCCTTTACCTCTATTATCGCACCGACCTGTTCCAGGCTGCCGGCCTAAAGCCGCCGACCACCTGCGAGGAGTTCCGTGACGCCGCCATCAAGCTCACCAAGGCACCTGATGTCTACGGCTTCGGTCTGCGCGGCGGCAAGGGCGGATGGGACCAGTGGGGCGCCTTCGTGCTGTCGCAGGGTGCCGAGCTGAAGCCGGGCGGCCTCACCAAGCCGGAGGCGGTTGCCGCCAACCAGTGGCTGGTCGATCTCTTCCAGAAGGACAAGGTCATTCCGCCCTCGGCGCCGAATGATGGCTTCCAGGAAATCATTGCCGCGTTCAAGGCCGGCAAGACTGCGATGACGATCCATCACATCGGCTCCTCGAACGATCTGGTCAAGGCGCTCGGCGACAAGGTTTCGGCTGTTCCAGTGCCGAAATGCGGTGGCGGCCAGTGGACCTCGTATGGCGATGAGTCGCTGGCGATCTTCTCCGCCTCGCAGGTCAAGGACGCAGCCTGGAAGTGGATTTCCTTCCTCGCGGAAGGCGATAACAACGTCCAGTTCAACAAGGCAACCGGCCAGATGACGGTAACGAAGAGCGGTTCGGCGCATTGGACGCTGCATGAGCGCCGCTTCGTCGATGCAACGGTCCAGTCTCTGCCCTTCGCGCATGTGCTGCCGCAGAACACGGCGACCTCGGAATTCGTCAACACTGCATGGCAAACCGCCATGCAGCAGGCGCTGACCGGCCAGATTACCTCGGCGCAGATGATGCAGCAGTTGGAAGGGCTCTTCGCTCAGTAACGGTGGACGGCCCCTCGGGGTATCCTCGCCAAGCCCGTTCGCGCCGGCATGCGGCGCGAGCGACCCCTCTTGAAATGTGACTACAGCCCGGGAAGGCATCCATGTCCGTCAGCACGCTCAGTCCAGGCCGCAGCATGGCAAAGCCAAAGCTGCTGAACGGCCGGCTCCTGCCCTATCTGCTGCTTGCGCCATCTCTGGTCGTGACGTTGGTCATCGTCTTCTTTCCGATGGCTCAGGCTGTCGTCACCAGCTTCTACGATTTGGTGCTCTGGAAGCCTAACGCGACGAAATTCGTTGGCTTCGGCAATTACATCAAGCTGCTTCACGACCCGGTCTTCTGGACGGCGCTCTGGAACACGATCATCTGGATAGGGCTCACGGTGCCGCTGCAGATGCTGCTTGGCCTGGTGACAGCGCTGCTGCTCCAGCGCGAATTTCCGTGGCGCGGTCTTGCCCGTGCGCTGATCATCATTCCCTGGGCGCTGCCGAGCGTCGTCATCGCCCTGATGTGGCGCTGGATCTACGATCCGACAACGGGTGTGCTCAATGACATCCTGCTTTATCTCACCGTCGTGCACAGCGCAGTGCCATGGCTTGCGGACCCGCATTTGGCGCTCTACTCGATCATCGCGACGCTGACCTGGCAGGGTTTTCCCTTCTTTGCGGTGATGATCCTTGCCGGCCTGCAAGGCATTCCCCGCAGCCAATATGAAGCGGCATCGATTGATGGCGCCTCCAGCTGGCGGCAGTTCCTGCACATCACCCTGCCCGGCATCGCCCCGGTACTGGCGACGGCCGGTCTGCTGCGGGTTATCTGGGTGGCAAACTCGATGGACGTGATCTTCGTCATGACCGGCGGCGGTCCCGCCTATTCGACCCACACGCTGCCCCTCTACGCCTTCGTTCGAGCCCGCCAGAACGTCGATTTCGGTTACGGCACGACGATCGCGGTCACCTTTACCATTCTGCTCGGCGTCGTCGTCGCCTTCTATCTCGCCAGAACGATGCGGGAGGTCGAAAGATGAAAAAGCAAAGCACGCGCCGCCGCATCCTGACCACTGATCTGCCCGTGTTCATGATCCTCATCGTCGCCATGGCGCCGTTTGTCTGGATGATCCTGACCTCGCTGACACCGACGGCCGTGCTTAGCGCTACTGGCGTTTCGCTGACGCCGGCCGGCTGGAGCTTCGACAATTATACGAGGCTGTTTGCCCAGACATCCTTTCTCGGCAACATGCTCGACAGTCTCATCATTGCGGCAGGCACTGTCGTGGTCGGCCTCGTCGTGTCGGTGACGGCCGCCTATGCGTTCTCCCGGTTCCGCTTCACCGGCCGCAAGCTGCTGATGCTGCAGTTTCTTTTGATCAACATGTTTCCGGTCGTGCTGCTCATCCTGCCGCTCTTCGTCATGATGCGTAAGGCCGGCATCCTCGATACCCATATCGGGCTGATCCTCGCCAATTCCACAGTCGCCATCCCCTTCGCCGTCTGGATGCTGACGAGCTATATTTCGGCTATCCCGAAAAGCCTCGACGAGGCGGCGATGATGGATGGTTGCTCGCGGCTGGCTGCGTTGTGGCGCGTCGTCCTGCCGCTCACCATGCCGGGCATCGTTTCCACCGGCATCTATATCTTCATTACCGCCTGGAACGAATATCTCTACGCGCTGACCCTCGGCGGACGCAACGTGCGGCCGGTCACAGTCGCGATCCAGACGTTGATCGGCGAATACCAGATCGAATGGGGCCTGCTTGCCGCAGGCGCCGTCGTCGGGGCTCTGCCGGCCACCGCACTTTTCCTTCTTGTCCAACGCCGGCTGATCGGCGGCCTCACCCAGGGCGCGGTGAAGGGCTGATGTCACAGAAAGAGGAATGATCATGAACCCCGTCGGGTTGATATCGATGCAATATGCAAGGCCCTTCACGGCCGAGCACTTCCCGCTGTTTCGCCGCATGCGCGAGCTTGGCTATGATTTCGTCGAGCTGCTGGTGCCGGAGCCGGGCGAACTTGATCTCGCAGACACACGAAAAGCGCTCGACGATGCCGGCCTCGGCGTCGTGCTTGCGGCCCGCGTCAATCTCCAGCGCAATCTCTCCTCCGCAGAAGCCGAGGCCTATCGCGCCGGCATTGACTACCTGAAATATGCAGCCGATTGTGCCGCGGCCCTCGGCGCAAAGATCGTCGGCGGTCCACTGACGGGAAATCCGCTGGTCTTTGCCGGTCGGCCGCCGCAGCCGGTCGCCGAGGACGAACGCCTCGCGCGCAAGGAACGCAGCGTCAACGGCCTGAAAGAAGCCGGCGATCACGCGCAGAAGGCGGGCATAATTCTCGCCGTCGAGCCGCTCAACCGTTTCGAAAGCGATGTGCTCTGCACGACGCAACAGGCGATGGAGCTGCTCGATGCCGTCGATCATTCAGCCGTCCAGCTGATGCTCGATACGTTCCACATGCATATGGAAGAAGCCTCGATTGCAGAGGCGATAAGGCTTGGCGGCAAGCGCGTCGTGCATTTCCAAGCCAACGAAAACCATCGCGGCTTTCCGGGAACCGGCGCAACCGACTGGATCGATGTCTGCCGTGCGCTGCACGAGATCGGCTATCAGGGTCCGGTTTCTCTGGAGCCGTTCCGGCGCAATGACGATCGCTTCGGCGTGCCCTTCGCGCAGTGGCGCCCGCCGCACGAAGATGAAAGCGAGAGGCTGGCGGCGAGCGCCGCCTTCATCAAATCCCATCTCACACTGACGGAATATCGCCGATGACATTAAAGATTGGTTGGATCGGGTGCGGCATCCATGCGACCCAGATGCTTCTCCCGCAACTCGTTCGGCACGATGTCGAGATCGTCGCCCTTTGCGACATTGATGCGAAGCGCCTGGCCTCGGCTGGCCGTCAGTTCGGCGTCAGGACGCTCACGACCGACGCCGACGCGCTGATCAAGACGCCAGGCATCGATGCAGTCGGGATGGCCGTCGGTCCGGATCAGCATCTGGCCTTCGGCAAGGCGGCACTCGAGCGCGGGCTTCCTGTCTTCATGGAAAAGCCGCCATCCGGCAGTGCGGCGGGCGCGCGCGAATTGCAGGCTGCATCCGAGAAATCCGGCAAGCCGCTGCTTCTGGGCTTCATGAAACGTTATTCCGCCGGCAATAAGATCGCTGCCAATATCGTCCGCTCCGGTCGTTTCGGCGATGTGCTCGGCCTTACCGGTTATTATATGACGGCGCCCGGCTATTTCGTCGGCAATGTCGATTATACGGGCTTCTTCCTGCATCATTGCGTGCACTACATGGATCTCGTCTCGTTCCTCGTCTCTCCTGTGAGAAAGCTGACGGCAAGAAAGGTGGAGAAGGAGCCTGGCAAGGTCCTCTTCCATATCAATTTCGATTTCGAGTGTGGCGCCATCGGAACCATCGCAATGGGTACGATCCAATCACGCGGGGCGCCGGTGGAGCGCATTGAACTGATGGGAGACCATCAGCGCATCGAAGTCGACAACGTCATCGACATCAAATGGAACCGCAACCCGCCCTTCAAGGTCGACGACCCTGCAGCCACGCTGACGGACGCAATCGACAGCCTCACCTGGAAGCCGAATTTCACCGCCGCCGCCAACGAGGACCCCAAGGGCTATTATTCGTTGCTGTCGGATGTCCTCCCTGCTCTGGCAGGTGCCGCAACCGCAGCGCCCAATATCCATGATGGCGTGACCGCCATGGAACGCCTCGAAACGCTGCGACGAGAACTGGAGCTCTGACGGGCAACGGATATGTCGTAAACCTGCGCCAACCATGACATCGTCGCCGCCGGCAAGACGCTCGCCGGCGCGCAATTTGCGACCGAAGAGCTTGAAGAAACTGTTAGTGTCCAATACGCCTCGCCAGAGCGGAAAGGGCGAAGACGAGATTAGGAGCAAGTAATACACCTATTGACAGGAATCAAAGCGCTTTCAGGAGATTGGATAGACTATGAAATTCTTCAGGGGCACGCCAGATTGGGCGATATCCGGAAGATAAGCGTTACGTGAAGGCAAAGATCGCTGCGTGCAGATGCGAGGAAGGTGTACTCGTGCTATCGGATTTGCTGAAATATATCCTCCAGATCGCACCGATTTCGTTCATGCTCGGCAGCCTTGTCGATGTTGGCCTGAAGCTGGAGGTCAAGGATGCCTTGGCTGCACTTCGCGACCGGCACTTCGTCGTGGCGAGCATTCTGTCCGCGTTCCTCGCTGGACCGCTTCTTGCCGTCCTCATCGTATGGGCGCTTGCGTTACCGCAGCCTTACGCGCTCGGCCTCCTCTTGCTGGGTTTTGCCCCCTGCGCGCCCTTCATGCCCGCTCTTTCGGATGTGGCGAAGGCTGATCCTGCCTATGCAGCGGCATTCATCATGATCGTTGCGCTCGGAACCATTGTTGTGATGCCTTTTGCTATGCCGTTCGTTGCCCCCGAGCTTGACGCAGGCGTGGGCTCGATCGCCCGACCGCTCCTCCTTCTCGTTCTGGCACCTTTCGCGGCAGGCATCGCATTCCGACGCCTGTCAGCCAGGTGGGCGGATAGATGCAATCCGATCATGAGAACACTCGTCACTTTGAACATTTTCTTGCTTCTGGCCATTGCAATCGCGCAAAACTGGCGTGAAGTCATCGGTGCGGTCGGAACCTGGGCGATCGCGGCGCAGTTCATTTACTATTGCGGCTTGGCAATCTGCTCATACGCAATCTCTCTGAAAATTCCACTCGACAGGCGAGGCGTTGTAACGCTTGGTGTTTGCACGAGAAATGTCGGCGCAGCGCTGGCGCCGTTGTCCGCTGTTTCCCCCCGATCCAGCACGATGTGCATTCTCGCCGCCTTCATCACGCTCCTCGTCGGATTTTTCGTAGCCAAGCTCCTGGCTCGGCTGGAGACGAAGGGAAGGCTCGAGATGACCGAGGCCTAGCTTGGCCGGATTGCCGGGCAGACCCCGCGTGTCAGGGGGTAACGCCAGCAGCACGTCTTCTGGAACAGGTCCCAGGATCGACATGCCCGATGGCACCGGAGATGCGTCGCAAATGACGATTTTGATCTACCGCAATGCTGGTAGCGCATGTGCTGTTAGCCTCGCTCGATAGCGCTCGCGCACCTTCTCATCCCGCTTTGCAGGAAAGCGCCCGAGCAGAAGAACATCGGCTTGTGAGATCAACTGCCATGATCGTGACCCGAAGAATGAGGTACATCTGCGTCCCGGCGCGTTTCGGCCTCTTCAACGTGGTCGATCGCAACACCGGTCTGCCGCCTGACATCGATGTTACGGCAGTTTTCCTGACCCGCAATGAGGCGCGGCGTCTCATTGCGGCGCTCGAAGGAGACGCCCGGCCAGCACCTAACGTGTCGCAAAGCAACGTCTCCGATCCTTTCGCCAAGGGCTGTGTTTGTACGTGAAGGATATCGCAATGATAGATGCACGACCTTTGCGGGCGCCGGCTGTTGTGCCGACAGCGCTCGATGTCCAGAACCAGCTGGAGCGAATTCTTGCGAGCGAGGATTTTCGGCTGTCGAAGCGCGCAAGAACGTTTTTGCGATTTGTCGTTCAGGAAACGCTTGCCGGAAGATCACGATACCTGAAGGCATATACGATCGCTGAGTCGGTGTTTGCGAAACCGAATTTCGATGTGCAGAACGATCCCGCAGTCCGCATCGAGGCGCGTCGGATCAGGAGTGAATTGGAGCGCTTTTATCTGAAGTCCCGAAATTTCGAACCCGTGCTCATCACGATACCGAAAGGCGGTTATGTTCCCTCATTCATCATGAACACTGAACCCTGCAGGCACAAAGGTCACCCGCCAGGTCCCGTCATGTCCGCTAGCAGGAGAACCGGTCTATCCAATTATTTGCGGCAGCCTGTCCTGTTCTGGGCTGGCGCGGCTGGATTGAGCGTTGCGGTAACGGCGCTGCTCTTTGCACATGCACCCTCACTCGCCGAGATGTCGGCCGAGTCCTTGGAGGAGCGGTTAAAGCCAACCGTCATCGTGGAACCATTTTACGCCGCCGGTGGGGCCGAGGCGCGCTTCCTCAGAGATCAGATTATAGTCCGGCTGGTGGCTGGCGGGAAAATTTCGGTTGTCGTCCAACCGGCTGGGCCAGACCATTTGCAGGGACAACATTACCTCCTGCAGGCAGGCACGAGAGGAACGCAGAGGCCGATGCGACTGACGGCCCGCCTCGTACGAGAAGGCGATGGTGTGGTTTTGTGGTCTCGCAGCTACGATTTGAACGAGCTTTCCAGCGCGTCGACGGAGCCGGGATCGGCAATCGCCAGCGACGTCGCACGAGACGTTGCGGCAACTCTTCAAGTCTCGGACTCATAGCACGGTAGACGGAAGTTGGGGCAATACCGATGCGCCGAATAGCTCGCCAAACCCGAGATCGCCGCCGAGGACGGCCGCTGGATTTGTAATCCGGCCGACGAGGACAGGGAGATGGGTTTTGGCGAGACTGCCGCTGAAGCCGTGGAGAATTGTCACCACGAGAACACCAGACCATCCTAAGGCGTTTCGGCGATATCGCGGCATTGACAGAATTGGATCTACCCCGTGGCGAAACGCAATCGGGAAAGCTGCAGATATCGCGACCACGTAGTGGGCTCTCCGTTCTTAATGCTCTTTTGATGTGCGTCAAAGAAGGATTTTGGCTGATCCCTTAGACTGTTTTGCATCCATCGGACCTCGGCTGGCGTTCAACCAAGGCCTGTCCCAGGAACGCAAATTCATAAGGTCGCCGCTCATGTCGTTGAAACTCGTCAGTGGAATGATGAAGTCGTCCGGCGAGGAAGCTCTGCTCCTGATGGAGGCTGCCGGGGCCGAGCATATTGTCCTTGTCAGCAAAGAGGCCCTCATGGCGGTTGCAGAGCCACCGCGCTGTGATGAGAGCCGCTTGCAGGAAAACATTGATGTTTTCAGCCAAATCGCTGACGCCAAATACGCAGCCGGAGGCGCGGAGCCTGACGGTCGCATTCGAATCACGGCAGACGATGTTGGCACCTGGTTCAGTTCACGAGAAGCGGCAACCTGATCGCCGGAGGTACTGCTGAACCTTTAGTTACCGATCACGAGCCGAGGTTGTTTCATGGCGGATGTCCGATGGCTTCGACAATCGCACTTCGATGAATTGATCGAACTGGGGGGCGCGGTCCGACATCGCCTTGTCAACCTTCCATCAAGGTGGCCTCTGTCTCGCCGAACTGGTCAAGCGCCTCTTCAAGGTAATCCGACAGTAGCGGCATGCCCAGCAGATAGGAGGCAGTGCGTCCGTTGTGCGCGTCGGCGGCCTGCTGGCGAAGGTCGTCCCAGT
>Ga0102588_1000737_pt1 | contig 31267 bp, 32 predicted proteins | sample AraplaMF_Col_mMS_FD_76854 | JGI IMG/M metagenome (GOLD analysis project Ga0102588, IMG submission 76854) | Arabidopsis root microbial communities from the University of North Carolina, USA - plate scrape MF_Col_mMS (SPADES assembly) (version 2) | ecosystem: Host-associated > Plants > Roots >...
AGCTGCGCCCGCGGCCCGCGCTGCATGACGGATTATCAGGCGCGCATATCAGGTCCGCTGATGGATCGTATCGACATCCGCATCGATGTGCTCGCCGTTTCCGCTGTCGATCTCATCCGGCCGATGCCGGCTGAAAGGAGCGCGGATGTCGCCCGCCGCGTCGGCCGTGCCCGCGATATCCAGCGTAGCGGTTTTGAGGCGGCCGGGCTTGGAGGCGTCGGCACCAACGCTCACTGCTCAACCGCCATGATCGAGAAATTACGCCGCGCCCGAACCTGCCGGCCTGCAATTGCTCCGCGACGCGGCCGAGAAAATGAGGTTTTCGGCGCGGGGCTACCATCGTGTACTGAAGGTGGCGCGTACTCTCGCGGATCTCGACGGTAACGAGACGGTGGGCCGCATTCACCTCGCCGCGGCAATTTCCTATCGCAGCGCCGGTGAGCGGCTAAGCACGGCTGCCTGAACAGAAAGGGGCGCCGAGGCGCCCCAGATGCTGCAGAAAAGGCGTTGTCTAGCTTCCAAGGCCATCGAACAGCGCGGTCGAGAGATAGCGCTCGGCAAAGGACGGAATGATCACAACTATATTCTTCCCAGCATTCTCCTCTCGTTGGCCGACTTGGATAGCAGCGGCCAGTGCTGCGCCGGAGGAGATGCCAACGGGCACGCCTTCGAGCCTGGCGACTTCGCGGGCAAGTTCCAGCGCCTCGGGGCCGCTTACCGTAACGATCTCGTCGTAGATATGGGTGTCGAGGATTGCCGGCGCGAAGCCTGCGCCGATGCCCTGGATCTTGTGCGGTCCCGGCTGGCCGCCGGAAAGGACCGGAGATTCTGTCGGCTCGACGGCGACCACCTTGATGCCGGGCTTCTTCGACTTCAGCACCTGGCCGGCGCCCGTAATGGTACCGCCTGTGCCGATGCCGGAAACCAGGATGTCGACCGTACCGTCGGTATCATTCCAGATCTCCTCGGCCGTCGTGCGGCGGTGGATTTCCGGGTTGGCCGGGTTTTCGAATTGCTGCGGGATAATCGCATCCGGGAGCGTCGCAGCCAGTTCCTCAGCCTTGGCGATCGCACCCTTCATGCCCTTCGGACCTTCCGTCAGCACGAGCTCGGCGCCAAGCAGCGCCAGCATCTTGCGGCGCTCGACGGACATGGTTTCCGGCATGGTCAGGATCAGCTTGTATCCCTTCGCCGCAGCGGCGAAAGCCAGCGCAATCCCGGTATTGCCCGATGTCGGCTCGATGAGGGTCGTCTTGCCGGGCGAAATCTTGCCCTGCGATTCCAGAGACTCGATCATCGCGACGCCGATGCGGTCCTTTACGGACGCGATCGGATTGAAGAACTCAAGCTTGGCCAGCAGGTTCGCCTTTACGCCTTTCGCCTTGGCGAGCTTGTCGAGCCGCACGATCGGTGTATCGCCAATGGTTTCGGTGATCGAGGAATAGATGCGGCCGCGGCCAGGTTTCTTCGACATTAGGCTCTCCCTGGGTGAAATGTGCGGAGAGAATAGGGTCAAAGGCGCATGGAAACCAGTCTGGCTTCACCCGCTTGAGGCCATCCTTTGAGAAAAAAACCTTTAAGAACCGAACTTTGCCGGTTGAATTTTTCACGCCGTACGGGTGGCGATAAAGGCTGCCGTACCGGCCAGAATGCCTGCCGCTGTCTTGTTCAGCGCCTGCAGCGCGCGGGGCTGCTTGAGCATGATGCGCGCCCGCGACGCCAGCAGCATATAGGGCACCAGAACCACGAGCAGGACGACGAAGGTGGTTGCCAGGAGGGTGCAGTATTCGCGAGGTCCGACGCTGTTGATATTAATCAGCGTCGGCACCAGGGCGACGTAGAAAAGCATGGTCTTGGGGTTGCCGAGCGTGACCAGCAGTCCGGACAGGAAGCTCATGCCGGCACTGCTTGCCTTCTTGGCCGCGATGTCCTGGGGCAGCAGCCCGGCGGTCCATAGCTTGTAGGCGATGTAGCAGAGATAGAGCGCACCGGCGACCTTGATGACGATGAAGACCTCGGTGAAGGTCTGTGCCACGAAGGCGAGCCCGAGGATGACGGCAGTCAGATAGGTCATGTCGCCCAGCACGAGGCCGAGGCCCATGAAAAACGTCTCGCGAAAATTCGAACCGAGCGCGCGCGCGACGATCGCCGTGATGCCCGGTCCCGGAATTGCCGCCGCGATGAACAGCGCCGCAGCGTAAGCTAAAAGGGCGGTGAATGACATGATGTGGACTCCTGCTTCAGCCGCCTTCTACGCCTGCGGCCCGCTCCATTCAAGGAGCGTCGTTCTGTCATCATGCTGCGGTCGCTTGTCGCTATTGACGCTGCCTGTCGCGGTTCTAGTTCCAAGGCGGTGATTATGGCTGGTGGAGCCTGCATCCCCCCACCGCGCCGACACCTGCCACCCGCCGCTCGCCAAAGGAGACACTGATGAGCCCCACTGCCGCCGAAAAGCGCAAACTCGCCCCGCTTGCCACCCCCACCGACCTGAAAAGCAATGCCATTCAGGATATTTCGGCCGCCCTGGCGGCGCTGCTGGCGGATGTCTTTGCACTCTACATGAAGACCAAGAATTTCCACTGGCACATGTCGGGGCCGCATTTTCGCGACTATCACCTGATGCTCGACGAGCAGGCCGAGCAGATCTTCGCCACCACCGATGCGATCGCCGAGCGCGCCCGCAAAATCGGCGGCACGACACTGCGCTCGATCGGCCATATCGGCCGCCTGCAACGCATCAACGACAACGATGCAGACTACGTCACGCCTGAGGACATGCTGGCGGAACTGCGTGATGACAACAAGCAGCTGGTCTCGCTGTTGCGCGAGACGCACGATGTCTGCTCAGAGCATAATGATTTCGCGACGACAAGCCTGCTGGAGGTCTGGATCGACGAGGCTGAGCGCCGCACCTGGTTCCTGTTCGAAACGACCCGGCAGCAGAAGTAGCCGGTCCTTTAAACCTGAAAGGCTCTAAATCATCAGCCCGCCCGCGTACGCAACAGCTGCGCGGGCGTCCAGCCAAGGTTCATTCCGGCCGCAGCGACCAGAATGACGGCAGCGCCGACGAGCTGCAGCGGCTGCAAGGCGTGTCCGAAGGCCAAACGGTCCACCAGGATCGCCGCAATCGGATAGATGAATGACAGCGCTCCGATCAGATGGATCGGCAGCTTCTGGATCGCGCCATAAAGCAGCACATACATCAGACCGGTATGCACGACACCCAGGGTAATCAGGATCGACCATGACTGGCCATTTGTGGGCAGCTCAGAAAAATTCACCGTCGGCAGCAACATCAGCACGCCGGTCGCCACCTGGATCAGCGCGATAAGATGCGGCGGCGTTCCTTTGAGCCATTTTGCCGCGATCGCCGCGAGAGCGTAGAAAAAGGCGGCACCGAGCGCCTGCAGGATACCGAGGCCATATCCCTCATGGCCACCCGCCGCGGCCGGCTTGGCCTCGACGATGGCCGCCATGCCGGCAAAGGCCAGCGTCAGCCAAAACAGCTTTGCGGCGGTGATCTTTTCGCCGAGGAACAGGGCGCCCAGCGCAAGCAGCATGAAAGGCTGCGTGTTGTAGACGGTCGTCGCGATCGAAATCGATGCGTGGCCGTAGGATGCAAAGAGCAGCAACCAGTTGAGCACGATGGCCACGCCGCCGAGGACAGCGATGCCTGCCGATTTCAGGCTGATGACGCCCGGTCGCAGCAGCCCCATTGCCGCGCATACGACAAGCAGGCTGATCGCGCCAAAGAGGCAGCGCCAGAACACCACGCCGCTCACCGGCTGGCCGGACATTACCACGAACCAACCGATTGTCCCCGAAATCAGCATTGCGGCGGTCATTTGGGTCGTGCCCGCGCGGATTTCGCTCTGCATCACATCTCTCCATCTCGATGAATGAAGACTATTGCGGCAGTGCGCCGCATTATATAGTTTGCATTAGGTTGGTTGCGGCTCTTTCCTATCATTGTGAGGTATAATGTCTGTATCGCCTAATGATAATGTGATCGACGATGTCGACCAGAAGATTTTGGAGGCGTTGGCGGAGAACGCCCGCATCTCGTTGAAGGAACTGGCCCAGGCTGCCGGGCTGTCCTCGCCCAGTGCCGCTGAACGCCTCCGCCGCCTGGAAGAGCGCGGGATCATCGCCGCCTTCACGATCGACATCGACCCGGCCGCGCTTGGATATCCGCTGCAGGCGATCGTGCGCGTTCGGCCGCTGCCCGGGCAATTGCATGTCGTTCAGCGGATCATCCAGGAGACGCCTCAGTTCGTGGAATGCGACAAGGTGACTGGAGATGACTGTTTCATTGCCCGGCTCGTCGTCCGCTCGATGCCGGAGCTCGACACGATCCTCGACAAGGTTGCGGAGAAGGCCGAAACAAGCACCTCGATGGTCAAGGCATCGCCGGTCAAGCGGCGTCTGCCTCCGCTTTCGCGCGAGCGGTAGCTCAGAAGTCGGCCATCGGCGAGAGCATGGCTGGTCGATCGAAGGCGATGGTGCCGGGCGCTCGGATCATCAGACGCGTGTGGCTCTCAAGAGGCTTCGCCTGTCCACTCCAGTCAAGCTTGTCCGGGCAAAACAGCACATCGACGATCTCAGCCTCGACGTCGAGTGCACCAATGATCGTCGCGAGCGACGGGATACTGCCGCCGACGACGTCGAGCAGCATGACATGTCGCGGCGCGTCCATCTTCCATGCAACTGCGGCCCGTTCCCGTTCCAGCCAGCTGATCCTGACGCCAGGATCGAGCTGGGTGTTGATCAGAAACATCGCGGCGCTCTCGCAAACGGCGAGCACGTCCGAGACCGGCTGACGCGTCTTCAAGGCGGCGCTTAACATCTCCAGGTCTGCCGTTTCTCGCGGATTGAGACGCCGGGCCGACCTCTGTGCTTTCGGTACCGTCGGTGCCTTGCCGGAATCAGCGTGCAGCGGCAGCACGCGAAAGCCGTAAGGTCCATAGAGCGCCGGCTTGTCGGTGTAGAGCACGATGGCTTCGAAACCCTTCTCCTCGCACCAGGCGAACGCCTTTTGGGTCAGGTCGCGATACAAGCCGCGCCCACGCCAAGGCGGGCGAACCGCACCGGACTGGAAGGCGGCAGCATTCAGCGGTCGACCGTTGATAACAAGCGGCATTGCAAAGGCCGAAAGATTGGCGGCAAGCAGGCCATCGCCGTCAAACCAGCCGAAGGGCATGCTGCTCGGGTCCGGCCCGCCCATTTGCTGCAACGGGCCGATATCGATAGCGAATGTGTCCTTCAGGAGATCGACCAGTGCCTGCCAGGCCTTGAGGTCGCCGAAATAGTCTCGGCGGAAGGTCAGGCCGGAATGATCGATACCCTTGGATGTCATACGCCGGTCGAGCCGAAGCCACCAGCGCCGCGCGCCGTGGCACTCGCCTCGGAGATTTCGCAGATATGGGCCTGGATTGCCGGCGCAATCACCATCTGCGCGATGCGCATGCCCCTTGTGATCTCAAACGGCTCTTCGCCGAGATTGATCAACAGGACTTTGACCTCGCCGCGATAGTCGCTGTCGATCGTTCCCGGCGTATTGAGGCAGGTGAGCCCGTGCTTGAAGGCAAGGCCGGAGCGCGGGCGTACCTGGCCCTCGAATCCTTCCGGAATTTCGAAGACGAAGCCCGTCGGCACCAGCGCACGCTTGCCAGGCTGTAGAATGGTCGGCGCGTCGGCATCAACGGCGGCGCGCAGGTCCATGCCGGCCGCCCCCTTGCTTTCGTAAGTGGGCAGATCGAGGCCCTGGCCATTGGCGAGGCGGATGATGTTGAGCGTCGGGCGCGTATCGGTATGGATTGTCATGGGGCATTAGTTTGCGCCCGATGCGCCAAGGTCAATTGCAATGCCGGGCTTTAATCGCTAGATACGCCGCAATTCCACAGGATTCACATCATGGCCGAAAGTCTCGCCGAGGCGGTCTCCCGCCGCCGCACATTCGCTATTATCGCGCACCCGGACGCGGGTAAGACCACGCTCACCGAAAAACTGCTGCTGTTCGGCGGCGCCATCCAGCTTGCCGGCGAAGTCAAGGCAAAGAAGGATCGCATGCAGACGCGCTCCGACTGGATGAAGATCGAGCGTGAGCGCGGCATTTCCGTCGTCACCTCGGTCATGACGTTCGAGTACAAGGACAATGTCTTCAACATTCTCGATACGCCCGGCCACGAAGACTTCGCCGACGACACCTATCGCACGCTGACGGCCGTCGATGCCGCGGTCATGGTGATAGACGCCGCCAAAGGTATCGAGCCGCGGACGCTGAAGCTGTTCGAAGTCTGCCGCATGCGCGACATTCCGATCATCACCTTCATCAACAAGATGGACCGCGAAAGCCGCGACCCGTTCGAAATCCTGGATGAAGTCGAGGAAAAGCTGGCGCTCGATTGCGCGCCGGTGACGTGGCCGATCGGACGGTCGAAGACCTTCTGCGGCTCCTATCACCTCGCAACGAACGAGGTGCGCGGTGCCGACACGCAGGAGATCATGACGAAGGTCACCGATCCCGAGATGGTTGCCCATCGCTTGCCGGAAAACGAGCGCGACGCGTTTGTCGAGGAGACGACGCTGGCGATCGAGGCCTGCAAACCCTTCGACAAGAAGGCCTTCCTCGAAGGCCATCTAACGCCGGTTTTCTTTGGTTCGGCGCTGCGCAATTTCGGCGTTCGCGACCTCATTGACGCGCTCGGCGAGTTTGCGCCGCCGCCGCGCGACCAGGTGGCCGATATCCGCACCGTGCAGGCGACCGACAACAAGATGACCGCCTTCGTCTTCAAGATCCAGGCCAACATGGACCCGAACCATCGCGACCGCATCGCCTTTGCCCGCATCTGCTCCGGCAAGCTCGAGCGCGGCATGAAGGCTCGCCTGTCGCGAACCGGCAAACAGCTCGGTCTCACCGCGCCGCAGTTCTTCTTCGCCTCGCAGCGGCAGCTTGCCGATACGGCCTACGCCGGCGACGTCGTCGGCATTCCCAACCACGGCACGCTGCGCATCGGCGATACGCTGACGGAAGGAGAGTCGCTGGTGTTCCAGGGCGTGCCGAACTTCTCGCCGGAAATCCTGCGCCGCGTACGTCTGGAAGACGCCATGAAGGCGAAGAAGCTCAAGGAAGCGCTGCAGCAGATGGCTGAAGAAGGCGTCGTCCAGCTGTTTTCGCCGGAAGATGGTTCGCCGGCTATCGTTGGCGTTGTCGGCGCCCTGCAGCTCGATGTGCTGAAGGAGCGCCTGATGGCCGAATATGGCCTGCCGGTTTCCTTTGAAATGTCGCGCTTTTCCGTCTGCCGCTGGATTTCGGCCGATCAGCCGGCAGAGCTCGAAAAGTTCATCACCGCGCGTCGCGGCGATATCGCGCGGGATCTGGATCATGATCCGGTGTTCCTGGCGCAGGACAGCTTCTCGCTGCGTTACGAGGCCGAGCGCTATCCGGCGATCAAGATGGCCGCCCTCAAGGAATATCACGCCGTCAAGGCGGCGTGATATTGGATTGGATACAACGATCTGCCATGATGCCGTTCCCAAAGGGAGCGGTTCATGGTTCGCGAGAATGAAATCAGGGAAAATGAGGTCGCGGTTGAAGTGCCCCCGGCGACCGACGCTGGCCTAGTGTTCATCGGGCGTATCTCGACGCCCTGGACCTCGCGCATGGAGACACCGCGCCAGGGGCGGCACGACGGTCCGCTCTGCAAAATCGAGATATTCGAGCCTTGGAGACAGGCTCTCAGGGGCGTGGAAGCCTTCGAGCGGCTGGAAATACTCTATTGGCTGGATCGGGCGCGGCGCGATCTTGTTCTGCAAAGCCCCGCCAATAGCGGAAAAGTCCATGGCACGTTTTCGCTTCGCTCGCCGGTGCGGCCAAATCCGATCGGTACCTCGATCGTCAAGCTGGAAGGGGTCGAAGACGGCGTCTTGCTGGTGCGGGGGATGGATTGCCTGGACGGGACACCGCTTCTCGATCTGAAGCCCGATCGCACGCTGTTCAAGCCGATCGCACCGCCGCAGCCTGCCGATTTCCAGACCGGCGACGACGTAGCACATTATTGCAGGAAAGCCTGACCGTCAGTCGACGGCGATCATGACATCAGAGGCCTTGATGACCGCATAGGCGTCGCCGCCTGCGGCAAGCCCGAGTTCATCGACCGCTTCGTTGGTGATTGAGGCCGTGACGATGGAGCCGCCGCCGATATCGATCCGGACGTGCGCCGTGGTCGCACCCTTCTTCGCCTCGACGATCTTTCCCTTCAAGCGATTGCGTGCACTGATCTGCATCGAAGCCTCCTGTTTTGCGTGCGGAGTGTAGTGGCTGAGGTGTGCTGCTGCAATTTACTCGCCGCGCGGATAGCGCTGGCTTTCCTCCAGTACGTTCAGATCCATGTGGTTGCGCATGTAACGCTCTGACGCCTTCTGCAGTGGCTGGTAGTCCCAAGGGTAGTACGCCCCATTCCGCAACGCTTCGTAGACCACCCAGCGGCGTGCCTGGCTTTCGCGCACGGCGGCATCGAAATTCTGCAGGTTCCAGCGTTTCTCGGCCAGGGCTGTGAGCTTCGCCAGGACGTCGGCATACCCCGTATCGCCGGCGAGGTTGATCAGCTCTTTCGGGTCCGCCTCCAGATCAAACAGCATCGGCGGGTCCTTGTCGCAGAGCGTCAGCTTGAAGCGGCCATCCCGCAGGCAGACGAGCGGCGCTTCCGACCCTTCCGCGGCATATTCCATGGGCACCGGGCCACGACCGCCAGTGCCTGTTGCAAGTGGCGTCAGGTCCTCGCCATCCGTCCATGGCGCCAGCTTGGCAATGTCGATGCCCGCCAGTGCCGCCAGCGTCGGGGTCACATCAAGCGTCGAGACAGGCTGCCGGATAGAGGCCGGTGTCCAGCCCAGCGCCGCGATCGTCAGAGGCACCCGCGATGAACCGTCGAAAAAGCACATCTTGAACCAGAGGCCGCGGTCGCCAAGCATGTCGCCGTGGTCGGAAACGAACAGAACGATCGTATTGTCCGCCATCCGCCCGCGCTCGAGCACGTCAAGGATCTCGCCGATCTTGTCGTCGATGTAGGAGATACTGGCGAAGTAGCCCTGTCGCGCGCGCCGGATCTGTTCCGGCGTGATGTCGAAGGCATCATAGTCACAGGCTTTCAACAGACGCTGCGAGTGCGGATCCTGCTCGTCGAACGGAATTGTGCCGACCTCAGGATCCAGCGCTGGGGAATTCTCGTAGAGGTCCCAGTACTTGCGGCGCGCGACATAGGGGTCGTGCGGATGCGTGAAGCTTACCGTCAGGCACCAGGGGCGGTCGTCGTGACGGCGCGAGAGGTCGTAGAGCTTGCGGGTCGCGTTGTAGGCGACCTCGTCATCATACTCCATCTGATTGGTGATTTCTGCAACGCCGGCGCCCGTCACCGAGCCGAGATTGTGGTACCACCAGTCGATGCGCTCGCCGGGCTTGGTGTAGTCAGGCGTCCAGCCGAAATCGGCGGGATAGATGTCGGTCGTCAGACGTTCCTCGAAGCCATGCAGCTGGTCGGGGCCGACGAAATGCATCTTTCCCGACAGGGCGGTATGATAGCCCGCCGCCCGCAGGTGGTGCGCGAAGGTCGGGATATCGGACGCAAACTCGGCGGCATTGTCATAAACGCGAGTGCGGCTCGGCAACTGCCCGGACATGAAGGACGCCCGTGCCGGGGCGCAAAGCGGACTTGCCGTATAGGTGTTGGCGAAGCGCACCGAACGCTCTGCCAGGGCCTTCAGATGAGGCGCGTGAAGGAAATCAGCCGGTCCGTCTGGAAACAGCGTGCCATTGAACTGATCGACCATCAGAATGAGAATATTCGGGCGCGCCATGAGTATCGTCCTTCAGTTTGCGAGAACGGGAACTTAGCCGTGTCTGCGGAGATCTTCTAGTTGGCATCGACTGCTTAGAGTTCGAGAGTCCCTCACGTTTGCCATCTGTTTGATTTATTGATTATCAATATCGCATGACCTGTGAAGTAGGCATTTTTTGACGTCTCCTCTAAGGAATTTTTATGGAAAGCCGTCGTCTCGATCTTGGGTGGATGCGCATCTTCGCGGAAATTGGCAAGACTGGGAGCCTGTCGGCGGCGGCAAGTGTTCTTGGCCTGACTCAGCCGGCCGTGAGCTATCAGATCCGTCGTTTGGAGGAGCAACTCGGCGTCAGCCTGTTGAAGCGGCAGCATCGGGGAGTGGAGTTGACGCCGGAAGGCCAGCGTCTCCTCGATGTCGTGGCAAAGTGTGTCAGCGACATCGATGAACTGGCGCGGCGATTCCGCAACGAAGCAGATCGGCCGATCATCCGGCTGCGCACGGATTATGCGTTTTCCGCGCTATGGCTGATTCCGCGCATGCATGCGTTCCGCGCCCTTTATCCGAACGTCGATATTCAGATTGTCGCGACGCAAAGAGTGCAGGGCGACCGCTCTGATGACGGCGACGTTGCCGTTGTCTTTGGTACGCGCGCGGAGTTCGAGCGCCAGGCCGTTCTGCTCCTGCCGGAAAGGGTCACGCCCGTCTGTACGCAGGGCTTCCTTGATCGCCATGGCGCTATCGTCACGCCGGCTGACCTTGCCCGCGCACGCCTGATCCATCTCGATGCGCCGGAGCCTTCGCCTTGGTTCGATTGGCGGCGGTACTTCGCGCAACTCGGGGTCAGTCGCAATCCTAACGCGGGGCAGGGCGATCTGAGCTTCAACACATACTCTCTGGTCGTGCAGGCCGCTATCGGTGAGCAGGGCGTTGCCATCGGATGGATGGGCCTCGTCGACCCGCTGCTCGCGTCGGGGATGCTGAGAACCGCAGGCCCGACGCTGGAGGCGCCGGACCGGGGTTACTGGCTGTTGCCGCCGCGAACACGCGACGCTCAAAGCGATCTGCTCACGGCATGGCTTATGGCAGAGGCGGGAATCGTCTGAACTCGCGCTCAGGCAGCCAGGTCATTGAGGAAGTCGTCGCACCAGCGCGACACGTCGTGCTCAAGCAGATAGTCCATCATCCGCTGCCAGCGCTCGCGGCGCTCTTCCATCGGCATGTTCAGGGCGCGCGCCAGCGCGTTGGCCGTTCCTTCGATATCATAGGGATTGACCAGCAGCGCGCCGCTCTTCAATTCGCGCGCCGCGCCTGCAAAGCGGGAGAGCACCAGAACGCCTGGATCTTCCGGGTCCTGCGCTGCGACATATTCCTTTGCCACGAGGTTCATGCCGTCGCGAAGCGGCGTGACCAGTCCGACTTTGGCGAGCCGATAGAGACCGGCGAGGATTGGGCGGCTGACGGAGCGGTTGATATAGCGGACCGGCACCCAGTCCACGGTTCCCAAGGCACCGTTGACGCGGCCTGCCTGCTCCGCGACGGTGCGTTGCATCTGTTCGTATTCCGGCACCTCGGAGCGGGACTTCGGGGTGATCTGGAGATAGGTGACCTTGCGCTGGTGGGCCGGATTGTTGACGACGAAGCGCTCGAAGGCATCCAGCCGCTGCGTGATGCCCTTGGAGTAATCCAGCCGATCGACGCCGATGATCAGGTCGCGGTCCTTGATGCTCTGCCGCGCCCTCTGCACCATGTGATGGCTGCCGGCCCTCTTGGCGAACTCGGCAAAGGCTGCCGTCTCGATGCTGATGCCGTAGGCTCCGCCCTTGAAGACCTTACCATTCGCCGTGAAGCGGCCGTCGCCGATGGCATCACCCATATCCTCGCGGCGAAGGCAACCGGCGAAGTTCTCCAGATCGTGGTCCGTCTGGAAGCCGACAAGATCGTAGGCCGCAAGTCCGTGCATGATCTCCTCGTGAACCGGCATGGTGTAGAGCACATCGGCGGGCGGCCAGGGAATGTGCAGGAAAAAGCCGATGCGGTTCTTGAAGCCCATCTGCCGCAATTCCGCGGCCAGCGGAATCAGATGGTAGTCATGTACCCAGATGATGTCGTCAGGCTTGAGCAACGGCGCCAGCCGATGCGCGAAGAAGCGATTGACGCGGAAATATCCCGCCATCTCCTTGCGGCCGTATTCCGCAAGGTCCAGCCGATAGTGACAGATCGGCCAAAGCACGCGATTGGCGAAGCCGAAGTAGTATTCCTCGACGTCCTTGCCGGTGAGATCGGTCAGCGCATAGGTGATCTTGCCTTCCTCCGTCAGGCAGAGCGGGCCGGGCTCGTTGTTTTCGCTCGACTTGCCGGACCAACCCATCCAGATACCGCCGCGTTCTTCCAGCGCCGCCTTCAGCGCCACCGCCAGTCCGCCGGCCGAGGCTGCGCCCTCCTTCACGGGAGCTGGCACGCGATTGGAAACGATGACGAGACGGGACACGAAAATTCCTTTCCTGGGAGGGCAGCACCTGGTGCTTGGGATCAAACGGCGAACTGCGCGATCAGTTCCCGCACCGCCGACGCCGAAGGCAGCGTCAAGGCGGCGGTGGTGTCGGAGGGCGAGCCGACCCGAACGGAGAGGCCGCCCTGGCGATTGGCGACACGGAACATCGCCTCATCCGTGACGTCGTCACCGATGGTGATCGGACGCCTGCCGGCAAATGGCGGCATCGAAAGAAACGCCTCTATGGCCTGACCTTTGTCGGCGCTGGCCGGTCGGATTTCGAGAACCATCTTGCCGCGCTGCAAGGTCCAGTCGGGCCCTACCTTGGACAGCATCGCCTCCATGATCGGCTCCACCTCTGTCTGCCTTTGCGGCACAAGGCGATAGTGAGCGGCAACGGCGGCGCCTTTGTCTTCCACGATGACGCCGTCCAGGCTTTCAGCCGCCCTGCGAAGATCCGCTTTCATCGCTTCGAATGCGGCAGTGGTCTCGGCCTTTGCGACGCTGCCATCAGGTCGGCGCAGTTCGGCGCCGTGTAAGCCGGCGATCGGAAAACGAAATGGCGCAAACAGCGCGTCGGCATAGGCAAGCGCTCGCCCTGTTACCAAGGCAAGCGCACCGCCAAGCCTTCGCGAGACCGCGTCAAGCGCCGCCGGCAAAGACGGCGGCACGACAATCGCGTCCGGCATCTCGGCCAGGTCAAGCACCGTCCCATCGATATCGAGAAAAAGAGCGCAGTCTTGAGGGGAGGACGAAAGGGCGCTCAGCAATTCCGTCTGCCCCGAGGCCGGTTGCGGCATCGTGGCAGGAAATGGCTTACTGGGGTATGACATGGTGACTTACCTATGTCGGCATCGGCCGAAGGCAACCCATTTTGGCGTAAAACGGGAGAAAATCTCAGGTTTTCGCGTTGGATACCCAGTTCATTCAGCCGGCATTGCAGCGGAACGTCCGGCGAAGAAGGCCCTGGCCCCGGCGGTGAAGGCAGCGCGCTGGTCGGCCCGCGTATAGAACATGTGGCCGCCACGATAAACCTTCAGCGCCACGCGCTCGCCGGCAAGCGACGCCGGGAGGTGGTCGACAACATAGCGGCTCACCCCATAGGGCGTCACGAGATCACTATAGCCATGGGCGATCAGCAGGCGGAATTTCGGATTGGAGGCGAGAAGCTGGCGGATATCGTCGGTAACGCTCGCCTGCCGCATGGAACCGCCGCCACGCCCGCCCCATTCCCACTTGCGATTGATATCGCTGTCGAGCAGCGAATAGGTCATCTCGGTCTTGAATCCGAGTTCACTGCGCGCATAGTCGGCGAAGGCCCCGCCATAGGCACGGGTGAAGCCGTCGAGGATGGCGTCGTCGCCGCGATCGGAGTCTGATTCCGGATAAGGATCGGGCGTCGAGAACGCCGCGTCGTAAGGGCTGACAACGCGCCCGTCCTGCCCTTCTGATTGCTTGGCGTAAGCATTTCCGAGGAAGCCACGGTTCTTCTCAACGACATCTGAGGGGATCCCGGTCATGCCGGCAATTTTCTCGTAAAAGGCCTTAGCGGCTTCGCCTGTTGGCGTCGGGCCGGCGAGTGTCGTGAGGTAGTCGCCAAGCGCAAATTTCTCCGCATCGCGCTGCTGCCCTTCATCGAAAGCGTTGCGTCTGTCCATGTGCGCTGCTGCAAGCGAGGGGAATTCGAGTGCCGCGCCGAGCGCAAACTGATCAGCATTGAACATCAGTTGCCCCTCGAGCAGTGGCGAAAGCATGATCGCGCCCGAGACGATAATGCCCTGGCTGTCCTTCAGGGCGCCGGCCACCTTGGCGGCGCGAAAGCCGCCATAGCTCTCGCCGAGAAGATACTTGGGCGAACCGGATCGATTGTTGTGAGTGACATAAAGAGCGATCGCCTTCGCGATGCTCTCTGCGTCGGAATTGACGTTGTAGTATTTGGAGGCGTCGTCGGCCTTGGCGGTCCGGCTCCAGCCAGTTCCGATCGGATCGATGAAAACAAGATCAGTAAAGTCGAGCCAGGTGTGCGGGTTGTCGACCAACTTCGCGTCGGCCCCATCGTCGCCTTTCGGGCCGAAGTCCAGGATACGCGGCCCCATCAGGCCGAGATGCAGGAATGCCGACGCCGCACCGGGGCCGCCATTGAAGGCAAAGGTCAGCGGGCGGTCGGGGGCGCCGTTCTTGGCGATATAGGCCGTGTAGAATATTGCGCCTGATTTGGTGCCGTCTTGCGCGAAGAGATCAAGCGTTCCGGCCGTGGCCACATAGTCGAGCGTCCGGTCGCCGATCTTCAGTGTGTGTTGGGTGACCGAGTCCTCCGGCAGCAGCTTCAGTACGCCGTCGCTCGATGAGGCCCGTGTGGCAGGTTCGCCTCGACCCTCCTGCGACATGGCGGGTGCGAGTGGCGCCAGCAAGGCTGTTGCAAGCAGGATGGCGGATAGGAAACGCAAAACTTGTCCTCTGACGGAAGCGGTATTGGAGGCGTAACCTAAACATCGCCGTCTGGCGGGAGAAATCAACAGATGGTGAGGGGGGCGTTAGTCCATTTTTGCGATCGTCTGCGCATTCACATATTCCGCGCGGCCGGCGTTCCAGCCGTTGATCGCAGCCCCCGCGCCAAGCGCGACGAAAAGCACGGCCGACCACGCAAAGCTGCCGGTCCAGCCGCGGATGAGCCCGACGACCAGCGGGCCAATCGCCGCAAGCAGGTAGCCCACGCATTGCGCCATGCCGGAAAGATGGGCCGCCACATGCGGATCGCGGGAGCGCAGCACGATTGTCGTCATGGCGACGGCGATCAGGCCGCCCTGGCCGATGCCCTGCAGCACGGCCCAGACCCAGATCGTCGAGAGCGGCGCGAACAGTAGGCCGAGCAAGGCGACGACGGCGACGGCACAGAGCGACGCGTTGATCAGTCGCTGATCCTTGCCCCTCACGGCGATCTGAGGAGCTACAAGGCAAGCCGCGGCCTGAACCATCACCGACACCGAAACGATCGCTCCCGCGGTGAAACCGTCAACGCCGCGCTCGCGCAGGATGGGAACGAGCCAGCCGAATACGCAATAAGCCAGAGCAGACTGCAGGCCCATGAAGAGCGTGACCTGCCATGCCAGCCGGTCTCGCCAGAGTCCTTGGACGGAAAAGCCGCTGCGCTTGACCTGGCTCTTGGTGGACAGCACTTGCGGCAACCAGATGATCCCGACGATCAGCGCGGGCAGCCCCCAGGCGGCCAGTGCGCTGGAGAGCGAGTCGCCGAGAATGTGCTCGAGCGGCAACGTGAAGCCCGCAGCACTTGCCGCGCCCGCGCAGAGCGCCATCGTGTAGAAGCCGGTCATCAGCGCGGCGCGATCGGCAAAGTCACGCTTGACCAAGCCAGGCAGCAGCACGTTGCCGACAGCAATGGAAGCGCCGGCGAGCGCGGTGCCGATAAACAGTAGCGGAACGGATGAAAGGCCCCGGAGCGCTGTCCCGAGGGCCAGCAGGATGAGTACCCCCAGAAGCGTACGCTCTGCTCCGATTCGTTGGGCAAGCCGCGGCGCCACTGGCGAAAAAGCACCGAGGCAGACGACGGGCAGGGTGGTCAGCAAGCTGGCGCCGAGCGACGAAAGGCCGAGTTCCGTCTTGATTTCGGGCAGCAGCGCGGAGGCGCTGGAGAAGACCGGCCGCAGATTGAAGGCGATCAGGACGAGACTAACCCCGAGAAGGAAGCGTGCCGCTGCACTGCTGCCCACTGGGGGTTGTGGTTGGGGAACGCTATCGGCTTCGGCATCGATAAGTTGCTCGTCCGCGAGGTCGTAGACCTCCGCGGAGTCCTGAAGGGGGGTGGTCATGAATGGAGCATCCGGTCGAGAGCGCTGATGATGGGAGCCATGAAGCGGCGAACGGCCGCGTCGGCCTGTTGCGGATCGCCGGTGGCGATCGCGTCGATGATGTCGGCGTGCGCCTGCAGATCAGGCTCGGGAATCTCATTGTCCAAAGTCGCCGCAATCGTTTCGGCGATCGAGGCGGAGAAGAACTGATAGATCTCAACCATCGCGCGGTTGCCGGAAGCCGCAATGACGGCTTGGTGGAAGGCAAGGTCGCGTTCGACGAAGCCGCTTTTGTCGCCGCCTTCGAAATTGCCCCGCTTGGCGAGAAGCGCCCTCAATTCCGCAATGGTTTGCGGAGTTTGTCGTACCGCGGCCAGCCGCGCCGCCTCGACATCGAGTGCACACCGGGCCTCGAAGAGATCACGCAGACCGGCACGACGCGCCATGGTGAGCGGCAGCCTCGTATCGGTGGTAGACAGCACGTAGGTTCCGGAGCCCTGCCTGGTTTCGAGAAGGCCCTGCGACACCAGCACGCGGACGGCTTCCCGTATGGTGCCGCGGCTGACGGAGAGCATGGACGACAGCGTTGCCTCGTTGGGCAGTTTTTCCCCAACGGCCCAACGCTTTCCCAATATCTCGGCGCGGATTGCCTCGATGGCCGTGTCGGCAAGCTTCGTTTTTGCGAGTGGTTGCATCGTCGGTATTCGTAAAGTCATCTGATGACTTTACGAATACGCCAAGATCGTGGGCGTCGTCAATCCTGTGATGGAAAATGAAAAGGGCCGCTCGAGGCGACCCTTTCCATGAGTTCTGGCCTGTAAATGGCCGGACCGTCAAAGCGATCCTAGGAAGGTGGGGCCTAGAGCGAGGGCTGCCTCGCTTTCATCACCACTTCCATGCCTTTTACGAGGTCTGAAATCTCATTAGACATTGGATCACCTTCCTTTCGTTCTGTTGTCGATGGAAAGAAGGTAGGATGATTCGTCCGCGATGCAAGAAAAAACCTCGGCCGAGTCGCTGCCACATCTTCAGGAATGCCCGATTTCATTTCCTCGCTATCGGGAATACGCCAACGTTTACAATGAAATGTTGTTTCGTTGTGTCGATATACAGATTTAGTGGTAGCGCTTGTGGATAAGCCGGCTCAATGTGCGGCCTTGATGAAGGTGCCGTTCTGCAGTTCTCGCATCGCCTGCATGATCTCCTCTCGCGAGTTCATGACGATCGGCCCATGCCAGGCGACCGGCTCCTCGATTGGCTTGCCCGAAACGAGCAGAAAGCGGATGCCTTCGTCGCCGGCCTGCACGGTCACTTCATCACCGCTGTCGAAGACGACGAGCGTGCGGTTGCCGGACATATCGCGAATGTTCAACTCCTCCCCGTTCACCGCCTTTTCGACGCGGACGCCAAACGGCTTGGAGGCGTCGCGGAACGTGCCGGAGCCTACGAAGATATAGGCAAAGGCGTTGCGATAGGTGTCGACGGGCAGGCGCTTCTTCTTGCCCGGCGGCACCGAGACGTCGAGATAGATCGGTTCGGCAGCCACGCCGTCAACCGGGCCCGCCTTGCCCCAAAAGTCACCGCAGATAACGCGTACGGCGGTGCCGTCGTCGTCGACCACGACAGGAATGTCGGCGGATTTGACGTCCTGATAGCGTGGCGCCGTCATCTTTAGCGACGAGGGCAGGTTGGCCCACAGCTGGAAGCCGTGCATCCGTCCGGCGAAATCGCCCTTCGGCATTTCCTGGTGCATGATGCCGCTGCCGGCCGTCATCCACTGGATGTCGCCGGCGCCGAGCAGGCCGCGATTGCCGAGGCTGTCGCCGTGCTCGACCGTGCCGGCGAGCACGTACGTGATCGTCTCGATGCCGCGATGCGGATGCCAGGGAAACCCACGGATGTATTCGGCCGGATTGTCATTGCGGAAATCGTCCATCATAAGGAACGGGTCGGTCATTGACGGATCCCCGAAGCCGAAGACGCGATGCAGCTTCACGCCGGCGCCCTCCATCGTCGGAGTTGCGGTGCTCATATGCTTTACGGGACGGATCGACATGGCATCCTCTCGAAGGGTTCAACTTGCCCGGGACTATAGCCGCCTGACCGTCATCCGTGAAATCAGCCTGCCCGGCAACGCACTGTTCACAAAAGAAGATGCGCCATTGCGCAATGTGATCGCGTCCGCCGCCGGAAATTTGTCATCTTCCGCTTGCAAGCCACGAGGCCGTTCAGGTCTTATTAACCATCGGATTCGACAATCACTGTCGCGTTTCGGCATTCTCCCGCCTCAGGGCGGGCTCGGGAGTGGAAAGAGCATGTGTCGCTGGGCAGCCTATCGTGGAGACCCCCTCTATCTGGAGGAACTGGTGTCCTCGCCCGCGCACTCCTTGATCGAGCAGTCGCATTGCGCCACCCGCGCCAAAACCCCCACCAATGGCGACGGCTTCGGCATCGCCTGGTATGGCGACCGGCTGGAGCCAGGGCGCTACCGCGATACCTTGCCGGCTTGGTCCGACTGCAACCTGAAGAGCCTTGCGCGGCAGATCCGGTCGCCGTTGTTCTTGGCGCATGTGCGGGCCGCCACCGGCGGCGGCACGCGGCGCGACAACTGCCATCCCTTCACCTTCGGCAACTGGTCCTTCATGCACAACGGCCAGATCTCAGGCTTCGAACGGCTGCGCCGTCCCATGGAGGCCATGCTAGACGATGAGCTTTTCAACGCGCGCGGCGGGACCACCGATTCCGAACTGATGTTCCTGCTCGCCCTGCAGTTTGGCCTGCGCCAGACGCCGATGGCAGCCATGGCGGAGATGATACGCTTCGTAGAGGGCCTTGCCGAAAACGTCCTGGGTTCAGTCTTGGTGCGCTACACGGCCGCCTTTTCCGATGGCAAGTTACTCTATGCGATCCGTTATGCGACCGACCGCAAGGCGCCGACGCTCTACGCGTCTCCTGTCGGCAGGGGCTATTGCCTGGTGTCCGAGCCGCTCAACGACGATGTCGATGCCTGGGCGGAGATCCCGGATGGCAGTGCCGTTACGCTTGCCGACATTGGCCTCGATATCGCACCGTTTCGACCGGCGCTGGCCGTGGCAAAGACCGCCCCGGTCGCGATTACTGTCTGAGCCGTTCGGCGATCATCGCCGCGAGCTTCGTCGCAACCTCTTCCTTCGCAAGGTCTGGCCACTGTTCGATGCCGCTGTGAGCGACGATCTTCACCCTGTTGCGAACGCCGCCCATGATGCCGGTTGCGGGCGAAACGTCGTTGGCGACGATGATGTCAGCCCCCTTGCGTTCGAGTTTCGCCATGGCGTTGCTCTCGACATCCTGGGTCTCCGCCGCAAAGCCGATCACCAGCTTCGGCCGCAGCGTGTGATGACCGACGGTCTTCAGAATATCGGGATTTTCAGTCAGCGCGAGCGTCGGGATAGATTCGCCCGGATGCTTCTTGATCTTCTGGTCGGCGGCCGAGGCAACACGCCAGTCGGCGACGGCCGCAACCATCACCGCGACATCGACGGGAAGCGCGGCGAGAACGGCGTCGCGCATCTGGTCTGCGCGCTCAACGTGAATGACCTTCATACCCATGGGATCAGGGACCGAGACTGGCCCGGAAACGAGTGTCACATCTGCCCCAAGGGCGGAGAGGGCGGCGGCAATCGCGTGCCCCTGACGGCCGGAAGAGCGATTGGCGATGTAGCGCACAGGGTCGATCGGCTCATGAGTCGGCCCCGAGGTGACGATCGCCTTGCGGCCGGTAAGCGGCCTCGGTCCATCGTTGAGCAGCGCTTCCGCGGCCGCGACGATCTCGAGCGGCTCAGCCATCCGGCCGACGCCCGCTTCGCGGCTCTCCGCCATCTCGCCTGACATCGGTCCGATAAAACGGATATGGTCGCCGCGCAGGGTCTCGACGTTGCGCTTGGTTGCCGGATGCGCCCACATGTGCGGGTTCATGGCGGGGGCGGCGAGTACCGGACGGTCGGTCGCAAGCAGCACCGTCGAGGCAAGGTCGTCCGCAAGCCCGTTCGCCATCTTGGCGAGCAGGTCCGCCGTCGCCGGCGCAATCAGCACGAGGTCGCAATCGCGCGCCAGCCGGATATGGCCGACATCCTGCTCGTCCTGGCGGGAGAAAAGATCGGTGAACACATGATCGGCGGCGAGCGCGCCGACGGCAAGCGGCGTCACGAATTCCTGCGCTCCCGTCGTCATCAGCGGTCGCACGGACGCACCCCGCTCTCTGAGCCGTCGGATCAAGTCGAGGCTTTTATAGGCCGCGATCCCGCCTGAAATGATGAGGAGGATGCGTTTGCCGCTGAGAACCATGATTTCTTCCATCGATTATCTGGTTGTATCCGACCCTAAGCCTTTGGGGAATAATAAGCAATCAGCAGCGAAAGCGCATCGGTCGCAGTGACAATGCTGCCCTCTTGTGGCATGGAGCGAAGCATGGGGACCATGCGAAGCATCTTGCAGGATCGGGTATCGGCCAGCGCCGTCGCGCTGCTGGTCGCCTGTCTACTCCTGATCCAGGGGCTGCTGAGCGGTACTGCCCAGGGTTCCATGGTGGCGTCCACCGTCGATCCCTTTGCAATCATCTGTTCTTCGAGCGGACACGGTTCCATCGACGATGCCGGACATGGCAACTTTCCGGCCAAGAAGGCGCCCGAGTGCCCGTGCGGCACGCTCTGCCGTCTGGCATCGGCTGCCATGCCGGCAGTTCTCGCCGCGCAGGCGACGGTCCTCTACGTCGCAGTCGAAACTGCAATCGACGCAGCGATCCGAACCGATGCTGGCGTTTCGCCCGCTTTACGCGGGCGGATCGCTGAACCGAGAGCACCTCCCATTACCGCCTGACGTCATCGCTCGACCTCGCGCGCGTCACGCCGAGGTTCGATTTTCCTACGTTGGGAGTCCTCCATGTCCGATCTTACCATCGGTCGCGAGAGCGTCAGCGCCTCCGCGCGCTCCGCCTCCGACCTCTATCGCGCCGTCTGGCGCTGGCATTTTTACGCAGGCCTTCTTGTCCTGCCCTTCATGATCACGCTGGCGATCACCGGCGGCCTCTACCTGTTCAAGGATGAGATTGACGCGGTGATCCATTCCGAACTCAAGCGCGTCGAAGTGCAGCAAGGCGCAAACCGCGCGGCACCTTCCACGATGGTGGCTGCTGCCCTTGCTGTTTACCCCGGAATTGCAGTCAAGTTCACCGACCCTGCCACGCCCGATGCCTCTGCCGAAGTCACCGTCGGCACCGAGGCGGAAGGCAAACTTGCCGTCTACGTCAATCCCTATACCGCTAAGGTGCTGGGCGCGTTGCCGGATCGCGGCACTGTCATGTGGACGATCCGCTACCTCCACAGCCTCAAATATTTCGGCAACTACGCGCGTATGCTGATCGAGATCGCCGCCGGATGGTCGATCCTTTTGGTTGCCACCGGCGTCTACCTCTGGTGGCCACGCCTACAGACAGGCGGTGTTCTCTCCGTTCGCGGCACCCCTAAGCGGCGGGTCTTCTGGCGGGACACTCATGCGGTCACCGGTATCTTGGTCGGCTTCTTCATCGTCTTCCTGGCCATCACAGGCATGCCTTGGTCCGGGGTCTGGGGCGGCAAGGTCAACGAATGGGCCAATGGCAACAACTTCGGCTATCCCGCGGGCGTGCGGGTTGCCGTACCTATGTCCGACGAGCATCTCGACCACGTCGCAAAGACCTCCTGGTCGCTGGAGCAGGCGCAAGTACCGCACTCGTCAGGGCACGCCCATCATGCACAGGCGATTGGCCTCGATGACGCCGTAGCCACCTTTGATCGTCTTGGCCTGCATCGGGGCTACGCCGTCAACATACCAACCACAGCGGATGGGGTGTTTACCGGATCGGTCTATCCCGACGATCTTTCCAAGCAGCGGGTCGTGCATCTCGACCAATATTCCGGGACGCCGCTGATCGACATGAGCTATGCTGACTACGGTCCGCTCGGCAAATCGCTCGAATGGGGCATCAACACTCATCTCGGTCAGCAGTTCGGGCTTGCGAACCAACTGGTGCTGCTTGCCGCTTGCGCGGCGATCATCATGCTTGCGGTTTCGGCGGCCGTCATGTGGTGGAAGCGACGCCCAGCGGGCTCGCTCGGCGTCCCGCCGATGCCTGATGACAAGCGCGTTGTCCGCGGCCTGATCGCGATGCTCGCTGTGGGCGGAGTGTTCTTCCCGCTCGTTGGCCTGTCGCTGGTCGTCATGCTGGCAGCGGACTGGGCCTATATCAGGAGCAGGACGAAGCGTTCGGCGTAAGTGAGGGAGGCGATCCGGTGCTTCTCCTCCCCGCCGTCGTCCTCATGACCCAGGCTGATGAACACGGAAAGGCCGCGGAGGAGAGGCTCCGCGGCCTTCTCAGGCATCCTCTGATGGGTCTCGGTCCTCAGAGGTTACTCATCCCGCCATCGATAACGAGCTCACTGCCGACGATGTAGGGCGCCTCGTCGGAGGCGAGGAAGATGATGGTTTTGGCGACTTCGCCGGCATCGCCGAACCGGCCGACCGGGATCTGTGCCGCCCTTGCCTTGGTGTCGGCTTCCGACATGCCGAGCTTGCCATAGAGCGGTGTCGCGATCGGCCCGGGGCTGACGGCGTTGACGCGAATGCCGCGGCTGATCAGTTCACCGGAGAGCGTCTTTGCAAGCGTCAGCAGCGCGCCCTTGGTCAGGGCGTAGACGCTCGAATTCGGCATGCCGATATGGGCATTGATCGACGTGTTGAGAACGATCGAAGCCTGCTTCGAAAACAGCGGCAGAAGGGCCTGGATCAGAAAGAAAGGTCCCTTGACGTTGATCGCGACCGACCTGTCGAAGGCTTCCTCGCTCCATTGTTCGAGCGCACCGAACTCCGCCACGCCGGCGTTGACGAAAAGAATGTCGAGATGCCCGAAGCTCTCCTTGATCGCATCGGCGACGACCTTCTGGCCGGCCGCGTTGCCGGCGTCCGCCTGGATGACCAGTGCGGTGTCGCCGAACTCGGCCCGGGCGACCTCGACGCCTTTGGCGCTGCTGCCGGTGATGGCAACACGAGCGCCTTCGGCAATGAATTGACGGGCGGTTTCGAGGCCGATGCCGCTGGTGCCGCCGGTGATCAGGGCTGTCTTGTTCTGTAAGCGTGCCATTGTCGTGAGTTCCTGTGTTCCCGTTGGGCGAGCGCCCGTTGATGCCTTCGATGATGTGATGAAAATGCCGTCGCGATAATCCGCTCTTTTCCGGAAAGCTTGTCCAGTCAGAGCGGATAGTCGAACGCAGGATCAGGTGCGGGTGATCGATGCGCCACCATCGACCAACGAGGCCGTACCGGTGACGAAGCTCGAGTCGTCGGATGCGAGGTAGAGTACGGAGCGCGCAAGTTCCTCTGGCGCTGCGACACGCTTCAGCGCATGCAGGTTGGTGATGAAGCTCTGCTTGCCCTCAGTGTCGTTCATCTCGCGATACATGTCGGTATCGACCGCACCCGGCAGAACCGCGTTTACGCGCACGTTCTTCGGGCCGAATTCGGCAGCGAGCGCCTGCGTCAAGCCAATAAGGCCGGATTTGCTGGCGGCATAAGCGGCAACGCCGGGGAAGGCGAAGCTGTAGCCGACGAAAGTCGAGGTGAAGATGACGGAGCCGCCGCCATCCTTTTCCATCTGCGCGATCTGATGCTTGGCAGCCAGGAAGGAGGCCGTCAGGTTGATCGTCAGCGCTTCGGTGAAACCGGCCTCGGAAACACCGGTGCTCGGGCCGGCTTCGCCAAGGATGCCGGCATTGTTGAAGGCAATGTCGAGCTTGCCGTAGCGCTCGACGGCGGTGGCGACCAGCGCCTTGTGATAGTCTTCCGAGCGGACGTCGCCGGCAACTGCAACGGCATATCCGCCGGCTGCCTTGATCTCTGCGACCAGGCTTTCGAGTTCAGCCTGGCGGCGGGCGCCGACGACGACCTCGGCGCCTTCGGCCGCAAAGAGCTTGGCCGTTGCGCGACCGATGCCGGCACTTGCGCCAGTGACGATGGCGACTTTTCCATTCAAGCGGTTCATTGTTCCATCTCCTGTATGGGGTTGGGATGGCGATTGCCGTCCCTTTCGATGGGCAGAAGATGGCATTTTCTTTTCGTTCGGATTAGTCTCCAAATGGTGGAACTCGAATTCGGATTTGCCGAACGATGATCAGGGTTGAGGGAATAACGGCCTTCGTGGCGATCGTGGAATCCGGCTCGGTCAGCGAGGCTGCCCGACGCCTGCGCCTATCGAAGTCTGTCGTCAGCGAGAGGCTTGCGGAGCTTGAAAAGTCGCTTGGCGGTGTGCTTCTGCATCGCACCACGCGAAAACTCACTTTGACAGAAGACGGCACGGCCTTTCTGGAGCGCGCGACGCGGATCGTTCAGGAAATCGAGGAAGCCACCGCCGAGATGGCGGTGCGCCGAGGCACGTTGTCCGGCCCGCTGCGCATTGCCGCCCCCGTTACCTTCGGGCGCATGCATCTTGGCCCCGCGCTATACCCGTTTCTGGCCGCGCATCCGGAAATCCGACTGGTGCTCGACATCGACGACCGCCGCGTCGATGTCTCCTCGGAAGGGTATGATGCCGTGGTCCGGCACGGTCCGATCGTCGACTCCCGGTTGGTCGTGTGGAAACTCAGTCGCAGCCGTCGGCTTTTGGTCGCGTCACCGGATTATCTCAGCCGCCATGGTGTGCCGAAGACCCTTGCCGATCTCGATGGCCATAAAGGCATCTTCTACACCAACCGGGGCGTTGCGGACTGGCGGTTCCAGACGCCGGATGGAGCCATCGTCGTGCGGGCAAGCCAGGCCGTCGGCATGAACAATGGAGACATGATCCGCGATGCCGCGGCTGCGGGTCTCGGTATCGCGCTTCTGCCAGCCTTCATTGCTGGGCCTGCGATCAGTGTGGGACAGCTGCAGGAGATCGATGTCGGCTACAGGCCGGAAGCCGAGTTCATCTACATGGCGCATCCGGAGGGGCGCAATCCGTCCGCCAAGCTGCGCGCTGTCGCCGACCACCTGCGCAAGACCTTCGGCGATCCGCCCTATTGGGATCCTGCCGGCTGATCAGACGAGGCTCATCATGTTTGCGGCGACGCGCGACCGCTGCGCCTTCAGCATCGCAAGCCCGAGACGCGCCACCAGCGGCGGCCCCTCGATCTGGCGATAGGCGACCCCGTCGAGTGTCAGGTGGGCAATCGAGGCTGGCACAATCGATACGCCAAGATCGGCGGCGACCAGATTGACGACGGATGGGATCTGCGGCGCCTCCTGCGTCACGACAAGCTCGAAACCGGCATCGCGGCAGCCACGCACGATATCATCATAGAGACTGAGGCCAACCGTCCGCGGAAACAGAATGAACGGCTCTCCGGCAAGCGCCGACACGGGCACCTTCTCGTATTTCGCAAGCGGGTGGTGCGCCGGCAAGGCAATCAGCATCGGCTCATCTGCCAGGCGTTTCAGCGTGACGTTCTTCGGATCCTCCAGGCCGGGCCTGATGAAGGCAACGTCGATTTCCTCACGCAGCAGTTTCTCCATCAGCCAGTTACTGTTCATCTCGGTCAAGGAGAGGCTCACCTCTGGCCACTGCCCGCGAAAGCGACGGATCGTGCCGCTGACCGCCGTGTTGAAGGCTGAGGATGCCGTGAAGCCGAGCGCCAGCCGACCGGTCTCGCCTCGGGTGGCGCGCTGGGCGGCGAGCTTCGCCTTCTCGGCGGCCGCGATGGCAGCGCGACCCTCCGGCAAAAAGGCGCTCCCAGCCTCCGTCAGTTCCGCGCCATGTGGGACGCGATGAAACAGTGCCGCCCCGATCTCGTTTTCAAGATCGCGGATCTGTTGGCTGAGCGGCGGCTGTCCGATGCCGAGTTTTGCTGCGGCGCGGGTGAAATTTCCCTCTTCGGCGACGGCGAGAAAATAGCGGATATGGCGCAACTCCATCGGTATCTCCAAAAGCTATGAAGAATGGTACCTTCATATATTGGACAAATGGCGCGCCGCTGGCTAGATCAAAAGGCGTGAAAGGTTGGTACCCCCAATGCAACGCGCCGCAAACAGCTCGCCAGACGCCTCCGAAACCCATCCCCGTCCGAATCTCCACCTCGTGCGAACGACGGCGGAAATGCAGGAAAAGCAGTTCTTGCTGCGCGGCACGTCACCTTATCGACGTGCCAGCCTCGCCCTCTTCCTTTCCGGCTTTGCTACCTTCTCGCTGCTCTATTGCGTGCAGCCACTGATGCCGATCTTTGCCGCGGACTTCGGCGTAAGCCCGGCCGCGAGCTCTCTGTCGTTATCTCTGTCGACCGGCTTTCTCGCCTTCGCGATCTTCTGTGCCGCTGCCGTCTCCGAAAGCTTCGGCCGCCGCAGCCTGATGTTCGCCTCGCTGCTCGGCGCGTCCGTGTGCACGATTGCCTGCGCCTTGGTGCCGAGCTGGCATGCGCTGCTCGTCATCCGCGCGCTTGAAGGGCTGCTGCTTGGCGGCGTGCCGGCCGTGGCGATGGCCTATCTCTCGGAAGAGATCGATCCCCGCGGTCTTGGCGCCTCAATGGGTCTTTACATCGCCGGTAATGCTTTTGGCGGCATGGCAGGCCGCGTCGTTACCGGCACATTGGCTGAGTTCTTCTCATGGCGCATTGCATTGGGTTCGCTTGGCGTGCTCGGCCTTGCCGCGGCAATCGGCTTCTTCCTGCTGCTGCCCGCGTCGCGCAATTTTGCGCCGCGCAAGGGTTTCGATGTCCGCTTTCACGTGAGGGCCTGGGTTGGCCATATCGGCAACCCGGCGCTGCCATTGCTCTTCGCCATCGGCTTTCTCGCCATGGGCAGCTTCGTCACCGTCTACAACTACATCGGTTTCCGCCTCGTTCAGCCGCCATACAATCTCAACCAGACGGAACTCGGCCTGATCTTCACGGTCTATCTGTTCGGTATCGCCGCATCCTGGATCGCCGGCCTGCTTGGAGATCGCATCGGCCATTTCATCGTGCTGCCGGCCGGCATTGCGATTGCGGCGGTCGGCGTCGCGGTCACGCTGTCATCCTCGCTGCCGCTGATCGTCTTTGGCATCGTGTTGCTGACATCGGGCTTCTTCGTCGCCCACTCGGTGGCGAGCGCCCTCGTTGGTCGCCTTGCCCGCGGCACCAAGGGGCACGCGTCCGCGCTCTATCTGTTGTCCTATTACATCGGCTCCAGTGTTGCCGGTTCGGTCGGCGGCTATTTCTGGGGTGCCGATGGCTGGAACGCCGTCGTTGTCTTCACGCTGTCGCTGCTGGCGCTTGGCATGGTCGCGGCGCTCACCGCCGCCGAGCTGGCGAAGCGGTAATCATTTGCGAAAAATAAGCCGACTAAACGTTTTTCAGCGTGCGGCGTGGCTGCTGTGACCGGGCCATGCCGCTCCACAGATACCAGAAGACCGAAATCAGGATGATCACGCCGCCGATGATCGTGGAAAGCGTCGGCGTCTCTGAGAAGGCGAGCCAGACCCAGAGTGGGCCGAGCACGACGTCGAGCAAACCGATCAACCCGGCCTCGCTCGAGGGAATATAGCGGCCGCCGGTCATGAACAGTAGATAGGCGATTCCCGATGTCGTCGACCCGAAGACGGCAAGCACGAGGATCTCCTGCAGGCTCGGTATCGCGTGCGACATCAGTGGCAGGCAGAGCAGCACGCAGAAGCCGGATCCAAGCGCATTGACCGGCGCCAAGCGCAGTGCGGGGTAGCGCCGCGCCGCGACGAGCAGGATGCTGAAGGTCAGCGTCATCAAGAACGCCAGCGCGTTGCCAGCGATGTCCTGGGGCCTCGCGCCGAAACCTGCAACGATCAGAACGCCAACGAAGGCGATCATACTGGCGATGAGCACACGCCTGCTGATCTTCTCCTTCAACCAGACATAAGCGATGGCTGCCGCGACGAACGGGACGGTCGCATAGATCGCCAGCACGTTGGCGACGGTCGTCAGCTTCAGCGCGCCGATGTAGCCATACATCGATATAGCGGCCATGAGACCGAACAGCGGATAGAAATAGAGCGGTACCTTGCCGGGTTCCGCACTGATCCGCTTCTTTGCCAGAATGATGATCGTCAGCGCCAGACCGCCAAACAGCGAGCGCCATCCGAGCACGGTCCAGACATCGAGATCGAGCGCGCGGACGAAGAGCCCCGCGGTGCTCCACATGATCGTAGCAATGCTGACGAGGAGTATACCGTAGGTGCGGGGCTGCATGGCGGGTCCGTTCATTGGAAGGGCAGCGTCGAATCAACACTCGATCTCTATCAGAGGCGCACGACCTGCGATCGATCGGTTGCGCCACGCCATAGCGTAATCGGACAGAAATGCTTCCGAGACAGGTGCCTTAGCGCTATCCGAGCCTAATGTAGGGAACGTCCTTCTTGGCCACCTCGTCGAGCGCCTCGTCATAGCGGGCATCGGCATAGCGCATGACGCCAAGCGCCGTGTCGTTGGTAAGCGCATGGTCGAGCCGCTCGTCGGCAGCGTCGGTGCCATCGGCCACGACGGTGAGGCCGCAGCTCGTCATGTAGCCCGCATAGCCGCCCCCGCCGGAATGCACGGCCACGAGATCTGCCATCGACGAGCAGAGCATCATCGCATCGATCAGCGGCCAGTCGGCGATGGCGTCGGAGCCATCCTTCATCCGCTCGGTCATGATGTTCGGATGCGCCATCGCACCGGCGTCGAGATGATCACGCGAGAAGGCGACAGGACCTTTCAGTTCACCGCTTGCGACCAGTTCGTTGACCCGGCGGGCCAGCATCGTGCGTTCACCGTGACCGAGCCAGGCAATACGCGCCGGCAGTCCTTCGAAGGGCACGTGCTCGCGCGCCAACCGGATCCAGTTGGTGATAATCTTGTTGTCTGGGAACATTTCGAGCAGCAGATCGTCGATCAGGGCGATATCACTTTCCGCACCTGACAGTGCCATCCAGCGGAAAGGGCCGATTGCCCGGGCAAAGAGCGGTCGCAGATAGGCTTCGGTGAAGATCGGAATGTCGAAAGCGTTGGCGACGCCGCCTTCCTTGGCCTGTGTGCGGATAAGGTTGCCATTGTCGAAGACCTCGGAGCCCTTCTTCTGGAAGTCCAGCATGGCAGTGACGTGCTGCACGATCGAAGCTCGGCTTGCCGCCATCAGCTGTCCTTGACCGTCCTCGCGCAGTTCGCGAACCTGCGCAAGGCTCATGCCCTTCGGCACGTAGCCGTAGACGAGGTCGTGCGCGGAGGTCTGGTCGGTGACGATATCCGGCACGATGCCGCGCCGCGCGATCTCGGGATAGATTTCCGCAGCATTGCCGACGAGACCAACCGAAAGCGCCCGCTTGTCCTTCACTGCAGCATCGATCATCGCAAGCGCCGTATCGAGATCCGGCGCGATTTCCTGCAAGTAGCCGATCTCCTGGCGCTTCTTCGCGCGCTCGGGATCGATGTCGACGCAGAGGATGGCGGCCCCCGCCATGCGGCCGGCGAGCGGCTGCGCGCCGCCCATTCCGCCGAGCCCCGCCGTCAGCACGAAGCGTCCGAAGAGATCACCGCCGAACCGGCGCTCGGCAATGCGCATGAAGATTTCATAGGTGCCCTGGATGACGCCCTGGCTGCCGATATACTGCCACGCGCCCGCCGTCAGCCCACCCCAGCAGATCAGCCCCTTGCGCTGCAGCTCGTAGAAGACCTCGGCCTTCGCCCATTGCCCGACGATGTTGCAGTTCGCCATGATGACAAGCGGCGCCTTCGGATGCGTCTTCACGAGGCCGATCGGCTTGCCGGACTGGATCAGCAGCGTCTGGTCCTCGTCCATTTCGGTCAGTGCCTTGACGATGCCCTTGTGCGCCGCCCAGTTGCGCGCTGCCTTGCCGAGCGCGGCATAGACGATGAGATTGTCCGGATCCTCACCGACGGAGAGAACGTTCTCCAGGAGCCGCAGCAGCGCCTCCTGCCGCCAACCCTTGGCGCGCAGCTCCGGCCCGCCCGGTATCGGAAATTTCGGGTGACGTGGATTGGGCTTCGGCATCTTGGTCGTTCCTCTATCTCTGTTTTTTTGGGTCTCTTGGGCCCAAGCTCCGTTCACTTGGCGGGCAGTGAGCGCACAAAGGCCGTCGCGGCCTCCAGGAGGCGGCGCCGCAAATCGTCATCGCCGTAAATCTCCGCGCCGACCCGGATCCAGCCGTGCATGGCGCGACCGCCTAAATGCATCTGCACGGCGCCGGGCAAATCGAGCGCCCAGCCGTCATTGCCTTTGCCGAGGCGGACCAGCATGCCGTCTTGTCGGGCGCCGCAAAGGAGATTGCCGTCGAGCAGAAAGGCCAAACCACCGAACATCGGCTTCTCGCTGAGACCGGACATAGTACCCAGCTCTTCCCTCAGCAATTCCTCGAGGCCGACGTCCCGCGCCATGCGATCAGGCCTTTGCCGCGAGCGCGTAGCGGGCAAGCTCGATCCCCATCGCCTTCTCCACCGGGGGATAGACGGTCGGGTCGAGAACGCTTGCCGACAGCGGAATGATGCTCATCGGCACATGCAGGATGAAGACATGCATCCCACCCTTCAACTGACCGACGCTCAGCGGCTCGCCCTCGGGCGAGAGCGTTGTGATAACCGAGGGGAAGGTGGCGATCCGTTTGCCCTCGATGTCGTCGACGGCCATGTATTCGTTCATCACATGCATGGTCACCGCCTTGTCGCCGGAGCCGACGACGATCGTGCCGATGTCGAAGGCCTCCTTGGTATAGACGACGTCCTTCTTGGTGATGATGCCTTCGGCCAGGATATGACCGCCGGTTGTCTTGCAGATAGCGTCGATCACGGCCGAGCGGCCCTTCTTCTCCGCGGCGATGATCGCTTCGCCCAGCGCCAATGCCATCGAGATGCCGCCAAGCGCCGCGTGGGTGCGCACGTAAGAGGCGCGCAGCGGATTGCGGCAGCTCGCAATGAAACCGCCCGACTGGTCGGATGCCGCCCGCAGGATCGGCGAGATCTTCGCCGTCGCGCCCTTCACGATAAGCTCGATGTAACGGTTCTCGGCGCGGTTTCCGCCCACCGCCGTCTGGATCATCTGCTCCGGCGAGCCCGCCATACCGATCGAGCCCATGTCGCCGGTCGGATGCGCGCGGATA
>Ga0102588_1000744_pt1 | contig 31114 bp, 26 predicted proteins | sample AraplaMF_Col_mMS_FD_76854 | JGI IMG/M metagenome (GOLD analysis project Ga0102588, IMG submission 76854) | Arabidopsis root microbial communities from the University of North Carolina, USA - plate scrape MF_Col_mMS (SPADES assembly) (version 2) | ecosystem: Host-associated > Plants > Roots >...
CCAGCGGATTGCAGAAATCGGCCGGACTGATCTCCGGCCGCTTCGGCATCCCGACCTGATTGAGGATCAGATGCGGCATCTTGTCGTTGGGCCGCATCTTGCGCAGCGCATCCATCATGTTCTTGGTGTTGCGCAGGTTGGCAAGATCGGGAGAGGCGCAGATGACGACCTCGTCGACGCTGGCCAGCACCGAGCGTGTCCATTCCGACCAGGCATGCGGCACGTCGAGCACGGTGATGGGGGCGTTGCGCTGCAGGACCTCAAGCACGGGCTGGAACGCCTGTCCTTCGAAATCATAGGCGCGGTCGAGGAGGGAAGGGGCCGCAAGCAGCGACAGATGCTCGGAGCACTTCGTCAGCAGGCGATCGAGAAACACTTCGTCCAGGCGTTCCGGCGCATAAACCGCCTCGGCGATGCCCTGGGTCGGGTCCTGGTCGAAATCGATATTGGCCGTGCCGTAGGGCAGGTCGAGGTCGGCCAGGATCGTTTCGGTCGAAAACAGATTGGAGATGCCGAAGGCGCAATTATGAGCGATCGTTGAGGAACCGACGCCGCCCTTGGCGCCGATGAAGGCGATGCTGCGGCCGAGCGGCTCGGCATCAGGGTCGACGAAGATCGTCGCCATCGCCATCATGATATCGGGCATGGCGACGGGCTGGACCATATACTCGGAAATGCCGTTGCGCACGAGTTCGCGATAGAGCGCGATGTCGTTGTGATAGCCGACAATGATGACCTTGGTGGACGGGTCGCAGACGGCGGCAAGCGGCGCCAGCTCGTTCAGCACACTTGCAGATACCGTCCTGGTTTCGAGAATGATCAGATTGGGCGTTGGCGCCGTGGCGAACATGTTCGCGGCCGCCGCAATGCCGCCGCTGGTGATGCGCAGGCTGACCTTCGACATGCGGCGGTCATGGCTGCAACGCTCCATGACACGCTGCAGTTCTTCGCTTTCGCAGAAGGCGTGGACCGATATGCGGGGCAAGGGCCGCATGTTCTCGAGCTCGGCCATACGAACGGCGTCTTCTGCGTTGCGCAGCTCCGTCGTATTCTTGATCTCGTATTCGACTGTACTCATCGTTCGGTCCTAAACTGATCAGAAGCTGTTGGAGCTGCTGGTGACGTCTTCAATCGTGCTTGTCGTTTCGCGATACTCTTTGATCGCAGCGTTGCGGCGAGCCGCATCAATCGGGGTCATGCCGCGAGGCGCGATCAGGTCTTCCGGGTTTGCCACTTGTGCAGCCAGGTTGTTCTGCGTTGCACAACCGAAATTGTAATAATTCTGGTTGGTGAAATCGTTGATGATGTCTCTCGGCCATTGACCGCACTGCGACGTCATTGCTGTCGTGCCGACGAAAGTCAGGCGAATGGGCGCTGCGTCACCCGCGCCGGCCGCTCTGTAGGAACTGTTGACGATCTTGGAACTTGCGATGCCGCGGGCGGAAAGCTCAGCGCGTACCTGACCCCGCAGCTGCCGTGCTGCCGCCGCATTCGGCGATCCCTCGGGCGTCAGCAGATAGACCGGCCCGGTTGCCCGCGACGTGTAATTCTGCGCGAAGCCGCGGATCATGTCGCGCTGGGCGATGTTGAGGCGGCGGTCCGTCGACGCGACCGGGATATCGACCGATTGCTCGGCTTCGGCAACCACGATCGGGTGTCGCTGGCGATAGTCGTCGGGAATGCCACCGGTCGTCAGTTGGTCATGGGAGGCGCAGCCGGAAAGCAGGGCGGCAGCCACCGCGATAAATGTCAGCAGCGATTTCGAACGGCGGGAATCATGTGCGGTGTTCTGCATGTGGGCCATCGGCTGATCTCTGTGTTGTGCCATTGCTGATCCTGCCGCGCTCATTTGTAGATGAACCCGATGGAGCCATGGAATTGCGCGTCGGCGACGGGCGTTTCACGGCCGCCGTAAACCTTGTTGACGCGATTGAGCAGGAAGGTCGCCGCGTCGTTTTCCGGGCTGAAGTTGTCGTCCGGGCGGCTGAGCTGATCGCGAGCAACCGGGCGAACGAGATAGGGCGTTGCAATGATGACAAGTTCGGTCTCATCACGCTCGACAGTGCGCTGCCGGAACAATGTGCCAAGCAGAGGGATCTTGTTGACGCCCGGCGTTCCGTTCGAGGTCTGCAATACGTTGTCGCGGATCAGCCCAGCAAGCGCGATGGAGCCACCCGAGGGAAGCTCGACGGAGGTCTCGGCCGAACGGCGCTGGTAGGTTGGCGTTGAGCCGGAAACGGAAGGGGCGGGTTCCGATACGTTCGTCTTGATTTCCAGGCTAATACGACCGGAGGAGAGAACGACCGGCTTGAAGGCGAGATTGATGCCGTAGTTATAAGGAACGATCGTGACGTTGCCGTCATTGTCCGTCGTCGAATACAGCACCTGGCCGCCGGAATTGAAGGTCGCTGCCTGGCCGGAAATCGCCGTCAGTGTCGGCTCGGCCAGCGTCTTCACGACCTTCGCTTGTTCAAGCGCGTTGAGATAGGTCGAGATATCGTATTTTCCGATCGAGCTCTTGAAGAGGGCCGCTAGGCCGCCGCCAACGATTGCGGCGGCGCTGTCGGAGCTCGGGGAGCCGAGCTGGGCAACCGAGAGACCCTTGGAATTGGAAACGAGATTGTTGAAGCCAAGCTGCTTCAGTACCTCTCTGCGAACTTCCGCGATGGTGACCTTCAGCGTGACCTGGTCTTCGCCCTGGATCTGCAGCAGATTGACGACCTGTGAGGTCTGGCGGCCTTCTGCGAAAAGGGCCACCGAACCGTCTCCGCCAGAAGCGCTGGCTGTTTCCGTACGCGTTGTTGCTTCGCCACCTTTCAGGAAGGCTTGCGCGAGGTCTGCGGCTTGTGCCGCGTCTTGCGGCGTGCGAACTGTGCCGGTTAGCACGATATTATCGGACACGATCTCGACTTTGATGCAAGAGTCAGGGATGAAGCGCCGGAGATTGGCCTCCAGGCCGGCGACGTCGCGTTCGATCGCGATATCGAGACTGACGATCTGCTGCCCATCGGCGCCGAAAATGAATATGTTCGTCTGGCCAACCTGCTTACCGAACAGATAGATACGCCGCGAGCTACGGGTGACCGCGTCGGCCATGGAAGGGTCCGAGACGAGGATGTCATGTGCATCGACCGGAAGGTCAACGACAATCGCCTTCTTCAAACCGAGCTTCAGGCTGCGGTGTGCGCCAGGTCCAGCCTGGGTGATGTTAACGATCCCATCGGAAACCGCGTACGCAGCTCTTGCACCGAGAACAGGAGCGAGAACGCCCGGAGCGGCGCCCGTGAATGCGATCGCAAAGGACAAGCAACCTGCCATCAAGGGCTTTGTGTAGCGCTTCAAATTGCCCATTCCCATTTCCTTTACTCGGCCTTCGGCGCACTGCTGCTGTCTGTGACGATTGAGCCTGATTTGATGACTTGCACGATGGCGCTGCCATTATCGCCGCTGAGGAGGTAGTCAGCAGCGCTCGTATCCTGTTCCTGGGCGTCGGCAACGGAACGCAATGCCAGCGACAGCCGCTCAGCCATTTGCTGGGCAACCGCCAGCACCTTGGTCTGGTCGGGGGTTAGCTCAAGCGTTGCGGTGGTCCCGACCACGGCTTTCGAGCCGTCTTCCTTTTCCTGGATCTGCTGGTCGATCGCGAGTACGCGCACATTGCTGAGCACAGTCTCGGTCAGATATTTGTCGGCTTCCTTCGATTTGCGGACCATGATCACGTCGACGCGGTCATTCGGCAGGATGAAGCCGCCGGCACCTGTCGCAACCGAAATCTCGGTTGCGACGGCACGTTTTCCGGAGGGCAGGAGGGAGGACAGGATGCGGCTGTTCGAATCCGCGATCTTTTCCGCGCGGATGGGCTCGCCCTCGAAAATCGGCAGGCGAACGACAGCGCCCTGCAGGTCTTTCAGGGCATCTGGCTTGTCGGTTTCGGTAATGAAGCCCTGGACGACGCCGGTCTGCGGCCAGGCCATCCAGTGAACGGCCTTGTCATCCAATCGCGCGCCGACCGGGAGGTTGGCACCGGAGACCAGTATTTTGACGGTCGGCTCTTTCTCGACGACTGATTTGACCTGGGTGACAACGGAGCCACGACCCGCGAGGCCCATCGCCAGCACGCCGGCAAGGCCGGCCGCAACGACAGCGACTCCTAGTATCAAAAGGCGGGCGGGCTTCATTAATCGTTCCTCGGGGATTCGCAATACCCGAAGAATGGCCTGCAATTGGTATAATTATAGTTAATGAAAGCCTTCGATTTTAAGTTAACGGATGGTTAAGTCCCGCTAATTCAGGCTTTGCAATGCCGCAATGAAAAGAGGGGAGGAGGGAAAAGCAATAAAGCCGCCCGCGGCAATAGCAATGCCATAGGGGATCTTCTTGGCAAGAAGAATGGAACTAGGAACCGGCAGTCCGACGGCAAGTATGACATGGGCTTGCGTACGGATCAGAAGAATCAAGAAAGTCGCGATGCCGCCAAATAGGCTGACATAAATTAGAAACTCAACAAGAGCGGGACTGAAGCCAAACCAGAGAGATGCCCCGGCGAGTAGTTTTGCATCGCCGCCGCCCATGATGCTCAAGGCGAAAAGACCAAAGCAGACGACGAGAACCGAAAATGCGGCTGCGAGATGCGCACCGATCACAACGAGGGGCATTCCTGCCAGCGTCGCGATTCCCAAAAATGCGACGGCAAGAATTATCGACACGCGGTTTGGAATCGTCATCGTAATCAGGTCCGAGGACGCTGCGATGGCAAGGCAGAGCGGGAAAATCACAAAGACGGCTGCTGCGATCATTCCGTAGATCCCGTGATTAAAAAGGCCCACAGTATGACCTGTGAGCCTGGTTCATTCTGGCGAGACGCGGTTCCCTTCGTCTGGCCATTATGTTCGTCGATTACTCGATGGTAGCCGGAGCCTTTTTGCCTGCCTGGTCCATCGTTACCGAAAGGTTATTGAACATAATGTTCAGTTTGCTGCCCAGTGCGGTTGCGCCGGTGATCAGCGCAACAGAGATAAGCGCTGCGATCAGGCCATATTCAATTGCGGTCGCGCCGGATTCGTCCTTGAGAAAACGGCTAACAAGCTTGGTCATGGTAACTCCTAACTCCAGTTGATGTTCAGCAGTCCGCCAACTGTTGCCGTTGATCGGATTGCAACAATTTAGCGCGGGCCTGTTTCCATCAACTTAAAGAGTTAGGTTACCGTCCGGTAAATTATGACCGATGCCTGAGGATGGTAAGTATTCCCTATCGCAATTGTTAAGAGTTTTATAGAATAGGCCTGCGGGCCCGGAGTAAAGGCGTTTGATGCTAGGGAATGTCCTCGTGCCGATATTCGATGGCGGTGAACAGGCTAATGCCCTCGAAGCCCCTGTCGCAATATGGCTCATAAAACTGGCGTCTTCGATAAACCATAATAGGCTTAAGACTTCATTCACCAATTTTTCTCATGCTTCTTGGTGAAAATCGCCGTAACCCGAGAGAGAATCAAATGTCGCCGAGTGGCAAGAGGATCATCCTGGCCAGCTTTTTTGCCGCCCTCGGCCTTGGCGGATCCGCGCTCGCGCAACAGGACATTCTGCGGGTCTACATGGATCAAGCCCGCGTTCTGAAACTCGATCGTCCAGTGAGCAAGGTCATCGTCGGAAACGCCAAGGTTGCCGACGCAACCGTGGCGGATTCCAAGACGATCGTCCTGACCGGGCGCAGTTTCGGAACAACCAATCTTGTGCTGCTTGATGCGGATGGCAACGCAATACTGGATGAGAGCATCCTGGTGTCGATTGATGAGGCCAACACTGTTCGCGTTTTTCGCCAAACGGAGCGCTCTGTTCTTTCTTGTACTCCGAATTGCGAACAGCATAGCCAACAAGGCACAGAGACCGCAACGGCAAGCCAGCAATAGCTGCTGAGTATCTGCGAATTCCGTTTGACTTCTGATCCGGCTCAACGCACCCAACTTGCTGCCGAACGGCAGCACGATCACGATCAGCCACAGTCATTTCTTTCTCCCCGTGGGAGCACCACGATAGCGTGCGGCGATTGCTGACGCGTCAGCCTCGTTTGCCAAGTCCGCTCGGCCGTTATAAGGCTTGAGAAGTGGCCCGCGATGCGCGGGACGTCAATTTCCTGTCGCTAGGTGGTGCATGGCGCGAGCCTTTCTTTTCGTTCTGGATTCCTTTGGTGTCGGCGGCGCGCCGGATGCGGCAGCCTATGGCGACGAAGGCGCTGACACGCTGGGGCATATCGCGGAATTCTGCGCTGCCGGTGCGGGCGATCGCGAGGGATTGCGCTCAGGACCCCTCCAGCTTCCGAATATGTCGGCTCTTGGCCTGGTCCATCTCGCCAAGGCGGCGTCTGGCAGGTTTCCGGCCGGAATGCTGGTGCCGGAGAAGGTGTACGCGATGTACGGTTCCGCCAGCGAGGTCTCGCGTGGCAAGGACACTCCGTCCGGTCATTGGGAAATCGCCGGAACGCCGGTAACGTTTGACTGGGGTTACTTTCCGACAGAAGGCGATGCCTTTCCGCCGCAGCTTGTCGAGGCGCTCTGCAGGGCGGCCGACATTCCCGGGATACTCGGCAACTGCCACGCCTCTGGTACCGACATCATTGCCCGCCACGGCGAAGAGCATATCCGGACCGGAAAGCCGATCTGCTACACCTCGTCCGACTCTGTCTTCCAGGTTGCCGCGCATGAGACGCATTTCGGCCTCGACCGGCTCATGACCTTCTGCACGATCGCCCGGGCGCTGCTCGATGATTACAATATCGGCCGCGTCATCGCACGACCATTCGTCGGCGAAACCGCTTCCAAGTTTCAGCGCACCGGAAACCGTCGCGACTTTTCGGTGCCGCCGCCGGAACCGACGCTTCTCGACCGGCTGGTCAAGGAAGGGCGCAAGGTCCATGCCATCGGCAAGATCGGCGACATCTTCGCGCATAAGGGCGTCTCGCGGGTGATCAAGGCCAATGGCAATGAGGCTTTGATGGACGCCAGCCTTGCGGCGATGGATTCCGCCGAGGATGGCGAACTGGTTTTCACCAATTTTGTAGATTTCGACATGGTCTACGGCCATCGCCGGGATGTCGCCGGCTATGCCGCAGCGCTTGAGGCCTTTGATAGCAGGCTTCCCGAAGTGGGTGGCAAGTTGAAGCCAGGCGACCTCGTCATCCTGACCGCCGACCACGGCTGCGATCCGACGTGGCGCGGCACCGATCACACGCGCGAGCGCGTGCCGATCATTGCCTACGGGCCGGGACTGCGTTCTCGCGATATTGGCATTCGCGCCACTTATGCGGATATCGGCGAGACGATTGCCCGCCATCTGCGCATTCCGGCGGGCGCGCACGGGAGAAGCTTTCTATGACGTCGCATTTGAAGAAAGTCGAGCTGCACTGCCATCTGGAAGGAGCGGCGCCGCCGACGCTCACCGTGGCGCAGGCTCGCAAGTATAACATCGACGTCAGCCCCTACCTCGCTGACGGCACCTATGTCTGGCATGATTTCGCGAGCTTTCTGGAGTGTTACGACAAGGTCTCGGAGGTCTACAAGACCGAGGAAGACTACGCACTGCTGACGGAAACCTATCTCGATGAGCTTGCCGCGATCGGAACGATCTACAGCGAGCTGATCGTCTCCCCCGATCACGGCAAGCGGATCGGGCTTGGAGCGGATGCCTACATCGAGGGCGTGTGCGAAGGCGTGCGTCGTGCAAAGGCGAAAAGCGACATCGAGGCACGCCTGATTGTCACCGGAGAGCGTCATTTCGGCCCGGAGAGCGTCATCGGCGCCGCCGAATATGCTGCCAAAGCGACGAATCCGCTTATCACTGGCTTCAATCTTGCAGGTGAGGAACGGATGGGTCGGGTTGCCGACTATGCGCGTGCCTTCGACATCGCGCGCGATGCAGGCCTCGGCCTCACTATTCACGCCGGCGAGGTGTGCGGTGCGTTCAGCGTCGCCGATGCGCTCGACGTTGTCAGGCCTTCCAGGATCGGCCATGGCGTCCGGGCGATCGAGGACCTTGATCTCGTCAAGCGGCTCGCCGATCTCGGAACGGTGCTGGAGGTATGCCCCGGCTCCAATATTGCACTGAACGTCTTTCCGGATTTCGCTTCTCATCCGTTGCGAAAGCTCAAGGCGTCAGGTGTTCGCGTGACGATCAGTTCGGACGACCCGCCCTTCTTCCATACTTCGCTGAAGCGCGAGTACGAATTGGCTGCCGACGCCTTCGGTTTCAGCGATGCGGCGATCAACGAGATGACCCGCACGGGAATTGAGGCTGCTTTCGTCGACGAGCCGACGCGACAGGCGCTCTTCGCCCGGATGTAATCCGGCTAGCCCTGGGGATCGATGCTGCAAAATTGCCTCCGCTCTTGCGGTGAAGGCAATTTCCATGGAAGAAACATCCGATAAGAACAACGATAGGAAGGCTCGGCCATGGACGGCGTAACGGTCATCGATCACCCGCTTGTGCAGCACAAACTCACGATCATGCGGCGTAAGGAGACATCGACCGGGAGTTTCCGTCGGCTCCTGCGCGAAATCTCCACCTTGCTCTGCTACGAAGTGACCCGTGATCTCGAACTCACCATGGAGACCATCGAGACGCCCCTGCAGACGATGGAGTCGCCGATCCTGGAAGGCAAGAAGCTCGTCTTTGCTTCGATCCTCCGTGCCGGCAACGGCCTTCTCGAAGGCATGCTCGACCTTGTGCCGTCGGCGCGCGTTTCGCATATCGGCGTCTACCGTGACCATGAAACGCTGCAGCCGGTCGAGTATTACTTCAAGGCTCCCGAGGATATCTCCGAACGCTTGATCATCGTCGTCGACCCGATGCTCGCCACCGGCAACTCGTCGATCGCGGCGATCGACAAGCTCAAGGAGCGTGGCGCCCATAACATTCGCTTCCTCTGCCTTCTTGCCGCGCCCGAGGGCATCAAGAATTTCCGCGAGGCGCATCCAGATGTGCCCGTCTTCACCGCTTCGATCGATAGCCATCTGAACGAGAAGGGCTACATCATGCCTGGTCTCGGCGATGCCGGCGATCGCATGTACGGCACGAAGTAGTTCGTCATCTGTTTACCATTCGGATGCAGTCGATGGTCCGGACACGCGTGCCGGACCATTTGCTTTGCAGGCATTAGCAACTTGTCAGCGATTAGGGCGTAGGACGTGTAAGCATGGCCACGCATGACGCGGGGTTTATACAGGAAGGATTTCTGTCCCGATGCTCGTGCGTACCGTCATTTTTGCAAGCGTGGCTGCGGTGCTTGCAACACAGATACCGACCCTCGTGGGAAAACGCAGCGGCGAAGTGGTCGCCTCGGCCAATTTCGTAACCGGCAATGCAGAACAGGGGCGAGCCGCGGCAAGTGGCGGCACAATGCGCCTGCGGGCTGATGCTCAAGGCCACTATTCCGGCGATTTCAGAATCAATGGTCGTCAGGTGCAGGGCCTGATCGATACCGGCGCGACCTACGTCGCTCTGAATGAGAGCTTCGCTCGACGCCTGGGTTATACGGGCAACCAGCTTGATTTCCGCTACTCGGTCGACACAGCCAACGGGAAGACGAAGGCAGCGCACGTGACATTGGATCGGGTGGAGATTGGCGGCATCCGCGTGCGTGATGTGGAGGCCTTTGTGCTGAAGGATGGCGCCCTGTCCTCCACGCTCGTCGGCATGAGCTTCCTGCGCAAGCTCGCTTCCTATTCCGTTGCCGATGGATCGCTCAGTTTGAAGCAATAGGCGTCAGGGCGTCGATGGCCGGTTTCTTGCCTCGTCGGCCGTCAGCGCGCTCTCCCGGGTGCCGGAGACAATTATCTCCAGGACCTCGTGCTCGTCGGTGTTCTTGACGTAGCGGTCACCGACATACTCACCGCGCTTGAGGACCATGACGCGATCGCCGACGGCGAAAATGTCGACGAGGCGGTGTGAGATGATGATCTGGGCAACGCCTTGTTTCTTCAGTTCCAGCATGGTTTCGAGCAGCCGCTCGGTCGCCATGACCGAAAGATTGGCGGTCGGCTCGTCGAGAATGACGACGCGCGGCTCGAAGGAGATCGCGCGGGCGATCGCCACGGACTGCTGGCGGCCGCCCGACAGGCTCTCGACCTTCTGATAGACGGAATTCACGTCGACCTTGAGGCGCTTCAACACGTTGTCCGCCTCGGCATACATCTTCCTCCGATCGACGAAGGGGCCTCGGAGAGGCCAGCGGCCGAGAAAAATGTTCTGGCCGACGTCCATGTTCCCGCAGAGCGCGAAGTCCTGATAGATCATCTCGATCCCTGCGTCGCGGCTCTCGTGCGGGCTTTTGAAAGAGACCGGCTGCCCCGCGACCAGGATTTCGCCGGAGTCGCGCTGATAGGCGCCTGTCAGGATCTTCATCAGCGTCGACTTGCCGGCAGAGTTGTCCCCGACCAGGCCAAGAATCTCCCCGGGATAGAGCACGAGATCGACCTTGCGGAGCGCTTGCACGGCTCCGAAAGCCTTTTCGATGCCCCGCATTTCCACAATCGGCCGCGAAGGCGTCACGTCAGCCATGGATGGCTTCTCCCGTTCGTGCTGCTGTCGTGAAACGGCCGCGCAGGCGCGCAAAGATATTCGCCTGCCGCACCCATATGTCGATCAGCACTGCCACAATGAGGATGACCCCGATGAAGACATTGATCCAGTGCTGGGGCATGCTGAAGCCTTGGACATTGAGTTGCAGGAGCGCGCGGACAAGCGTTATTACAGCCGCGCCTGCAAGCGAGCCGATCATCGTGCCGTAGCCGCCGAAGATTGATCCGCCGCCGATGATCACGGAGGCAATGGCGTCAAGCTCGCGGAACTGGCCGGCAACCGGGTTGAAGCTGCGGAAATAAGCGACGTTGATGATCCCGGCCATGGTTGCGCAGAACGCGGACAGTACTAGTGCAATGAAGCGAACACGGTTGGTATTGATGCCGGCGTAGGCGGCAGCGCGGACATTGCCGCCTGCTGCACAGACCTTCAGCCCAAATGGTGTGTAGGCAAGCACGATGCCGGCGATGAGGGCGACGAAAAACATGAAGATCGTCTGGATGCTGACGACCTCGGCTACCGTACGGATCATCCCCGGGGGCAGCGAAACACCGAAATGCAGGAAAATGTCGTTCACCTTGCGGCCAAGCAGGTTGTAGCCTTCCGGCCAGCCGGTCAGCTGCTGGCCGGCGACAAACCAAGCGGCAAGACCTCGGGCAATGTAGAACATGCCGAGCGTGGCAATGAAGGCGGGCAGCTTGAAGCCGACGGTGATGACGGCATTGACAAGGCCGGCAGCCGTCCCCGCAAGCAGACCCATCGCCACGGCTGTGAATGGATCGGCGCCCAGCACCTTGAGGAAATAGGCTGCCGTGCTGCCGGCGAGAGCAAGCACCGAGCCAACGGAGAGATCGATATCACCGGCCGCAATGACATAGGTGAGCCCTACGGTAACGAGCGCCAGCTCTGTGTAGTTGAGCAGGATCGCGAAGGTGTTGGGCAGGTTCCACCAGTAGTCCGGCCTTAGCGCCAGGCCGGTCAGCCAGAGCAGCACCGTCAGGATGATGGCGAGTGCGTCGCGCCGCGCAAGGAACTTGCCGAGCCCCGTGGCCGAGAGCGCCATGTCGGCCGCCATCGCCCCTTTGGTCTGCACGCCTTCCAGAGCGACGCCGCCGGTTTCGTAGGCCGGCGGCGGTGGCCGACCGCGGAGCCAGGCCCAGAACCGGGCCGCGATCTGGCGTCGAATGAGGAAGGGCTCGATCAGCACGGCCACGACCAGAAGCAGCCCCAGGAAGACCATGACGGCACCGGCTGGCAAGGTGAACCTGGCGCCGACGGCAACGCTCTCTCCATCGATGATGACGGTCCGCGTGATCGGCCAACCTTCGCGCAGCACCTTGTCGATCAGCACAACGACTGTCGCGCCAAGGCAGGACCCGAACACGCGCCCGCGCCCGCCAAGGATCGACGCACCGCCGATGACGACAGATGCGATCACGGTAAGCTCCCAGCCGACGCCGTAAAGAGGTGTGACGCCCTTGTCCTGCGCCGCTGCCAGAAGACCGGAAAGGGTCGCGCAGAGCGACGAGATCAGGTAGGCGCGAATTCGCACCCACTGGGTGTTGATGCCGGCATAGGCTGCGGCCTGCTCATTGCCGCCGGTCGCGAAGGTCTCATAGCCCCAGCGGGTCTTGGCAAGCACATAGGCGCCGATGACAGCTACGAGGAGGAAGATCGCGATCTGGTTATTGAAGCCGAGAGCGTTGATCTCTCCGAGATGAAAGAAGAGCGGATAGTCTGCCGCCTTGCCGGAGTAGTAGATCGCTTGGCCATGCGTGAGCGCAAGAACGAAGCCTCGACCGATAAAGAGCATCGTCAGCGTTGCAATGAACGCGGGCACTTTCAGCATCGTCACGAGGACGCCGTTGACGAGGCCAATCACCGTGCCGAGCAGCACACAGAAGATCACCGACTCGATGACGCCGAAGTCTGGAACATCAGACGCAAAGAGCCTCGCAAAAACGACAGCGATCAGGCCGTAGGTCGAGCCGACCGAAAGATCCAGGTCCTTGTTGGCGATGACAAAGGTCATTCCGACCGCGATTATCCCGACACGGGACGTGTCGCGAAGTAGCGCCAACAGGGCCTCCGTTGATCCAAAGAAGGCCGGATTGACGATCGCCCCGCCGAGGTAGAGCAAGGCGAGGAAGATCAGCAGCCCAGCCTCCCAGCCGCCGACGAGCTGGGGCGGCGCACGGCCTAGCGATGTCGTCGTGGGCGCCATGGTGTCTGCCGATCAATCTCGCCGTCGCGATGCGGGAGGCTTGCACCTCCCGCGTCGATTTCAGGCGTTTCGGAGCGTTAGTTTTCGAAGCGCTTGCCAACCTTTGCGACGTTCTCCTTCGTCACCAACTGGGCACGCGTGTCCAGGTTGGCGGCGGAAATGCCGCGATCGATCTGCAGGTAAAGCTGCATGACAGGCCAGAAGCCCTGCAGGAAGGGTTGCTGTCCCAGCGAACCGGTCAGGTTTCCGGCGGCGATTCCCTCCTGCTGTGCCGGGCCGAGGTCGAACCCGAATGCGCAGAGCTTGCCGGTCTTGCCCATCTGCGCGACGGCCTTGACGAGCGGTGGCGTGAAGACGTTGTTGGCGGTGAAGGCACCGACCACGTCACCACGGGATTCGAAGAGCGAAACAAGCGCGTTGACCGGATCGTTGGGGTTCGTGTCGATGCCGACGTTCTCCGGTCCAGCGTCAACCTTGAAAGCGTCAAGCTTGCCGGCCTCCTTCAATGTTTTGACGATGGCGTTGAAAGCGGAGGTGACCCGGTTGTTGACCTCGATGTTGCCCATCGCAGTTGACGACGGCAACAGAATCGAGCCGCTGGTTGCGCCGCTCGCAATCACACAATTGGCAAGAGCCTCGCCGCCGATTGCCGCGGCCGATGCGTCCTGACCAGTATGGCTGATGGCACTGCGATGCAGGATGGTTGCATCGAATGAGTTGGTTGTGGCGATCGGTATGCCGGCCGCCTCGGCAGCTTTGACGATGTCGTTGTAGGCGCCGACCTGCGGCGTCGTCATAATGATGCCGTCGATCGTCGGATCCTGGACGATCTGGTTGAGGATCTCGATTGCGCGCGCCGGATCGTCAACTGGCGATTCCGAGCCGAGCAGCAGGATCTTGGCGCCGATCATGTTGCCGGCGACGGTTGCGCCGACATAGACGGGATCAAAAAAGCCATTGCCTGCCGTATGAGTCACGATCGCGAAGGTCAAATGACCGTCCGCCGAATGGAAGTTCTTCGTGTTGGGATCTTCCTTGGCAGCTTCCGCAAAATTATAGCCGCCAACTGCTTTCTCGACGCTGCCCGACTGCGCAAATGCATGCGAGACGCCGAGCGATAGTAGCGCGGCTGACACCGCGTACAGCAAAGTCCGCCTCATGATTAGTCCTCCCTTGAGTCAAGGAAGGAAAGCCGTTCGAGCGCAATTTACAGAGAGTGAGGGCCGAAGGCTTCCTCCCATACGCTAATATTCTGCGCAATTCCGATGCAAGTAAACGGCGAACTCATCGTAAGGGCGAAATTGTTTGCCTCCCAAACACCCCCTGGTTGTTTTTGATGACAAAATAGCCGTTGAGGTCGTGGTTACTGGCTCTCAGGGGATGGATGCGCTTCCTGGCGAAGCCTGCCTCCTTTTCGGAACGCGATCGTTAGCTTGCTGAAAGAGCCACGATGCGCTCGTAAATGACGGCGGGGGTGGCAGGCTGGTGTTCGTCGATCCGGTAATGTTTGGCGAGGGCGGCAACCGCCGCATCTGCTGAATCTGCGCTTGAGGCATGCACAAGCGCGATGGGGTCGCCTTTCTCTACACGCGTGCCAAGCGGCAGAATGTCGGATATCCCGACGCGATGATCGATCCTGTCGGCGGGATGACGCCGTCCGCCGCCGAGGTCGACGACGGTCATGCCGATCTCCCGTACGTCGCAGCCGGAAAGCCAACCGGACCGAGGTGCGGGGACAGGTTTCGTCAGCGGCGCCTCGACGAGGTACTTGTCCGGTGCCTCCAACAGATCCGAGGGGCCGCCGAGGCGGCTGACCATGCGGGCAAAGCTTTCGGCGGCCTTGCCCGTAGAAAGCGCGTCCACGGCTTTTGCCTCACCGTCCTGAAGTGACGACACCACACCTGACTTGGCCAGCATCTCGGCTGCGAAGGCCAGCACGGCAGCCTCCAAGCGGGTGTTCTTCTTTTCGCCCGCTAGAAAATCCAGACAGTTTCGGATCTCGACGGCGTTTCCGGCAGCATCCGCCAGCGGCTGGTTCATGTCGGTAATCAGGGCCGATGTCCTGACGCCTGCACTGTTGGCGACATCGACAAGGGCGCGGGCCAGCATCTCGGCATCGTCAGGCTCGGCCATGAACGCGCCCGTGCCGACCTTGACGTCGAGCACCAGCGTCTGCAGACCGGCCGCAAGCTTCTTCGAAAGGATCGAGGCGGTGATGAGGGGAATCGAGTCAACGGTCGCCGTCACATCCCGGACAGCGTAAAGCTTGCCGTCGGCTGGAGCGAGGGAGCCGGTTTGGCCGATGATGGCGCAGCCGACATCCTTCACGACCTTGCGGAAAACTGTTGCGTCAGGGGTGATGGTATAGCCAGGAATGGCTTCGAGCTTATCCAGCGTCCCGCCGGTATGGCCAAGACCACGCCCTGATATCATCGGAACGGCGAGGCCGCACGCTGCCGCGATCGGTGCGAGCATCAGGGAAACATTGTCCCCGACGCCGCCTGTCGAGTGCTTGTCGGCAATAGGTCTGTCTATGTCTGCCCAGCTCAGTGTGTCGCCCGAGCGGGCCATTGCCAGCGTCAGCGCCACGACCTCGTCGCGCGACATACCCTTGAACCAGACCGCCATGGCGAAGGCGCCGATCTGCCCCTCGGAGAGCTGACCGGCCACAAGTGCGGCAATGAACGATTGGATATCCTCTTCGGAAAGCGTTCCGCCATTTCGCTTCTGGCGGATGATCTCCTGGGGGATCATCTCAATAGCTCGATGCAGCGGCGGGCGCGGATTGCGTGCCGCTGAGCACGGCAAGAATGTCGTCGAGCAATCCGGATGCGCCGAAGCGGAACGTGGATGGCATTGGCCAGTCCGGCGCCATGATCGTTTCTGCAAGGCTCAGGTAAAGCGCTGCGTCTGCCACCGAGCCGATGCCACCCGCCGGCTTGAAGCCGACCTTGCGGCCGCTCTGGCGAATGACCCGCAGCATGATGTCGGCAGCTTCCAGGGTCGCATTGACGGTGACCTTGCCGGTGGAGGTCTTGATGAAGTCGGCACCCGCCTCGATGGCGAGTTCGGAGGCACGACGGATCAGCGCCGCATCCTTTATCTCGCCGGTCTCGAGAATGACCTTCAGCAGGATCGGGTCCTTGCACTCGGCTCGGACCGCCGCAACCATGTCGGTGACAGCCTTGCCGCTACCGGTCATGAATTTGCGATAGGGGATGACGAGGTCGATTTCGTCGGCGCCGTCGGCGATCGCCTCGCGTGTTTCGGCGGCAACGTCGGCCACTTCCATATCGCCCGACGGGAAATTGACCACAGTCGCAATCCGCACCGGATGACCCGTGCCGAGAACTGCGCGAGCGCGGGCAACGAAGCGCGGCCAGATGCAGATCGCCGCCGTGTTGCCATAGGGGGTTTGGGCGCGCGCACACAGCGCGTCGATCTGCGCCTCGGTGCAGTCATCCTTGAGGTTGGTAAGATCGAGGAGGGAGAGGGCGACGGCGGCCGTTTCCTTGCTGGAATGGTTGGTCATTATTCGCGTTCTCCTGCAATCATTTCCTTCAGTATGGCGGCGAGGCGCGCACCGCCGATCGGAGCCATATCCTTGGTCTCCTCATGGCTCAGTTCGCCGCCGGTCATGCCGGCTCCATAGTTGGTGATTACAGACGCCGCCGCAACCCTTAAGCCAAGCATTCGCGCGATAATCACTTCCGGCACGGTCGACATGCCGACGGCATCGGCGCCGAGGATACGGGCCATGCGGATTTCGGCGGGTGTTTCGAAGCTTGGGCCTGAGAACCACATGTAGACGCCTTGCGACAACGCGATACCGAGCTTCTCCGCAGCATTGCGCATCCTGTCGGCGAGAGCTACATCATAAGCACTCGTCATGCCGACAAAACGACGATCGCTTTCCTCGCCGATCAGCGGATTCATGCCGGAATAGTTGATGTGATCGCTAATCTGCATCACCGAGCCAGGAGGCATGTCGTCTCGGAGCGACCCTGCAGAATTGGTCAGGACTAGCGTCTCGACGCCTAGACCTTTGAGCACCTCGATCGGCAGCCGCATCGCGCTGGCATCGCCCTTCTCGTAGAAATGGACGCGACCGGACAGCATAATGACGGGCACACCGCCAAGCAAACCCGCGACGACTTCTCCGGCGTGGCCCGAAACCGCGCTAACAGGAAAGCCCGGCAAGTCGTGATAAGGGATGCGATGCGCATCAGTCATCTCGCCGACCAGCGAGCCGAGACCGGAACCAAGCACGATGCCGTAGCGCGGCGAAAGGCCGCCGAGCCTTCCGGCAAGCACGTCGAGAGCGGCACTCATCCGAGTTCGGTCTCGAAGCTGAACGGCAGCAACTCTTCCATGGTCATCGTCTTCTTCACGCCGACCTCATCGCAGAGGTAGATCTTCGTGTCCTTGGAGGCGAACTCCGAGATCTTCTGCCGGCAGCCGCCGCAGGGCGGGCAGAGCGGCAGCTTTTCGGCGATCACGGCCATTTCAACGATCTTCTTGGCGCCGGCCATGATCATGGCGCTGATGGCGGTTGGCTCCGCACACCAGCCTTGCGGGAAAGACAGGTTCTCGATATTGGCGCCGGTGTAGACCTTGCCGTCCTCGGCGCGGATCGCGGCGCCGACGGGGAACTTCGAGTAGGGGGCATGAGCGAAAGCCATGGCACCGCGAGCGGCCTCGAAAAGATCGTGGGACATGTTCTCAGCGTTCCTTCGTATAGGGCACACCACCCGCTTTCGGCGGGATTGCCACGCCGATGAAGCCGGCGAGCAGGATGCAGGTCAGGATATAGGGCAATGCCTGGAAGATCTGTACCGGCACTTCGCCGATCAGCGGAACCTGCTTGCCCTGCATGAAGTTTGCCAGCGCATCGAGGAAGCCGAAGAGCAGGCAGGCGAACATGACGGGCACCGGTCTCCACTTCGCAAAGACCAGTGCCGCAAGTGCAATGTAGCCCTTACCGGCCGACATATCCTTGATGAAGGCAGCCGACTGCGCGATCGACAGATAGGTCCCCGAGAAGCCGCAGAGGATGCCGGCGCACATGACCGCGCGATAGCGCAGCCAGCCCACCGAAATGCCGGCCGTATCGACCGCGCCCGGATTTTCGCCGACGGCGCGCAGCCGCAGGCCGAAGCGGGTGCGATAGAGGATCCACCAAGAAAGCGGAACCGCAAGAAAAGCGAGGTAGGTCAGGATATTGTTGCCTGAGATCACGTTCGCGTAGAGCGGGCCAATGATCGGAACTTCACGGACGGCATCGGCGCCCGGCAGCACGATCGGCGCAAAGCGGGCTTCCTGAGTTAGCTGTGGCGTACGGCCGCCCTGGCCGAACCAGGCGCCCCCAAGGACGATTGTGATACCGGCGACGAAGAAGTTGATCGCAACGCCCGAGATGATCTGGTTGCCGCGATTGGTGATCGAGGCGAAGCCGTGGACGAGGCTGAGCGCCACGGAGCAAATGATGCCAGCACCGAGGCCGAGCCATGCCGAGTCCGTCAGGTAGGCGACGCAGGCTGCCGCAAAGGCAGAGCCGAGCATTTTACCCTCGAGGCCGATATCGAAGATGCCGGCGCGTTCGGAGAACAGACCAGCCAGCGCCGTGAAGATCAGCGGGATCGACAGACGGATCGTGGAGCTCAGAACGCTGATGAAGATGTCATAATAATCCATCGTCCGTTCCCCTCACGCGGCCTTGAACTGTTGATAGACGCGAACCATCGCGGGGCGGAACATGTATTCGAGCGCACCGGCGAAGAGGATAACAAGACCCTGAATGACCAGGATCATTTCGCGCGTGATGTTGGGCATCTCGAAGGAGATCCAATCGCCACCCTGATAGAGGATGCCAAAGAGGATCGCCGAGAAGATGATCCCGACCGGATGATTTCTCCCCATCAGTGACACGGCGATGCCTACGAAACCGGCGCCGCCCACGAACTCGACCTGCAGGCGGGCCGAGGATCCCATGACCGGGTTCAACGCCATCATGCCGGCGAGCGCCCCTGACAGCAGCATCGCGGTCATGACGATGCGGGCGTACGGGATGCCGGCATAGGCCGCCGCGCTGTGGCTGACGCCAAGGGTGCGCATCTCGAAGCCGAGCTTGGTGCGCCAGATCAGCAGCCAGACGAAATAGGAGGCAACGAGGGCGATGAGGAACGAGACGTTGAACGGTGCTGCGCCGAGCTTGGCACCGAACAGGTTCATCAGCCAGCCGAGTTTCGGCAACTGGCCGCCTTCCAGAAAGGTGCGGGTTTCCGGCGCCATCTTGCCGGGGACGATCAGAACGTGCACCAGCAGATACACCATCAGCGCCGCGCCGATATAGTTGAACATGATGGTGGTGATGACGATGTGGCTGCCGCGCTTTGCCTGCAGGAAGGCGGGGATGAAGGCCCAGGCGGCGCCAAACAGGCCGGCACCCACCACGGCCACCGGCATGGTGACATACCAGGGGACATAGTGGTCGAGCGCCAGCGCAACCAACGCGCAGCCGAGACCGCCGAGATACGCCTGCCCTTCCGAACCGATGTTGAACAGGCCAGCATGAATGGCGACCGCAACGGAGAGGCCGGTGAAGATGAAGCTCGTCGCATAATAGAGCGTAAAACCAATGCCTTCGCCGCTGCCGAGTGCGCCCTCGATCAGCAGCGACAGGGCCGCAAGCGGGCTTTCGCCGATCAGCCAGACGACGAAGCCGGAGATCAGGAAGGCGACAAGCAGATTCAACAGCGGAATGAGGCCGTAGTTGATCCAATTTGGAAGTGGAACTGAAGCAGTGCTCATCAAGGCCTCACGCGGCAATGCCGGCCATCATCAGGCCGAGGGTCTGTTCACCGGCATCGGGCGTCTTCTCGCCGACGACATGGCCGGCAAACATGACAAGGATACGGTCTGAAAGGGCGCGGATTTCGTCGAGCTCGACGGAGACGAGCAGGATCGCCTTGCCTGCATCGCGCATCTCGATGATCCGGCGGTGGATGAATTCGATGGCGCCGATATCGACGCCGCGCGTCGGCTGGCCGATGATCAGCGCCGTCGGATCGCGCTCGATTTCGCGGGCGACGACGATCTTCTGCTGGTTGCCACCGGAGAAGTTCGCGGTCTTCAGCCGCGGGTTCGGCGGGCGGATGTCGTATTTTTCGATCTTCTCCATGGCGTCCCTACGGATCGCGTCGAGATCGAGCAGCGGGCCCTTGCTGTAGCCGGGATTGCGGTGGTAGCCGAGAACGGAATTCTCGTACTCCTCGAATTTCAGCACCAGCCCCATGTGATGCCGGTCCTCGGGGATGTGGGCTAGGCCGAGCTCGCGCAACCGCGCCGGATCGGCTTTGTCGATCGGCTGACCGTCGAGGAAGATCTCGCCGGAATGCGGCTTGCGGATGCCTGCTATCGCCTCCAGCAATTCGGACTGCCCATTGCCGGCGACGCCGGCAATGCCGACGATCTCGCCGGCACGGACGTCGAAGGATACGTTGTCGACCATGATGACGCCGCGGTTGTCCTTGACCGTGAGATTGCGAACCGACAGGATCACCTTACCCGGATTGGCTTCACCCTTCTGCACGCGCAGCAGGACACGGCGACCGACCATCAGTTCGGCAAGCTCCTCGACCGTGGTTTCGGAGGTCTTGCGGGTCGCCACCATCTCGCCGCGGCGCATGACCGACACCGTGTCGGTGATCGCCATAATCTCGCGCAGCTTGTGGGTGATCAGAATGACGGTCTTGCCCTGGTCGCGAAGGACGCGAAGGATCTTGAAAAGATGGTCCGCTTCAGCAGGTGTCAGCACGCCCGTCGGCTCGTCGAGGATCAGGATTTCGGCGCCGCGGTACATGGCCTTGAGGATCTCGACGCGTTGCTGTAGCCCGACCGGAAGCTCTTCGATCAGCGCATCCGGGTTCACTTCGAGGCCGTAGTCCTTCTCCAGGCGGCGCAGCTCGGCGCGCGCGGAAGAAACGCCCCTGGCGAGCAGCGCGCCGCCTTCGGCGCCAAGCATGACGTTCTCAAGCACGGTAAAATTATCGACCAGCATGAAGTGCTGGTGCACCATCCCGATCCCGGCTGCGATTGCAGCCTGGCTGTCCTTGATGGTGACGGGATTGCCGTTGACGCGGATCTCGCCGCTATCGGCATGGTAGAAACCATAGATGATCGACATCAAGGTCGATTTGCCGGCACCGTTTTCCCCGATGATGCCGTGAATCGTACCCTTGGCGACGGTAAGATTGATGTCCTTGTTGGCGTGAACGGCACCGAATTTCTTGTCGATGCCCACAAGTTCGATAGCGGGCGTGTCTGTCACAGCAGGCTCCAAATACGAAAAGGGCGTATGACGGAGCGACTCCGCCATACGCCCGTCTCAGTCACGGATCACTTCGGGCAAGCATTGTCCGTCGTGTAGTCGTGAACCTTGATGGTTCCCGCAATGATGCCTTCCTTGGCCTTGTCGAGCGCGGCCTGCATGTCAGGCGTGATCAGCGCCTTGTTGTTGTCGTCCATGGCGGCGGCAACGCCGTCTTCCTTGACGCCGAGCGCCAGGACGCCGGCCGTGAACTTGTCGCCCTTGACGTCGCTGAAGCCGTTGTAGACGGCAAGGTCGACGCGCTTGACCATCGAGGTCAGGACGGAGCCCGGATGCAGGTGGTTCTGGTTGCTGTCGACGCCGATCGAGAGCTTCTTGTTGTCAGCGGCCGTCTGCAACACGCCGAGGCCCGTCGCACCTGCTGCCGCGTAGATGACATCAGCGCCCTGATCGATCTGGTTCTTGGTGAGTTCGCCACCACGGACCGGGTCGTTCCAGGCAGCGCCCGTCGTGCCGGTCATGTTCTGGAACACCTCGATATCGGATTTGACGGAGCGTGCGCCCTGCTCGTAGCCGCATTCGAACTTGCGGATCAGCGGGATGTCCATGCCGCCGACGAAGCCGACCTTGCCGGACTTCGATGCGAGGCCTGCGAGAGTGCCAACGAGGAAGGAGCCTTCTTCTTCCTTGTAAACGACCGAACGAACGTTTGGCTTGTCGACGACGGCGTCAACGATGACGAACTTCGTGTCGGGGAATTCAGCTGCGACCTTCTCGATGGCCGAGGTCCAGGCGAAGGAGACGGCAATAACCGGGTTGAAGCCACGGCTTGCGAAGTTGCGGATTGCCTGCTCGCCCTGCGTGTCACCGGTCGGCTCGAAGTCGCGATAGGCGATACCGGTTTCTTTCTTGAACTTCTCAGCGCCATTAAATGCTGCTTCGTTAAAAGACTTATCGAACTTCCCGCCGGTGCCGTAAACGAGCGCCGGCTTGACGTCCGCGGCCAGCGCCGTCGTGGACATGGCAGCCACGGCCAGGAGAGTCAGAAGGGATTTTTTCATGAGTTGCAGCCCTATTGTTTCTATTTGTTTGGGTCCTCCCGCAAGCCTGTTTCAGGCATGTCTGCGGAACCACCGACCTCCCCCCGGAGGCCTGGCTGGGCGCATCCTTGCATGGCTCAAAAAAAAATTCACGAGAAATTTTTCGACTGGTAAAAATTTGCCGCAATTGCCAAAAATCAGCTCAGGCGGGCTGTTTTTTGCACAAAATCATCGTTGGGTTGCGATTTTTCTAGCCAACCCCGGAACTGGTCGACGCTATTTGTTATGCTGCAAATCGGCCAGCCGCAGGCGATCTCTTGTAGCCTGCCATCCACAACAGCAGCGACAACACCAGGAACACGGCGAATGCTGGCTGAAGCATCAGCCATTGGAAGGCAAGCGTGTAAAAGCGCGGGTGGATATAATAGGCGATGCTCGATTGCAGGCTTTCCAGCGAGGAGGGGCTGAGGTCCTGCCATGCGTCGCCCATGGGGGTAATGACCACGGAAGAGGCGGCAACGGACTGGATGGAATCGACCGTTCCGGCGATGACGGCAACGGCCAGCGCGACAAGACTCGTCAAACGCAAAAGGAAACGCATCGAACTCTCCGGCGATCAAACATGGCAGGCATTTTCCCGGCCAGCCGCGCCATTCGTCAACCTCTACAAAAGATAGTGATGGAGGGGTGGAGCTGCAATGGAGGGCGTGAGCGCACTTTTACCGGAAGAAGTCAAAAAACTGTTAGATTTGGGTTGATCGACAGAAATTCATCGGTATATATCGCGGCCGTTCCGACGATTTGCATCTTCGCCGATGCAGACCGCCAAAGGACAGGTGGCCGAGTGGTTGAAGGCGCACGCCTGGAACGCGTGTGTACGTGAAAGCGTACCGAGGGTTCGAATCCCTCTCTGTCCGCCAAATATCTTCTGAAGATACTTGTTTTTACTAGAATAGTTTCTTTGGCGTCCGTCAGGTCCGCCGTTCAGCCCGCGGCCGGTCCACGGCTGAGCTTGTCGCTACCTGCGTCGACAGAGCTGCCGCTTCGCTAATGCAGACAGAGCGCCTCGCTCCGTTGGAGCAAACGCGTCGCCCCCGTTAACGTAGAATTCCAGCAGGGCAGAGGGCCACCCAGCGACCAGCGTTCATGGGCTGCCATCGGAATCAGCTGTCTTCTAAGCGCCGTCGGAGCCCGCCGAGGCAACCCTTGCCTCGGCTTCCGAGGAGGCGGTTGAGGCTGACGCCGGCGCTGGAGCTTTGCGACGCTTGAGGTATTCCTCAAAGCGCTGAAGAACGACATAGAAGGAAGGCACGAAGAGGACTGCAAGGCAGGTCGAGGCAAGCATGCCGCTGAACACGGAGATGCCGATCGACCGGCGCGCGTTGGCGCCCGCGCCTGTAGCAAGGACCAGCGGAAGCACCCCGAGGATGAAGGCGAAGGATGTCATCAAGATCGGGCGGAAGCGCAGGCGCGCCGCCTCCACGGCTGCTTCCAGGATTTCCATCCCCTGCATGCGTTGCTCGCGGGCATACTCAACGATCAGGATCGCGTTCTTGGAGGCGAGCGCAATCAGCAGGATAACGCCGATCTGGGTATAGAGGTTATTGGCAACGCCGATCGCCATGAGTGCGCCGACCGTACCAAGTAGCGCCAGAGGCACCGCCAGCAGCACAGCGAGGGGCAGGATCCAGCTTTCATATTGGCCGGCGAGCACGAAATAGACGAGCAGTATGGCGAGTGCGAAGACGAAGTAGATCTGCGAACCGACGGCCTTTTCCTGGTAGGACATTGCCGTCCAGTCGAAGCCAGCGGTCGGTGGCAGTGTATTGCTGGCGATCTGCTCCATCACGTCGAGCGCCTGGCCGGAGCTAAAGCCCGTCGCCGCCCCGCCAACGATCGTGGCGCTCGGATAGAGGTTGTAGAGACTGATCAGGGACGGGCCCTGCATGGGAGTGACGTCGACCACGGTTCCTAGCGGCACCATGGTGCCGTTGCCCGCCTTGACCATCAGCCTGCGGATGTCCTCAGGGCTGACGCGCGCGTCGGGTGAGGCCTGCACATAGACCTGGAAGGTACGACCGAATTTGCTGAACTGCGTCACATAGCTGGAGCCCACATAGCCGGAAAGCGCGGAGAAGACCTGGCCGACTTCAATGCCAAGGGTCTCGGCCTTGATCCGATCGACGGTGACCGCCAATTGCGGCACGCCGGCGCGGAAGCTGGTGCTCAGCCGTTGTAGAGCGGACTGGCTGTTGCCGTTGCTGACGATGCTGTTGGCCAGAGATTCGAGGAGGGGGTAATCGAAGTCGCCATTGCGGATCTCCACCTGCATGGTGAAGCCGCTGGCATTGCCGATGCCCTGGATGGGGGGCGGCACGAGCACAAGTGTATTGGCGTTGAGCACCTCCTTCAGCGCGCCGTTCAGATGCTCGTAGATCGACAGTAGGTCCTGCCCCTTCTCCTTCTCGCGCGCGCCCCAATCCTTCAGTACGACATAGGCAACGCCTGCGTTCGGCAGGCTGGCATTGTTATCGAGCACCGAAATGCCGCTGATGGTCAGTACGTTTTCGACCCCCGGTGTCGCCGCGGCGATCGTGCCGACCTGTTGCATGACTTGATCGGTTCGCTCCTTGGAGGCTCCGTCGGGCAACTGAGCGCCGATGAGCACATAGCCCTGATCCTCGACCGGCAGGAAGGCGGTCGGCAGGCGGGCCAGACCCCAGCCAGCCACCGCGATTAGCGCGAGCGCTATCACGACCATCAGGCCGCTGCGGTGCACCATCCGACCGATCAGGCCGGCGTAACGGCGCTCGATCGGATCGTAGGCGCGGTTGAAGGCCCGGTAGAAGAAGTTGCGCTGTTCCGGCGGGACGGGTGGCCGCAGCCAAAGGGCACACTGCGTCGGCTTCAGCGTCATGGCGTTGATGGCGCTGATCAGGGCGGTGGCGGCAATTACAAGGGCGAATTGCCGATAGAGCTGCCCGGTTAGACCCGGCAGGAACGCTGCGGGAATGAAGACCGACATCAGCACCAGCGTGATGCCGATCACCGGCCCTAACAACTCATCCATCGCTTTCTCGGCGGCTTCGCGACCCGGCAGGCCCCTCTCAACGTGGCGAGCGACGCCTTCGACGATAACGATGGCGTCGTCGACGACGATGCCGATGGCAAGGACGATGGCAAAGAGGGTCGACAGATTGACGGTGAAGCCGAGGGCGGCCATGGCCGCGAAGGCGCCGATGATCGTCACCGGCACCGTGGTTGCCGGCACAAGCGTCGCCCGCCAGTCCTGCAGGAAAACGAGAATGACGATCAGCACCAGAACACCCGCCTCGATAAGCGTCTTGTAGACTTCGTCGATCGAGGCAGTGACGAACTTTGTGGTGTCGAAGGGCATCTGGTATTGCAATCCCGGCGGAAAGCTCTTGGAGAGCTCGGCCATCTTGACGCCCACCTCCTGGGCGACGGTAAGAGCATTGGCTTCCGGCAGCTGGAATATGCCGATGCCGGTCGCGGGATGACCGTTCTGCATGAAGGTCTGGCTGTAGGTCTGGGCACCCAGCTCGACCCGACCGATGTCCCGGATGCGCGTAATGCGGCCACCGTTCTCGGCATCGACCTTGACGATGATGTTTTCGAAGTCGGGCGCCTCGCTGAGGCGGCCATTGACGTTCAGCGTGTATTGGAAATCCTGGCCGGTCGGCACCGGCGGTATGCCGATCTGGCCGGCCGCCACCTCCTGGCTCTGTTGCTGCACGACGGAGATCACGTCGTTCGGCGTCAGGCCCCGTGCCTGCAGAAGATTGGGATCCATCCAGATGCGCATCGCGTACTGGCCCGCGCCGAAAACCGTGACGCTGCCGACGCCCGGTAGACGCGAGAGCTCGCTTTGCAGGTTGATGACCGCATAGTTGGAGAGGAAGAGACTGTCAAAGCGGTTGTCCGGCGAGGTCAGAGTGACGAAGCCGAGGATGGACGTCGATTTCTTCTGCGTGGTTACACCCTGCAGCTGCACGGCCTGCGGCAGCGACGACATGGCGATTGCCACGCGGTTTTGGACGAGCACCTGCGCCTGGTCTGGATCGGTGCCGATGGCAAAGGTGACGTTCAACGAGTAGGTGCCGTCGCTGGCGCTCGTCGATTGCATGTAGATCATGTCTTGAACGCCGTTCACCTGCTGCTCGATCGGCAACGCTACGGTATCGACGAGGGTCTTGGCGCTGGCGCCGGGATAGCGCGTCGTCACCGATACGGTCGGCGGAACGACGTTCGGATATTGCGCGACGGGCAGCTGGATCAACGCCACGGCGCCGATCAGCACCATGACCAGAGCGAGAACGTTGGCCAGTACCGGCCGCTCGATGAAAAAGCGCGAGATCATGGCTTGGCTGCTTCCGCAGCAGAGGGTGCAGGCGTATCGGTCCGGGGCACGACTGTTGCATGGGGAGCAGAGGTTGCGTCCTCGCCGGGATCCAGTTTGACCTTCTCCGGCGCGACTTTCGCGCCTGGAATTGCCCGCTGAATACCTTCGGCGACCACCCAGTCACCGGGATCGAGACCCTCCTCGATCACCCGTAATCTTCCCTGCCGCTGGCCAGTCTTGACTTGGCGTTGCTCGATGACGTCATCCTTGCCGAGAACCAGCACGTAGCTGCCCTGCTGGTTGGAACCGATCGATTCGTCGCGGACGTATATGCCGCCGTCGCGATGGCCGACCGGGACCCGCACGCGGGCGAAAAAGCCAGGCAGCAGGGCGCGGTCCTTGTTGTCGAGCAAGCCGCGGACCTGCAGCGTACCCGTCGAGGCATCGACCTGTGGCGCCGCATAATCAAGGCGACCCTTATGCGGATAGCCGTCTTCCCCCTGCAGGCCGATCTCGACAGGAACATTCGGAAGGTCGACTTCGCGGAATGTCTTGCCCTGCCGTGCCAAATCCTGCTTGATCGCCAGGACCTGCGGTTCGCTGACGTTGAAATAGACATAAATCGGATCTAGCTGGACGATCGTGGCAAGCTTGGTCGGTCCGGCAACGCCGACAAGCGCGCCGACATCCACGAGATGAGCGCTGACCACGCCGTCGAAAGGCGCCAGAACACGGGTATAGCCGAGATTGATCTCCGCCAGTTGCAGGCTCGCCTGGGCGTTGAGGATGTTCGCGTTTGCTTCATCATAGGCGGCCGTCGCGGTGTCCACATTGGTCTGGGTGGTGGCCTGTTGCTTTATGAGCGCGAGCTGTCGTTGGTACTCCTGCTGACGCCCGACCTGGGAGGCTTTCGCGGAAGTCAGCGATGCCTGCGCCTGATCGCGCTGCGCCGTATAGGTATTGCTCTGGATCGAGAAGAGCTGATCACCCTGTTTGACCGACGCGCCATCACGGTAGTCAATCGTGTCGAGGAACCCTTGGACGCGTGCCTCGATGTCGACGCTGTTGAAGGCAGCGGTATTGCCGGTCAGCTCGAAATAGGAGGTTACCGGCTGCACCAGCGGCTGGGCCACATGGACCACCGGCGGCGGTGGCGGAACGTATTCGTTCTTGCTGCCGTCACACGCGGATAGCGCTGCCGTTGCAGCAAGCGTGATCGATAATTGTAGGCTTCGATACAATTTACCACGCATTTTGCCGCCTCAACCGCCTCAACCGCTTCAACGCCTCAGCTGTAATGCACGTGCGCCTCGCCTATGAACGACCCGTATCTCCCCCGGCGAAGTAAACACTAATATTCCTGTAGATCGCTGAAGTTGCAATAGCTTAAACACGGCGGCTGCTTAGGCGTGCCCAGGAGTGCTGCCGGCCGGTTGCACTGCCGTCTCGCCTGGCCACCGTGTCCACCCAAAAGAGGCCATCCAGTCCCGACACGATCGAAGGGGGTGAAAGTGGGAGAGTCGCGGCCATACCCAAGGGTGAGCATCAATCACATTCGAAAGCCGGCTCCAGTAGAAAATACTTGCATCAACCGACCGGTCAGTCAATTATGGGCCGTGCGCGGGAGGAAGTCCGCATCGAGACTATGTTCTACCGTCACCGGGCGCCGCTGGAAGTGGCATTGCCGGCCGCTTGGGCGTGGCTTCTGGCGGAGATGGCCGGCAGGGGGGTGGAGGCATATCCAGCGCCCGCGACGGGTAACGTGATACGATCCCATGCAAGCCATCTGCAAAGGCCAGGGAGGGCATGATGCAGTCACTGATAACACCAGTCCATAAACCGGTTCCGGTGGAAATTCTGCAGGCGGAGCTGCGCAAGGTTTGCGGTGCCTTCGATCTCGAGCCGATGGGCCGCGACGGTACCATGGCCGGTGATGTTGCGAGCCGCCGCATCGGCTACTTCGAGACGGCCGTGGTCGGGCTCGACGCGCGCCATGTCAGCCGCAGCACCCGCTCGATCCGGCAGGACCCGGGCGAGCATCTCTTCCTTCTGATCCAGGACGAGGGCCACTGCCGCGTCGAGCAGAGCGAAAAGACGGCCACACTTTTGCCCGGCGATATGTTCCTTGTCGATTCCGTACTGCCGTCCTCCTTTGTCTATGACGGCGTACGCTCCAGCCAGGTGTCGCTGCACATGCCGCGCCACGAAATGCTGCACCGCTTTGGCAAGGAATGCACCGGTGGCGTCGCGATCAGCCGCGACGACCCGCTGTGGGTCGCCATGCGCGCGGTGCTGACGAAAATGCTCGCCGAGCCGGGCGCGACGACGCAGCTCGGCGAAGCCTTCTTCTGCCTGATGGGCGCGTATCTCCAGGGTATCAGGACCCAGGAGAAAGCGCGGCCGGCCGAAACGCTGCTGTCGCGGGCGCTCGCCCTGATCGATCGCCACTGCGCCGATCCTGGTTTCGGCCCGAGCGAACTTGCCCGCCGCCTCAATGTCTCCGAACGCATGCTGCAGCGGCATTTCCAGACGCTCGGCGAGACGCCCGGCCACCGGCTGCTCGGTCGCCGGCTGGAGCTTGCGCGTGCGCGCCTTGGCGCGCCGCAGCAAGGCCAGGGCGGACAGGGAATCGCGGGCATCGCCTTCGATGCTGGCTTTAACGACCTTTCCTACTTCTACCGCGAGTTCCGCAAAAAATACGGCATCACGCCGGGCGCAGTTGTCCGCAGCCCTGTCGAGCGCTGCCATTGACGGATTTGTCCAATGCGCTGGACGGCCCCGTCCAAGTGGGGCTCGAGCACTTCGTATAGGCTATCCCGCCAATAGTCCTGCATGAGGTGGGGCTTGAAGGGAGGAGGCGATCATGACGCTGCACAGCGCGACGATCAACGGTAAGCCGGTCAACGGCCAAAAGACTTTCAGCGTATCGAACCCGGCGACGGGCGAGGAAGTGGGTCGCGCGCCAAACATGGGTGCGGCCGAGCTTGACGCCGCCGTCGCCGCCGCCAAGGCCGCGTTTCCGGCTTGGTCGGCCAAGAGCGACGAAGAATTGCAGGCCGCCTGTGCCGCCGTCACCGCCCGCATCGAAGCGCATGCCGGAGAACTCGCGGAACTTCTGACCCGCGAACAGGGCAAGCCGCTGAACGGCCTGGGCTCGCGCTGGGAACTCGGCGGCACGGTCGCCTGGGCCGGCTACACGACCGGGCTTTCGCTGCCCGTCAAGGTGCTTCAGGACAACGAGCAGGGCCGCGTGGAGCTGCACCGCAAGCCCCTCGGTGTCGTGGGTTCCATCACGCCATGGAACTTCCCTGTCATGATCGCGATCTGGCATATCATGCCGGCGCTGCGCACCGGCAACACGGTGGTTGTCAAGCCGTCGCCGCTGACCCCACTTTCGACGCTGCGCCTCGTCGAGATCATGAACGAAGTGCTGCCGGCCGGCGTGCTCAACGTCGTTACCGGCGACGATACGGGCGAATTCAACCTCGGCGGCGCCATGGCAGCCCATTCGGACATCCGCAAAATCGTCTTCACCGGCTCCTGCGCCACCGGCCAGAAGGTCATGCGCTCGGCTGCCGAGACGATGAAGCGCCTGACGCTGGAACTTGGCGGCAACGACGCCGGCATCGTGCTCCCAGACGCCGATCCGGCGGCAATCGCCGAAGGTCTGTTCTGGGGCGCCTTCATCAACAACGGCCAGACCTGCGCTGCTATGAAGCGCCTCTACGTGCATGAATCCATCCACGACGCTGTCTGCGAGGCGCTGGTCGCCTATGCGAAGAATATCCCGGTCGGCAACGGCCTTGAAGAAACGAGCGTTCTCGGGCCGATCCAGAATCGCATGCAGTTCGACAAGGTGAGCCGCCTCGTCGCCGACGCCAAGGGCCGCGGCAAGGTGCTGCTCGGCGGTGAAGCGGGCGAGGGCCTGTTCTTCCCGCCGACCATCGTCTCGGGCCTTTCGAACGGCGATGCGCTGGTCGACGAGGAGCAGTTCGGCCCGGCGCTGCCGGTGATCAAGTATTCGGACATCGAGGACGCGCTCCGTATGGCCAATGACAGCCCGAACGGCCTCGGCGGCTCGGTCTGGTCCTCCGACCTCACCGCCGCCAAGAAGGTCGCGGCTCGCATGGAATGCGGTTCGGTCTGGATCAACAAGCATGGCGCAATCCAGCCGAACGCGCCCTTCGGCGGCGTCAAGGCCTCCGGCTTCGGCGTCGAGTTCGCCGTAGAGGGGCTAGAGGAATACACGGACATCCAGGTGGTGTTCGCTTGAGCATGCAAGTCCTGAGATAACTAGGGAGGAGATTATGACAATGAAGCGATATCTGGCTTCGGCCAGCCTTGTGCTGGCGCTTGGCGCGCCCGCTGCCTTCGCCCATCCGCTGGATGGCCTGACGGCGGAGGAATACCAGAAGATCAACAAGATTCTGCGCGACGAGAAGGTGGTGGACGACAATACCCTCTACCCGCTGATCGAGCTTAAGGAGCCGGCCAAGGCCGACGTGCTTTCCTGGAAGGACGGTGACAAGCCGCTCGACCGCGAGGCGAAGGTACAGCTCACGAGCCCGCAGGGCTTCAAGGAAGCCGTC
>Ga0102588_1000747_pt1 | contig 31076 bp, 27 predicted proteins | sample AraplaMF_Col_mMS_FD_76854 | JGI IMG/M metagenome (GOLD analysis project Ga0102588, IMG submission 76854) | Arabidopsis root microbial communities from the University of North Carolina, USA - plate scrape MF_Col_mMS (SPADES assembly) (version 2) | ecosystem: Host-associated > Plants > Roots >...
CCATTCGCGCGCCAGCGCGCTTCCCACAGGGTTTCGGCAAGCACCCATTCGCGCGCGAGCGCGCTTCCCACAATGGCATGCACCGGCAGGGGGGCGGAGCCTCAGATTTCGTTTTCGTCCGGATTGACGAACTCGATGGCCGCTTCGCGCGTGCCGGCGGTTTCTTCGGCGATCTCGCGCACGCGTTCGCCGATCTTTTCGTTCGGCACTTCCACTTCGAGCGTATAGGTACGCGAGCTCATGTCGTCCGACAGGTTCTGCGAGCTGGAGTCGTCGCGGAAATCGTTCATGAAATCGTCGATCTCCTCCACCCGCTCCACGCGGTCGACACCGTGGATCGCGGTCTGCACGTCCTCGAACACGTCGCGGTCGCCGGTAATGCGCAGCTGGATACGGGGCATGGTGATCTCCTTCGGTCGATATCGTCCGATGCTGCGGCCGGACGTGTATGCCTGAAGTGTACGCCCGGCTACCATGCCTTTCTTTACACGTTCCGCGCCCATGACCAAGACCTACGACCAGGCCTACTTCGACAAGTGGTACCGCAGCGCGGACCACGCCGTCCGCTCGCCGGCCGAATTGCAGCGCAAGGTGGCCATGGTGCTCGGGCAGGCCGAGTTCTACCTCGGCCGCCCCGTCCGCAACGTGCTCGACGTGGGCTGCGGCGAGGCTCCCTGGCGGGCGGTGCTGCGCAGGCTGCGCCCGGGCATCGAATACCGTGGCCTGGAAGCCAGCGAATACGCGGTGGAGCGTTACGGCCGCTCCCGGAACATCGGCTACGCCCGCTTCGGCCAGCTGGCCGAGCTGCGTTTCGACACCCGCTTCGATCTCATCGTCTGCACCGACGTGCTGCATTACCTCAAACCCGCCGAGATCCGCGCCGGCCTGACGGGCATCGGCGAGATGGTGGAGGGCCTGGCGTTCCTCGAGGTGTACACCCGCGAGGACGATCCCGGCGGCGATCGGGTCGGTTTCCTCGGCCGGCCGGCACGCTTCTATCGCGAGGCGTTCGGCGAGGTGGGCCTGATCCCGGTCGGTTCGCAGTGCTACGCCAGCCCGCGCCTGGCGCGCCACGTGGCGGCGCTGGAGACTAGCTCGAGGTAGCCGTGAACCACGCGATCGTCGCCAGGGCGTTGTTGGCCGCGTGCGTGACGAACGAGGGCCAGATCGAGCCGCTGCGCACGCGCAGCCAGGCGCAGAACACGCCGACGAGGATCAGGTTCGGGATCGCGTACCAGAGCCACGCCAGATCGGGCAGGTGCACGAGGCCGAAGATCGCCGCGGAGAGCGCGATGGCCCAGCCGTCGCCGAGGCGGGTGCGCAGCAGCGAAAGCAGGGCGCCGCGGAACAGCAGTTCCTCCACCGCTGGCCCCACCAGCACCACGACCGGGAGCAGGGCGATCCGCATCGCCAGGTGCGCGTTGTCGGCGATTTCGGAAACCGCCTGGCTCACGTCGTGATCGCCGGCCAGCAGCTTCGTCAGCAGGCCGCCGAGGATCGGGGCGGCGATGCCCATGGCCGTGGCGATGGCGACGAACTGGCCGGTCGGCGGCGTGAAGCCGAGGCCGCCCGGACCGTGGTCCATGGCGCGCCAGCGCCCCCACCGGCGCAGGATCACCCAGAAGGTGAGCGCGGCCGAGCAGCCGAGGGTGAGGATGACGACGACGATGAGGCGGTCCGGCGCGTCGGGCACGGCCCCGGGGAAGTGGCGCGCCAGTTGCATCGACAGGCCGCCGAAGAGGCCACCGAAGCCGAACTGGAGGGCGAAATAGCCGGCGATGCACAGGACCGTCTCGATCACCCCCGGGGCGGGACGAGGCGGGGAAAGGGGCACGGCAGGAGACACGGAGAGGTCGTCGTAAGGCATGCGCCAGCCTAGCCAAGCGGCCGTGCCGTGTGCAACGCAACCATTGGCACAGACCGTCACGCAAGGTCTGTATAGTGGACCGTCCTTAGAGGAGGAACTCGGGCGCCTCGACGCGCCGACCCATGTTTGCTTTCGAATGGTTAGCCGACCCCTCGGCCTGGGCAGGTCTACTCACGCTTATCGTGCTGGAGATCGTGCTCGGTATCGACAATCTCGTCTTCGTCGCGATCCTCGCCGACAAACTCCACGCCCGCCAGCGGGATCACGCGCGCCTGCTCGGCCTCGGGCTCGCGCTGGTCATGCGGCTGTGCCTGCTCGCGGCCATGTCGTGGCTGGTGACGCTCACGCGCCCGCTCTTCGAGTGGAACGGCTTCGGTCTGTCGTGGCGCGATCTCATCCTGATCATCGGCGGCGCGTTCCTGTTGTTCAAGGCGACGCTCGAACTTCACGAGCGGCTGGAAGCGTCCGACCACGACGACGGCAAGTCCGGCCGTCGCGCCAGCTTCTGGCTGGTGGTGGCGCAGATCGTGGTGCTCGATGCCGTGTTCTCGCTCGACTCCGTGATCACCGCGGTCGGCATGGTCGACCACCTGTCGATCATGATGATCGGCGTCGTCATCGCCATGGCGCTCATGATCACCGCGAGCAAGCCGCTCACCGCGTTCGTCAACGCGCGGCCCACGGTCGTCATCCTCTGTCTTTCGTTCCTGTTGATGATCGGCTTCAGCCTGATCGCGGAGGGCTTCGGGTTCCACATTCCGAAGGGCTACCTCTACGCCGCGATCGGCTTCTCGATCATGATTGAGGTGTTCAACCAGACGATGCGCCGCAACCGTCGTCGCTCGCTGCTCGTGGGTGGCCGCGTGATGCGCGACCGGACCGCGAAGGCCGTGCTCCGCCTGCTCGGTGGCCGCGCGGAGGGCGACGAAGGCGACACCGGCAAGGGCGAGGTCGCTCCCGACACCGCGCAGACGTCCATCTTCGGCAAGGACGAACTGGAGATGGTGCAGGGCGTCCTCGACCTCTCGCAGCGCCCGGTGCGTTCGATCATGACGCCGCGCACGGAGATCGTCTGGATCGACCCGGACGAAGACATGGCTACGTTGCTGGCCGAGGCGCGCGAGTCGTCGCATCACTGGATGCTGGTGGCGCGCGGCGACCTCGACAACCTGGAAGGCGTGGTGTCGTCGCGCGATCTCCTGGCCAGCCTCGGCGACCACGGCCGCCTCGACATCGACGCCATCCGCAAGCCGGTGACGGTGCTCGAGTCGCTGAGCGTGCTGCGCCTGGTCGACGAATTCCGCCGCGCGCCGTTGCAGATGGCGCTGGTGGTCGACGAATACGGGAGCATCCTCGGTCTCGTCACGCCGGCCGACGTGCTCGAAGTGATCGCGGGCGAGTTCCCGAACGAGACGCGCGAAGGCGATCCCTCGGCCGTCAGCGAGCCCGATGGTGCCTGGCTACTGGATGCGAGTCTCGACGTGCGCCGCGTGGAGCACCTGCTCGGTCATAGCCTGCAGGGCGCGGCCGACGGCACCTTCGCCACGCTGGCCGGTTTCGTGCTGCAGCGCCTCGGGCGCCTGCCCAACGCCGGCGACCGCTTCGAGGCCGACGGCATGGAGTTCGAGGTCACGGCGATGGAAGGCGCCCGCATCCAGCGCGTTCGCGTGATGGCGCTGGCCAACGACGACGAGTAAAGGGGACGACGGCTCCGGCAGGAGCCGCGACCCTCAGAGCGAAGCCGCTTCGTCCGGCGGCGTGGCGTTGTTTTCCATGATCGCCATGCCGATACCGCCGGCCGCCATCAGCATGAGCACCGCCCAGGCGAGCATGGACACCATGTAGCCGGGGCCGCGGCGGGTGGCGTCGCGCACGTACGCCAGCGCGTACCACACGCGGCCGATCAGCCAGACCATGCCGGCGATGCCCGCCCAGAGCGGATCGACGTACTGGGCGGCGAGCCAGAGCGCCGGGATGAACATCGTGGCGTTCTCGAGCGTGTTCATCTGCACCCGCCAGGCGCGTTCGAAGGCCGGGTCGCCCGAAATGGACGGGGCCTTGATGCCGTAGCGTTCACGGGCGCGACCCACCATCCAGACGGTGGCGAACATCAGGAGCAGGGTGAGCAGGGTGACGACGGCGGGGAGCTGACTGGTCATGAAACGATCCGGGGGGCGACATCAGCCGAGCAGTGTACCGGCAACCGTCCGTGCGATCATGCCGACCGTGTCTCGCTCGAGGCGCCACCATGGGAGATCAGCGCCATGCTCTGGAACAAAGGCCGTAGAAGCGACAATGTGGAAGACGCGGGGCAGGGCGGCGGCGGGCCGTCGTTCGGCGGCCGCGGGCTCGGCATCGGCGGCATGATCATCCTGGCCATCCTCGGCCTCGTCTTCTTCAAGGACCCGACCGCGCTGCTCGGCCAGGGCGACCCCGGCGCGGCATTGCCCTCCCAGACGCAGCAGGCGCCGCGGCAGGCCGCGAGCGACGATCCGCAGGTGGACTTCGTCCGTGCCATCCTCGGTGAAACCGAAGACACCTGGGGCGAGATTTTTGCCGCAAACGGGCAGACCTACGAGCGGCCCAGGCTCGTGCTCTTCCGTGGCGGCGTGCGAACGGCCTGCGGCTCGGCGTCATCGGCCGTGGGGCCGTTCTATTGCCCGGGCGACCATAAGGTGTATCTGGATCTCGGTTTCTTCCAGACGATGCAGGACCGCTTCCACGAGACCGGCGATTTCGCGCGCGCCTACGTCATCGCGCACGAGGTCGGGCACCACGTGCAGAACCTGGTCGGCGTGTTCGACAAGGTCAGCGACGCGCGCCGTCGCGGCGCATCGCTCGAAGGCGCCACCGGTCTCTCCGTACGCCAGGAACTGCAGGCGGATTGCTTCGCCGGCGTCTGGGCGAACCGCTCGCAGCAGCGCCAGCAGTGGCTGCAGGCGGGCGATATCGAATCGGCGCTCAAGGCGGCCACCGCGATCGGCGACGACACCCTGCAGGAGCAGTCGCAGGGCAGGGTCGTGCCGGACTCCTTCACGCACGGAACCTCGGCGCAACGCGTGCATTGGTTCCGCACCGGTTTCGACAGTGGCGACATCGGCAAGTGCAACACTTTCACGGGCTCCATCTGAACTCATGACTCACCCCTGCCTGCGCTGCGGCGCATGCTGCGCGACCTTCCGCGTCGCCTTCCACTGGATGGAGACGGACCTGGCCGGCGGCATCGTGCCGGCCAGCCTTACCGAACACCTCGATCCGCACCGCGTGAACATGCACGGCACGAACGCGTACGCGCCGCGCTGCAAGTCGCTCGTGGGCGAGATCGGCGTCGCGGCGCATTGCGGTGTGTATGCGGTGAGGCCATCGCCCTGCCACGAACTGCAGCCGGCATGGGAAAACGGCGAGCCGAGTCCGCAGTGTGACAAGGCGCGCGTGCGTCACGGGATGGCGCCGCTGACGCCTGAAGATTTTGCGGTGGTTGGCTAGTACGGCTCGGCTGTGCCATCGCGTTGGGTTGTCGCGTTACCGCGAAGAGCCGTCGGCCACCGCCCTCGGCGCTCCGTCTCCACCGTCGCTTGGGATCGGATGCCGCTGCGCGGCCATGTCTGATGGCTTACGCCCCTGCGCGCCCGCGCGTCGGGCGGGGGTTTTCGATTCGGCATCCTGCCTCAACGAAAACGGCCGGCCGTCGTGGCCGGCCCCCTGCGGGCCTGATCCGCCCGCCGCGCTCGGTTCCGCAAGTCGCGCCGAGGGCGATGGCCGACGGCTCTTGTCGAACGGTGAGGCACCCGGGTCAAAATCCGCAAAGCCGCTACCGATCTTCGGGTGGGAGCCAGCCTGCTGGCGAAGGGTGCTCGCGGCAAGGCCGATTCGCCAGCAGGCTGGCTCCCACCTGAAGGGAGGTGCCGGTGTCGCGAGCACGCTTCGCCCGCCAGCGGGCTTCCCACACGGATGCTGCCCCCCTGTAGGAGTTGCTCTAGCGGCGCCGGAGCTCGGAGCGGCGAGGGTGAGGGCCGACGGCTCTTCGCAACAGCGCAGGCAAAACGCGAGGGCGAAGCCGAGCCCACAAAAAAACCGCCCCGGAGGGCGGTTTTTCAATCTTACCTGTGACCCGTGACCCGCTCGGCCTCGTCGGCACTCGGCGGTAGATCCGGTTCGCCCGGAAGCACGTCGTCGTGGTGGAAGCGCGCGGCTTCGACCATCGGCGTGCGCCAGCCCGTGGCGATGCCCCAGAAGTAGAAGACCGCACCGATGACGGCGACGAGTGCGAGATCGTAGCCGTACGGGATGTAGCCGCGGCCGCCGAAGGTCTTGCTGCCCGCCCACGACACGAAGGCGATGACCGGCAGGTAGACGATCAGCCACCACGCACCCTTGAGGTGGCGGCGGAAGTCGTCCCAGCCACTCTTGGCGGTGTAGTAGAAGTACAGCGGCAGCGCGACGACCATCAGCAGGATGATCTCGCCGGTGAGCGGCCACTTCGCCCAGTAGAGGAGTTCGGTCGCGAAGATGAAGGCGAGCGCGGCGAGGATGGGCAGGCCCGGAATGCGCAGCGGGCGCTTCAGTTCCGGTGCCGTGCGACGCAGCGTCATGACGCTGACCGGGCCCGTGAGGTACGAGATGATCGTCGACACCGAGATCACCGCCGCCAGCGTGCCCCAGCCGCGGAAGAAGAACAGGAAAATGAAGCTCACCACGAGGTTGAGCCACATCGCCGGGCGCGGGATACCGAAGCGCGGATGGATATGGCCGAAGATCTTCGGCAGATGGCCGTTGCGCTCCATCGCGTAGATCATGCGTGCCGTGGTGGCCGTGTACGTGGCGCCGGTGCCGCTCGGGCTGACGAAGGCGTCGGCGTAGAGCAGGATGGCCATCCAGTTGATCATCAGCGCGGTCGCGAGCTGTGCGAACGGCGATGCGTATTCGAGGCCGGCCCAGCCGTTGCCGAGCTGGTCGGGCGGCACGGCGCCGAGGAAGGCGACCTGCAGGATCACGTAGACGACCGTCGCGAGAAGGATCGAGCCGATGACCGCGAGCGGCACGCTGCGTCCCGGATTGCGCGCTTCGCCGGCCAGATTCACCGGGCTCTGGAAGCCGTTGAAGCTGAAGACGATGCCCGAGATGGCGACGGCGGTGAGGATCGACGAGATGTCGATGGCGTGGTTGCCACCATGCGCGCCGATCTCGAAGTTGCCCGGGTTCCAGCTCGTGGCGATCAGCGCGATGCCGGTGGCCGCGGGAACGACGAGCTTGAAGACGGTGATCGCCGTGTTGCTCTTGGCGAACAGCTTCACGCTCCAGAAGTTGAGGAAGAAGTACACCATCACCAGCACCACCGCGATGGCGAGGCCCGGTGGCGTCAGTTCGCCGTGGCCGTTCGTGACCACGTAGAGGTCCTTCGTCCATGCCGCCCATTCCCACGGCCACGAGGCCATGTACTGGACGGACGCCTCGGCCTCGACCGGAATGACCGAGACGATGGCGATCCAGTTGGCCCAGCCGGCGATGAAGCCGACGAGCGAACCGTGCGAGTAATGGCCGTAACGGACCATGCCGCCGGACTCGGGGAACATCGCACCCAGTTCCGCGTAGGTCAGGGCGATGAACAGGATGATGACGGCGCCGATCAGCCAGGCGTAGATCGCACCGGGGCCGGCGAGCTGGGCGGCGTGCCACGCGCCGAACAGCCAGCCCGATCCGATGATCGAGCCCAGGCCGGTAAGCATGAGGGCAAAGGCGCCGACGTCGCGGCGGATAGCGCTATGGGACATGATGACTCCGGTCGGTCGGGGCGGGTGGGAACCTGCCCCGGGGCGGCACAAGGGCCGGATGATGACAGCCCGGGCCGCGCCTGTCAGCCCGCGGTCGCAGCACACAAGTGGGCTCGCGTCGATATACACTGGCCGACGCGGTATGGACGAAGGGGGTCGGATGCAATCGAAGTTGGTCGCCAGCGGCGTGTTGCTCGTTGCCTTGACGGCATGCGGCATTGCCGCAGCCCAGGAGCGATGGAGCGACAACGGGCGGCTGATCGATTCGGAGTCATACGACCGTACCGCCAAGGGTTTCTACTTCACGCTGTATCCCGGCGAGGACCCCGTGCAGGCCGTGCGGCGCTGCGCCATCGCGATGCGCGAACTGGGTCGCCTGTCGTCGGTTTCGTGCTTCGCCTATACCAGCAAGCAACGCTTCGACACCCGTCGGGGCAAGCTGAGGATCTGCTATTCGGCGGTCGCCAATTGGTGGGGCGAGGACGAGCCGGTGCGCGTCGAGACGGTCGACCGGCTGCCCAGGTTGTGCCCGGCGCGTTGACCGGGCGGTAAGGCTTCACCGCTCCGTTGGCTTTTAGCCGCTATAGCGGCTCTCACATGGGCTTGCGGGTTCTACATCAGCACTCGATGACGTTTACCGCGAGGCCGCCGCGGGAGGTTTCCTTGTACTTGTCCTTCATGTCGCGGCCGGTGTCGCGCATGGTGGCGATGACCTTGTCGAGCGACACGTGGTGCTTGCCGTCGCTCTTGAGCGCCATGCGGCTCGCGTTGATCGCCTTCACGGCGCCCATCGCGTTGCGCTCGATGCACGGAATCTGCACCAGGCCCCCGATGGGATCGCAGGTGAGGCCGAGATTGTGCTCCATGCCGATCTCGGCGGCGTTTTCCACCTGCGTGACGCTGCCGCCCAGCGCGGCCGCCAGGCCGCCCGCGGCCATCGAGCAAGCCACGCCGACCTCGCCCTGGCAGCCGACCTCGGCGCCGGAGATCGATGCGTTTTCCTTGTAGAGGATGCCGATCGCGCCTGCCGTGAGCAGGAATTCGATCACACCGTCTTCGGACGCGTTGGGGCAGAAGTGACGGTAGTAGTGCAGCACGGCCGGGACGATGCCCGCGGCGCCGTTCGTCGGCGCGGTGACCACGCTGCCGCCGGCGGCGTTTTCCTCGTTCACGGCGAGCGCGTAGAGGTTGACCCAGTCGAGGATCGTCAGCGGATCGCGCAGCGCGGCTTCCGGCTGAGCGCGCAGTTCGGCCGCCATCGCCGGCGCGCGGCGATTGACCTTGAGACCGCCCGGCAGCACGCCCGGCGAACGCAGGCCGCGCGCGACGCAATCCTGCATGGCCTTCCAGATGCGCAGAAGTCCGGCGCGCGTCTCGGCCTCGGGACGCCAGATGCTTTCGTTCTGCATCATCAGCTGCGCGATGGTGAGCCCGTGCTCCTTGCACAACGCCAGCAGCTCGTCGCCCGTGGAGAACGCGTAAGGCTGTTCGCTGGTGTCGGCCACGATGCGGTCTTCGGCCGCTTCGTCGGGGTTGACCACGAAACCGCCGCCCACCGAGTAGTAGTCGCGCGTGGCGAGTTCGTTACCGTCGGCGTCGTATGCCGAGAAACGCATGCCGTTCGTGTGGAACGGGAGCTTCTGGCGCTTGTTGAAGACCAGATCCGACTTCTCGTCGAAGGCGATCTCGCGGCGGCCGAGGATGTTGATGCGCCTGGTGGAGCGGATGCGCTCGAGCGTGGCCGGGATGGTGTCCGGGTCGACGCGATCGGGCCATTCGCCTTCGAAACCAAGCAGCACGGCCTTGTCGGTTCCGTGGCCGCGGCCGGTCATCGCGAGCGAGCCGAACAACTCGCAGCGCACGCGGGCCACGCGGTCGAGCACGCCTTTCTCTTCGAGCCAGTGCTCGGCGAAGCGCGCGCCGGCTCGCATCGGGCCCACGGTGTGGGACGAAGACGGGCCGATGCCGATCTTGAAGAGGTCGAATACGCTGACTGCCATGACTGCCTGGGGGTTGGCTATGGGAAATAGCCCGCTATTCTACGCTGCCACGTCCCCGGACCCATACACCTGCGCATGTCCGCATTCACCTTGTACCAGCGCGACGACTGCCATCTCTGCGACCAGGCCCTGGCGGTGCTGGCGGCCGCCCGGCTGCCCGATTTCGGTTCGGTCTGGATCGACGACGACGACGCTCTTGAAGCACGCTACGGCGTCCGCGTTCCCGTGCTGCGCCGCGACGACGGGGCGGAGCTGGACTGGCCGTTCGACGAAGCCGCGGTGAAGGCGTTCGCGCAGTCGTCCTGAGCGCCGTTTTCGGTGGGAGCCAGCCTGCTGGCGAAGGGTGCTCGCGGCAAGCCCCCTTCGCCAGCAGGCTGGCTCCCACCGAAGCATCGAGCTCAGCGCTTCAGGCGTTTGAGAATTTCCTCGCGCGCCTCGCGCAGGATCGAATCGCGATCCAGCCCGGCGACGATGTCGGCGACCGCGCGTTTCGCGCCGTGTTCGCCCCACGATTTGCCTGCCACGAGGTAACGCTCGGCGGCGCGGCCGATCAGCACCGTGGCATACCAGCCCAGCGCGCCCTGCGCCGCGGCCGTGACGACCACCGACAGGCCACCACTGACGCCTTTGAGCGCGGACGCGACCAGTTGCATGCCCCACACCGCGCCCATCAGCGCGGCGAGTTGCGTGGTGATGACCACGACGAGCCGGCCGGATTCGCTGCGCGTGAGCGGCAGGCCGTACACGCGACCCAGCTGCACCACCATCGCCGCGTCGAGGCCGCCGGCGAGGAGCAGGTCGGCGACGGGGACGGGATTCAGCGCCACGCCCACCGCCTTGGCGATGCAGTACTGGCGAATGACGCTGCTCGCGACGTCGCGCCGTGCGGTGGCGATGCGCTCGCCGATCTGGTCGGTCAGGCGTCCGGCGAACAGGCCGGCGTTGATGGCGGAAAGCGTCTTGCCTTCGCGTTCGGCGATGGCGAGCAGGCGTGTCTTCAGCGCACCGATGTCGGGTACGCTCGGTTCGGCGACACGACGCTCGTTGCCGCTCGCGTCGACCTCCACGATGTCGCGCGGCGACGGACGCGCGGCCACGGCCATCACGTCCTCGCGCCTCACCAGGCTCGCGCTGTGCTGGCGCAGGCGTTCGAGCAGGCCTTCGCGTTCGTCGTCGCTGTAGCGGTCGGCCTTGTTCAGCACGAGCAGCAACGGGCGGCGTGTCGAAGCCAGCGTGCGCAGGGCGTCGCGCTCCTCGCGCGTGAGATCGCCGTCGGCCACGAAGACGATCAGGTCGCTCACGTCGGCGACGTCGAAAGCGAGCTTCTCGCGCGCTTCGCCGCCCAGTTCGTTGATACCCGGCGTGTCGATCAGCACGAGGCCGGCGGTGGCCGCTTCGTCGAGACGCGCCGCGTCGGCTTCCGTCGTCGTGCCATGGAGCACGCCGACGGTAAACGCGTCGCGCCCCAGCAGCGCGTTGCCCAGCGCGGATTTGCCGGCCGAGACGCGCCCGAAGACGGCGACGTGCAGTTCTTCGTTCTCGAGCCGGTCGAGCATGAGCTCCACTCGCTCGAAGTCGGCGCTCATCGACGCGCGCACGTCGGCGGGAATGGACGGGTCGTCCAGCAGGCCGCGCAGGCTCGCGGCCACGGGGCCACCCCGGTCGTCGTCCGCGCGCGCGACGGCACCGCGGCCGCGGAAACGGCCGGTGAGATCGCGAAGGCGTTCGCGCCACGCGGCCACGAGGCTTACTTCGGCAGCAGGTTCAGCGTCGCGTTGACTTCGATGGCATCGGGAATGGTCGACGTGTCCTTGTACTCGCCGCTGCCGACGCCGAAGGCAAGGCGGCTCACCGTGCCCGCCACCGAAAGCCGCGCCCCGCCTGCCTGCGGATTGAAGGTCACGTTGAGCGCGACCGGCTTCGTGACGCCGTGCAGGGTGAGGTTGCCGTTCGCCACCACGCCGCCCTTCGCATCCTTGCTGAAGCCCGTGGTGACGTAATGCGCCTTGGGAAACTTGCCCGCATCGAAGAAGTCCGCCGTCGGCAACGCGTTGTCGCGATCGCCGTTACCCGTCTTCGCCGACGCGACGTCGACGGTCACGTCGAACTTCGAACCGGCGAGATTGGCGGGGTCGTAGCTGATGGCGGCATCGAACTTGCCGAAGGCGCCGTCGAAGCGTTCGCCCTGGAACTTGCCGCTGAAGCCCAGCGTGCTTCCGGTGCCGAGCTTGTAGTCCGCCGCGTTGGCGGCGAAGGGCACGGCAAGCGCGAGGCCGAGGATGGATAGACGGCGAAGGGTCGGGTTCATGCGGAATCTCCGGGCGGGGTGGGGGTGTTTCGCTTCGCACGACCGAACGGCAGCATGCGCCGCAGTGTGTCGTCGCGATCGACGATGTGGTGCTTCAGCGCGCCGCCGACGTGCGGCAGGAGAAGAAGCAACAGGAACCAGAACAGGTATTCGTGCACGACGATCAGCACGTTCGCGACGCCTTCATCGTGACCGGTGAGCGCCGGCAGGTTGAACTGCTTGAAATACTGCAACGGATAGCCGTGGGCGGAATTGAACGCCCACCCCGTCAGGGGCAGTGCCACGATCACGACGTAGAGCAGCGCATGCACCGCGTGCATCGCGATCATCTGCCAGCGGGGGCCCGGCGTATGCGGTGGCCGGCGATCGGCGAAACGCCAGAGCACGCGTAGCAGGAACAGCGCCAGCACGGTCAGGCCGACCGACTTGTGCAGGGCGAACATGTTGAGCTTGTTCAACGACGGCTTGAGGCCGTCCATCCAGAAGGCGAAGGCGCCGTTGCCGAGGATCAGCAGGGCCATCGTCCAGTGGAACGTCTTGGCGACGGTGCTCCAGCGGGTCGCGTCACTGCGCAGGGGCATCGTTCGTCTTTTTCGGTTTGTCGTTGGCGGGCCCGTCGCCGCGGATGGCTTCGACCTCGATCCACACGGAGACGTCCGTGCCGATCGAATTGCGGTTCGAGGTCATGCCGTAAGCGGTGCGGTCGAGCGTGAGGTGGGCGGAGAATCCCGCGACGGTGTGCAGGCCGTAGATCGTCTTGCCGACGCGGTTCACGCGGAACGGAATGTCGAGGGGAAGCGTGGTGCCGCGCAGGGTGAGCTTGCCATGCACGACGCCTTCGTCGTCGCCGCGCTTCTCGACGGCGTCGCTGACGAAACGCGCCGTGCGTTCGCGATCGGTGGCCAGCAGGCTCTCGCCGCGCACGGCCTTGTCCCATCCTTCGTCGCCCATGTCGACGGAGGCGAGGTCGATGGTGGCGTCGACTCTCGATTTCGACCAGTCGTCGCGGTCGAACACCACGGTGCCTTCGGCGATGCGCAGGCGACCGAACGAACGCGAGAAGCCGTTATGGTCGACGTTGAAAACCACCTGGCTGTGCACGGGGTCCATGCGGTAGGCGACGCCTTCGGCGCCTGCCATGAGCGGCGCGCAGGCGGCGAGGAAGACGAGGGCGCGACGAACGTTACGCATGCGTGATGACCTGCCGCGACGGGACCGCATCGCGGTCGATGGCGGGCAGTGTCGCCGACCGCGATGGCCTTGTCAGCACGTTCGCCGCGAACGCATCGTTCACCTCAGCGATCCCGCAGGGCGTCGCTGGTGAGTTCGGCGAGGCGGCGCAGCCGGGACTGGCCGGCGTCGCCGAGGAGTTCGCGCATGCGCTCGCTGGCGTCGGCCTGGTCGAGGGTCTGCCTTTCGGCGAGCGTGGCGGCCAGTGCGCGGCCGAAGCTGTCGAAGATCAGGGCATACGCGAAGGCGTGAAGGATGCCGCCGCCGAGCGTGCCGAGCCCGGGGAACGCCTTGAGGGCATTTCCCGAGATGGCCAGTACCAGCGACGTGCCGGTTCGCAAGGTCATGCGGACCTGACGCAGGAGGTTGTCGATTTCCACGTCGGTGACGCGCACGCCATGCAGCGTGGCGAGCGCGCGCACCATGCCCGTGGCGAGCACGCCCTGGATCACGAGGTCGCTGCCCGGCGCGACCGCGGCCATCGCGCCGACGATCGCCCGGCGCGCGTAGCGGCTGACGATGCGCTCGGCTTCGACGGCGCGCCATGCGGCTTCGCGCTCGCCCGTGCGTTCGTGGAGGCCGGCGAGCACCGCGTTTTCGCGAAGCGCTTCGAGCTGCGCGGCGCCGGGGGCGAGCAGGCGGCGCAATGCGGCCATGAGGGGCTCGACATCGGCGGGGCGCCGGCGGGTGACGTCCTCCGTGCTTCCATCGGCGAGGCGTCGCGTGAAACGCTCGTCGCCGCCGGCACTGATCGCGACCACCGCGTCGGGCACGCCTGCGCTCTGTTCGCGTACACGCCCCACGATGCTCGCGCGCTCCGCGGGCGTCCACTGGTCGGCCTTGTTCACGGCGAGCACGAGCGGCTTGCCGAAGTCGCCGAGCCAGCGCAGTTCGTCGCCCTGCGTGCGCGTGAGGTCGCCGGCGCATACGTAGACGACCGCGTGTGCGCGCAGCGCTTCGTCGCGCGCCACGCGCTCGCGGGCATCGCCATCCGACTCGCCGGAGCCGGGCACGTCGGCCACCGTCCAGCGTGCGCCCCAGGCCTCGGTCTCGTAATGGGCGACGTCGCGCGTCGTGCCGCCACGCGCATCGCGCTCCGGCGCGTTGCCCGGCGCGAGCGCGGCGATCAGCGTCGATTTGCCCGTCGATATCTCGCCGAACACGGCCACGTACATCTGCGCCGTTTCACGGCGGCGATCCAGTTCGCCCAGTTCGTTACGAAGTTCCTCAACGTCGGTCTGGCTCTCGCGCAGTTTTTCGATGCGCGCCTCGAGCGATGCGCGATCCGGCGCGACGACGGGTGTCCGCGGTTTCCGTGGCCGCAACCACCATGCGCCCAGACCGACGACGAGACCGGCGCCGAGCAGCACGAGCAGGCCGACGATCCAGCGCAGGCCCTCGGGAAGGCCCATGAAACGCTGGCCCAGCGCGATCGCGCGGTCCACGGCGGCCAGCGTCAGCCACACGAGGGCGACGAGGCCGATCACTGCAAGGAAGAGGCGAAGCCGGCGGGACATGGCCCATTCTAAGGGCACGGAGTGGGGGTATTCCTACAGGGCAACCGGCACGGTTCGCTTATGCCGCCCGCACGTGCATGGCATGATCGGGGTCGCACCTGGAAGCCGGCGTATGTTCAGCACGCTCATCACGAGATGGATCCTCGTGACCGCGATCGTATCGATCGCGGTCCTCCCGCTCGTGGCGTCCGCCACGGCCATGCCGCCGGTGCCCACGCCCCAGTTCCGCCGCTACGGCCTTCTCGAAGGCCTGCCCAGCAGCAAGGTCCATGCGGTCGCGCAGGATAGTCGGGGATTCATCTGGGTCGGCACCTCCGCGGGCGTGTCGCGCTTCGATGGCGTGGAATTCGTTTCGCCACGGGTCGGGCCCGATCGCGACGCCCCGCTGCCCGCCGGCGAGATATCGGCGTTGATGGTGGACGGTGACGACCGGATCTGGATGGGTGGCAAGGATTTCGGACTGGGCCGGTACGACCCCGCGACGGCGACCTTCGTCCATTGGCGCGACGACCTGGCGAGCGACGATATCCGCGCGATCGCGCAGGCGCGCGACGGGTCCGTCTGGGTGGGTACGGCCGAGGGCCTCGTGCACATGGCCACCGACGGCACCGTCTTCGCCTCGCGACGCCCCGGTCCCGACGGTCCGTCGTCCGCGTCGATCCATGCGTTGCACGCGTCCGACGACGGGCGGCTATGGGTCGGCTCGGATGCTGGTGTCGATGTGGTCGACGCGGCGGGCCGCATCACGGCGGTGCCCTTCGAAGATGGCGGCCAACCGCGCGTGTCGCGCATCGACGGCCATGCCGCCGAACTACGTTTCTCGACCGACCGTGGGCTCTACCGTCTCTCGCACGATGGGCACCTGCGCCGCGACCGGCGCGTTCCCGCGATCTCCTTCGGCGTGTCGCTCGCCGATAGCCACGGCAGCCTCTGGCTCGCCGGGCCCGAGGGTCTCTCGGCGCTGGATCGCTATGGCCGCCTGCACGCCGTGCCGGGGTCGTGGATCACGTCTGGCGGCCTGCCGGGGCGCGTGGTGCGCGGCATGCTGGAAGACCGCGAGCACGGGCTATGGTTCGCGTTGAGCGACGGCGGGCTCGCGTATCTCGGCCCGGCATGGGAAGACTTCACGCGCTTCGCCCATGTCGCCACCGATCCGCAGAGCTTTCCGGGGCGGACCGTCACGGCGGTGGCCGCGCATCGCGGCACGCGGTTGTGGGTCGGCGGCATGCGTGGCTGGATACGGGCGTTCGACCCGGCCACGGGGCGTACGGAAACGGCGCTGGATATCGGCGACCTGCGCGTGCAGTCGCTGCTCGAGGTGCCCGCCGGCCTTTTGATCGGTACGGCGGAAGGCCTCGCGATCGCGCGCGACGGGCGCTGGAACCGGATTTTCCGCGGCGCCATCGACGGGCCCGTGACCACGCTCGTGGCGGGTGCGAACGGAACGGTTTACGTGGCCGTCTTCGGGCGCGGCCTGTTCGCGATCGATGCGGCGCTGAAACGCGCCACGCCGATTCCTTCCGCCAGTGCCCGGCGCGGCGACGGCGACACGCGGCAGATCGAGATGATCGGCGACCAGCTTTGGCAGGCCAGCGTGGCGGGGTTGTCCCGACTCGACGCCGCTTCCGGAGTCATGGAGCCGGTGGCGGGCGTCGCGGCCGGACGCATCCACGCGTTCGAGCCCGAGGAAGGCGGCTTCTGGGTGGTGCGCCCGGACTCGATGGAGCACTACCGGTGGGACGGTCGCCGCGCCGTGTCGACCCGGGTGGTGGGCGGCGCGGAAGGGTTTCCGTCGGCCGATATCCTCAACATCCGTCGTGATGTCGCGGGCCGCCTCTGGCTGTTCGGACACACCGGGGTGTGGCGCTTCGATCCCGCGAACGGCACGTTCCGGCCGTTCGGGCTGGCCGACGGGCTGGATAACGGCGAGTTCACCAACGCCACCACCGTGCAGCTCGACGACGGCACGATGTACGGCGCCACCCTGGGCGGGCTCGTCGGCTTTCGTCCCGATCGACAGCGCGATCATTCGCGGAAGCCGACCATCGCGCTCCTGGGTGCCAGCGTGCTTCGCGACGGCTCGCGGCAGCCGCTGCCGATCGACGGCGACACGCTGCGCCTGCGCTGGAACGACCGGGAGCTCATCGTGAGCGCGCGGGCGCTGTCGTACGTCAGTCCCGATCGCAATCACCTGGTATTCGCGCTGGAACACGAGGGCAACGTCACCGAACTGCGCACGGGCAAGGACGGGCGTCGCAACTTCGGGCCGCTCCATGCCGGCGTGTACCGGCTCGTGATCTCGGGGGCGGGTCGCGACGAGGTCAATGGCGAGCTCGCGAGGCCGATCACCGTGGTCGTGGACGAGCCGCCGTGGCTCAGCTGGTGGGCATGGCTCGCCTACATCGGCGTCGCCGCGTCGATCGTCGGTCTGGCGATCGCCGGCATGCGACGGCGCGTGCGCCAGACGATGCAGCTGCGGCTGGCCGAGCAGCAGAAACGGCTCGCCGAGGAAGCCAACGCGGCGAAGACGGATTTCATGGCGACGCTCGGCCACGAAATCCGTACGCCGATGACCGGCGTGCTTGGCATGGCCGAACTGATGGCGCGCACGCCGCTGGACGAGACGCAGCGAGCCTACGTCGAGGCGGTGCGACGTTCGGGCACGACGTTGCTTCGCCTCGTCAACGATGCTCTCGACATCACGCGCATCGAAGCGCGCCGCCTCGTGCTCGAATCCGAATGCGTGCCGTTGCGGACGTTGACTGACGAAGTCGTCGCGCTGGCGGAGGCGCGGGCGCGCGAAAAGCGGATCGGCCTGTCGGCATCCGTCGACGCCGGTGTGCCGCTCGCCATTCGCGGCGACACCATCCGCCTGCGCCAGATCCTGCAGAACCTAGTCAACAACGCCGTGAAGTTCACGGAGCGCGGCCGTGTCTCGCTGCATGTCGCCCGCGACGGCGACACGCTCGTCATGACGGTGAACGACACGGGGCCGGGCATGTCGGCCGAACTGTGCGAGCGCGTGTTCTCCCGGTTCGAACAGGGCGGTTCGCCGCAGCGGGCCGAAGGCACGGGGCTCGGCCTCGCGATCTGCCACGAACTATGCCTGCTGATGGGCGGAAGCATCGGAGTACGCAGCACGCCGGGGCAGGGGAGCGACTTCATCGTGCGCCTGCCCCTGGTGCCGTGCACGTGCGGCGCGTGCGCCGGCACGTCGCAGGAGCCCGTCGTCGTCGCCGCGCGACGGCGCCTGCTGCTCGTCGAAGACGATCCGGTGGTGGGTGACGTCATCTCGGGCCTGCTCAGGCAACGCGGTCACATCGTGTCGCTGGCGACCGACGGCCTGGCGGCGCTGACCTCGCTCGCACGCGACACCTACGACGCGATGCTGCTGGATCTCGACCTGCCGGCGATGGATGGTTTTCAGGTCGCCCGCATGGTCCGCCGCATGGAACGACTCGGCGAGATGCCGATCGTCGCCGTGACGGCACGTTCGGCGGGCGACGAGCTCGTGGCGATACGCGCGGCGGGCATGGATGCGCTGCTGCGCAAGCCGATGACCGGCGACGATCTCGATGCCGTGCTGGAAGCCGTGTGCGCGCCGGCCGTGGCCGGCTAGCTGAACTTCCGGAAATACACCAGCGCACCGACGATCAGCAGCGTGGTCGGCAACAGGTTCGCGAGCAGCGGTGCCAGCCCGTACACGGTGCCGAAGTTCACCATGGCGCCCTGCAGGAAGTACCAGCCGATGGCGAGGATGATGCCGATGAAGAGACGCTTGCCGAGGCCGCCGGAACGCAGCGAGCCGAACGCGAAAGGCATCGCGCACAGCACCAGCACCAGCGTGTTGATGGCGAACAGCGCGCGGCCCCAGAACGCCACCGCGTACGCGCCCGGGTTCTGTCCGTTGGCTTCGAGGTAGCGCATGTTGCGACGGAGGTCGCCCATCGACAGGTATTCGGGGTGGATCACCGACTGCTCGAGCACGTGCGGGTTGAGGTGCGACTGCCAGGCCTGCGTGGCCTCGTGCGCCGAGTGCGTGCCCGCCGCGTCGAGCGATGTGGTGCGCACGTTGTCCATCACCCAGCGGTTGCCGTCATGGATGGCACTGTCGCCGTGCGCGAACGTGCTTACCTGGCCGTCGGGCGTCATCGTGTAAACGCGCACGTCGACGAGCTTCACGGTGGTGCGGTCGCCGTCCTGCGTGGCGATGGCCGACTTGGCGTTGATGATCTTGCCGCCGTCGCGTGCCCACAGGCCGCTGCTGGTCGCGCCGAGGTTGCTCGAGCGCATGCGCACCTGGATGGCCTGCGCGTGCTGGTCGCCATAGGGCGCCGCGGTTTCGCCCATGACGACGACGCCGAGGGTGAGCACCGCGATCACGCCGGCCGCCGAGGCGGCGATGCGCAGCTTCGACATGCCGGCCGCGCGCAGCGCCGTGAGTTCGCCGGTGGCCGCGAGGCCGCCGAGGCCCAGCAGGCCGCCGATCAGCGCCGCGTTGCTGAACATCTGGTAGAGGCGTCGCGGCACCGTCAGCATGATGTAGGCGATGGCGTCGTAGAGCGTGAAGCCGTTCTTGCCGATGTTGCCGAGCTGGCGCACGAACTGCGTGAGCGCGTCGAACCCCGTGAGCACGAGCCAGACGAGCAGCAGCGTGCCGAGCACGCTCGCCCCGATCAGCCGGTCGGCACGCTTGATGGTGAGCGTGGCCATCAGCGGGCTCCCTTCACGCGACGCACGGCGTACTGGCGATGGAAGTACCACGCGGCGATACCGAACACGACGAGGTGGAGCACCCAGATCGGTGCGGACGTGTGCAGGTGGCCCTTGATGATCTGGGCACGGGCGATCAGCTGCCAGACCACGTAGAGAAAATAGGCGAGCACGGCGATCAGCAGGCGCCCGTAGCGGGCGTCGCGCGGCGCCTGACGGGACATCGGCAGCACCATCATCATCAGCACCAGCGTGCTGACCGGGGCGGCGAAGCGCGAAACGATTTCGCCCAGCGATTCCGGGGTGCCGGCCTTGAAGAGGTCGGTGGTGGAGGATTCGTGCGCCGGATCGCTGTCCTCGTCCTCGTCGGCGATGCTCGATAGCGAGATGTCGTTGCGCTCGTACTTCATGCGGCGCCAGTTGTCGCCCGCGAGCGGGATTTCGAACTGCCAGCCGTTGAAGAGGGCGAGGAAGCGACTCTGTCCGTCGCTTTCCTGGTACATCCGGCCGTTGTCGGCGTTGACCACGCGCACCTGCGGGTTGCCGTCGCCGTCGACGCGGTCGGTGGCGATGAAGGTCTTGCCCAGCACCGTGCCGTCGCGGCTCAGCGTGTCGACGAAGATGATGCCGCCCTTGCCCGGCAACTCGGTGAATCGGCCGGCGTCGAGGCCGGCGGCGATCACGGACTTGTTGGCGGCGGCGATCACCTGGTCGGCCGTGCGGGCCGAGAGGGGCCCGAGCCAGAGCGAAACGGTGCCGACCACGATGGTGGCGACCACGGCGAGCAGGGTGACCGGCCGCAGCATGCCGCGCGGGCCCATGCCCGAGGACGCCAGGACGTGCATCTCGCTTTCGCGATACATGCGGCCCAGGGCGATCAGGGTACCCAGGAAGGCCGACATCGGGAGCAGGGTGGAGAGCAGGTCGACCATCTGCAGGCCGAGCACCTCGAACATCACGCTCGGCTGGATGCTGCCGTTGGCGACCTTCTGCAGGACGGACGCGAACGCCCCGCCGGCGAAGATCACCAGCAGCACGATGGCCGTCGCGAGCACCCCGTAGGCAAGTTCGCGCAGGAAATAACGGTCGAGGATGCTGAGCATTTGGTAGAATTGGCGGTTAGTGCCGCGTCAGTCCCGGCCGGCAAACCACAAGTCTAGCCTGTCCCGACCCCGGGCGGGCTTATGCAGGACAGTAAGCTATGACGGTTCAGTTCAGCCTCGGTTCCAATGCTCCCGAAACGACCGCTACCCCGGTGGCGGTGGTCGGCGTCTACGAGAACGGTGTCCTGACGAGCGCCGCGGCGCGGATCGACACGGCGGCCCAGGGCGCCATCAAGCGCCTGGTCGAAGCCGGCGACGTCACCGGCAAGGTCGGCAACGTCGTCACCCTGCTCCAGCCGGCGGGCATCGCCGCCGCCCGCGTGCTGATCCTCGGCCTTGGCGCCCAGAAAACGTTCGACGCCGCCCGCTACCAGCGCGTGACGCTGGAGGCCGCCCGCGCCATCGGCCGCCTGCCGGTGGCCGAAGCGGTCAGCTGGCTCCCCGAGATCGACGTCCCGGGCCGCGATGCCGCCTGGCGCGTGCGCGTCGCCGCGCTCGCCACCGACCACGCCGCCTATCGCTACACCGCCACGGTGAAGCCGCGCGACAAGGCCCAGCCGGAACTGACCAGCCTCGTGCTCGTCGGTCCCGCCGAGGGCGAAGCCGGCCTCGCCGAGGCACGCGCCATCGCCGAGGGCGTGCGCTACGCCCGCGAGCTGGGCAACCTGCCGCCGAACATCTGCAACCCGGATTACATCGCCGACCAGGCCCGCGCCTTCGCGGAAGCCAACGACGGCGTCACCTTCGAGGCGCTCGATCGCGCCGATATGGAACGCGAGGGCTTCGGCTCCCTGCTGGCCGTGGCCCGCGGCTCGGCCAACGCCCCGCGTCTGGTCATCCTCCAGTGGAACGGCGGCGCCGAAGGCGATCGTCCCTACGCCTTCGTCGGCAAGGGCATCACCTTCGACACCGGCGGCGTCAGTCTCAAGCCCGGCCCGGGCATGGAGGAGATGAAGTTCGACATGTGCGGCGCGGCCGGCGTGCTCGGCGCGTTCGTCGCGGCGGTGAAGCTGAAGCTGCCGGTGAACCTCGTCTGCGTGGTGCCGGCGGTGGAAAACATGCCCGACGGTGCGGCGTATCGCCCCGGCGACGTGCTCACCAGCCTGTCGGGCATCACCATCGAGGTGCTGAACACCGACGCCGAGGGTCGCCTGATCCTGTGCGACGCCCTGACCTACACGGGCAAGCGCTTCGATCCGCACACCATCATCGATGCCGCCACCCTGACCGGTGCCTGCGTCGTGGCGCTCGGCAAGCACGCCAGCGGCCTGATGACCAAGGACGAGTCGCTCTCGGCCGAGCTGCTCGCCGCCGGCGAAGCCACGCTCGACCGCGCATGGCGCCTGCCGCTGTGGGACGACTACCAGAGCCAGCTCGATTCGGGCTTCGCCGACGTGGCGAACATCGGCGGCAAGTACGCCGGTGCGATCACGGCGGGCTGCTTCCTCGCACGCTTCACGGAAGGCCGTCGCTGGGCGCATCTCGACATCGCCGGCACGGCGTGGGACGAGGGGCGTAAGGGCCTCGCCACGGGTCGCCCGGTGCCGCTGCTCACGCAGTGGCTGCTCGACCGCGTCGCGGCCGGCTGATCCCATCTCGATGCCGCGCGCTGATTTCTACCTGATCGACAAGCCGCGGTTCCGCGAGGATCCGCTCCTGCTGGTCTGCGAACTCGCCAAGCGCGCGTTCGCGGCCCAGCAGCCCACGCTGATCCTGGCGCGCGACTTCGAGCAGGCCGAGGCGATCGACGAGTATCTGTGGTCGTTCGACGAAGACAGCTTCATTCCGCACCAGCTCGCCGGTGACGACGACGATGGCGACACCGCCATCCTCATCGTTCCGCCGGGTGTGGAAACCGCCGACCGCCCAATGGTCATCAACCTTCGCGACGTCTGCGCGCCGGGCCATTTCGATCGCGTGCTCGAGGTCGTGGCCGCCGATCCCGCGGAGCGCGAAGGCTCGCGTACCCGCTGGACTCAGTACAAGAAGGGCGGCTTCGAGGTGAACAAGCACGACATGTAAGGGGGCGCGGCATGAAAGGCTCGCATCTGCTGCTCGGCATCCTGGTGACGGTGATCTGGGGCAGCAATTTTTCCGTGATCGAAGTGGGCCTGCGCGATCTCGATCCCTTCCTGCTGACGGGTCTGCGTTTCGCCTGCACGGCCCTGCCGCTCGTGTTCTTCCTGCGCCGGCCGCGCGACGTGCCGCTTGCGGCCGTCGCCGCGTATGGCCTCGTCTTCGGCGTCGGGCTCTGGTGGGTGGTGAACCTCGCGATGGCCAAGGGCATGTCGCCGGGCATGTCGTCGCTGGTGCTGCAGTTCACCGCGTTTTTCACCGTGCTGGCGAGCGCGGTCGTGTTCCGCGAGCGCATGGCGGTCGCCCAGATCGTTGGCATGCTCGTCGCCGCGGCGGGGCTGTGCTTCGTCATCGCCAACACGCACGGATCGACGACCACGACGGGCATCGCGCTGATCCTGCTCGCCGCGTGCGGCTGGACCGTGTGCAACCTCATGATCAAGCGCTACCGTCCGGCCGACATGATCGCTTTCGTGGTCTGGTCGAGCCTCTTCTCCGCGCCTGTGCTGCTAGCGCTCACCTGGGTCGATCGCGGCGCGGCGCCGTTCGTGCAGCTGGCGCATGGCGTGAGCTGGCCGGCCATCGGCTCGGTGCTGTTCCAGGCGTACATCACCACCGTGTTCGGTTACATGGTGTGGAACAACCTGATGAAGACGTATCCGGCCGCGCTGGTGGCTCCGCTGTCGCTGATCGTGCCGATCGCGGGCATCGTCACGTCGTATGTGGCGTTCGACGAGCGCTTTTCCGTCGAGGTGTGGATCGGCGTTGCCTTGGTGATGGTCGGCATCGCCGTGTTCATGTGCGCGCCGTATCTGAAGCGGCGCAAGTTAGCCGCTGCCTGAGTCCGGATCCGGGCTGTTCTGTGGGAAGCGCGCTGGCGCGCGATGGGTGCTCGCGGCAAGCACCCATCGCGGCCAAGGCCGCTCCCACAAGAGCTAGCCGCTAGCGGCTCCTCCAGGGGACCGCCGGATCAACCCAGCTTGATCGCCTGCTCGCGCATCGCGGCCGCCTGGCGTGTCCAGTCGGCGATGCGCTGGCGCTCCTGCTCGACCACTTCGGCTGGCGCGTTGGCCACGAAGTTCGCATTGCCGAGCTTCGCCTCGCACTTGCGAACCTCGCCTTCCACGCGTGCGATTTCCTTCGCCAGACGCGTCTTCTCCGCCTCGACGTCGATGAGCCCGGCAAGCGGGATCAACGCACGCATGCCGCCGACGACGGCCACAGCGGCGGCGGGCTCTTCGCCCGACACCCACTGCGGCGACTCCACACGGCCCAGGAACGCGATCTGCGCGGCGAACTTCGTCGCACGCTCGCGATCGGCCGCGTCGCCGTCGGCGAGAAGCAGCGGGATGACCTTGCCCGGTGCGATATTCATTTCCGCACGGATGCGGCGCACGCCGGTGAGGACGCCCTTCACCCATTCGATCTCCGCGGTGGCCGCCGCGTCGCCTTCGATGTCGGCGGCTTCCGGATAAGCGCGCAGCATGATCGTATCGCCCTCGATGCCGAGCACCGGGCGCACGTTCTGCCAGATTTCTTCCGTCACGAACGGGATCAGCGGGTGCAGCGCGCGCAGCAGCGTTTCCAGCACGTGCACCAGCGTGTAACGCGTGGAAGCGGCCGCGGCGTCGTCACCGCCGTTCAGCGCCGGCTTGGACAGTTCGAGGAACCAGTCGCAGAACTCGTTCCAGGTGAATTCGTAGAGCGCCTGCGCCGCGAGATCGAAGCGGTAGAGCGCGAACTGTTCCTTCACCGTGGCGAGCGTGTCGCGCAGACGGGTGAGGATCCAGCGCTCGGCTTCCGTCGACGGCGCCATCGCGGTGACGGGGCCATCGCCGAGATTCATCAGCACGAAGCGCGAGGCGTTCCACAGTTTGTTGACGAACGCCTTGTAGCCGGCCGCGCGCTCGAGGTCGAACTTGATGTCGCGACCGTGCGTGGCCAGCGAGGCGAAGGTGAAGCGCAGCGCGTCGGCACCGAAGGCGGGAATGCCGTCGGCGAATTCCTTGCGCGTGGCCTTTTCGATCTTCTCGGCCATCTTCGGCTGCATGAGGCCGCGCGTGCGCTTGACGAGCAGGTCGTCGAGCGCGATACCGTCGATGAGGTCGAGCGGGTCGAGCACGTTGCCCTTCGACTTCGACATCTTCTGGCCGTCCTTGTCGCGGATCAGGCCCGTGACGTAGACGTCCTTGAACGGAACCTCGCCGGTGAAGTGGTCGGTCATCATGATCATCCGGGCGACCCAGAAGAAGATGATGTCGAAGCCCGTGACCAGCACGTTGGTCGGCAGGTAACGGTCGAAGCCGCGCTCGGCCTGCTCCTGCGGATCGGGCCAGCCGAGCGTGGAGTGGCTCCACAGCGACGACGAGAACCAGGTTTCGAGCACGTCGTCGTCGCGGCGCAGCGCGCCGGTGTAACCCATCGCCGCGGCCTTCGCCTGCGCCTCGGCCTCGTCGCGGCCGACGACGATGCTGCCGCCGTCGGTGTACCACGCCGGGATCTGGTGGCCCCAGGTGAGCTGGCGGCTGATGCACCAGTCCTGGATGTTGCCGAGCCAGTGGCGGTACGTGTTGATCCAGTTCTCGGGCACGAACTTCACGTGGCCCTGCTCGACGAGCTCGAGGCCGCGAGCGGCGAGGGTGTCCATGCGCACGAACCACTGCCACGTGAGGTAAGGCTCGATGACCTGGCCGGTGCGGTCGCCGCGCGGCACCTGCAGCTTGTGCTTCTTCGTCTCGACGAGCAGCGCCTGCGCTTCGAGATCGGCGAGCACGGCCTTGCGCGCGACGTAGCGATCCATGCCGCGGTATTTCTCCGGCGCCGCGTCGTTGATCTTCGCGTCGTCGGTGAGGATGTTGATCATCGGCAGGTTGTGGCGCTGGCCGATGGCGTAGTCGTTGAAATCGTGCGCCGGGGTGATCTTCACGCAGCCCGTGCCGAAATCCTTCTCGACGTAGCTGTCGGCGATGATCGGAATCTGCCGATCCGACAGGGGCAGGGCGAGCATGCTGCCGATCAGGTGCGAGTAACGCTCGTCTTCCGGGTGCACGGCGACGGCGACGTCGCCCAGCATGGTTTCCGGGCGCGTGGTGGCGACGACGAGCTCGCCGGAGCCGTCGGCCAGCGGGTAGCGGATCGACCACAGCGAGCCGTCTTCCTCTTCGCTCACGACCTCGAGGTCGGAGATCGCGGTCTTCAGCACCGGATCCCAGTTGACCAGCTTCTGGCCGCGGTAGATCAGGCCTTCCTCGTAGAGGCGCACGAAGGTTTCGACCACGGCCTTCGACGGGCCCGGGTCCATGGTGAAGACCTCGCGGCTCCAGTCGCCCGACACGCCCATGCGGCGCATCTGGCGCCCGATGGTGCCGCCTGATTCGTCCTTCCACTGCCAGACACGCTGGATGAAGGCCTCGCGACCAAGATCGGCGCGCTGCTTGCCCTCGGCATTCAGCTGGCGCGTGACGACCATTTCCGTCGCGATGCCGGCGTGGTCGGTGCCCAGCTGCCACAGCGTGTCGTAACCGCGCATGCGGTGGTAGCGCACCAGCGTGTCCATGAGGGTGTGCTGGAACGCGTGGCCCATGTGCAGCGTGCCCGTGACGTTGGGCGGCGGCAGCATGATCGTGTACGGCGTGCCCTTGCCGGACGGCTTGAAATAGCCGTTGGCCTCCCACTGGGCATACCACTTCGACTCGATCTGGCTGGGCTCGAAACTCTTGTCCATGCGTGGGCTCTCGACGCGCGCCTTTTGCGCGCTTGTGAAGACGTAAAGACCGCCATTGTAGGCGATACTTGCCGGATGACTGAACTCGAAGTGGCCGCGATCCTCGGCGCGGAGGGCCCGTTTGCCCGCGAAGTACCGGGATTCGCACCCCGCGAGGCCCAGCAGCGCATGGCGGCCGCCGTCGCTACGGCCATCGGCGAGCGCGACATGCTGATCGCCGAGGCCGGCACCGGCACCGGCAAGACCTTCGCGTACCTGGTTCCCGCCCTGATGTCGGGGCGCAAGGTCATCGTTTCCACCGGCACCAAGGCGCTGCAGGACCAGCTCTTCTTCCGCGACCTGCCGCGCGTGCACGCCGTGCTGGGCAGCCGGGCGCGCCTCAGCCTGCTCAAGGGCCGCGCGAACTACCTCTGCCTCTACCGCCTCGACCAGGCGGTGCGCGAGGGCAACCCCGACCGCCAGCTCGTGTCCCAGCTCTCCGCCATCCGGGCGTGGTCGGCGCGCACACGGCGGGGCGACCGGATGGAGATGGTCGATATCCCCGAGGATTCGCCGGTGTGGCCGCGGGTCACCTCCACGCCCGAGAACTGCCTGGGGTCCGAGTGCCGGTTCTTCGACGAGTGCCATGTGGTCAAGGCGCGCCGCGAGGCGATGGAGGCCGACATCGTCGTCGTGAACCACCACCTGCTGATGGCCGACCTGGCGCTGAAGCAGGAGGGCTTCGGCGAGATCCTGCCGGGCGCCGACGCCTTCATTCTCGACGAGGCGCACCAGATTCCGGAGCTCGCAGGCCAGTTCTTCTCGCAGAGCGTCAGCTCGCGGCAGATCGTGGACCTCGGCCAGGATGCCCTCGCCGAGGCGCAGGGTGTCACTGGCGCCACCAGCCAGCTGCTCGAGCCCGTGGAAGCGATCCAGGACCTGGTGAAGCGCCTGCGCCTGGCGATGGACCCGCTGCCGGCGCGCGGGCCGCTCGGCGCGCTCGATCGCGACCCGACGGTGCACGAGACCCTGGTCGAACTGCGCGACGTGATGGCGGCGATGTCGGACCTGCTCGCCACGCTCGGCGAGCGGTCGCGCGGGCTGGCCAACGCGTACGAGCGTGCGCAGATGCTGAGCCTGCGTCTCGACCGCATCGCCGAGGAACACTCCGCCAGCGACGTGCGCTGGTACGAAACCTGGCCGCGCGGTTTCGCGCTGCATGCCACGCCGCTGGATCTCGCGTCGCCGCTGCGCGCGATGCGGATGTCCACCGACGCGGCGTGGATCCACACGTCGGCCACGCTGTCGATCGCCGGCGACTTCGGCCATTTCGCGCACCAGCTCGGGCTCGAGGACCCGCAGACGCTGCACGTCGAAAGCCCGTTCGACTACCGGCGCCAGGCACTCGCGTATCTGCCTGCGAACCTGCCCGATCCTTCCGCGCGCGATTACACCGACCGCGTGGTCGCGGCGATCCGCCCCGTGCTCGACGCCTCCGACGGGCGCGCCTTCCTGCTGTTCACCTCGCACCGCGCCCTTCGTCGCGCCGCCGAACTGCTCGAGGGACGCGTGCCGTGGCCGCTCTTCGTGCAGGGCACGGCGCCGCGGCATCGCCTGCTGGAGGAATTCCGCGCGAGCGGCCGCGGCGTGCTGCTCGGCGCGGCGAGCTTCTGGGAAGGCGTCGACGTGGCCGGCGAAGCGTTGAGCGTGGTCGTCATCGACAAGCTGCCGTTCGCCATGCCCGACGACCCCGTGCTCCAGGCGCGTCTGGAAGCGCTGGAGGAATCGGGCATCAATCCCTTCATGGGCTGGCAGGTGCCCACCGCGGTGATCGCGCTGAAGCAGGGCGCGGGACGGCTCATCCGCGACGTGCACGACCGCGGCGTGCTCGTGCTGTGCGATCCGCGCCTGAGCACGAAGGGCTACGGGCGCCTGTTCCTCGCGAGCCTGCCGCCGATGCCGCGGACGCGGGAGCTGGCGGATGTGCAGGCATTCTTCGCCGCACACCCTGGGGACGCCGCGAACGCCTGACGCGATGGTCGTCGAACGCGCCGTTACGCGTCGTTCCCGAAAAACACCACGACCGTCGCGCCCAGGGGCCCCGCGACGCCGCTCGACGACGGCGCGGCATCCACCTCGATGCTGTCGCCCGGGCGTATGACGTGCAGGTCGCCGGTGGGCGCCTGCACGTGGAGTTCGCCCTCCACCAGATAGCCGGCCTCTGGCGCCGCGCTCGCAAGCCAGGGCAGGGCGGCGCCCGGCTGGATGAAGACGCGCAGCATGCGCATGGCGCGGTGCGCCTCGATCAGCTGCCCCATCCCCGGATGTCCCGCGCCCGCGAGCCTGACCGTCGTGGCGAGTTCGCGAACGTCGTCGCGGGACGGCGTCGTCGTGGCGGCGATGGCTGCACCCACCATGAGGGCCAGAGGCAACGCGAGCTGGATGGGCGGCATGGTGGCGGTCCTTGCGACGGGGGTGCGCGCATGGTCCACGGGAAAGGGGGGCCGTGTAATGAGAACACTCTCATTCGCATGACTTATTCAGCGTTCCGCCAGTTAACGCCCCGCCGATGCCAGATACGACGCCCGGGCCGGGCCGTCGCCGGCGCGACGATCGGGGCTCGTCCTTCAAGGAGATACACCATGTTCCGCTGGATGCAGTCGATCACCGCGAAAGTACTGGGCATCGGGCTGCTCGCCCTGATCATGCTCATTCCGCTGACCCAGGCCGACGGACTCGTACGCGAGCGCCAGGCCATGCGCGAGCAGGCATCGGTACGCGTCGCCGAAGGGTGGGGCGGTCCGCAGACGCTCGGCGGCCTCGTGCTCGCCGTGCCGACCCGATACGAAACGAAGGGCAGCGACGGCAAGGTGGCCAGCGTGCGCGACGGCACGGAAATCGTGCTCGCCGACCAGCAGTCCACGGTCGCCGACCTCACGGTGGAGCGCCGCCACGTGGGCATGTACGAAGTGCCGGTCTACGCAGGCGACGTCACGTTGCATGGGCGCCTGCTTCCCGAAGACATCCGCCGCTTCGCCGCCGATTCGGATGCCACCTGGTACACGGGCAGGGCGGAACTGCGTCTGCTCATCGCCGACACGCGGGGCGTGCAGGACGTCGGCTCCGTCACGGTGGACGGCCGGCCCGTGCGGCTCGCGTCGTCGGCCGCGCGCATGGGGCCGTATACCGTGCTTTCCGCGCCCATCGAGATCGATCCGGATCGCACGACACCCATCGATTTCTCGGCGACGCTGCGCATCGCGGGCACCGAATCGTTCTCGACGTTACCGCTGGCGCGCACGAACAGCGTGCGCATCCGCTCCGCCTGGCCCGACCCGAGCTTCACCGGCGCGATGCTGCCGGGCAAGCGCCGCGTGGATGCCCATGGGTTCGATGCGGCGTGGCAGGTGCTCGACCTCAATCGCGCCTATGGCCAGCACTGGGATTCGGCGAATGTCGACGTCGTGAACCGACTCGCCGCATCGGCGTTCGGCGTGAAGCTCTACCAGCCGGGCAGCGTGTACCAGCAGAACGATCGCGCCGGAAAATACGGCCTGCTGTTCATCGCGCTGACGTTCGTCGCGTTCTTCCTGTTCGAGATCCTGAAGGGCTTGCGCCTGCACCCGGTGCAATACCTGCTGATCGGCGCCGTCATGACGAGTTTCTACGTGCTGCTGCTGGCCCTTTCCGAGCAGATCGGGTTCGGGCCCGCGTATGCCGTGGCGGCGGCGACCGTGGTGCTCATCGTCGGGGGATACGCCGTGGCGGCGCTGCGCGCGCGGGGTGCGGGCCTGTGCCTCGGCGGCGTGCTGGCCCTGGTTTACGTCATACTCTATGGCCTGATCGGCGCGGAGCAGTACGCGCTCCTGATCGGCTCGGTGGTGCTCGTGGCGGTGATCGCGCTGCTGATGTACCTGACCCGCCGCATCGACTGGTACGCCTACGGTACGCCGCCGCCCCTTCCTTCGACGGAATCGCCATGAACTTCCTCGCCATCGAAACCTCAACGGAAGCCTGTTCCGTCGCCCTCGTCCACGGCGACGAAGTGATCGAACGCAGCGAAGTGGCGCCCCGCCGGCACGCCGAGCTGGTGCTGCCGATGGCCGACCAGCTGCTCGCCGAGGCGGGCCTGAAGCGCGAAGCGCTCGACGGCATCGCCGTCGGTCGCGGCCCGGGCGCGTTCACGGGCGTGCGTCTTGGCGTGTCGCTCGCGCAGGGCATGGCGATGGCGCTCGACGTGCCCGTGGTCACCGTGTCGTCTTTGCAGGCGCTGGCGCTCGAGGCGCCGGAAGACGATGCCGCGATCCTCGCCGTGATCGATGCGCGGATGGGCGAGATCTACGTCGCGGCGTGGCGCCGCGACGACGACGGCGGCGTCGTGCTTATCGATCGCGAGCGCGTCGACACCGCGGCGGCGCTCGTGCTGCCTGAGGTATCGGCGTGGCATGTCGTCGGCACCGGTTGGGCGACGTACGAAGCCGCGCTGCGCGAACGGATCCACGCGCCCATCCGTTCCGGGGATGGCGCGCGCTTTCCGCAGGCGCGTCACGTCGCGGAGGTGGCCGCGCGCCGCTTCCGCGATGGCGAAGCCGTGGCACCGGAGCTCGCGCTGCCCGTGTACCTGCGCGACAAGGTCGCGTTGACGCTGGTGGAGCAGGGTAAGGCCTGACCATCGGGATGTGTGAAAACTGCCGAGCTTGTGTGGGAGCGCGCTCGCGCGCGAATGGGTGCTCGCGGCAAGCACCCAATCGCGCCCCAGCCCCGCCCCGCCCCCCGGCAGGCCGGCCC
>Ga0102588_1000753_pt1 | contig 31011 bp, 30 predicted proteins | sample AraplaMF_Col_mMS_FD_76854 | JGI IMG/M metagenome (GOLD analysis project Ga0102588, IMG submission 76854) | Arabidopsis root microbial communities from the University of North Carolina, USA - plate scrape MF_Col_mMS (SPADES assembly) (version 2) | ecosystem: Host-associated > Plants > Roots >...
ACCATCGCGACCTGCTACGGCGGTCCAAAAGCCGGGCTTCAAGCGCTGGCCGGCACCCGAAGGGCCGAAACGCCAGTGGAGGACGGCAACGCCGTTGCGGCCAGTGCAAGCCTGGCAGGACCGAAAGCCGCAGCAGGACGCGGGGGATGCGGGTTCAAGCGGATCCACAGGTTCAGGCGGCAAACACCAACGCGATCGGCGCCTTGGCGTGCTACCCAAGATATCGCGCCCGGGCGATCGTCCCTGGCATCCGGTCAGGAGGCCATCTTGGCCAGCGGCCCTGTGCGACCGCACACAAAGGCCTATCCGGCCGATGGCGGCTCGAAGTTCGACCACGATTACCACCGCACCCGCCACATGCCACTGATCCGGGAACGGCTCGGCGATGCCTGCCTGCGCTACGAGATCGATAAGGGCCTTGCGGGTCGCGAACCTGGAAGGGCGCCGGAGTTCGTCCCGGCCTGCCATGTCTATTCGCAGACTTTGGAAACAGGAGGCGTTCGATTCCCACCGCGCGAGATCGTGGCGGACGTCGCCAACTATACGGACATCGCGCCGATCGTGCAGATCAGCGAAATCGTTGGAGGGTAGGAGACTTTGGCGTGTCCGGCGTAGCCGTTGAGCTCTCCGGATCGGCATTGCGCTGGCGCGCCCGAACTGTGGTGACGTAGCCGTTGCCGATCCGGGATATGTGGTAAGGCTGCCGGCGTCTTGGATCCGTTGCGCTTAGCGTGGCGGGACAACTTTACCCGGATTGAGGATGCCGTTCGGGTCGAGCGCGGTCTTGATGCAGCGCATTACCTCGATTTCGGCGTCGCTGCGCGAATAGCAAAGATAGTCGCGCTTCAGCGTGCCGATGCCGTGTTCGGCGGAAATCGAGCCTTGGAACTGCTTGACCAGCCCATAGGCGATGGCGTCGATCTCATGCAACGTTTCCTCCGTTGAGCCGGCCACGGAAACCGCGATGTGCAAATTGCTGTCGCCGACATGGCCGAAGAAGGAAACGTGCGCGCCGGGAAAGCGCTCGAGCAACGCCGCGTCGCAGGCCATCGCGAAATCGTCGAGGGTGCCGATCGCCAGGCTGACGTCAAAATTCACAAGCGACGGCAGCCTGTCGAGCGGCGCGCCTTCGCGCACGGTCCAGAAGCTCTCGCGTTGCTTCTCCGATTGCGCGATCAGCGCATCCGCGATGATACCCTCCCCGAACGCCGCGCCGAGAAAGGCTTCGAACGCCTCCCCTTCTTCACCGGCGCGCGTCTCCTGCTCTACGATGATGGCGAACCGGTAGTCGGCCTCGAAGAAGCGCAGGCCGAGCTCACCGGCATTGAACCGGAAGAAGCTCGCCCACATGGCCTCGAAGGCTGAGAGGCCGGCAAGCTCGGCGCGGGCGAGATTGAGAAGCCGCAGCACATCGTCGTAGCAGGCGAGCGCACAGAGCGCCGTCTTGCGCCCGGCCGGCAACGGCTTCAGCTTCAGCACAACGCGGGTGATGATGCCGAGGGTGCCCTCCGATCCGATGAAGAGCTGGCGCAGATCATAGCCGGTATTGTTCTTCATCATCTTGTTGAGCGAGGAGAGCACCGTGCCGTCGGCAAGCACGGCCTCCAGACCAAGCACGTTGTCGCGCGTGACACCGTGCCGGATGACGCGGGTACCGCCGGCATTGGTCGACAGATTGCCGCCGACCTGGCAGCTGCCACGCGAACCGAGATCGATAGGAAGCAGGAAGCCCGCCTCCTCGGCGGCGCGCTGCGCTACCTGGAGCGGCGTTCCGGCCCTGACGGTCATCGTGGCCGCGGCCGCATCGATCTCTTCCACGCCGGAAAAGCGCTCCATGGAGATGGCAACGTCTCCCTCAGCCGCGTTGCCGCCGCCGGCAAGGCCGGTCAACCCACCTTGCGGCACGACGCTCTGGCGATGACGATTGCAGATGGCAAGGGCGGTAGAGACCGCCTCGACGCTTGCCGGCCGCAGCACCGCCTTTGGCAGCACGCGGCCGGAGAGGCTGGCATCGCTGCGATGGCGTTCGCCAATCGCCTCGCCCGTTAGCACAGCTTCGGCGCCGAGCATCTCGATCAATTTCTCTACTATTATCATCAAAATATTCTTGTCCTTGACACGCCGCTGCTGAAGGCGTGTGCATTTTCGACATCCGAGACGCTGCGACGCCACTTTCAGACTTTCACTGGGACACGTAGTGAGGGCATACCAAGATGGGCTCCTAAGTCTCATCCGGGAAATGAACCGTCTTCACTTCCAGAAAGTCCTCCAGCCCGAACATGCCGCCTTCGCGGCCGTTGCCGGAGTGCTTGTAGCCGCCGAAGGGGCTGCCGTAGCGGTGCGGGCCACCGTTGATGTGGACCATGCCGGCACGCAGGCGCGAGGCGACGCGTTCGGCTCGTTTCGGGTTACTGGTCTGGACGTAGGCAGCAAGACCATAGTTGGTGTCGTTAGCGATGGCGATCGCTTCCTCTTCCGTCTCGAACGGCATGATGGCGAGCACCGGTCCGAAGACCTCCTCGCGGGCAATGCGCATGCCGTTGTTGACGTCGGCGAAGATCGTCGGCTTGACGAAATAACCCGTCTCGAAGCCCTCCGGCTTACCGGCGCCACCGACGAGAACGCGCGCGTCTTCGGCAATGCCGGCCTTGATCAGGGCCTGAACGCGGCCGTACTGGATGTCGCTGACGAGCGGTCCGATGTGGCCGCCCTCCTCCGCCGGATTGCCGACCGAAGCCTCGCGCCCAACGCGCTCGGCGATCTGTAGCACCTTGTCATAGACCGACTTCTGCACCAGAAGACGGGTCGGCGCGTCGCAGGACTGGCCGGAATTGTTGAAGCATTCCAGTACACTGCTAGTCACACGGTCTTCGAGATCCGCGTCCTCGAAGACGATGTTCGGTGACTTGCCGCCGAGTTCGAGCGTCACGCGCTTGACGGTTTCGGCCGCATCCTTGCTGACGGCGATGCCGGCGCGCGTCGAGCCGGTGAAGGACATCATGTCGATATCCTTGTGCTTTGACAGCGCCGCGCCGACGTTCAAGCCGTCGCCGTTCACGAGATTGAAGGTGCCGGCGGGGAAGCCGGCCTCATGCACCATTTCCGCATAGAGCATGGCATTCAGCGGCGTGAATTCCGAAGGCTTCAGCACGCAGGTAGAACCCGTCGCCAGGGCCGGAACCACTTTCAGCGCGATCTGGTTGATTGGCCAGTTCCATGGCGTGATCAGGCCGCACACACCGATTGGCTCGCGCAGCATCACATCGCCGTTCGGCAACACGTCGCGCGTCTTCAACCGCCTCAACGCATCGATGAAGCCCTGAAGATGACCGACGCCGACGTCGGCCTGCTGTTCGCGGCTCATGGTGATTGGCGCGCCGAGCTCAAGCGTGATCGTCTGCGCCATTTCCTCGTAACGGCGCTTATAGATTTCCAGAAGTTTTTCGAGAAGCGCCAGCCGCTCTTCGAAGGTCGTACGGCTATAGGTGGCAAACGCCTCCTTGGCGGCTGCAACCGCGCGGTCGATATCGGCGGCCGCGCCCATGGAAATCACCGCGACCGGCTTTTCGGTCGCCGGATTGATGACTTCGAGATCATTTGCTGCGAGCGGCGCGACCCAATCGCCGCTGATATAGAATTTGCGCTTGTCGAGCATATGCCGAGCCTCTTTACAACCGTTTTAACCAAACAACATGACATTCCCACTTGCAGGAATGCGTTATGCTTCGAGCATCAATACCACTCGTCGATTTCGATAATCACTGACTGGTTCTCAGCCATCATCTCCGCGAGTACCAGCACAACATGTTAACATAGGCTACCTTCCGCTGGCGCCGAAGGCGCAAGAACTTTGGTTTGTCCAGGACGCTTGGGAAACACTCATGTCGTGTCTCAAATGAATTGTATCTTCTTGGGACTACGCAGAGGAGCCAGACAGCAAAACCGCGCGTGCCTCGTGTTTTGCACCAGCATCCTTTGAACCGATGGCTCCCAGAAACCTTTTCAATCGTGGCTCCCGCGGATCACCCAGGATCTGTTCGGGCGGTCCGACCTCCACTATCCGTCCATCCGCCATGAACACCACGCGATGAGATACCTCACGAGCGAAGTTCAGTTCATGGGTGGCGACAATCATGGTGATCCCGGTTTGGGCGACCTCCTTCATGACTTTCAACACCTCAGCCACTAGCTCGGGATCGAGTGCGGATGTCGGTTCGTCGAAGAGCAGGACGTCTGGCTTCATGGCAAGCGCGCGCGCAATCGCCACCCGCTGCTGCTGGCCACCCGAAAGCTCGGAGGGGTAGGCTCCCGCCTTATGCGCGAGGCCGACGCGCTCCAACAACTCCAGCGCGTTCTGCGCCGCAACTTTGGGGGATTGCCTGAGCACCTCGACAGGGCCGAGAGCGACATTTTGCTGGGCCGTAAGGTGGCTGAACAGATTAAACCGCTGGAACACCATACCCGTCGATCGTCTCTGACGGGCAATCTCGTGCTCGTCGAGGGGCAGGAGCCGTTCTCCGATGATCCTGTAGCCCGTCAGACTGCCATTCACCCAAAGCGAACCGCTGTTGATCTTCTCGAGTTGGTTCATGCAACGCAGTAGTGTGGTTTTCCCGGAACCCGACGGGCCGATGATGCACACCACCTCGCCCCTAGCGACATCGAGATTAATGTCTTTCAGGACCTGAAGGATGCCATAGCTTTTGCAGACGTCGATTGCCGTTATCATTGTCATTTCTGCCTCCCGTCCTTGAAACCACGGCCGAAGCGCGTTTCCAGATAGAATTGTCCCACAGAAAGAATCGACGTCAGCGCCAGATACCAGAAAGCGGAGACCATTAGCATCTCGATCACTTTGAAATTGTAGAAATAGATCGACTGCATGACGAAGATGAGCTCTCCGAAGCCGACAACGCTCGCAAGCGACGTATTCTTCGTCATGCCGATGAACTCGTTGCCGAGTGGCGGGATAATTACCCGCATGGCCTGGGGGAAGATCACTTTCCGGAGTGTCTTGCCACGCGTCATCCCGATCGCCTTGGCTGCCTCGTACTGCCCTACATCCACCGAGAGCAGTCCGGCGCGGATGATTTCGGACATGTAGGCCCCCGAGTTCAGGCCAAGCCCGATGGCAGCGGCCACAAACGGTGTGATGAGTTCCACGGTCGACCGGTATCCGACACCAGGCATGCCCACCAACGGAAATACCAATGCTAGATTGTACCAAAGCAGCAATTGCAGAAGCTGCGGTGTCCCGCGGAACAGCCAGACGTAGCTCTTAGACATCCAACGGATGACGAAATTCGTCGAGCCGAAGCCGACCGCGAGAAGCACCGCGACCATCAATCCCAGCGTCATTGCGACGATGGTCATGAGGATCGTGAAGCCCAGGCCGATGAACGTGGTCGATGCGAACAAGTATTCCCGCACAACCGACCAATCGATCGCCGCACGGGCGAATGCGTTGGTGATAAAAGCAAGGAAGGCGACCGCCAGAACCACCTGGATCAGACGGAGCGGCCGAAGCCGGCGGATCTTTGTGGCGGTCGCAACATTGAGCCGCGGCAACGTGGCCGCGGGTATTCCGATCCGCGGTTCATTCAAGGTTTCGACGGCCACTGGCGTTACTCCGCCGTATTGATCGTGGGCTGCGGATAGGCCGCCGCTGAGATATTCCACTTCTCCAGGAGCTTCTGGTAGGTGCCGTCGGCGTACTTCATCTTCAGAGCGGCCATGAAGGCGTCGCGAAGCTGCACATCATCCTTGCGGAAGGCGATACCGGTATGATTGACTACGATCGGCTCTCCCACCATCTTCATGGCGCCCTTCTGCTGCTGAAGGATAAGATCAATTCCTTCTAGTGCCTGGACTGCTGCCACGGCACGGCCCTGCGTCAGGTTGATAATCTCCTGGCCGAGGTTGTTGTCGAGAACGATTTGCACGGCAGGCCGGCCCTTGGCGACGCAGTTCTTGTCGCTCCACTGGCCAACGTCGACCGGCAGCGAGGTGCCCTGGCTCACGGACACCTTCTGACCACAAAGATCTTCGACCGTATTGATTGGACCGTTGGTCATAGCGAAGGCTTGGGATCCGGATTTCAGATAATCTATGAAATCCACGGTCGCCTGGCGCTCAGTCAGATCCGACATCCCGCTCATGATAAGGTCAACGCGCTTGGAAATAAGCGAAGGAATCATCTGGTCGAAGACACCGTCCACCCACTCCGTCTCAAGGCCGAGTTCCTGGGCGATGGCATTGCCCAGATCAATGTCGAAGCCGACAATCTCATTCGTTTTCGGATCGCGCATTTCCATGGGCGGGAAGCCGGCGTTAACGGCAATACGGACTTTTTTCGTCGATGCAATGCGTTCTGGCAAAGCCGGCCTGTCCGCGGCGAAGGCCTGATTGATGCAGACGGTGCCTGTCGCGCACAGTAGGAGGGCGGCAAGAAGTCTTTTCATAGTCACGTTCCTCTCTTCTTTTTAAGATGTTTTTCGATCGTAAGGACGTTGCCACCTGCGGATGCGTTTGCGAGCCATTCGATGGCTGCCTGGACGCCTCCCTCAGCATGCGGAATGCCCAATACCTTCATCGCCATCTCGAAGCAGCCGAGCGCTCCGATAAGCTGCGGCGCGCCGACATGGCCCATGTGACCGATACGGATCGCCTGCCCATCCATAGCCCCGATGCCTTCACCGAAAAGAACACCGCATCGCTGCTGGCAATATTCAATGGCGGGGCGAACGAAGCCGGGAGGCATCCGCACGACGGTGACCGAATTTGCCTGCTCGCCCGGCGTCGGGATGTTGAGTTCGATGCCGCCCGGCACGGACCATTGGCGAACCGCCTGCCGCGCAGCTTCGGCGAGTGCGTCATGTCGGGCGACAACGGCGGGAAGCTCCTCTTCGCGAATGAGCTCCAGCGCCGCCTGAAAGGCGAAAAGAAGATGAACCGGTGGCGTTCCAGAGTGCCAGTAGTAGTGGTCGGCGCGATCCCTCAGGGTCCAGTCCCAGTAGCTCGTGCGCAGATCCGCGGTTTGGTGGCGCTCGTGGGCGCGGCGGCTCACCGCGTGAAAAGACAGGCCCGGCGGCGTCATCAGCGCCTTCTGCGAGGCGGCGACGGCCACGTCCACGCCCCATTCCCCGAAACGGAAATCGGCGGCGCCGAGGGACGCAATGCAGTCGACCATCAGCAATGCGTCGTGGTCGCTGTTGTCCAACGCGTCGCGGATCGCTGGGATGTTGTTGAGGACACCGGAAGCGGTATCGACCTGGGTGGTGAGGACGGCTTTGATACGCTTCTCTTTGTCTTTCGCAAGCCGTCGCGCCAAGCTCTCAGCGTTGACAGCGGAACGCCAGCTGCCGGGCAGAACTTCGATCTCAAGCCCAAGCTTTTCTGCGGTTTCCGCCCAATGAACAGCGAATAGCCCCGATTCCAGAACGAGAACCAGATCGCCTCGGCTGAGTGTGTTGCAGAGCGCCGCTTCCCAGCCCCCGTGACCGTTTGAGGTGAAGATGTAGGTCCTCTCCTGGGTGCCGAAAAGCTCACGGAGCCCGTTCAGGCAGTCCACCGACACATCGTGCAATGGCCCATGATAGATGTCGATTGCGGGTCGCGATAGCGCGCGCATCACCTGGAGAGGCAGGGTCGTCGGACCCGGGATCATCAAGAGTTCGGTTCCAGACTTAAGCATACGGTCTCTCCAAGCCGTGACATTCCCCGCATCTAAATTTGATCGAAAAATAAAGTCAACTCTATTTTTGGAGTTAACTACACTTTTAAGAGAACGCATTTCGTCCGAACAGCATGAATTCCGCAGTAGGCGTGGAGGAGACTTCGCGCAGATATCCAGGATTCTCGGGCAGATTCCGCCCGCCGCTCGATTATCTTAGTTTAAAATATGAAACTTCGCCCACAGCGGGACGTGGGACCATGCAAAGACGCGCATGGTCCTCCTCCTTGGTAGCGCGCTTAATTCGCGCCGTGGGCTAGGGGCTAGTTGGTAGCCTGTTAAAGCAAACCATCTACAACAGTATGGACCGTCGCCTATTGAAAGGACGCCTCGTCGATCTCGATAATGATCGGCGCGGTCCCACCTTCGCCCCTGCGCAGGAGCACGCGCAGCGCGTCAAGATCGGAGGCTTGCGCGTAGTCCCATTCATAGACAGCGGCCAACTTCGAAAAATCGGGCGTAAAGATCCGGACGCCGATCGGCTCGACCTTGTTAGACACCATAGCCTTCTCAATCTCGCCGTAGCCCCGATTGTTCCATAGGATCAGGATGACAGGAACGCCGGCCTCTGTGGCCGATCCCATTTCGGGAAGACTGAACTGAAGCCCGCCGTCGCCCATCAACGAAATGACCGGCCGGTCAGGGCAGGCAAGCTTGGCGCCGATCGCGGCGGGCAAACCGTAGCCGAGCGTGCCATAGCCGGTGGCGGAATTGAAGAAGCTCGTCGGCCGCTCGGCCGCGAACGCCATGCACCCGGCATACACCGGCTGGTTGGAATCCCCGACGATAAGTGCGCCGGGAAGCGTGTCGCGAATAGCTTCGAGCATGCTCACCTGCAGCCGCCGCGCTGGCGAAAGTTCCTTGTCCATCGCCTGACGCGCTCGGCATGTCCTCTCCTGCCCCCACCCGCTTGCGCGCGGTGCAAGGTGTTGCTCCAGCGCCTCCATCACCCGCTGGCTGTCCCCAACAATCGGAAACTCGGCGCGAAGGCCGCGCATCAGCTGTTCAGGATCGATATCGACGCGCGCAAGCTTTGCGCCCAGATGCTGCTTTGCCGAAAGCCGGTCGTCAAAATCGGTCGGCCCTAGTTCCGTGCCGACAGCCAGAATAAAATCTGCCTCCTCCAGAGCGTCGAGTGCGGCGTCGCTCGCAGCGGAGATCGATAGTTCCTGCGGATGGCCGGGCGGCAGGATGCCGCGCCCATTGATGGTCATCAGCACCGGTGCTCCAAGCTTCTCCGCTATGGCTGAGACAGCTGTTGCCGCGCGTGTCGCCCCACCCCCTACGATCAGAAGCGGACGCTCCGCGCGCCCGCACCATTCCGCGAGCCGGGAAACGGTGCCCGCGCTCGCCGCAGGTGGTTCGATGCTCAACGTCCTGCGCGGCTTAGGGAGATCCCCGCAGTCGGCCTTGAGGAGGTTGACTGGAATTTCGATGTGGATAGGCCGAGGGCGCGCCGAGCTGAAGACGGCGAAGGCGCGGGCCAGAACGCCCTCGAATTCGGCCGGATCGAGAATTGTGTGGCTGAAAGCAGTGAACTGGCGCATCAACTGGTTCTGGTCAGGAAGCTCGTGGAGATGCCCTGCTCCCGAGCCCATTTCGCCCAGCGAATTGACGGTGGAGATCACAAGCATGGGAATGGAATCGCCATAGGCCTGCGCCATGGCAGTCGCAATGTTGGTGAGGCCCGGCCCCGTGATAATGAAGCAAACGCCCGGTTTACCGCTTGCCCTTGCATAGCCGTCGGCCATGAAGCCCGCGCCTTGTTCGTGGCGGGGTGTGATATGGCGAATGGGCTTATCGGTAAGGCCGCGATAGAGCTCGATGGTGTGGACGCCCGGAATGCCGAAGACGCATTCCACTCCATTGGCGACCAAACAGTCGACGATATGTTGACCGAAGCTCAGCATAAATGACTCCTAAAGGCAGTTCCGGCAAAACTCGTGTGTCAGAACTGCGGAAAAACTCCATTCAACAGCAGGTTTTGGCAGGCCTCAGACATGACCTGGCAGCCGAGAACGATGTCCGCCTCAGCGGTATTCTCGTCCCAATGATGGCTGATGCCACCTATGCTCGGCACGAAGAGCATTCCAGCCGGCATGACACCGGCAAGGATCTGCGCATCGTGGCCTGCACCGCTCGGCATGCGTTGGAAGGCGTTTGGGGCGAGCACGCCGGCCGCATCAAGAAGCGCGTTCTGCATGCGCTCGTCCATACGGTGCGGCGCGCTTTGACTGACCACCTCGAGGGTGACGGTGCAAGGACCCTTCCGGTCGGCCTCTAGGACAAGCGCGCGCAGTTCGTCCTCGTATAGGGCTAGCACGGCGGGATCGTCGTCGCGGACTTGCAACAGCATCTCGGCCCGATCGGGAATGATGCTGACCTCGCCAGGGAAGAGGCGAATGCTGCCGACGGTCCAGACCGTGCGCTCAGCGGTGAGCTCCCGGAAGCGGGCGTCGATATGGTTGGCCAACGCCACCAGCGCCGCACCCGCATCCTTGCGGATCGCCATGCGCGTCGTTCCGGCATGGTTACGCACGCCGTGGAAGGTGAGCCGGTACTGATGAATGCCGACGATGCTGGTGACGACGCCGATCCGCAAGTTGCGCGCCTCAAGGTCGTCGCCTTGTTCGATATGGGCTTCGAGATAGCCGTCATAGCGGCTCGGATCGATAGTCATACGGGGCATGGCACCAAGTCCGGCCTGCCCGAGCGCATCGCGCAGGCGCTGGCCGGTGGTAAGGTTGATCGAGCGGTCGATCTCCTCATCGTTCAAAAGGCCAACTGCCGAGCGGCTTCCGAGAAAGCTCGCGAAATGAGCCTCCTCATCGGCAAAGACGGCGGCATCCACGCCGATTGGCAAGTCGCCGCCGCATTCTACAAAAGCGCGGGCGATCTCTAGCCCGTAAATGACGCCGAGCGCTCCGTCGAGCCAGCCTGCATAATTCTGGGAGTCTGAGTGGGAGCCGACCAGCAGCTTATGCCTTGCCCTCGGATTCTCACCAAGAATATTGCCGACGCCGTCCATACGCGCAGAAAGGCCGGCTTCGCGCATTCGCTCCATCAACCACTCGCGCGCCGCCATGTCCTGGGGCGAGTAGGTTGGACGATGAACACCGCACTTGTGTGCTCCGAACTGCCGCAGTTGGTGGAGGTCGGCAAGCAGCCGCGTGGGGTTGATCGTCACCGTCTGATTTTGCATGGCAATACTCTTTCGCCCCGCACCAAACGGAGCGCTTCGTGGGAATTGATGAAAGGACACGGCCGCTGTTAGGCGATCTCGGTCTTCTTGTTGACCACCGCGGCGAGAAAGGCTTTGGTGCGTGCCTCGCTCGGGTTTTCCAGAACCTGACCGGGGGGCCCGGTCTCCACAACGCGCCCCTCGGCCATGAAGATTACCTTGTCGGCGACTTCGCGGGCGAAGTTCAGCTCGTGGGTGACGATAACCATGGTCATGCCGGTGGCGGCGACGTCACGCATCACGGCGAGCACCTCGCCAACGAGTTCTGCGTCGAGCGCCGAGGTGGGTTCATCGAAGAGCATGAGCTGCGGTTGCATTGCGAGCGCCCGAGCAATTGCCACGCGCTGTTGTTGACCGCCAGACAGATTGTTCGGAAAGGAATCGGCCTTGTCGCCAAGCCCGACACGCTTCAAAAGCGCAAGCGCGGTTTCGCGCGCCTGAACCTTAGGCTGCTTCAGCACCCGCGTTGGGCCTTCCATGATGTTTTCAATCGCCGTCATGTGCGGGAAGAGGTTGAAGCGCTGGAACACCATGCCAGTGACGCGGCGCTGTCGGGCGATTTCCTTCTCGCTAAGCCGGTATACAACGTTGTTCTCAATACGGTAGCCCGTGAGTTCGCCGTTGACGAAGAGGGCGCCCATTTCGATGGTTTCGAGCTGGTTGATGCAGCGCAGAAACGTCGTCTTGCCGGAGCCGGAGGGGCCAACGATGCAGACAACCTCGCCCGGCATCACCTCGATGTTGACGTTGTGAAGGACCTGATGGTCGCCGAATTTCTTCCCGAGATTGACCGCGGAAACGATGGGTTTCATCCGTGCCTCCCGCCGTTGGCGAAGCCGCGCGCGAACCGTTTCTCCAGCTGTATCTGGAGTACTGAAAGCAACGAGACAATGACGAGATACCAGATCGTCGCAACGAACAGCATCTCCATGATCTTGGTATTGGTATAGTAGATGTCCTGGACGGTGCCGAGCAGTTCGCCGAAGCCGATGATGCTGGCGAGCGCCGATGTCTTCAAAAGGCCGATGAACTCGTTGCCGAGCGGCGGCACGACGACGCGCATGGCCTGCGGCAGGATGATGCGACGCAGCGTGTCGGGGTAGGTCATGCCGATCGACTTGGCGGCCTCATACTGCCCGGCATCGACCGCAAGCATGCCCGAGCGGATGATCTCCGACGTATAGGCTCCCTGGTTGAGGCTGAGTGCGATCAGGGTTGCCAGCAGCGGGGACATGACGGCCACCGTTTTCGCTTCCCAGATACCCGGGATGCCAATCGTCGGGAAAACAAGAGCGAGGTTGTACCAGATCAGCAGCTGGAGGATCATCGGAGCGCCCCGGAACAGCCAAGCGTAAAACATGGCCGCGGAATTCAGCACCACGTTTCGCGAGGCACGGGCGATCGCTGTCAACGTGCCGACCACGATGCCGATCGCCATTGACGCAATTGAAATCCACACCGTCGTCACGGCCCCCTTCAGGATCCGCGGCGTGAAAAGGTATTCACCGACGACGGGCCAGTCGATCGTGCCGACGGCAAACGCGTAGACGATGTAGCCAGCTGCCAGCAGCAAAAATGCCGCACTGACCACGCGGCCGACGCGGATTGGCCTCGCATGATTGAGTTTGGAGATGTCGATAGTTTCCATGATCGACCTTTGACGTGCAGGAGGCAGTCTTGTGGAGCTACCGCGTCGCTTACGTGCGGCGGGGCAGCTTGTTCCGATGGGCGGTTGGCTTAGTCGCCGGTTACGGCGCGTCGCCCGCGTTCACGGTCGGAGCGTCGAGGCGGCTCGCCTCGATGCCCCACTTTTTCAAAAGCGCGTCATATTCGCCAGACTTGTGGATCTCGGAGAAGGCGGAAAGCACTGCTTCTCGCAGTTCGCTGTCCTTCTTGTTGAAGCCGATGCCAATCCGGACGTTGGTGAAGGGCTTGCCGACGACCCTGAATGGACCTTCCTTGCTGGCGAGAACCGTTGGGATGGCTTCCGTACCCTGCACGGAACCCTGCGCGCGGCCCTGGTTGATATAAAGGAACTCCGAGGCCATGTCGGTATCGGTGATAACGTCGATGGCTGGCAGGCCAGCGGCGACGCAGTTCTGGTCGCTCCACTTCTTCACAGAGTCAGGATAGGTCGTGCCACGGTTGGTGGTGACCGTCTTGCCGCAAAAGTCCTTGGGCTCCTTGATGTCCTTAGCGGTATCGAGCGTATAGAAGGTGGTGCCCGCGCTTAGATAGTCGATGAAGTCGAAATTCTCACGGCGCTTCGGCGTGTCGTACATCCCGCTGATGATCAGGTTAATGCGGTCGGACTGTAAATTGGGGGTAAGCCCTTCAAAGCGCGAGTGGACGAACTCCGTCTTTACTCCGAGCTTTTTGGCGATCGCTTTGATCAGATCGACATCGAAGCCGACAAGCTCGTTTGTCTTCGGATCGATGAATTCCATCGGTGGATGATCGCGCTCCATTCCGATCATCAGGACGCCGGCGTCTGTAATCGCCTTCGGCAGCGATTGTGCGTGCAGGTTCGCGGCGGGGAGGACCGACACGACGAACATTGCGGTTGCCATGAGTTTCTTGATCATTGTTCCCTCTTATTGGTTGTGATTTTGGTCTGGCATGCATTCCGATGCGGACTACTGTACCGGTCGCGCGATCTGGGGCACCGGTTCTGTCCAAAAGGGTAAGTTCTCGACGCGGGGGGACCATGCTCCGCTGTCGATCAGTCCGCGGATGTGCTTTGCAATATCCTGCATAGTGGCAAACCACACATCTCCCTTGGCTTGCATGTATTCCATCAGTTCAACCATAGCTTGGGCGCGCGCCGTTCTGCCCGAGACAAAGGGATGCCACACGGAGGACCAGAGGCCGCCATGTTCCCAGGCAGCGTCGAATTCGGAGCGGAACACTTGCATGGCTTGTCGCGGCGATTGAATGGGCAGCATATGATTGAAATCGCGCATATTGACGTATTGCGGCCAGTCGTCGAGCGCGTGATCGGACGGCAGTTCGAGCATGGATCCGCTCTTGCCGGAGATCAGATAGGGCACGTCGTCACCGGAGAGGGAGGCATCGTATGCGAATCCTTCCTCGATCAGGAGATCGAGCGTGACCGGCGAAAACGCGCCCGACGGGCATCGATAGCCGGCCGGGCGACGGCCCGTCACCTTCTCGATCGCGGCGATTCCAGCTTTCAGCACCTTTGCTTCATCGAGGGGTGTGAGCTGATTAACCCGTTCGTGCAGCCACCCATGGTGGCCAATCTCGTGGCCGGCTTCGACAAGTTGCTCGATTGCTTCGGGGTAGGTCTCGATTACCCAGCCGGGAGCATAGACGGTTTGCTTGACGCCGAAATGCTCCCAGATCTTCACCAGCCGTGGTACTGCGATCCGTGGGCCGTAGCGCAGTGCCGACGAAAGCGTCAGACGGCGCATGGAGTCTTCCGGATAGTAAAGGTGAAGCAGGCTTTCTGCGTCAAGATCAAAGGCGAAGCAGACGGCACACCGCGCGCCGTTCGGCCAGGCCGGGGGATTGTCGATGAGTTTGAGCAAGCTCTGCCTCCGTAAGGGCGAGCCGACTCATCCAGTGAGCGCAACAGCTCACCAGCCTTTCTCACTCGCCATGATTGTTAAGTGACCGCGCTTCCCCTTCGAACCGCAGTAGCTATATTGACATGTTCCACGACTACAAACATAGTGTCAACTCTAAATTTAGAGCTAACCCAAATTATTCGGTTTACTCTCCCGTCGGAAAAGGAAAACAACCATGGCCAAAGGACTGAGGGTAAAGCACAAGAACAAGCGTGTGGAGCAGGTACTCGACGCCGCAGACGCGCTATTTCGGGAGCAAGGCTACGAGATTACCAAGATCGAAGAGATTGCGGAGCAGGCATCGGTAGCGCCGGCCTCAGTCTATAACTACTTCAAAAACAAACCGAATCTGTTGATGGAGATCGCGCTCCGGCATGTCCGCAGCGCTGTGCCGGAACGCCGCAAGTTCATTCAGAACCTTCCAGAGGATCCAGTGGAAGGCATCATCGCCTTCGAGCAGATGTTGGCCGATCAGGCCGTGCGCCATCTGACGCGTGAGAGCTGGCGCGTGGTCATGTCGGCGCAGTATCTAGACACCGAAGGCGTTGCTCACCGAACAGCCAAGCGCCTCGACTTGGTGCTGCGCCGACAATACGTTCGCATCCTGGGTGCCTACCAACAAAATGGACGCATCAAGCCAGATGTCGATATTTCTGTGTTGTGCGATCTGTTGTTGGGAATTGGAAGCGCCGCTCTTTCGCGCCTCGTCACCTCAACTACGATGACGGTTGACGCCATGCGTGATTGGGGCGTTCCTCACCTGAAAATGGTGCTTGAAGGCGTCGTTGCACCGCGCCCTTAAAAATTTGGAGTTGACTCCAAATTTTTACTTGCAGCCCGTCGCCTGTTGTCATATCCATGATGCCGAGGGCTGAACCAGCTCCCCTGATACCACGCAACAGCATCCCGCCCGGCACGCGCCGGCGCCCAGCTCCGGGTGCCGGCGGGATTTCGATCGCGTCTCTGACGCGTCGCTCGTGACGGACCGTGCCTCTGAGAGAACGACGATGGCAGACATGAGTTTTTCCGACGCGCAGAATGCAGCGCTCGCCTGGCTGCGCGACAACAACGCACAGCTTTCCGCAGATCACCAGACGATCTGGTCTTTCCACGAGCCCTCCTGGCGCGAGTATCGATCGTCGCAGTGGTATGTGAACCGCCTGCGGGAGGAGGGTTTTGAGGTCGAACAGGGCTCCGCCGGGATGCCGACCGCTTTTTCAGCAACATGGTCGAACGGACCGGGGCCAGTGATCGCCGGCTATGCCGAGTATGACGCCGTGCCCGGTCAGTCGCAGGTTGCTGCACCCTATCGCGCACCTCGGGAGGGCACGACAAAACACGCCGCCGGGCACACCGATCCGCATTCGGCGCTCGGCATTGGCTCATTCGCCGGCTTCATGGCTGCCAAGAAGGCAATGGAACAGTCGGGCATCACCGGCACGCTGCGCTTCTTCGGCGAGCCAGCTGAAAAGATGTGCGGCTCCAAGCCGGTACACGCGGCACATGGCTACTACGACGGGTTGGATGCCGCCATTAGCTTCCACCCGCATTCGTTCAACGCGCTCACCAACGGCTGCTTCTGGGATACCACCAGCGCCCCCTACTGGAGCCGCATCTATACTTTCGAGTGCGAAAACCCTGAGACTTGGCTCGACCAAACGCGTGGAGGCGGAGTCGCCCACGCTCATGCCGCAGCTCGTGCTCCCGGCGCCATCGACGCCGTGTGCCTGATGTATACCAACTCCAAGATGATGAAAGAATCCATGCTGCCGCACACCGGCACCTGGACGCTGAACGAGTATATCCCCGTCGCCGGCCAGGCCGCCGCCGATAACCTGGCGCCGGCCTATTCGCAAATCCAGTACTCAATGCGCGCGCCGACACTCGAAATGTGTGAAACGGTATTTTCCGTACTCGACCGCAACGCCGAGCATGTTGCCGCGATGACGCATTGCACCGTGCAGGCGGAGTGGATCACCAAGACTCGCGCTGGCCTGCCGAACCACGCGATGGCGGAAATCGCCTTCCGCAATTTCGAAAAGCTCGGAGCACCGGTTTGGAGCGAAGCAGCCAAGGCCTTTGCCCGCGAAGGGCAGCGCCACCTCGGCTTCGAGCCGATGGTTGAACCCTTCATCGAAAATATGGAACGGCTCACGCCGCCCTGGGAGGCCGAAAAAGCCTTCCGCCAGCAACTGCCCGCCTGGCAACTCAACTACGCCGCTGACGACTATGTCGACTATACCTGGCACGCGCCGACGGTTCGCCTCTACGTCGCACGTCCGACCCTCAAGCCCGATCCAAGCGGCAAGCGCTGCCCGGAATGGCTGCGCCACTCGATGAACGGAGATCCCGCCTGCATCGACCCCATGTGGAGCAAGGCGGCCGAGGTGATCGCCACCACCGTTCTCGACCTGATGACCGACCGGGTGGGCCTCGACAAGGCGCAGGCGGAATTCAAGGAGCGCACTGGTGGCGGAGTCGGCGGATCGCGTTGGGTCGGGCCACTCCTTTCGGCGGATTTCAAGGCGCCCGTCGACTACAATTGGCCGGAGTGGGTAGTCACCCCGCGCGGTCCAGAATGGAAGACCCGCTAAACGGCGGATCGAAACAGCCAAGCATCAAGAAGGAAGATTCCCATGCCCGTACCCTCGCATGACGCCGTCGTCGCCTTTGTTGCGGCGAACCGCTTTCCCTTTCCCGGCCAGACGACCTGGCCCGCCAACTATACGACGTTGACCAACGCCCCGGCGAAGAAGCGTTCGGTCCCGACCAGCCAGGGCGAATACTATCCTGACATCGTCGTCATCGATTCCGACGGCAAGACTCGCGAAATTGGCGATGTCGAGGAAAGCATCGACGTTTCCAAGGTGCCACTGTGGCGCGCCGCCTCCGCAGCCGGCGACCAATTGCCGGAGTATGGCACGCGCATATTCTTCCTTTACGTACCGGCCGGGCTGGAAACCGAGGCGCAGAAGGTGCTCGACGACAACGCCATCCCCTATGCCGGCGTGCGCGGTTATAAGGCGGATGCGGCCGGAGTCATCAGCATCGTGCCTTTCGTCACGCGAGGTAGCCCCTACGACCACCAATAGTTTCCCCGCGCCCGCAACGTAGCGCCTTTTCCGGGCCAGTGTTCAGCCTTCTGCCAAGTCCGCTGGCCCGGTTCTTTCTTCCCCTGCAGAGGCGAACTCTCCAATGCTTTCTTCGAGCCCTTACCGGATCAGCCACGAGGCTGCGACAGCGCCCGCGAGCGGCATCGCGGCCATCATGAAGCACGGCTTCGGCCGCTCGGACATCATCCCCCTCTGGGTCGGAGAAGGCGACCTGGCGACGCCGGCGTTGATTTCGCGGACAGCGGCCGCCTCTCTCGAAAAGGGTGAAACTTTCTACATGCCGCAGCCGGGTATACCGGAACTGCGCCAGGCGCTCGCGAGCTATCACGACCGGCTCTATGGCGGCTTGTTCGGCGAGCCCTTCAGCCCTTCGCGCTTCTTCGTCACCGGCTCGGGCATGCAGTCGATCCAGTTGGCGATCCGTATCGTCGCCGGTGCTGGCGACGAGGTGCTGGTTCCGACCCCCGCTTGGCCTAATTTTCCGGCGGCCGTCGGTGTTGGCGGCGCACGTGCCGTCGAGGTGCCAATGACGTTCAGTCCGTCGGGATGGCAGCTCGATGCGGCGATGATCGCCGCCGCCATCACACCTCGCACGACGGCCCTCTTCCTCAATTCGCCGTCCAACCCGACCGGCTGGACCGCGGATCGCAGGCTGATTGCGGCAATTCTCGACCTGGCCCGGCGCCACGGACTGTGGATTGTCGCCGACGAGGTCTACGGCCGCTTCACCTATTCTGATGACAAATCCGCGCCGTCGCTGCACAGCCTGATCACCCCCGAAGACCGCGTGCTTTTTGTCAACACCTTCTCCAAGAACTGGGCGATGACCGGCTGGCGCGTCGGCTGGATCGAAGCGCCAGCCGATCTTGGCCCGGTCATTGAGAACCTAATCCAGTATTCAACCTCCGGGGTCGCCGTATTCCTGCAGCGAGCAGCAGCGGCCGCCCTTTTATATGGCGAGGACTTTCTTGCCATGCAGATGCAGCGCTGCCGTGCCGGCCGCGACGTTGTGACCGAGCGCCTGAGGGCCATCCCTCAAGTCGAATACGCCCCGCCGGGCGCCTTCTATCTGTTCTTCCGCATCGCCGGCGTTATGGACTCGACGCGTTTCGCGTCCGATCTCCTCGCCGGCACCGGCGTCGGCCTCGCCCCCGGCACAGCCTTCGGCGCCGTCGGCCAGGGGTTCTTCCGCCTGTGCTTCGCGCGCAATCCTGACGATCTCGCAACCGCGTGCAAGCGGCTGGGCGATTGGCTCTCCGCACAATCCTGACGGACCGAAAAGCAATGTGAGTATTGCTGATGCCCCCATCGCCGACCGCAAAAGGCGCGCTTCTTGTCTGCGCGGCCATGACGATGTTTGTCCTGAACGACGTAGCAACTAAGCTGCTGATGCAACGCTTTTCAGCGCTTCAGGTCATGACGGTGCGGGGAATGATCGGCGGCGCAGTGCTTCTCCTTTTCCTGCGCATGACCGGAGCGACCATCGCATGGCGGCATGCTTTGAAGGCGCCAGTGATTGCCCGCTCTGCCTGCGACGCCGGCGCAAGCCTAGCTTTCGTCTTTGCTCTCGTCGGGTTGCCGCTCGCGACGATCACAGCCCTGATCCAGATAGTGCCGGTGCTTTCGGCGCTTGCGGCCGGCCCACTCTTTCGCGAGAGGCTGACGCGTCGCCTGCTGCTCAGCATGGGGCTTGGGTTTTCCGGCGTGGTGCTTTTCGCCCACCCATCCGACGGGGCGTTCGACCGTCACCTTATGTTGGCAGGGCTTTGTACATTGCTCCTGTGTCTACGCGACGTTATCACACGCGGCACGACCGAGGAGATCCCGTCCAGTTTGGTCGCTCTGTTGACTACACTTGCCGTTCCAGCCTTAGCCGCACCTTTTCTGTTGTTATCCGGAATCACTTCGATGATGCTGACCGACGTCGGCATACTGCTGGTCGCGGCTATTTTTGTATCATTTGGAAATTGGTTTCTAATACTCGCCATGCGGCTGACGACGCTTGGAGAAATCGCGCCTTTTCGATATTTCGCGATTCCTATATCGATGCTTGCCGGCTTCATCGTCTGGAGCGAGGTTCCCAGTATGCCGATGGTTTCCGGTGCAGTCTTGATCGCTCTCGGAGGCGCGGTGGCCCTCAGCCCGACGCGAGGCTGAAAAGCCTCCGCAGCGTGGTGTCCTGAAGACACCTGTCGCTTGGCATTTAATCGGGATCTTCCTCAATTTGTGTGGAGATCCGTCAATTCGATATCATCCGCGCCTTGAGAAGCTCTGGTCCCGCCCTACCGAACATTGCGCGCATAATAGTCTTCACTCGGTTGATCTGGCCTTCTGCCTGACCGTTGCTCCAGGACATATCGATAGCGTTACAGATAACCTCGAGATCAACGCGAAAGACACGAGCGAAACGGGCAAGGAACCCGAGACCGGAATGAATGGAATCGTTGATCCATTGTTTGCTCAGCCTCCGGCTGCGTGTGCACTTGTTTGACTATCGTCTCGACGTCTTCATCGGCTGCACGCATCTGCTGACGTTGCCACGAGGTTGCGCCCACGCCAGCGGCAAGCATGACCAGGTCTCATTCTCTGCGCAAAAAGCCCATGGCGCTTCTCAACCTGGTTTATCGCGACAAGCTCTTCCCCCGGCCGGAATATCGAAGGGCTTTCGACACTCTCATCGAACTGCCTGACCGGCAGGCTTGCAAGATTACCGAATTGCTGACCCGTGCTCAGCATCGCGGTTGCGAGCGTAAACTGGCCGAGGAGCTTGCCAGAACGCTCGACGCCCGCAAACTGCCCAACCTAGTGGCCTTGAGAGCGATCTTCGGTCCAGACCCGGATCAGTTGCCGACCGTTCATGTGTAGGTCGCATCACTCAATAGCTATGAAGCCCTGATGGGGACCTATGAGGGAGAGGCCGCATGAAGAACGTCCACAACACCATCGACGAAGCCCGCCCTCGGCCCACGCTCAATGAAACTGAGGCTGCCGACAATCAAACGCTGTGGCCGCAATTTGCCGAACGGGCCGATCGTGAGGGGTGACCCGCGGCTCGCTTCCTCTCCGCCAATCGCCGTCTATGTCCGCCCGAGTCGCACGCACCTCCGAACCTAGATCAGGGCACGTTGGGCCAAGTTGCGCATTAGGTGAGACGCACTAAAGATCCACGGATCGCAATGTGTCGAGAGCTTGACGGTATTTACGAGAGACCCGAGTTTGTCATTTGAAATCGTTACGACGTCATTGAGCTTGTGCGTAAAGCCCTGACCCGGTTCATCTCGGTCTTCTGTTGGGGCAAAGAGGGTACCCATGAAAAGCATGAATCCGTCGGGGTACTGATGGTGTTTACCGATCGTCTGGGAGACGAGATCCAAGGGATCCCGACTTATCTCTTTCATACTGCTACGACCCTGAAGCTCAAAGCCGTCCTCGCCCCGCACAGTTAGGGAAAGCTCAGCCCCGCGCACGTCATCTATCGTGTAGTCATCGTCGAACAATCGGATGAAGGGGCCGATCGAGCACGATGCGTTGTTGTCTTTCGCTTTACCAAGCAGAAGCGCTGATCGTCCCTCGACGTCCCGAAGGTTAACATCGTTGCCAAGGGTCGCGCCTCGGACGATACCGGCAGAATTGACCGCAAGCACAATTTCAGGCTCAGGATTCGACCATTTCGAAATTGGGTGTAGACCAACGTTGTCCCCAGGCCCCACCGATGACATTACCTGAGACTTCGTGAAAACCTCTGCGTCGGGGCCAATTCCCACCTCGAGGTACTGAGACCAGACTCCCTCCTTGGTCAGCACCTCTTTGACCTTTGCCGCCTGGTCGGAGCCGGCCTTGAGATTTTGAAGACTATAACCGATCACCGCGGCCACTTTTTTACGAATTGAGGCAGCAAGATCTGGATTCCCGGCGGCTCTCTCCTCGATCACCCGTTCGATCATTGATCGTGCGAAGGTCACGCCGCAAGCCTTGATCGCTTGAAGATCGCAAGGTGCCAACATGTGGACCTCATTGAGTGACCTGTTACCCTTCGACCCAAGAATGTCGGCAATGGCACCAATTGTGCGACCGCTAGCGCTACCCACAAACGCTGTGGGATCCTCCAACTCTAACAAATCGCGAACCGTAGGCACCTCCTTGGAAGTGATATCGATGACGTGGCCATCTCTAACAGTGACGACACTAGGTCCTTTAACCAGTGGGTTCCAGATCCGGCCCACGAACACACCCGATGAAAATACAGAATAGTCCATTTTACCCTCAATTGATGGTATTCGATGCAAAAGCGCTCACATCCTCGGCGGTCCCGATTAATGACTGTCTCGCGTATCTCACCGCGAGTTGCTCCTAACCGTAAGCCTCAGGGGACGTCGCAACTCCGTTTGCAGTGCATGATAAATACGCTCGGGTCACGGACAGGTCGGCGTAGGCTGGACTTATGGGTTATCCGCGTGCGCTGATCGTTTGGCTTTCTGTGACCCGCAGTGCCAAGTGGCGCGGGATTTCTGACGAGACCTTTTGTTAAGAAAGTCAGGCTGTAATCGCTCGGAGGAGCGACCTCGCCCGAGAGGCCGAGGTCGCCAGCGGCGCCGCCGCTATTCCCTTACCCGCTCCATTTTTCCCACCAAGAAAATGTAGCAGAGTGCAGCGATGAGGGCCAAGCCGGAGCATAGGGCCAACGCAGGCGCGAAACTTCCACCATTGACCAAGTACCCGATTGCAATCGGAATAACGATGCTCGATAGCCCGCCAAACAAGTTGAATACGCCACCGGTCAGGCCAATCAGTCGCTCCGGCGCGAGCGCCGAGACATAAGACCATGTAATCGACGCCATGCCGGTTCCAAAAAATGCAATCGCGAGGAACAGAATGATCAAGGGCGGACTGTCTACGAACTGCGCGCCAACGATTAACATGGAAAGGCCGATACCGGTGAGTACGGGTATCTTGCGCGATGCGCTCAGGCTGAGGCCCCTCCTGAGAAGTGCGTCGGACAGGAAACCAGAGACCAGCACCCCTGCGAATCCCGCGAGAAACGGAACCGATGCGTAGAATCCTGCCTTAATGAAATCAAGGTGACGATACTTCACGAGGTATGTGGGAAACCAGGTCAAAAAGAAGTTTGCTGACGCAAGATAACTGAATTGCCCAATATAGATGCCCCACAGCTTCTTCTTGCTCAGAACGATTGCAAGATCGGACCATGAGAAGGATTTCCGACCGGTTTGCTCCCTTTCCAGGCGCTCGCTGAGTTCTGGGACGCCGCCTCCCTCCCGGATTAACTCCAGTTCTTCGTCGTTCGTGCCCTTGAATTTTTTCGGATCACGATACACGGTGGCCCACAAGAGAGCTGCGATGAGGCCCAGTACACCCGTCAGTAGGAAGACTGAGCGCCACCCGTGCGTGGCCTCGATCCATATCAGTACCGGCGTCAAAAATCCAAGTCCGACATACTGGGCTGAGATGTAGATGCCGATCGTCGAGGCCCTCTCTCGCTCAGGAAACCACGTGGTGACGATACGGTTGTTGATAATGTAGCTTGGAGATTCAAAAACCCCCACAGCCAGGCGCAAGATGAACAGGCTCGCTATCCCTGCGACGAAGCCGAGACTCAAGGTCGCTAAAGACCAAACCAAAATCGCGAGCGGATAGAGAACCCGCGGATGCACCCGGTCGGCGAGCCAACCGCCGGGGATCTGCATGGCCGTGTAGGTCCAGCCGAAAGCCGAAAACAGCCAGCCCATGGTGACGGGGTCAATGTTAAGCTCCCCCGTCAGCGAGGGCGCGGTGATCGAAAGATTGGTTCGATCGAGATAGTTGATCACTCCGGTGATGAAGAGCAGCGCCGTGACGATGTATCTCGTCCGACTTGCGCCCACCGATGTCATTGAAATTGCCATTATTCCTCCACTTCTATTTTTTCACCAGTTGGTGAAGCTGCCATCGCGACGCCGAAGGTGCGGCGGCTCGAAATACTGGAAATCGACGCCCATCAAGGCGTCTTCATTGACTTCGATCCCCAGGCCAGGGCCATTGGGAACCCGATAACTGGGGCCGTCGAGAAGCGCTTGTACTGGAAAGAGTTCACGCGAATCGAAGCCGAGCTGCTCGACCGGGGACGCCCGGCATTCGAGCCACGCGAAATTGGGGACGGACGCCGCCAGATGAATGGTTGCCGCCGTGCATATCGGTCCCAGCGGATTGTGCGGCATCAAGTCGACGTAGTGGGCTTCGCTCAAGGCCGCGACTTTGGCAGCCTCTGTGAAGCCGCCGACATTGCAGATGTCCACACGGTTGAATTGATGGATATCGCGCTCGATATACGGCAGAAACTGCCACTTCGACGAAAATTCCTCTCCGATGGCGAAAGGCACGTCGGTCATCCGCCGCAGGGCTTCATAGGCCTCGGGGGTCTCGTCCCGGATGGGCTCCTCGATAAAGTCGAGCGTGGCACGCGGCATTTTCTGACAGAAGGACGCCGCCTCTGCGACCGAGAGCCGATGATGATAGTCAATGCCGAGGACGACTTCCGGTCCGAGCTCTTCTCGCGCCTTTACCATCCAAGGCGCCGTACGGGCGATCGATTCCCGAGGCTCGAAGACGTCCACCGAATGCTGGCCCCATGGTACGAAGCGGATGCAATTCCAGCCCGCCTCCCAAAGGACCTTAGCCTGCTCGATCATCTCAGGGCCGGGGTCGGCCGGCGCGGTCGCGAAAGCGGGAACGTAGTCACGATGCTTGCCCCCCAGCAATTCGTAAACGGGAACACCCATCGCTTTCGCCCTGATGTCGTGGAAGGCGATATCCAATGCTCCGATTGCAGCCGTCAAAACACGCCCGCCTTCGAAATACTGGCTGCGGTACATCTCCTGCCACAGCGCGCCGCACCGGCGGACGTCCCGCCCGATCAGGAATTGCTTGTAATGCTGAAGGGCCCCTATGACGGCATGCTCTCTCCCCGTCAGTCCGGATTCGCCCCACCCATAGATCCCATCTATAGTCGTGACTTTCACAAGGAGCTGGTTCCGGTGCCCCACCCGTGGAGTGAAGCACTCGATCCGTTCGATTTTCATTCGGCTATCTCCTGTCGGATTGTGTGAGTTGCTCGAGGCGGTCCGCGCCCTCCGCGCCACGGATAACGATGGCGGTGGCGATATGTCGAGCTTCCTCGGGCCGCCCACCGGCTATCGCGCCTGCTAGCGCCAAATGGATTGCCGGGTTCGGATCATATGAGAGTCCTGTTTCTTCAAGCCTGAGATCGGCGTGAAACAAGGTCCGCAACATCATCTCGAGCGGATTGCAGAGAGCTTGGACAAGCGTGTTGTGCGTAGCCCCAAGTATCGCCAAGTGGAACGCGATATCTTTCTCGATTGCATCCGAAGAAGGCGATTCCTGCATAGCCTTGGCGAGATTGACGATCTGGCGCCTCTCAGCATCACTTGCATTGGCCGCCGCCATTGCAGCGGCTCCGGGCTCAATCAGTTCCCGGAGCTGTGCGACTTCCCTCCTGAATTTTGCGTGGGAGGATCGGTCAGTAAGGCGCCAGCCGATAACATCGGCGTCCAAATTGTTCCACTGCGCCTTGTCCGCGACACGAGAACCGTAGCGGCGGGCTGTCTTTATTAGTCCCTTACCAGCGAGTACCTTTACTGCTTCTCGTAGAGCATTTCGTCCAACGCCGTATTTGCTAGCCAGATCGATTTCGGTGGGAAGGACGGAACCTGGTTCCCACTCCCCGCTGACGATCGACTGCCCCATGGCGTGAACAGTCGTCGCAATCAATCCCTTTGCAAGCATACAATTCCTCCCGGTCAGGGCTTCTTCTACATCCCATCTAAAGATCATGTCAACGAACTTGATGCCTTGAAGCAAGCTAATTGCAGGGTTGCGATCCAAGGGTGCTTCCGACAGTGACAATTTGCTTGGTGCGTAGTGAAGGATGCAACTTATCGCCCTCAAAAATCTCGTTGCGGTGGCCGATTACCCACCGGCGAAATGGCTCAGTGTCTCGGCTTCGACATCTTAGAACGCAAGGGGCAGGCCGCGCTCTTCAACTTGACCGGCGACATTCGCGAAGAGACCCGTATTGTTGGACCGCCTTCGGGATTGCACCCAGCGCACTCACCGAGGTGATGGCAATGCTCCAGCAGAGCTCGACGCCAAACCCGCGTGATTGAATCGTACGAAAGCCTTTCAGAGCCAGCAGGAATATTTGCAACCGAGCAGCACACATTGCCTCGATCGCGACGCTGCGACGCCATTTTCAGGCTCTCAAGGGGACGCACATTGAAGGCACACCAAGATGAGCCCCTAAGCCTCATCCGGGCGATGAACCGTCTTCACTTCCAGAAAGTCCTCCAGCCCGAACATGCCGCCTTCGCGGCCATTGCCGGATTGCTTGTAGTCGCCGATGGGCTGCCGTAGCGGTGCGGGCCGCCGTTGATATGGACCATGCCGGCAGCACACGAGGCGACGCGTTCCGGGTTACCGATCTGGACGTACTCAGCAAGTCCATAGTTGGTGTCGATTGGAGGGCATAGCGTTGGTTTCCCGCTAAGGGGATCAAATCACATCGGCTTGCCCCCGGGCCGAAAAGCTCGGCAATGCACCAGGGCTGCAAACGGTCGCTCGCAACGCGCGAAGATGATGTGGAACGTTTGTTCGGATTGGCCGCGAGTTGCATCATATAGTCTCGACCGCCGCCGACGTGGGTGGTGTCTATGTAGCCGCTGGTGGCTTCGTCGTATGTTCGGTGCGCTTCCATCCGCATGCCGTTTGAGGCCGCGAAAATGCCCTCCGGTCCGACAACCTCGACCAGATATCTGTCGGCCTCCGGCAGAAGTGCATTCGCTTCCTCGAACACGTCCATCGGACCGGAAACGTCGATTGCTTGGACGCCGGGAAAGACGACAACAGCTACTGAGCGCATGCGACGCTCCTGCCGTGGAATTCCTCAATGAGCACCATAGCCAACCCTTTGTTCAATCGGGATCGGCCCGACATTGAAGAAGCGTCGAATAAGACGATTTGGCTGCACCCTCCGAACATCGCGTGATTGTCTCGATCAGGCGCTCGCACGTCCGCACCACATTCTTGATAGGTGCGGTCGCGACGCCGAGCAGCAGCCCCGCCTCTGCCATTTCAGCGGACGCGTACCAGGGCGAAAGCGATGCGGGAAACGTGCCGAAGGTCAATGCATCCCTGGCGATCGCAACGTCGGGCGCGCCCTTAGGCAGTTTAAGGAGGACCGACAGGCCCGGAGCCGAGACCGAATCCGGGCCCAGGGCGTCGCGGAAATAGTCGAGAACCGGCTGCCGGGCCGCCGCGTAGGCACGTTTGATCCTCCTCAGGTGCCGCATGTAGTGCCCTTCTCGTATGAACTCGGAAATCGCCAACTGAACCGACGGACCGGGAGGCGGAGACAGGCAGGCCGCCACTTCGGCGAACCGGCCCGCGAGTTCGGCAGGAGCGATAACGAAACCGAGCCGGAGGGCCGGACTGATCGTCTTGCTGAACGAACCAATGTGAATGACACGGCCGCCGTTATCGATCGAGGCGAGCGCCGGCGCAGCCCGCCCGCTCAACTGGAGTTCGCTGAGGTAGTCGTCCTCGACGATCCAGGCTCCGCTGCGCTCCGCCCACTCGAGGAGCTGGAGACGTCTCTGCAACGACAATGTTGTCCCGAGCGGTGCTTGCTGGCCCGGCGTCAGCACCGCGAGCTTCGCTTCGGGGTAGTTGCGTGTTCCGTGGTCGACGTTAAGGCCTTCGCCGTCGACCGGGACCGGGACCGGAAGCACATGAGCAAGTTCAAGTGCCCGCCGGGTCCAGGGAAATCCCGGATCCTCGAACCACGCGCTGTGGCCATGCAGTCCGAGGACGTTGAGGGTCATTCCAAATCCGCCTGCGAAGCCGCCGGTGATGATGACCTGAGAAGCCGAGCAGTTGATCCCTCTGGCCACGGCCAGATACGCTGCGATTTCACGTCTCAACTCGAGCTCTCCGCGAGGATCCGGGTACAGAGGCGGCGCACTCAGCTCGGCGCGAACGGCACTTGCACGCAGCCGGGCGAGCAATTTGGACGGCATCGCATGAGATGCCGGAACGCCCATCTGAAACAGCGCTGGCCCTTGAGTCATCTCAAGATACGTCTCAATAAATGAGCCTGCCGTCGGCGACGTCCCCCTTCTGGAACCGGAGCGGGGACGATCGGCCACACGCGTTCCCGCGGCCCCCGAAGCTTCGATCAACTGCGCGGCGGCGAGCTTCTCGTAGGCGGTCCGTACCGTTCCCCGTGCGACACCGAGCTGGACTGCAAGATCTTGCCACGAGGGAAGTCTTGCACCCGGTTCAAGTACCCCATCCTCTATGGCTCTGGCGATCCCCCTGCGGATCTGCTCGGACAGGGAGTGTGATTCCGCCCTGTCCACGGTCAACTTCAGCAGCGTGCTCATCTGGTCATGGTACACTCATTCTTCGAGTTCTTGGTTCTTTTTTCTGGATCATGATGAGGGCATTTTGAATGCGTCTCTGAAGGAGAATGAACCATGAAACGATCGATAAATCGCGCTGCAGCTGCGCTTACGGTTGCAATTTCGATTGCGGGACCGGTGCCGGCCCACGACGCCGAGCGGGAAAGCGTCACGCCGAAGTTCGCCCACGCGCTCGCCAACATTCCCGGCAAGTCCATGCGCGTCGTCGAGGTTGACTACGCGCCCGGCGCTTCCTCGCTCCCGCACACACACGCTCCGTCCGCCTTCATCTACGCCTACGTCCTCTCGGGCGAGGTGGAGTCGAAGGTCAACGACGGCGAAACCCGTAGGTACAAGGCGGGCGAAAGCTGGTTCGAGGAGCCCGGCGCCTTTCACTCGATCAGCCGCAACGCCAGCGACACGGTGCCGGCAAAACTGCTTGCCGTCTTCGTCGTCGATACCGACGAGAGGAAACTCACCACCCCTGTCAAGGAATAAAAGGAACTCGAACGATGACAAAAAGGCTCGACTACAATCAGGTTGCTCCAAACGGCGCCAAGGCGCTCGGCGGCGTCTATGGCTACGTGCTCCAGAGCGGTCTGCCGGGTGAACTGGTAGACCTCGTATATCTGCGCGTATCCCAGATCAACAACTGCGCCTACTGCCTCGACATGCACACGCGCGAGCTCCTGAAGCGCGGCGTGAAGATCGAAAAGCTCGCGCTGGTCCAGGCATGGGAGGAAGGCGGCAGCCTCTTCAGCGAGGCCGAGCGCGCCGCGCTCGCCTGGGCAGAAACCGTGACTCTTGTTGCGGAGACAGGCGTACCGGACGGCGCATACGAGGCGGTGCGCCGGGTCTTCGACGAGAAGCAGCTTGTCGATCTAACGATCGCCATCAGTCTGATGAACAGCTACAATCGCATGGCGATCAGCTTCCGCAACACGCCTCAAGCGGTCCTCGAGGCCTGACGGAGGACGGAACATGGCTGTCGTTGAAATTTCCGGCATCAGGATTCCGGACAGCAGGCTGGCCCGCGAAGCGAGCGAGTTTGTCCGAGAGATGGAGAGCGCGTTGCTGTTCGAGCACTCCACGCGTGTCTATTTCTGGGGCGCGATGGCCGGGCAGCAGAGGGGCCTGAACTTTGATCCGGAACTGCTCTTCGCGGCGGCCATGTTCCACGACATCGGCCTGACAGCGGGCTTCAAGGAGAGCCGACTGCGCTTCGAAGTCGACGGCGCGAACGCCGCCCGTGACTTTCTTCGCGGCCACGGCATCTCGGAAGACGACATGCAGAAGGTCTGGCTCGCGATCGCGCTGCACACGACACCGGGGATTTCGGCACATCTGGACCCTATCGCGTGCCTGACCGCCGAAGGCGTCATGATGGACCTCGTCGGCGCCGACTATGACCGGTTCAATGAAGACCAGCGCGCTGCAGTCGAAGCAGCATATCCGCGCGGAGCCGGCTTCGCTGAAGGCCTACTCCAGGCACTTTACGATGGCCTGGAGCACCGACCGGAGGTCACTCAGGGAACAGGTCTCGCCGACGTGATGGCGGACAAGAACCCTCATTTCCATCGCCGCAACTTCTGCTGCCTGATGCGGAATTCCCCGTGGGCATGCGACGATTGCAGCTCCAGCTAAGAGGTTTTCCCATGTCGAAAATACCAGAGGGAGTAGGAATCCCTGACAGCCAGATTGCCCGCGAAGTCACCGAATTCATCCGGGACACCGAAAGCGAGCTGCTCTTTCATCACTCCGTTCGGGTCTACTTCTGGGGAGCGATGACCGGAAACAGAAAGCGAATGATCTTCGACCCTGAACTGCTTTACACGGCTTGCATGTTCCACGACCTCGGACTGACAGAGCAGTATGGCGACAGCCAACTCCGCTTCGAGGTCGACGGTGCTAATGCCGCAGCCGACTTCCTTAGAAGCCGTGGGATCGCGCCAGGGCAGATCGAGATCGTCTGGAACGCTGTCGCGCTTCACACCACTCCCGGCATTCCGGAATTCATGCGCCCGGAGATCGCACTGGTTCAGGCGGGCGCCGGAATGGACGTGGTCGGACGTGGTTTCGACGAGTTTTCCGCCGCGGAACGCGAGGCTGTCGTCGCAGCATATCCTCGCGAGGACGCCTTCGCAGACGGCATCATTGAAGCCTTCTATCATGGAATGAAGCATCGTCCTCAGAGCACGTTCGGTACATTCAACGACGACGTCCTCGCGGTCAAGGATCCAACGTTCGAGCGGGTCGACATTTGCAAGGCGATATTCAGCTCCCGATGGAAAGTCGAGCCTCGCCGCTGCGGAAACGCTTGCGATCACGCTCATTGAGCAAATGAGAATTTCCGGGTCTGCCGACGTTCACCTCTGCTCGCTACTGCGGATGTTGGATTGTCGAGCCCTGCGCACTCGATAAGAGGAAAAATACGACCATGAAGACACGAACGTTTCTCGTCACCGGTGCGAGCAGAGGCATTGGCAGAGCGCTGTCACATCGCCTCGCCGAATCCGGCCATCTGGTTGTCGGCATCGCACGTGGAAAGGACTCGACCTTCCCTGGGGAGCTGGCCGCTATCGATCTCGATGACGACAGCGCTGCCGCCGAGGCATTGGCAGACATGGCGAAGAAGTACTCCTTCGACGGCGTGGTGAACAATGTCGGGATGGCCAAACTCCACCGTCTCGGGGAGATCGATCTGGCCGACGTCGACGACATGCTCCGCTTGAATATCCACACGACAATCCAGACCACCCAGGCCGTCCTGCCAAGTCTCATGGAGAAGAGATGGGGAAGGATCGTTAACGTGACGAGCCTCGTGACGACCGGGACACCGCTCAGGAGCGGATATGCGGCTGCG
>Ga0102588_1000760_pt1 | contig 30773 bp, 25 predicted proteins | sample AraplaMF_Col_mMS_FD_76854 | JGI IMG/M metagenome (GOLD analysis project Ga0102588, IMG submission 76854) | Arabidopsis root microbial communities from the University of North Carolina, USA - plate scrape MF_Col_mMS (SPADES assembly) (version 2) | ecosystem: Host-associated > Plants > Roots >...
CACAAAGATCCGATGCCGTGCGAGGTTTTCTGTGGGAGCGGCCTTAGCCGCGATGGGTGCTTGCCGCGAGCTCCCATCGCGGCCAAGGCCGCTCCCACACGAGCAGAGCTCGCCGCTGTAGCGGCTCCTACAAAGCGCCATGCATGTGGGAAGCCCGCTGGCGGGCGAAGGGTGCTCGCGATAAGGGTTCGAACGTCGAGCAGGAGCCAGCCTGCTGGCGAAGGGTGCTTGCCACACGGCAACATACCTTCGGGTGGGAGCGCGCTCGCGCGCGAACGAACCTTGTCGCAAGCACCCATTCGCCCGCCAGCGGGCTTCCCACAAAGATCCGATGCCGTGCGAGGTTTTCTGTGGGAGCGGCCTTGGCCGCGATGGGTACTTGCCGCGAGCACGCATTCGCCCGCCAGCGGGCTTCCCAAAAAAAATCCGATGCCGTGCGAGCTTTTCTGTGGGAGCGGCCTTGGCCGCGATGGGTGCTTGCCGCGAGCTCCCATCGCGGCCAAGGCCGACCCCACACGAGCGGAGCTCGTGTGGGACCGGCTCTTACAAGACAGCCTGCCTAACGGCTGTTCGCGGAAACGCGAGGCAAAACGCGACGGCGAAGCCGACCCGTGGCTACCTCTCAGTCGTGATCCGCCGCGCCACCGCGTCGTAGAACGACTCCGGGAGGATCGCCCGGACTGGCACGCGCCACCAGTTCGGGCGTGCGAAGGTGCGGCATTTCACGGCGTCCTTGTCGGTCATCAGCACGGGGCAGCCGTCGGCGAAGGTGAAGTCGTCGCGGGTGAATGCGTGGTGGTCCGAGAACGGATGGCCGTGCACGGCGATGCCATGGGCCGTGAGGCTGGCGAAGAAGCGTGACGGGTTGCCGATGCCGGCGACCGCGTGTGCGGGCCGGCCGGCGAAATCGCTCAACGGCGAAACGAGGGTGTCGTCGGCCATGTTGACCGCCACACCGCCTTCCAGCGTCATGGCGATCTCGTTACCTTTCGGCTTGCCGCCGTTGACGACGATGAAGTCGACGGTCGACAGGCGATCTGCCGGCTCACGCAGCGGGCCCGCAGGCAACAGATGGCCGTTGCCGAGGCGGCGTTCGCCGTCGATGACGCAGATTTCGACGTTGCGACCCAGGCGATGGTGCTGGAGGCCGTCGTCGGCGAGGATCAGGTCGCAGCCAGCGTCGACGAGACATTGCGCGGCCTCGGGTCGCTCGCGACCGATGGCCACGGGCACGCCGCTCTGTCGGATGAGGCTTGGCTCGTCGCCCACCCGGGCCGGGTCGTCGGTACCGGTCAGCAGATAGGGGCCTCGTTCGCTGCCGCCGTAACCGCGACTGACGATGCCGGGGCGGAAGCCGCGCTGCGCCATGGCCTTGGCCAGCGCGACGATCAGTGGGGTCTTGCCCGTGCCGCCGACGGTGATGTTCCCCACCACCACGACCGGCACCGGAAGCCGGACGACACTGGCCGGGTTCGTGCGGAAACGCTCGGCCTGGCGGCGCACGCCACGAGCGTAGATCGCCTCCAGCACGCGTGCCCACAGGGGCGGCGTGCCGGCGCCGTACCATCGCCGCTGTAACGAGGCGCCGAGGGCCACGCCTTAACCCGCCGGGGCCTGCTCGTGGAACTGCATGCGATGAAGGGCCGCGTACTGGCCGCCCTTGTCGAGCAGTTCACGATGCGTGCCGAGTTCGACGATGCGGCCCTGATCCATCACCGCGATCTGATCCGCGTGTTCGATGGTGGACAGGCGGTGCGCGATGACGAGCGTGGTGCGATCGCGCATCAGGCGCGTGAGGGCGTCCTGGATCAGGCGTTCGGACTCGGTGTCGAGCGCGCTCGTGGCTTCGTCGAGCACGAGGATCGGCGCGTTCTTGAGGATCGCGCGTGCGATCGCGATGCGCTGGCGCTGGCCGCCGGAGAGCGAATTGCCGCCCTGCCCGATGCGAGTATTCAGGCCTTCCGGCAGGCGCTCGATGAATTCCATCGCGTTCGCGGCCTGCGCCGCGGCGACGATATCGGCTTCCGATGCGCCGGCCATTTCGCCGTACGCGATGTTGGCGGCGACGGTGTCGTCGAAGAGCACCACGTGCTGGCCGACCCACGCGATCTGCTGGCGAAGCGACGGCAGTCGGTACTGCGTGTAGTCACGACCATCGAGCAGGATGCGCCCCGCCGTCGGCTCGTAGAAACGGGGCAGCAGGCTGACGAGGCTGGACTTGCCGCTGCCGGACCGGCCGACGAGGGCCGTGACGGTGCCGGGCGCACAGGCGAGGTCGACACCGCGCAGCGCCACGTGGCTGTTGCGCTCGTAGACGAGTTTGACGTCTTCGAAACGGATGTCGCCCTTCGTGCGCACGAGTTCTTCGGTGCCGTTATCGACTTCGGCGGGCTCGTCGATGATCGTGAAGAGATCGTCCGCCGCGGTGACGCCCTTCTGCAGGCTCGCCTGGATACCCGCGAGGCGCTTGAGCGACGGAAGCATGGCGCCCATGGCCGTGAGCACCGACGTGAAGACGCCTGGCGTCATGCTGTAGAGCACGTCAGGGCGCGTGCCGAGGAACACGAGCGTGGCCAGTGCGACCGCGCCGGTCGTCTGGATCGTGGCGCTGGACATCGCGCTGGTGGCCGACACCTTCAGGTTCAGACGGCGCTGGCGCTCGGCCACGTCGCCGAAGCGCGTTTCTTCGCGCACCTGGCCGCCATAGATGCGGACTTCGCGATTGGCGGCGACGGCTTCTTCCACCGCGCTCGTCACCGTACCCATGTTGCCCTGGATGCGTTTGCTGATCTTGCGGTAACGACGGCTGATGACGGTGACGATCACCACGACGCACGGAACGAGGACCAGCAGGGCCATGGTGAGATAGGCACTGTGATACAGCATCACGCACAGCATGCCGATGACCGTGAGGCCTTCGGTAACCGCGACCTTCAGCGAATCGGCCGACGCCGAGGCCACCTGCTCGCTGGTGTAGGTGATGCGGGAGATCTGCTGGCCCGACGGCTCGCGCGCGAAGAACGTGGACGGCAGTCGCAGGTAGGCCGCGAACACGTCGACACGGATCGCCTGCACGACGTTACGGCCGACGTAAGCGATACCGTAATCCGTGCAGTACGACGCCACACCGCGCACGAGAAAGATGCCGACGATCCAGATCGGCATCCAGAAGATCGTGTACGGATCCTTCTCGACGAACAGGTTGTCGATCAGCGGCTTCAGCATGCCGGTGAACACGGACAGGCAGATCGGATCGACGATCATGCCCACGATGGCCACGTAGCCGGCCGTGCGGAAGCGCCGCGTGTAGCTCAGCAGTCGCTTGTAGGTCTGCCAGGTGCGGGCATCCCAGACCGAAACCTTGGGCGCGCTCACCGGGTCGCCGCCACGTCGCCGGGAGTCGTGGCGATGGAGAGGCGGGTGAAGCCGAGCTGGCCGAGGGCGTCCATGGCACGCACCACGTTCTGGTGTGGGGTCATGGCGTCGGCGCGGATCACCACGAGGCGGCCGCGATCGGGGCCGGCGACGCGTTCGATGGTCGTTTTCAGCGGATCGATGCCCTCGCCGGGAACTTCGTCGCTACCCACCGAATAGTGGCCATCGCGATCGACGACCAGCGTCAGCGCGTTGTCCGTGCCTTCGCGCGCTTCGGCGTCGGCCTTGGGCAGGTTCACCTTGAGGCGGGAGTGCTCGATGAACGTGGTGCTGAGCACGAAGAACATCAGCAGGGTGAGCAGCACGTCGATCAACGAGATCACATTGATCTCGAAGTCGTCTTCGCGACGGGAACCGATGCGCATGGATCAACCGGCCTGCGAAGCGGCGGCTTCCGGCGCGGCGGTGCGACGGCGCGCGACCGGGCGCGGTGCCGACAGGTCGTCGAGCAGTGCCGTGGCTTCTTTTTCCATCAGCACGATGTAGCCGCCGACCTTCGAACGGAAATAGCGGTGCAACACGTACGCCGGGATCGAAACGATCAGGCCGAACGCCGTGCAGATGAGGGCCTCGCCGATGCCGCCGGCCATCTTCGTCGGATCGCCGATGCCGCCGGCCATCACGTTCATGAACATGCGGATCAGGCCGATGACCGTGCCCAGCAAGCCGAGCAGCGGGCCGATCAGCGCGATGGTGCCGAGCGTGCTGAGGTAACGCTCCATGCGGTGCACGACGTGGCGACCGGTGTCCTCGATGCGCTCCTTGATGAGCTCGCGGGGTCGGTCGCGGACCGCCAGCGCGCCGGCGAACAGCTCGCCCAGCGGCGAACCCTTCTCGAGCGCCGCGAGGTGCGCGGCGTCGAGCTTCGACGAACGGGCCCACTCGCGGACCTCGACGCCCAGGCCCGGCGGCAATACAGCCGCGCGGCGCAACGCCCAGAAGCGTTCCAGCACGATCGCCAGCGCCGCCAGCGAACAGATGAGGATCGGCGCCAACGCCCAGCCGCCAGCCAGAAGGATCTCGAGCACGTGAACCCCGGAACCAAAAAAGTCAGGGCGGCATGATAGCAGGGCCAAGGACGCCGACTGAGGCGTCCTTGGCAGTCTTCACATGCCGTCCACGGCCGCGGGCTCCGGTCAGGGTGCCAGAAGCTCCAGCTCGGCCACGCCCGTGGCGCCCTTGCCCTCGAACACGAGGCGGTACTGCGCGTACGCGCCCGGGTGCGCCACGACGAAGCCGCGGGTCTGGCGGTGCCAGGGGAAGACCTCGCCCTTGCGCTCGTCCAGCGTCGTCCACTGCTTGCCATCGGTCGAGCCCTGCAGCGTCCACTGCGACGGTGCCGCGAGCGCGGCCGCCGACGTGATCGTGTACACCTTCGCGGTGGCCGCCTTGGGCAGACGGTAGGCGATCTCGGCCTTGCCCTCGGGCAGGGCGAACTCGGTCGACGAGTCGTTATCGGCTACGGCGGCCAGCTTCGCGTCCTTGCGGCCGCCGATCGTCACGGCGTCTGCGCGGGTGAGATCGTGCAGCGGCGCGGGCTTTTCGCCTTCAGGCGTGATCGACGCCGGCAGGGTGTCGGGGCCGGTACCCCACTTCGAGGGCCTGGGGCCCATCTCGAAGTCGAGCGTCGCGCCCTTCGCCAGCAGTTCGTGCGGCAGCGTCACCTTGTTCCACGGCTGGCCATTCACCTTCAACGACTGCACGTAGCGATTCGTGTCGCTGACCCCCGGCGCGCGGATGTCGATGCGCGCGCCGCCTTCGAGGGTGAAGGTCAGGTGCGGGAAGTGCGGTGCGCCGATGACGTACTCGGGCGTGCCCATGCGCAGCGGATAGAAGCCCGCGGCACCGAACAGGTACCACGCCGACATCTCGCCGTTGTCCTCGTCGCCCGGATACCCCTGGCCGATCTCGCTGCCGACGTAGAGACGCGAGACGGCGTCGCGAAGCTTGTCCTGCGTCTTCCACGGCTGGCCGGCTTCGTCGTACATCCAGATGATGTGATGCGACGGCTGGTTCGAGTGGCCGTACTGGCCCATGCGGACGTCGCGGGCCTCGATCATCTCGTGGATGACGTCGCCGTAGTCGCCCACCTCGAAGTTACCCGGCGTGCTGAAGAACGTATCGAGCTTCGCGGCGAGTGCGTCGCGCCCGCCGTATAGGCCGGCGAGGCCCGCGCCGTCCTGCGGCGCGTGGAAGGCCATGTTCCACGCATTGGTCTCGGTGTAGTCGCCGCCCCAACGAATGGGGCTGAATTCCTTCGCGGTCCAGCGCCACTTGCCCGCCGGGTCGCGGGCGACGAAGAAGCCGACCGCCGGATCGAAGAGGTTCGCGTAACCGAGCGCGCGTTCGCGGTACCAGATGGCGTCGTCGGCGTAGTTCTTGTAATCGCCGCCCGACGATGCGTCCTTCGACAGCGCCGCGGCGAGGTTGCCGATGGCGAAATCGTTGATGTAACCGTCCATCGACCACGACAGGCCTTCGCTGACCTTGTCGTCGGTGTAGCCGTTGAACAGTGCGCGTTCGATGCCCTTGCGGCCCGCGCCCTTCACGTCGGTGCTGACGCTGGACGCGTTGCGGATCGCCGACTGGTAGAACGACGCGACGTCGAAGTTGCGCACGCCCTTCAGCCAGGCATCCGAGAAGGCCACATCGGAACTGGTGCCCACCATCAGGTCGGCGTAGCCCGGCGACGACCAGCGCGCGATCCAGCCGCCATCGCGATACATCTGCACGAAGCCGTCGATCATCTGGCCGGCTTCCTTCGGCGTGAAGAGCACGTACGCCGGCCATGCCGTGCGATACGTATCCCAGAAGCCGTTGTTGACGTAGGGCTTGCCCTCGACGATGCGCGCGCCGGTGCGGGTCGGCGTGTTCTCGCCAACCGGTGCGGAGAACGGGCTGGCGTAGCTGTAGACCGGATGGTCCTTCGTGCCCGTGTTCTCATAGGCGCTGTTCGGGTACAGGAACAGGCGGTACAGGCTCGAGTACAGGATGGTGCGTTCGTCGCGGGTGGCGCCCTCGACGGTCACCATGCCGAGGCGATCGTCCCATGCCTTGCGGGCGCGCTCGCGCACGCTGTCGAAGTCGTCCTTCGCGGCGATTTCCTGGGCGAGGTTCGCCTTGGCCTGGTCCACGCCGATCAGCGACGTGGCGATGCGCATGGTGACGGTGCGGTCGCCCTTCTTCGAGGTGTCGAAGCCGACCCACGCGGAAGCGGCATCGCGCTTCTCGCCCGTGAGGCGGCCGCTATCGGCCACCGGCTTGTCGAACTCGGCGTAGAAGTACATCCGCGTCGCGCCGGTGGAGAGGCGGCTCTTCACGTCGGACCAGCCCTGGATCGCGCGGTGCTCCGGGTCGAGCGTGACGGCGGCGCGGTCGTCGAGGTTGTCGAACACCAGTTGCGCGCGCTTCTCGGTGAAGGTGAAACGGAACATCGCCGCGTGGTCGGTCGGCGCGATCTCGGTCACGATGCCGTTGTCGAAGCCCACGCGATAGTAATCCGGGTGCGCCGTCTCGGCGTCGTGGCCGAACGACAGCGCGCGGGTTTCGCGCTTCAGCGGCGGTGCGCCCGACGCGACCTGCGCGGGCATGATCTGGAAGGTCTGGCGCTCGCCCATCCACGGGCTCGGCTCGTGCGACAGGCCGAAGGCTTCGATGCGCGGGCGATTATCGGCACCGTTGCGCTCCTGGTACTGGTAAATCCAGTTGGAGCCGGCGTTCGTCGTCGCCGTCCAGAAGTTGAAGCCATGCGGCATCGCCACCGCGGGGAAGTTGTTGCCGCGCGAGAAGTTCGCGTTGGCGTTCGAGCCGCGACGCGTATCGACGTAGTCGGTCGGGTGCGTGCTCTTGATGTCCTTGACCACCCCGATGCGCACGTCGTCGAGATAACCCTCGAACTTCTTGCCCGACGGCGCATCGGCGACGAACTCGATCGAGCGGACGCGACGGCCCTTCGCGATGGCGCCGAGGTCGACGCTCACGTAGTTCCACTGGTCGGGATACAGCACGCGGCCCTCGCCCTGCCCCCTGGCCGTCGCGGGTACGCGATGCTGGTCGCGCGCGGCGGTGGTCGAGAGGCGCGAGCCGTCGTCGAACACGACGTCCACGGCGGCGTAGTTGGCGGGATTGGTCAGGTCGTTCTTGTTGGAACGCGGGAACACGAGCCACGACAGAGTCGTGCCGTCTTCCACCGGCACATCGGCGTCGAAGAGGCGCGCGGTGGTCGCCGTGCCGGTCGAGGTGCCCGTGTAGCGGAGCGAATGCGTGCCGGTGAAGCCGACATCGGCCTTGGCGGTCAGCACGGCGTCGGCCGGCGGGCCGCCCACCACGCGAAGGTCGAGGCCACCCGTGGCCTTGGCCAGCAGCGCCGGATCGTTCGCCTCGAACGAACTGTCGAAACGCGCGGTTGCCGCCTGGACGCCCGCAGGCACCACGGCCGCCGCGATCGCCAGTGCCAGAACCGTCCTTCCCCAAGCCTGCTTCGATGCCGTCACGCGCTGTCCCCTAGTTTGCGGAATCGGCATTTAAATCGTTCTAAATTTCGAATGTCAAATGCAGCGCAGCATTCCGGACGCCGGGGCGGCGATTGCTGCGCACTCCGTCACGTCCCGGAACATGCGGCGCTGCCCCCGACGATTACTCCCGCCAGTAGCGATCCGCGGGGCGGCGCCATTCGCGGACGACCGCCGGCGGCGCGTCGGCGGGAAAATCGATACGCATCGCGCCGCTGCGGCCGGTCACGAAGACATCCGCGCCCGCCTCCGCATGACGGTCGATCACCGTGCGATGCGGATGGCCGAATCGATTACGCCAGCCCGAGGAGGCCACGGCCACGCGCGGCCGCACGGCGTCGAGCCATGCCGCGCCTGACGAATGCCGGCTGCCGTGGTGGGCCACCGTCGTCACCGTCGGCAGTGTCGAGACGAGATCCTCGCGGCGCATCCGGCGTTCCGCCGCCGTGCCGATGTCGCCCGTCAGCAACAACCGGCCCCCGGCGCCTTCGACGACCAGCACGCACGAGCGATCGTTGCTCTTCGTCTTCTCGCCCGGCCGAACCGGCACCGGAAGAAACCGGAACCGCACGCCATCCCACGCCCACGCCGCATCGGGCGCACAAGAGCGGGCACCGAGGCCGACGCGACCTGGCTCGCCGGAAAGGAACGTTGCCGACGCGTACCGCCGCATGACGGACGACGCGCCGCCCGCGTGATCGCTATCGCCATGGCTGACGACGAGACGATCGACCGGCCCGGCGCCCAGCGCGGCGATCGCCGGCAGCACGACGCCCGCGCCCGCATCGCCGCCGTTGGCATACGCGGGGCCGGTGTCGTAGACCAGCGTGTGCGACCGCGTGCGCACGACGACGGCGAGGCCCTGCCCCACATCCAGCACCCATGCGCGAAACGCGCCGTGGTCCGGATCGTCGCGCGGCGGCCAGGCAAGCGGCAGGAACAGCAGAAGGCCGTAACCGCGCAAAGGCACGCCGCGCGGCATGAAGAGCCAGGTCGCGCCCAGCGTCGCGAGCAACGTCGCGGGCAAGGCGCTTTCCGCCACGGCGATGCGAGCACCGGGCCAGTCGGCCATCACTTCCAGAAGGCGCCACAACCACGACAGCAGCCACGCGGCGGCGGCGAAGGGAACATCCGCGAGCGCGGGCATGGCGTGCGCGACGCAACCCAGTAGCGTCAGCGGCACGACGGCGAAGCTCACGAGCGGTGCCGCGACCAGATTCGCCGCGAAGCCGACGAGCGACGCCGTGCCGAACAGCCACAGCGACAACGGCAGCAGCGCGAGCGTCATCGCCGCCTGCGCGCGCAGCAATTCACCCGCCCAGCCGCGCCATCCGCGCGCGCGCGGGGCGACGCACAGCATCAGGAAACCCACGCCGGCGAACGACAGCCAGAACCCGGCCGAAAGCACGCACAACGGGTCCACCACCAGCACCGCGAGCGCGGCGAACGCCAGCAGCGACATGCCGCCAGCGCGACGACGCCCGAGCCCGGCCAGCACCACAATGGCGACCATCAGCAACGTGCGCACCGTTGGCAGGCTCATGCCCGCGAGGAGGCCATAGGCGCCAGACAGGGCGAGACCGGCCGCCGCCTGCGCCACCTGCCGTGGCCACCGCAGCGCCAGCCACGGCAGCCACGCATAGAGCACTCGCGCGAAAAGCACACCACCGCCCGCCGCCACGCCCACGTGGACACCCGAGATCGCGATGAGGTGCGACACGCCCGTCGCGCGCGCGATGTCCCAGTCGGCGGCGTCCAGGCCGCGTGTGTCGCCCACCGCCAGCGCCTTGAGCATCCGCGCGTCGCGCGCGCCCACCGAGGTGTCGATCGCAGTGGCGATGCGTTCGCGCCAGCCGTCGACGCACAGCGGCGTGGCGAGCCGCGCGTTCTGCGCCGATTCGCGGACGTAGCCCGTGGCGACGATGCCCCGCTGCAGCGCGGTGCGCTCCGCATCGCCGCCGCCCGGATTGACGGTGCCGCGGGGTCGACGCAGGCGCACGTTCAGTCGCCAGCGCTCGCACGCCTTCGGCGGCGACGATGCGCGATACCAGGTCAGCCGGATGCGTGCTCGGGGAAGCGTCGACGCGTGCCCGGCCGCCACGGGTGCGAACTCGAATGAGGCATCCGCACCGATGCGCCGCGGCAGATCGACCACGCGGCCCTCGATCACGATGTCCCTGCCCTCGTCCGCTGGCGGCAGTCGCGCGTTCATGGCCCATGCGCCACGAAGCGCCGCCCACGCGGCGAACACCACCACGATAGCCACCAGGCGCAGCGCAGGTCGACGCGAAAGGGTCCCGATGATCCCCGACGCCGCTGCGACGAGCGCCAGCACACGGAACGCGGGCAACGCGGGCAGCCCCTGCACGACGACGCAGCCGACCGCCGCGGCGATCGCGCAGGAAACGAGTGAAAGCCGGAGTGGCGGCACGATGGTGGCGTCGACGAAAGGATCGTCGAGGCTACGATGCACTGCCTCGCGCAGGGACCGCGCCGCGTCGTGGGCGTGCGCCGATTACGCGTCGGCGCGCTTTTCGTCAGTCGGTGCCGCTGCGGAACCGGCTGCGATCCCGGCCCGAACCGGACTGCCGCTGCGAAGGCGTCGGCCGCGCACCGACCGACGACGACGGACGATGATCGCCGCCACGGTTCCAGTTGCCGCCTTGCGGCCGGTCGCCACCGCGATTCCAGTTGCCGCCGCGCGGTCGATCGCCACCGCCCTGCCACTGGCGGGACGGCGGTCGATGATCGGCGCGGTCGTTGTCGCGATCGCCGCGGTGCCATCCACCGGGCGGCGGACGACGATCGCCCTGCCAGTTACCCGGGCGACGGTCGTGCCAGTCGCCGCGCGGCGAACCGCGCCAGTAGCGATCGCGGTAATAACGATCGCGGTAGTAGCGGCGGCCGTCGTAGCCGTCGACCCACACGGTGCCCACCGACAGGCTGGAGTAACCCGGGCCGTAGCCGCCGTAGCCGCCGTAATAGCCCGGCACATAACCCGGCGACACCACCGTGGTTTCTTCGCCGTAATACGCGTCGGCACCGGTGCCGTTGCGCACGTAGCCGTAATCCGGATCGTAGTAACAGCCGGCCAGCGGCAGACAACCGGCCAGCACCAGCAACAGTGCACGTGCTCGACGCATGGGGGCGTTCTCCGTGGGGACGATTCGGACACTGCGCCCGCCCGATTGAATGGCCGCTAAAAAAAAGAGGGCCGCGCGTGGCGGCCCTCTCCTTTCATTCAGCTTTCGCGCTCAGCCTTTGCTTTTCTGCTGATCGCCGCGTTCGTGCGACATGTTCGGCAGGTTCGCTTCCGGCGACGGCACCTTGGCGGCCGGATTCGTGCCGCTCACCGGGCCGTTGTCGACGGAACCGGCCGCGTGCTGGTCGCCCGACGGCCACGAGGGCGGTTGGCGATCGCGTTCGCGCTTGGCATCGAGCAACGCCTGGATGTGCGCGACGGCTTCTTCCTGACTGATGTGCTGTACCGGCTCGTCGTTCACCGCCGGCGCGGCGGGTGCCGGCTTCGGACGCGGCTTCGGCGCCGGACGCGGCTTCGGCTTCGCTGCCACCGGCGGTGCGCTGGTCACCACCGGGGCGGCCTCACGCGCGGCCGGCTTGCGTACGACCGGCCTGGGTTCGACGGCCCGCGTCGCGGCGAGCTTGCGTGCCGGTGCCTTGCTGGCAGCCTTCGGCGCGGCCCTGGCGGCGCTCTTGCGCGCGGGTGCCTTGGTGGGGGCGACCTTGCGCGGGGCGGCCTTCTTCGCCACGGCCTTCTTCGCTACCGTCTTCTTCGCGACGGCCTTGCGCGTGGCGGACGCGCGCGACGGGCTCTTGCGCGCCGAGGTCTTTTTCGCGGGCGCCTTGCGCGCCGATGACTTCCTGCCGACGGCTTTCTTCGCAGCCGACTTCTTCACGGCCGCTTTCTTCGCGACCGGCTTCCGCACCGCGGATTTCTTCACAGCGGCCTTTTTCGCCGATTTCTTCGCGACGGCCTTCCTGGCTACCGTCTTCCTGGTGGCCACCTTCTTCGTCGCGGCCTTCTTCGTCGCGGCCTTCTTCACGGCGGCCTTGCGCGCCGTGCCTTTCTTCGCGGTCGCGCGCTTCGCGGCCGGACGTGCGGCGGTCTTCTTCGTTGCCGTCTTGCGTGCCGCGGACTTCTTCGCGGCGGACTTTCGGGTCGTAGCCATGCGTTCATTCCTCATGCGGTAGTAGCCGACGCGAACTACCCCACCCGGGAAGTCGCGTTCATGCCGGACGTCATCGAATCGACAGCTTTTCGTTCCGGACGGAGCGCATGATGTAACAGGTGCGCCCCGAAGTCACATGCACACGTCGCGAAGATTCAGTTTTGACGCGCTCAGAATTGCGGCGAAGACAGCGATGCGAGGAAATTGCCGAGCACCGCGGGCCGCAGGGCGATGGTCACGAGCACGCCGTAAAGCGCGCCCCACAGGTGCGCGCTGTGGTTCACGTTGTCGCCGCCGCGCTTGTCCATGTAGATCGAATACACCACGAAAAGCACGGCGTAGAGGATCGCCGGCATCGGGATCACGATGAGATAGATGCGCGCCCAGGGCGCCAGCAGGATGAAGGCGAAGAGGATCGCCGACACCGCGCCCGATGCGCCGAGGCTGCGATAACCCGCGTTCCGGCGATTCGCCAGGTACGAAGGCAGGATCGAGAACACCAGCGCGCCGATGTAGAACGTGAGGAACCCGAGCGGCCCCATCGCGGCCGTGAAGAACTGCTCCATGATCCGGCCGGCGAAATACAGCGAGAACATGTTGAAGAACAGGTGTCCGCCATCGGCATGCACCAGCCCGTACGAGACGAGCCGGTAATACTCGCGGCTGCGGGTGAGCGCCGGGGGCCAGAGGATGAGGTCGTCCAGCAGGCGCTGGTTACGGAAAGCGACGATCGAGACCACACAGGTCACGAGAATGATGAGCAGCGTGATCATGCGTTGAAACAGCGTCCTTATCGCTCTTGCCAGCGCGCATCTTGGCGGGATCGCGCGCCGATGTCGAATGCCCCGGGGCCCTGCCTCCCCCGTCGCGGACGGCTATCATGGCGGTCTCCCACCCCCGGTTCCCCCCGATGTCCCTCATTCGCTACAAGCAGCTCGACGTCTTCGCCGCCCGTCATGGTGGCGGCAATCCGCTCGGTGTCGTCGTCGACGCGGAGGGCTGGTCGGACGAGCGCATGCAACGCTTCGCCCACTGGACCAACCTCGTCGAGACCACGTTCCTGTTGCCCGCCCGGGCCGAAGGCGCCGACTATCGCGCGCGTATCTTCACGCCCACCAAGGAGATTCCGTTCGCTGGCCACCCGACCATCGGCAGCGCGCACGCGGCTCTCGACGCGGGCCTCATCCGCCCCGACGCCGCCGGCATCGTGTGGCAGGAATGCGGTGCCGGCGTGCTGCCGATCCGCGTCGAAGGCGATGGCGCCGCGCGCGAACTCTTCGTGCAGTCGCCCAAGGCGCGCATCGTGAGCGACGCCTCACGTGGCGGCGAGACGCTGTCCGCCGTGCTTTATGGCGTGAAGCCCGGCCTGCTCGAACCGGTGTGCGTCGAAGGCGGCCGCCGCTGGTGGATCGCCGAATTCGCCGACGAAGCGGCACTGCGCAGCTGGCGACCGGATCACGCCGCGATCCGCGCGCTCGCCATGGCCACCGATACGCTAGGGCTGTGCATCTTCGCGCGCTCGGCCGAGGGCCTGGCGGTGCGCGCGTTCCCGGCGGGCGTGGGCATCGTCGAGGATCCCGCCTCGGGCGCCGCCAACGGCCTCATCGCGGCGTACATCGCCCAGCGCGACACGAGCGGCACGCTCGCGCACGGCTACGTCGTGAGCCAGGGCCAGGAGGTCGGCCACGACGCGCGCATCATCATCCGTATCGACGGCGACGCCGTCTGGGTGGGCGGTCGCACGAACACCATCGTCGACGGCCACGTGGACTGGCAGGACACCTGACGCCATGCGCATCTGGGTCGACGCCGACGCCTGTCCCAACGTCATCAAGGACATCCTCTTCCGCGCCGCCGAGCGCGAGCAGGTGGAAACGACACTGGTGGCCAACCAGTGGATCCGCACGCCCGCGTCGCGCTTCGTTCGTGCCCTGCAGGTGCCCGGCGGGTTCGACGTGGCCGACGACGAGATCGTGCGGCGTGTCGAACCAGGCGATCTCGTCGTCACGCAGGATATTCCTCTGGCCGCGTTCGCCATCGAGAAAGGCGCCCTCGCGCTGCATCCGCGCGGCGAGATGTTCACGAAGGACACCATCGCCGCGCGGCTGTCGATGCGTAACTTCATGGAGGAACTGCGTGGTGCGGGTGTGGATACCGGCGGCCCGGCGGCGATGCATCCGCGCGATCGGCAGGCGTTCGCGAACGAGCTGGATAAGTGGCTCGCGCGCCGGCGATCGTCGTTGTAATCGTCAAAGCGACGAGCGGATCAGCTTTCTGTGGGAGCGCGCTCGCGCGCGAATGGGTGCTCGCGACAAGCACCCAATCGCGCGCGAGCGCGCTCCCGCCCGACGGTAGGCAGGCCCGCAGCTAGCCGTCGGTCAGCTCGTCCAGCCGCAGGGTCAGGCATTTCGCGGCGCCGCCGGACTTCATGAACTCGTCCAGCGCCACTTCGATGACCATGAAACCCGCCCCTTCCAGCCGCGCGCGGAGATCGGCGCTCGCGCGGTTGAGGATCACCACGCGGCCCGCGCTCACCGCGTTGCATGCGAACGACGTCGCATCGTGCGCATCCACCGCGATGCGTAGCGATGGCGCGACGTGCTGCTCGATGCGCGCGAGCGACGGCGCGTCGAACGCGTCGGGAAAATAGAGCGTGTAGCCGTCCGGCAGCGGGCAGAAACAGGTGTCGAGGTGGTAGAAGCGCGGGTCCACCAGCTTCAGCGGCAGCACTTCCACGTCGAGCAGGCGTGCCAGCGCCGGGCCGGCCGCGACATCGGAGCGGTGCCCGTGGCCCAGCCACAGGCGACGCGCGACGCCGCGATCGAAAAGGCCGTCGCCCGCACCTTCGAAGAGGATACCTTCGGGCAGATCGACGATGTCGAAGCCGTGATGTCCGAACCAGGCCCGGTCCGGCTCTTCCTCACCCTGACGCTGCGCGTGGCGGAAGCGGCTGGGAACGAAGGCGTTGCCGAACACGAGTCCGGCGTTCGCGCAGAAGGTCATGTCCGGCAGGCCCTTCACGGGCGGCTGCACCACCACGTCGGCATGACGGGACACGGTGTCCTTCAGCGCATCCCACTGGCGGCCCGACCGTTCGCTCGTGGTGTCGTGCACGTGGCCATCCATCCAGGGATTGATGACGTAGTCGACCTCGAAGAACGTGGGCGCGCACATCAGGATGCGCGGGACGGTGCGCTCGATCGTCGGGGACATCGTTTCTGCCATGGAGGTGCCACGCCTTCAGGGGAACGAGGCGTCATCATGGCAGAAACGCGCGTCAGCCCGTCAAGCCAGTCCGCTGCAGATGCTCTTGACCGCGTCGGGAGAGAAATGCAGCTCTTTCAGGGCTTCTTCGAGCGTGCCACGGGCCATCACTTCGCTCTCGACCTGCTCGCCGATGCTGCTGGGCGAGATGTGCACGAAGTTCTTGCCGTCCTGGTACGCGATGCCTTCTTCGTGCACCGTCTGCGTGGTGAGCACCTTGAACGTGTTGTCGTCGGACTCGCGGACCTCGACCTTACGTCCCTCGTGCTCGCCCTCGTAAACCTTTTTCCAGCTTGCCGTCATGACGTGAATCCTTGAACCGCACACAGCGTGCGGCCCGATTGTCGCGGAGCCGGCGGGCTAGCGATTGTGAAGACGTGCGTAAATCCGCTTAACGCTTCAAATGGGCCCGCGCCGCCGCGACCCGCGCCAGACCGGCCCAGTCGAGCTCGCCGTCGCCGGCGCCGATGGCGTCCAGCAGCGTGTCGTGGAGCACGCTGGCGAAGGGCATCGGTACCCGTTCCGCCTCGGCGGCGGAGCGCGCGAGACCGATGTCCTTGAAGCCGAGCGACATCTTGAAGCCCGCCGGGGAGTATTTCTCTTCGGCGATGAGGCCGCCGTAGATCGTGTACACCGGCGACGAGAACAGCGAGCCGCCCATCACCTCGAGGAAATCCTTTGCCGAGACGCCGTGGGCCCGGGTCAGCGCCGACGCCTCCGCCATGCTCTCGATCGCCGCGCCGATGAGGAAATTGCCGCCGATCTTGACGATGCTGGCCCGGATCGGGTCGTCGCCCATCGGCCAGACCTTCGATCCCAGCAGCTCGAGCAACGGCAGCACCGTGGCCATGGCGTGCGGCTTGCCGGCCGCCACCACGTTGAGGCCACCGGCCGCGGCGACGGCCGGGCGGCCGAACACGGGCGCCGAGACATAGCCGAGACCGCGGCGCTCGTGCGCCTCGACGAGCTCGCGCGCCAGCGCGATCGAGATCGTCGCGTGGTTCACGTGCACGGCACCCTTCGGCAGCGCGTCGAGCACGCCGCCGTGCAGGATCACGTCGCGCACCGCGGCGTCGTTGGCGAGCATGCTGTGCAGCACCTCGGCACCCGAGGCCGCCGCGGCGGCACTGTCGGCCACCGTCGCGCCCTGCTCCGCCAGCGGCCGTGCCGCGTCTGCGGAGCGGTTCCACACCGTGACCTCGTGGCCACCCTTGACGAGGTTGCCGGCCATGCCGGCGCCCATGCTGCCCAGACCGATGAAACCGATACGCATGATCTTGCTCCGCTCAGACGGCCAGGCCGGCAGCGTGGCCGGAGGCCCAGGCCCATTGGAAGTTGTAGCCACCCAGGTGGCCGGTCACGTCGAGCACTTCGCCCACGAAATACAGCCCCTGCTGTCGACGGGACATCATCGTGGACGACGACACTTCGTCGGTGTCGACGCCGCCGAGGGTGACCTCGGCCGTGCGATAGCCTTCGGTGCCGCTGGCCACCACCGGCCAGTCGGCCAGCTGCGCGCCGATGTCGTTGAGCTCCGCGTCGCGGTACTGCCGCATGGGGCGGTTCGGCAGCCACACCTCGCAGAGGCGCTCCACGAGGCGGCGTGGCAGCAGGCCCGAGAGCACCGTCTTCAGCTCCGCCGCCGGACGCTCGGCGCGCCCGTTGCGCAGCGCCTCGCCCGCGTCGATGCCCGGCAGCAGATCGATGCGGAGGTCCGTGCCGGGCTCCCAGTACGACGAGATCTGCAGGATCGCGGGGCCGCTGACGCCGCGGTGCGTGATCAGCATGGCCTCGCGGAACGACGCGCCGTTGGCGCGCGCCTCGACCGGCAGCGCCACGCCCGACAGGCCCTCGAAGCGCTCCTGGTGCTTACCGCTCAGGGTGAGCGGCACCAGCCCTGCCCGCAGCGGCAGCACGGCATGGCCGAACTGCTTCGCCAGTTCGTAGCCGAAGCCGGTCGCGCCGAGGCTGGGGATCGACAGGCCGCCCGTGGCGATCACAAGGGAGGTGGCGCGCACGTGCCCGAGCGGCGTTTCGCAGGCGAACCCGTCGGTGACGGCGCGCAGGCGCGACACCGGGCAGTTCGTCTCCACGCGCACGCCGGCGGCGGCGCACTCGTCGAGCAGCATCCGCACGATCTGCTTGGACGATTCGTCGCAGAAGAGCTGGCCCGGCGCCTTCTCGTGCCACGCGATGCGGTGGCGATCGACCATGGCGATGAAATCCCACGGCGTGTAGCGCGCCAGCGCCGACTTGCAGAAATGCGGGTTGGCCGAGAGGAAGTTGGCGGGCGTGGTGGCCGTGTTGGTGAAATTGCAGCGGCCGCCGCCGGACATCAGGATCTTCTTGCCGGCCCGGTTCGCATGGTCGACCACCAGCACCCGGCGCCCGCGCCCACCGGCGACGATGGCCGTCATCAGGCCCGCCGCTCCCGCGCCGACGACGAGGACGTCGTATTCCATGCTTCGTATCCGCCGTGCAAACGCACATGATACCGCCCTCGCGTAAACTCGTGCCCCCGCTCCCATCGACAAGGATCCACGCCCATGCCCTCCTTCGACATCGTCTCGGAAGTCGACAAGCACGAGCTCGTCAACGCGGTCGACCAGGCCAATCGCGAGGTGTCCACCCGATTCGACCTGCGCGGCACCGGTGCGAAGTTCGAACTCGAAGAGAACGTGATCACCCAGAAAGCGGAAAACGAGTTCCAGCTGACGCAGATGATCCCGATCCTGCGTGCGCGGCTGTCGGCCCGCCAGATCGACCTGCGTGCGCTCGAAGAGGGCAAGGTCGAGACGAACCTCGCCGAGGCGCGGCAGAAGATCACCGTCAAGCAGGGCATCGAACAGCCCGTGGCGAAGAAGATCATCGCGAAGATCAAGGAAGCCAAGCTGAAGGTCGAGGCGCAGATCAACGGCGAGAAGGTTCGTGTCACCGGCAAGAAGCGCGACGACCTGCAGATGGCGATGGCGCTGCTGAAGAAGTCGGATATCGAGCTGCCGCTGCAGTTCGAGAATTTCCGGGATTGATCGAATCCCTCGCGCTCCGACGGTCGCACGTGACCTTGTAGGAGCGCGCCTTGCGCGCGACGCCTTTGAGGCCGTGAGCAGCAGGCCCTGTTGCTCTTCGCGAAAAGATGTCGCGCGCGAGGCGCGCTCCTACCGGGGTCTTACAGGCTTGCGATGCGGCTGCGGTTGCGGCCTTCGTTCTTGGCCTGGTACAGGGCTTCGTCGGCGCGGCCGAGCAGCGAGTGCAGCGACTCCGGCGCGCGCCACATGGCCACGCCGGCGCTGACGGTGATGCGGATGCGGTAGTCGCCGTGCACGATCAGCATGGCGCCGAGCGCGTTGCGGGCGCGTTCCGTGATGTCGAGCGCGTGCTCGGCGAGCGCGCCCGGCAGGCAAAGGATGAACTCCTCGCCGCCGAACCGGCCCGCGAGGTCGTCGGCGCGGCACATCGACGAGATCACGCGCATCGTTTCGCGGATCACCGTGTCGCCGGCCAGATGGCCGTAGGTGTCGTTCACCGCCTTGAAATCGTCGATGTCGATGAGCACGACGCTGAACGGGATACCGTCGTTCGCCGCACCCTGTCGCACGCGCTCGGCCTGCTCCAGGAAGCGGCGCCGGTTCAGCGAGCCGGTGAGTTCGTCGGTGCCCGCCAGATGATCGAGGCGCTCGTTCGCCGTTTTCAGATCGCGCGTTCGGGCATCCACCTGGGCCTGCAGCAGCTCCGCGCGACGGCGCAGATAAAGCGTGCGCAGCGACACGAGGCCGAAGAACACCGCCACGCCCAGCGCCACGCCGAGCAGCAGCGTCCACGGGCTTTCGTACCAGCGCGGCGTGACCACGACGCGCACCGAGGTTTCCACCGAGCGGGCGTCGAGGCCCTTCACCGTGGCGCGCAGGCGCAGCGTGTAGGTGCCGCTGGGCAGGTTCGTATAGATCGCGCTCGGCGGAATGCCGCGCGCCACGCTGTTCCACGCGGCGTCGGCTTCGTCCATCCGGTAGGCGTAGTGCGTTTCCAGCGGCGCCCGGAAGTCGAGCAGTGCGAAGTCGACGCGCAGGTTGCGGCCGTCGCCTTCGAGCGTCACCGAGTCGCCGTCGCCGGGCACCTGATCGAGCGGCAGCGGCTTGTCGTTGATCGACACGTGCGTGATCGCGAGCCGTGCCGGGCCGGCGGCGGGCGCTTCCCAGTAGGGACGGATCACGGTCAGGCCGCCGAGGCCGCCGAACATCAGCTCGCCGCCCGGCGCCTCGGCCGCCGCGCGATGGATGTAGCTGGGAATGCGCAGGCCGTCGCGGATGCCGAGGTCGGCCACGCGATGCGTGCTGGCTTCGACCATCGCGACGCCGTTGGCCATCGAGGCCCAGATGCGATCGTCGTGGTCCACCAGCAGCGCGTTGATCTTCGTGTTCGTCAGGCCGTCGCGCGAACCGATCAGGCCGAAGCGAAAAGGCCCATGCGGCTTGAAGTCGTCGAGGTAGGCGATGCCGCCGAACGTGCCGAGCCACAGGCGGCCGTGCGAATCGAAGGCCATCGACCCGGTGTAGTCGTGCGGAAGGCTCGACGGGTTGGCGGGATCGTGGCGCAGGTTCACGAAGTCCTTCGCGCCGTCGTACAGAATGCTGATGCCGCTGATCGTGGCGAACCACCAGGCATCCGGCATGCGCACGATGTGCCGCACCTGGTCGCCCACGAGGCTCGTCGGATCGGCGTCGTCGTGGCGCATCTGCGTGACGGTGCCGGTTTTCGTGTCGTAGCGGAACAGGCCGTCGTAGCCGCCGATCAGGAGGTCGTCGCCGTCGCGGCGCATCGAGAGGATGAGCCGCCCGTCGAGGCTCGGGATCATCGAACTGCGCATCTCGAACGTATCGGGATCGATGCGCGAGATGCCCTGCGCGCCCGCCCAGATGGCGCCGTCGGGCGCCACGACGAAGGCCTGCACATCGCGCTCCGCCTGCTCGCCGCCCAGCTGCAGGTGGCGCATGGTGCCCTTGCCGAGGTCGAGCACGTCGACGCGGCCCATGCCGAGGCCGAGCCACACGCGGCCGCGCGGATCGACGAACACCGCGTGCACGTTGGCATTGGAGAGCGTGTGCGATTCCAGCGGCGACGGCAGCACCGAGAACACCTTGCGGCCGTTCGGGTCGTAGTGCGCCGCGCCGAGCTCCGTGGCCACCCAGATGTTGCCCGAGGTGTCCTGATAGATGTCGCGCGTGATGTCGCCGGGCAGCGACGACGGCATCGCCGCGTCGTGCGCCAGCGTGCGCAGCTGCCCGGTCACGTAATCGTAGGTGACGACGCCCGCGCCATCGGTCGCCGCCCAGAGCACGCCCTGCGGCGTTTCGTGGAACGCGCGTACCGTGCGCCGGCGTGCGAGGCCGTTCTTGCCCGAGAAGCCGGGCACCTCGCGCCCCTGCCCGCTCGCGTCGATGTAGATCGCGCCGGACTGGCCCGTGCCGACCCAGAGCCGGTCGTGGCTGCCCTGCAGCAGGGCCCAGACCTGATCGTGAAGGATCTCGTCGACGCCCGGATCCTGCGAACGCACGCGCACGAAGTGGCCGCCGGTGCGACGCACGAAGAGGCCGTTGTCGGTGCCGGCCCAGAGGTTGCCCGTCTTGTCTTCGCTGACGACGAACGTGCGCGACACCATGTCCTTCGCGTCGCCGGGCTGCATCGATTCGCGGGTGATCTTGCCCGAGGCGAGCTCGAGCCGGTCGACGCCGCTCTCGGTCGCGATCCAGAACACGCCGGGTTGACGCGCCCGCGCGATCGCGAAGATCTTGCCGTTCGACGTGCCACCCGGCCCGATGGGGTACACGTGGAAACGCATGCTGACGGGATCGAAGCGGACGAGGCCGCCGGCGTTGGTGCCGATCAGCAGGCCACCGTCGGGCAACGGCATCAGTGCGCGCACGTACGAATCGGGCAACACGGCGCCCGCGTAGGAATCGGGCTCCTGCCCGAACACCTGCATGCGGTAGCCGTCGTAGCGCACGAGGCCGCCGAACGTGCCGATCCAGATCAGCCCGCGCGAATCCTGCACGATGGCCGTGGTGGTCGAATGCGGCAGGCCGTCGGTGACACCTACCGTGTCGAACCACGCGGCCTCGTAGACCGCCCACGGGTCGACCCCCACGGGCTGCGAATCCTGCGCGGCCGCCACCGTCGCCAGCGCACAGCACAGCCACCCGGCGAGGGCGATCAGGCGTGCTCGAAGACGCGGAAAACGAGCGGGCCGCTTCAGGCGGTCAGCCTGCATAGGCCGGTGTCGGAGCGAGGTAACGGCTGAACGCGTCGGCAGTCATCGGGCGGGCGAAGAAATAGCCCTGCCCGATGTCGCATCCGAGCTCGCGGAGCCAGTCGGCCTGGGCTTCGGTCTCGACGCCTTCGGCGATGGTGCGCATGTTCAGTTTCTTGGCGAGGCCGACGATCGCCTCGGTGATTTCGCGATCGGCGAGGTTCAGCGCGCTGCCGCGCACGAACGACTGGTCGATCTTGATGGTGCCCACCGGCAGTTCGCGCAGGTGGCTGAGGTTCCAGTAGCCCGCGCCGAAGTCGTCGATCAGCAGGTCGAAGCCGTGCGAGCGCAGCTTCACCAGCTGGCGCATGGTTTCTTCCGGCTGGCGCATGGCCGACGACTCGGTGAGCTCGAAGCGGATCCGCGTGGGATCGACGCCATAGGAGCGCACGGCGCGATGCAGCGTGTCGACGAAGGCCGGGCGGCTGAGCTCGTGCATCGACAGGTTGATGGCGACGTAATCGACGTCGGTGCCCGACGCGTCCCAGGCCTGCACCTGATTGAGCACGGCGCGCAGCACGTACTCGCCCAGGGCGTGGATCAAGCCCGAGCGCTCGGCGATCGCCACGAAGATGGACGGCGGCACCTCGCCGCGCGTGGGGTGGTGCCAGCGCGCCAGCGCCTCGACGCCAGCGAGCGTGCCGTCGCGCAAGTTGCGCTTCGGCTGGTATTCGACGGTGAGCTCGCCGGCCTGCAGGGCCTCGCGGAGCTCCACGGTGAGCGCCAGGCGCTCGCGGGCCAATTCGAGCATGCCCTCTTCGTAGAAGCGGAAGTCGGCCTTGCCGGTTTCCTTCACCGCGTACATGGCGGCGTCGGCGTTGCGGATGAGCGTGGTCGCCTGCTGGCCGTCCTGGGGGGCCACGGCCACCCCGATGCTGGGACTGACGGCCACGAGTTGGCCGGAAACGCTTACGGGTTTCGAGACGAGGTCGAGCACCTTGCGGCAGACCCGCACCAGGTTTTCCATGCCGCCGTAGGTCTGCACCACCACCACGAACTCGTCGCCACCGAACCGCGACACGATGTCCCGCGCCCGCACGCTGCTGCGCAGCGAGGTGGCCACGGCACGCAGGAAAACGTCGCCGGCCTCGTGGCCGAGGGTGTCGTTGATCGACTTGAAGCCGTCGAGATCGATGAACATGACAGCCAGCGAGGCGGTTTCCGGCACGGCCAGTGCCTGCTCGAGCTCGCGCATGACGTAGGCGCGATTCGGCAAGCCGGTGAGCGTGTCGTGGTAGGCGTGGAAGGCCAGCGCGCGGCTGGCCTGCTCGCGCGGATCGTGCAGGCGCTCATGCAGGCGGCGGCGCTGGCTCAGCAGCCAGGCGATGGCCACCGCCGCCAGGGCGCACACGGCCAGCAGGGCCGCCAGCCATCCCAGACCGGCGCCACCGGTGCTGAAAGGCGTGCAGGCCGACTCGCCGCCGGCCCCGAACATGGACCCGCGGGCGCAATTCGATGCGGCATGCCAGCCGCTCTCGACACTACGATATGTCAGCACGCCACGCTCCGGCCCGGGTTGCGGGACACGTCGCCGACCGGCGCGCATGGCGACCGACCCGCGGATTCAACGAAAAACCCAAGGGCGGCGCCGGTCACCCTGCGAGCAGGCCGGACGCTTTGCCACTTGTCCCCAGGATTATCGGCCATTCCCTCTCTCGACTTTAGGTCGTGCGACGAAATCCGTCAGCGTCTTCACTCGCCGTGAGACGGCCTCTCCCTCCCGCATGATGCTGTGTCCGCGAAAAAACGCAATCCGTCGACCCCGGCATGGGGTCGACGGAGGCCGGTGGCTCAGCGGGCCGGCGCCGAAAGATAGCGGTCGAACCAGGCCAGCGCCCTGGCCAGGACGTCACGACGGCTCTCGTCGCGGGCGAATCCATGGCCCTCGCCGGGGTAGACCACCAGCGAGGTCGGCACGCCCTGGGCGCGCAGCGCGTGCCAGAACTCGAACGACTGCGGTGCCGGGGTTTCGGCGTCGCGCTCGCCCACCACGATCAGCGTCGGGGTCTTCACCTGCTTGATGAAGTTGATGGCCGAGCTCTTGGCGTACACCGCCGGGTCGTCGTACACCGAGGCGCCGAAGAACGGCTTCATCCACTGGTCGATGAGGTTCTGGCCGTAGTAGCTCTGCCAGTTCGAGATGCCCGCGCCCGCCACCGCGGCGCGGAAACGCTGGGTCTGGGTCACGCCGAACATGGTCATGAAGCCGCCGTAGCTCCAGCCGGTGAGGCCGAGGCGCTTGTCGTCGACCGGGTGGGTCTTCTCGATGGCATCGACGCCTGCGAGCACGTCGCGCATGTCGCCGTAGCCGAAGTCCTTACGGTTGGCCTGTACAAACGCCTCGCCCTGCCCGTAGCTGCCCCGCGGATTGGGCATGAAGACGAAATAACCGAGGGCGGACAGCGGCGCGCCGCCGTAACCCACGCCCGGCCAGCGCGGGGTGACGGCGGCGGCCGGGCCGCCGTGGATCGTCACGATCATGCCGTAGCGCTTTTTCGGGTCGTAGTTCGCGGGATAGAGCAGCCAGCCCTGGACGTCGTTACCCTCGTTCTTCCACGAAATCGATTCGGCCTTGCCCCACGAGGGCTTCAGGCCCGCGTTGAAGGTGGTGACCGCCTTCGGCGTCGCGGTGCCCCCCAGCTCCGCGACCTGCACCTCGTACGCGGTTTCGAACGAGCTGGCGGTAAAGGCGGCCTTCGTGGCGTCCGCGTTGAGCGACAGCGACATCGAGAGGCGACCGTCGCCGATGGTCATCGGCAGGTCGAACAGCGTGGTGGCGGTGGCCGCACCCGTGGCCGGCAGGTCGTAGCGCGACACGCGGCTGACGCCCGCGGCGTGCTCGCCGACGATCAGCCTGTCGTCCGCCGACCAGCTGAGCCACGCCGGCGTGGTGTGGATACCCGGCGTGACGTCGACCGGTGCGTCGCCGCCCGCCGAGGGCACGGTCCAGATGTCGCCGCCGGTGGAACCCTGATCGCTCATCAGGCCACCGATGAAGGCGATGCGCGAACCGTCCGGCGAGAAGCGCGGCACGGCCACCTGCATGTCCTTGAGCGGACCGGTGAGCTTCACGGTGTCCACCACCGCGACCGGTTTGCCGCCGGCCGTCGTCGGCTGCACGTAGAGCTTCGCGATCCACCAGTTGTTGTCGCCCGGCGGCTCGGCCGCGACGTAAGCGATGCGGCCGCCATCGTTGGCGAACGCGAATTCGTACACGTGCATGCCGGCCGGCGTGAGCGTGCGCACCGCGCCGCCCGACACGTCGACGGTGGCGACCTGCTGCACCTCGATACCTTCGACGCCGATCTCGCCGATCTGCGGCTTCGCCGCGGCCGTGGCACTCGCGCGGCGCGTGGCGTTCGGCACGTAGAGGAAACCGAGCGCCTTGCCGTCGGGGCGCCATGCGAGTCCGTCGACGTAGCCCGCGAGATGCGTGATGCGGGCCGGCGCGCCCCTGGCGCCGATATCGGCCACGTGGATGTCGTTCTGCTTGCCCTCTTCCACGCCCGGCCCCTTGCCGGCGCAGTCGGAGAGGAAGGCGAGATGGCGCGAATCCGGCGCCCAGAGCGCGGAGGTTTCGCTGCAGCCCCTGGACGCGGTGACGCGCTTCGCGTTACGGCCGTCGGCGTCGGCGACTTCGAGCACCGTCTTGCCGTTGGTCTTCACCGTCCAGGCGAGGTGTTTCGCGTCGGGGGACAGCGACACCGATTCGATGGTGCGGACCTTGCCGAGGGAATCGAGGATCGCGGCGATCCGCGGGTCCTCCGCCTTTTTCGCGGGCGTGTCGGCATGAGCTGCGCCCGCGCATGCAAGCGCGATGGCGGCGGCGATCCACTGTGTACGCATCGATGGTGCCCTGGTCGTGTTTCGGAAGGCGAAACCTAGCACGTACCTCGATGGCGTTGTAGGAGCGCGCCTGCGCGCGACAGCCGTTGGGGCCGTGAACAGCAGGCCCTGTGGCTTTCCGCGAAAAGCTGTCGCGCGCAGGCGCGCTCCTACGCGAGGCTCAGGCGCGCAAGCGGTCGAAATCCGGATTCCGACGGAACCACGTCTCCGCGTAACTGCACGCCGGCTCCACCTTCCAGTGCTTCGCCTCGGCGGTTTCCACCGCGCGCTTCGTCAGCAGCGCGGCGATGCCGCGGCCGCCCACCGGCGACGGCACGCCCGTGTGCGTGATGACCATCGTGTGGCCCTGCAACCGGTATTCGACCTCGCAGTCGTAACCGTCGACGGTTGCCCGGAACACCTGGTTCTTCTCGTCGTGGACGATGTCCAGCGGTTTCGGCGAATCGCTCATGGTTCTCTCCAGAAAGGGGGGACTTGCCGCAAGCATGCGCGTCCCCGGCCACTTGCGCCATCCACGCCGCGCAAACGTCGCGGGCGTAAACTGCGACAGGCTCCGGTCCCCGGCCGGCAACTTCCTGCGATTTCCGGAAACTTCCTTACGTGCTGATCATCCACGAGCAAGGACACCGCGGCGCTCCCGCCCCATGGAAGCCCGGCATGGGCAAGCCGGATAAGCCGATCTGGATCGACCTGTTCGATCCCAGCGAAGAGGAACGCCAGTGCGCCGCGGACATCACGGGCCTGCGGGTTCCCGAGCGCACCGACCTCGGCAACCTCGCGCTCTCCAGCCGCATACGCACCGACGACGATGCGATGTACCTGTCCATCCCCTACTTCGCCGACAACGGCAGCGACCATCATGCGGCGCCCGTGGGTATCGTCGTGACGCATCAGGTGCTGATGACACTGCGTTTCGAGGCATCGCCCGCCTTCGACCTCGCCAACGAAAGCTGCAAGAGCCATCGCTGGGAATCGAGCGCCGACGTGCTGGCCACGCTCATCGAGGCGATCGTCAATCTCTCCGCGAAGCTGATGGAAGACGTCTCGGGCGATCTCAAGAAGCTGTCCGACCGCATCTTCACCCGCGAGCGCATCGGCACCCCCGCCCTGCGCAACTGCATGCTCGAGGTGGGCCGACTCGAAGGCGCGCAGGCGCGCAACCGGTCGTCGATGCTCGGCGTGCAGCGCATCGTGTCGTTCGTGCGTGCGAAGAAACCCGAGTGGATGTCCGACGAGGTGGAACTTCGCCTGCGCGTGGTCGAGCACGACCTGCGCACGCTCGACGAGTTCGACGACCAGCTCACGAACAAGCTCCAGTTCCTGCTCGACGCCAGCCTTGGCTTCATCAGCACCGACCAGAACCACGTGATGAAGGTGCTGACGGTGACCTCCGTCGCAACGATTCCGCCCGTGATCCTCGCCGGCATCTGGGGCATGAACTTCAAGCGCATGCCGGAGCTCGACTGGACCTTCGGCTATCCGCTCGCGCTCGGCGCCATCGCACTGAGCATTCTCCTGCCCGTGCTGTTCTTCAAATGGCGGGGCTGGCTCACGGGCGACTGACGCAGTGGGCACCTTCGGCCGTCTGCTGCGCCCCGCCTCGGCGCCCATCCGTCGCTGGGTCCTCTCGGCGTTCCCCCGTCCGCAGACCGGCGCGATCGACTACGACCACCCACCCGGCGACCCCGGCCTGTTCGGCCCGGCCAGTGTCACGTGGCGGATGCATGCCGATTTCTGCGGCATGCTCGCCGGCGGCCTGTGCGCGCTCTACCTGCAGACGCTGCACCCGCGCGCCCTGGCGGGCGTGTGGGACCACTCGAATTTCCGCGGGGATCTGGTCGGCCGGCTGCGCCGCACCACGGCGTTCGTCGGCGCCACGACGTACGCGCCCACCGTGGCGGCGAACGACATGATCGAACGCGTGCGCGCCATCCATGGCCACGTGCGCGGCACCGACGAGGCCGGCGCGCCCTACGCCGCCGACGATCCGGACCTGCTGACCTGGGTGCACGTGAGCGAGATGTCGAGCTTCCTCGCCGGGTTCCGCGCCTACGGTCCGCTGGAAGTCACCGATCGCGTCGCCGACGCGTATCTCGACGAGACGCGGCGCGTGGCCGAGGCGCTCGGCGCGCGCGACGTGCCCGGATCGGTCGCCGCGCTGGACGCGTACATCGAGGGCGTCCGGCCGTCGCTGGTGTTCGGCGAACGCTCGCGCACCGTGCTCGGCATCCTGGCGCGCCTCGACCTGCCCGTGCCGCTCGCGGGCCTTTCGCGCGATGTGTTCCTGCACGCCGGCGCCGCCCTGCTCCCCGGCTGGGCCAGCGAGCTGCTCGGGCGGACGGATGGCGACCTGCGCAAGGCGCGGCTCCCGGCCGCCACCCCGCGCGGGATGGCGCCCCTGTTCCGCGCGGCACTGACGGGAGGCGGGGGGGCGCGGGCGTGGCGGCGGGGGGGGGGGGGGGCCCGGGGGCCGCCGCCCCGGCCGCCCCCCCCCCCCGCGGGGGGGGGCGGCCCCCGGGGGGTTTGGGGGGGCGCTGCATGAGAAGAAGGCTTGCGCTACTCGTCATTTGCCCTAAAGTTACGGGCTAGCCTGCCGCTACCAAGCTTCAGGGGAAGCAACAGGCAGGGTCAGCCATGAGCATGCACACCGGAGCGCGGAGCACGCGCCCTGTTCGGGGGAGGTGGTTGGTGCGAATCCGTTGCACAGATTGCGAGTCGTCCATCGCGGGGTTCCCGCGTCCATGAGAGCGCCCTGGCATGCCCTGGCCGGCGTGATGCCGGAATCTCGCCTGCTCGCCTCCGTGGCCGAGTTCACGCACCACCGCGACATCGACGCGCTCGATCACAGCGTGGTGCTTTCGCTCGCCGAGCTCGTGTCGGTCAACAGCGTCACCCTGTGCAAGCGCGGCGAGAGCATGCAGCACCCGGTCGACTCGATCGTGGTCTGCTCGCGCAAGCCCGACGGCGGTTTCGTCGTGGAGGCGATCGATCCGGGTCGCGAAGGCGATCCGATCGACACCATCGTGTGCGCGATGGAAATGCTCGAGGCGATCAGCGACGTGACCGACGATGGCATAAGCCGGCTCGTGATTCCCATCCAGCGCGAGCACGCGGCCATCGGCGCCCTGATGCTGGAATCGGAAGACGCGCTCGACCACGTGCGCTCGATGGTCGAAGGCTTCGCGCGCATCTATGGCAACTACATCGCGCTGCTCAACGACAGCGAGCGCGACAAGCTCACCGGCCTGTACAACCGACGCAGCTTCGAGCAACGCCTGCAGCGCCTGCTGAAGCTGCAGCGCCAGCGTGCGCGCACGCCCTCGACGTGTGGCGTGCCGGGCGACGGCGAGACGACGCTGTTCCTCGCGATCCTCGACATCGATCATTTCAAACGCATCAACGACACCTACGGCCATGTGTATGGCGACGAGGTGATCCTGATGCTCGCGCAGCAGATGCGCACGTGTTTCCGCCAGAGCGATGTGCTCTTCCGCTTCGGCGGCGAAGAGTTCGTGGTGCTGCTGGCGGCGCAGGACGAGGTCGAGGTGCACGACGTGCTGGATCGCTTCCGCGCGTTCGTCGGCGAGCATGCGTACCCGCAGGTGGGGCACGTGACGGTGAGCGTGGGTTATGCGCGCATCGCCGAGAGCGACTATCCGGAAATCGTGCTCGATCGCGCGGACAAGGCGCTGTACTTCGCCAAGCAGCATGGGCGCGACAGCGTGCACAGCTACGAGGCGCTGGCCGCGCGTGGCGAGCTCGCGCCGCCGGTGGCGCTGGGGAGCATCGATCTGTTCTGAGGCGCAGCCGCTTCACCGGCTCGAGGCCCGCTGCCGCGGGATCGCCGATGCGATCGGCTCCTACCAGAGCAGCCTACCGAAGGGTGGGAGCCGATCGTATCGGCGATGGGTGCTCGCCCCTAGGTCCGACGTGAAATATACCGACGGCCGCCCGCCTTCCCATCCGGCCGCACGCGGAACGCGAGGCTGATGCGCGGGCCGACCGGCGTTTTCGTTTTCGGGATGCCGTGGTCGTAGTGGAACTGGGTTGCGTAGCTCATGGTGAGCAGGCTGCCGGGTTCCATGTCGATATCGAACCGCCGCTTCGGCTCCTCGCGTTCGCGCAACGTCATGCGCCGCGTGGCACCGAGGGACAGCAGCGCGATCGACGCGCCTTCCGCCAGTTCCTCGATGTGATCGTTGTGCGGGGCGACGCTGTCCTGGCCATCGCGATAGAGGTTCAGGCCCACCGAGGTGAACGGAATACCGGTTCGCGCGATGGCGACGCGCCCCGCCTCGCCGAGCACGGCCGGCAGATCGGGCTCGGCCAGCCGGTAGTGTTGCACCAGGCGCGGCACGTCGACCTCGCGGCCGTACATGCTGCGCTTCTGGGCTTCCCACGGAATGCCCGCGAGCAGCGCGTCGAACCAGACGACCGCCTGCGCGGCGGAAATCACGTCCGGCTCATACGCGAACCGCCCGTGGTCGTCGTCGACGATCACGAGCGGTTCCGGGCCGAACAGTCCACCTTGCGACATGGGTTCCTTACTTGACCACGCCGCAGGCGATGCGGGCACCGCCGCCGCCGAGGGGTGCCGGCTCGTCGGCGTAGTTGTCGCCGCCGGCGTGGATCATCAGCGCGTGGCCCTTCAGCACCGAAAGCGACTTCAGCTTCGGCGCGGTGACGGCGGTGGTATCGGTGCCGTCGGCACCGACCACGATCTTCGGCAGGTCGCCATCGTGGCCATCGGCGCCGTCAGGACCTTCATGCTTGCCGGTCTTCGCCGGATCGAAATGGCCACCGGCCGCGAGCGCCGCTCCCTTCTTGCCATCCTTCTCACCCGGATCGCAACTCGGCTTCTCGTGCAGATGGAAGCCGTGCTCGCCCGCCGGCAGGCCCTTGAGGTCGGGGGTGAAGACCAGACCGCCCGCGCTCTGGGTGATGACGACCTTACCCACCGGGGCGCCAGCGCCATCGGCGGTGACCAGGGTCATGGGAACGGTGACGCTCTTATCGGCGGCCTGGGCGGCCACGGAGACGAACAATCCGGCAATGGCGACGGCGATTCTCTTCATCTTGCACACTCCATGGGGTAGAAGAACCCTCGGGATACTGCACCGGACGTGCATGGGGCGTCCATAACGAAACCAGCCAATTCTGCTGAGCCGCTAATGTGGGAAGCCCGCTGGCGGGCGAATGGGTGCTTGCCGCGAGCACCCATTC
>Ga0102588_1000762_pt1 | contig 30720 bp, 31 predicted proteins | sample AraplaMF_Col_mMS_FD_76854 | JGI IMG/M metagenome (GOLD analysis project Ga0102588, IMG submission 76854) | Arabidopsis root microbial communities from the University of North Carolina, USA - plate scrape MF_Col_mMS (SPADES assembly) (version 2) | ecosystem: Host-associated > Plants > Roots >...
CCTTGCCGAGTTCAATGACGTAGCGGTAGCGGTCTTCCCAATCGTCCAGGAAGGAGAAGTCGTCGATGATCTGGTCGAGGGTTGCCATACTTGTCAGGCCTTTCACTGTTACCTGATCATATAGGCGCAGCGACCGCAGAATTGAACTGGTAAAAAGAAACGCCGTGAGGGATGGGCATCCTCACGGCGCAGCATAGTGCTGAAATAAACAGGGCAGGCACGTCAGGCATGGGGCGTCTCCGCGTCATGCGGACCACCGATGCAAGCTTGGGTACGGGCGGATTGCCCGCGAAATTCGTCAGATGGTCGGCTTCGGCGTCGGCAGTGGGATCGTGCCGGCCGGAATGGTACCGGTCACGACCTGTTCGGCCGAAGTGCCGTCTTCCACCGGCGGGCGGTAGGGCTGCGGCATGTGCGGCATCGGCTGGCTGAGCGCAGCCTGTGCTTCGCGCACGGTATTGGTGACGGCCTCCGGCAGGGAAGGAGCGGCGAGCGCCACGGGCGGCACGGCCGACTTTGCGGAAGCCATTTTGGAATTATCGTCCTTGAACTGGCTGTCGAGCAGTTCGTAGGCGACACGAGCGCCTTCGCGAGCCCGGTAGCCGAGAGCCGTCAAGGTTTCGCCACCCTTGGTGCAGACCTCAGGCTTTTCGGCGCACATGCCGGTCAGATAGTCATAGGCGCCGCTTGCCGCCGTGAAAGCGTCGGAAAGCTGCAATTGCGTGTGGCCGGCATTGTCGGGGTTCTCCGAGCTGAAAACGGAAAGCACCACGAGCACAAGGCCAAACCAGAATGATCCTTTGATCAGAAACCACATTGTCTTGCCCATCCTGTTTTCCCGTCCGGTCTTGCTGCCGAATCGGGCCGGTTGTCCGGTGTGTTTTCACCCTACCGGCAAGTTGCGAATGCCGCTTTTCGAAACTCGTCGGCATTTGCGGCAAATTTGTCTCGAATTTTAATGATCGCAATTTCCGGGGGCATTTCAGTCGAATTCTAATGATCGCCGTTAAGCATGGTGGCAACCGCGGCCCGCAATTGTTGGGCTTTTGGCCCGCCACTCTGCCACAAGAGTTAACACGATGCTGAAATATAAGGAAAATCCGTCGCTTACCTGCTGTTAACCACAAAATTCAAAGAGCCGTGCGGATGGCCCAAAACGGGACTTTTGGCGTTTTTGGACTGTGGAGGGCGACTTTGCCTTATCCTTTCCTTAAGCCGCGGGAGCCTATTGTTCGGGGCAATGAAAGGCCTTTTCGGGCAGGTATTGCGTGCGAGTATTGAGTGACATCGTCGGCCGGGCGACAGCCCTCGTGGACCGGGCAGCGGAAGGCTGGCTCTCCCGGACGAGCGGTGGCGAAGCCGTGCGCCAGAGCGAGCTCGCCATTCTGCGCCGTCTCGTCTTCCTGTCCTCTGCAGCCCTTGTCGCTGCTCCCCTCTCTCTCTCTCTCGTCACCAGCCCCGCTGTCGCCCTTCCGGCTGGCGTCGCCACCGTCTGCGCGGCCTTCCTGTTTTCCGCCGTCGGCAGTATCGCGCTTTCCCGCCAGGCTATCCCCCAGAACGCGGCAGCAGCCAGCGCCGACGATCTCTTCCTTGAAATGAGCCCCGGCCTCGTGCTCTTCCTCGATCCGCACGGCAGCGTGACGATGGCGGGCGGTCGCGACAGGCGCGACTATCTCGCTTGGATGCGCGATCCGAAGGGCAGGGGCTTCTTCGAACAGGTTCATGTCTCCGACCGCATCCTTTTCCTGCAGGCGCTGGATGCCCTGCGCCAGGGCGAGGAAAAGGCAACCGTCGATGTCAGGCTGGAGCGTCCTTCCGTCTCGCGCGATCACCGCCAGTTTGCTTATCTGCGCATGGATATGACCGCCCGGCGGGATATGGACGGCATGCTTTCGGCCGTCATCGCCCAGCTGCATGACGTGTCGCTGGAGCAGCGGCTTCGCGCCGAGGCGCAGACGCGTGTGGCCGATGCGGAATTGGCCAACGACGCCAAATCCCGCTTCCTCGCTGCCGTCAGCCACGAGTTGCGCACACCGCTGAACGCCATTCTCGGCTTCTCGGATATCCTGATCGGCGAATATTTCGGCAAGTTCGAAAACGACCGCCAGCGCGAATATGTCGGCCTGATCCGCGAATCCGGCGCGCATCTGCTTTCGGTCGTCAACACGATGCTGGACATGAGCAAGATCGAGGCGGGCCGCTACGAATTGCTGCTCGAGCCTTTCGATATCGGCGCATCGATCCGCTCCTGTGAATCGATGCTGGCGCTGCAGGCCAAAAGCAAGGGCGTCACTCTGACGAACCGCGTCCAGCGCGGCATCGGCGAAGTGATGGCCGATCAGCGCGCACTGCAGCAGATCCTCATCAATCTCGTCGGCAATGCCTTAAAGTTCACCGAGGCCGGCGGCGTGGTCACTGTCGATGCGGCCATGCGCGACGGCATCCTCAAGTTGACGGTCAGCGATACCGGCATCGGCATTCCCGCCGACAGGCTGGCGACGCTCGGCCAACCTTTCGTCCAGATCCAGAATGATTATACCCGCCGATTCGAGGGCACGGGTCTTGGCCTCTCGCTGGTCAAGGGCCTTGTCGCCCTGCATGGCGGCCATTTCGCCATCGCCAGCCAGCCGGGCGAGGGCACTATCATCACCATCGAGATCGCGGCTGATGGGTCCGGCGCCTGCACTGGCGAGGATACCGGCCGGGCGGGGGCGGTCGAATTTCCGCCGCGGCTGAAGGGTGCGGTGGATACCGCAGACGTGGAGGAGGGGCTCTTCGATGGCCGCGCGCAAGCGAAAATCGCCTAAGGGCAGGAAAGGACGGCAGCAGCCGGGCCTTTTGATGACCGGTGCGGCGGCGCTCGGCGGCGTCGGCCTGCAGGGTGCCACCGCGCTGGGTGGCCTCGGTCTTCAGGGTGCGGGCGCGCTCGGTGGCGTCATCGGCCGCAATCCCTCAGTTGCCGGCGGCACGATCGCCTTCGTCGTCATCTTCTCCTTCGTCGCCGCCAACGCGCTCTGGTATCAGCCGGGTACGCATCCGCATCCGATCTTCCGCACCCGCGATCCGGGCGCGCCGAACGTTATGGGTTTCCGCCCGCATCCCGAGCTGCAGGGCGATGTCACCACGTTCCGCATCGAGCGGCCGGACGATGCCGCCGCGACGACCGAGACCACGCCACCGCCTGCAGTGCCTGGCCAGCAGCCGAACCAGCTCGTCATGGATATCCAGAAAGAGCTGATCCGCCGCGGCCTCTATAATGGCAATGCGGACGGCGTTATCGGCCCGCGCACCAGTGCTGCCATCCTCTTCTTCGAAGAAACCGTCGGCATGGCGCAGTCGGGCGATGCGACGCCGGACGTGCTCGCCGCGCTCAGGACCGATGCTGCCGGCCCCTCGACCATTCCCGCCGAAAAACCGCGGGAGGACGTGACATCGAAGGCGACGGAGGAAGATCCGGTCGCAGCCGCCATCCGCAGCGCCGAAAAGACCGTCAAGACGGCTCCATCAGCGCCGAAACAGGTTCCCCTGTCAGGCATTTCAAACGTCGATCTGGTGCTGAAGATCCAGAAGGGCCTGACCAACATGGCCTACGCCAATGTCGGCGTCGACGGGGTTGCCGGCGAACAGACCCGCGCTGCCATCCGCCATTTCCAGAAGCACTACAATTTGCCTGAGAATGGCGAGCCGAGCGAAGCCGTGCTGAAGAAGCTCAAGGAAATCGGCGCGCTCTGACCGGCAGCCCATGTAAGTAACCTGCATTTACGGCAATTGTCTTCTGCTGTCGTCGGATGGTGAAATAGCGAGACTGAGATCATCCCTGCCGCGCCGGCACTGACGGCTGGTTCGCCAGCCGCAGGGGCCGATAGTCCACCGTCGGCGCCCGTCCTTCCACATCGACCACTTCCTCGATCGGTCCGATATTGATGGCGGCCGAGCTCCGGTAGCGTTTCGGCGCAACACCGGTCACCCGCTTGAAGGCGTTGGAGAAGGCGCTTTCGGACGTATAACCGAGCGACAGCGCCAGCGATGAGACGGGCATGGAGCCCTCACGCAGCGCCCGTTCGGCAAGTCGCATGCGCCATGCGGTGAGGTAGGTCAGCGGCGCCACACCCGCGACAGTCTTGAAACGCAGCGCAAAGCTGGTGCGCGACATGCCGGCCGCCTTTGCCAGTTCCCCAAGCTGCCAGTCGCGCGCCGGGTCCGCATGCATTTGCCGCAGCGCCGGCGCGATCTTCTCGTCGCCGAAAGCGCGCAGCCAGCCGACCGTCAGCGGCTCCGATGTCATGATATGGGCGCGCAATACCTGCACGAAGATGAGCTGCGAAAGCTGGGCCGAGGCAAGCAGCGCGCCCGGCTTGCCGGCGGCCATTTCCCGCACGAGCTGATCCAGCAGCCAGCGCAGCACGCCGGCTTCCGCAAGGGTCGCCCGCACGTGGATGACGGGCGGCAGCACATCGAGCAGCAGTGCCGTGCCGGTCGGACCAAGCGCGATATGCCCGCCGATATAGAGGAAATCCTCGCCCGCGCCGTGCCGTGCCATGCCATTGACCTTCTTTTCCTTGAAGGCCGTGACGGCATCGGTCGGCTTCAGCGCGAGATCAGTTGCCAGCACGAAGGAATGTTTGCCATTCAGCAGGATGACGTCGCCCGCTTCGAGCAGGATCGGCGCACTGCCATTATCAAGCACCAGCCAGCAGCGGCCCTTGGCGACGGCGCTGATCTTGATGCGGTTCGGCTGCGGAAAGGCGAGCGCCCAAGGCCCGCCGGCAATCAGCCCGCCGGCCATCAGGCAGCGGGCATCGAGCAGACTGAGCATTTCGGAGAGGGGATCACTGGTCATCTTTGTACGATGGCGCAAGAAATCGGGATTTACAAGCATTCAGAATCCCGGCCGCCAAGCATAGATGTTTCCCGACGAAAGCAGTTCCAGCAAAAGTGCGTAGCGGTTTTGCGTCCGGAATTGCGGAAAAGCAAAGAGATAGAGCATTTCCGTGACTCGGAGAGAAACGGAAAGACTCTAGAAAGGAGACATTCCATGTCTACTCCCCAAGCTCCCATCGGTTCCCGCTTCGGCGCAGCGTCCACGGCGGAAGAAGTGATCGCCGGCCATGATCTCTCCGGCAAGGTGGCAATCGTCACCGGCGGTTATGCGGGCCTTGGCCTCGAGACCGCCCGCGTGATGGCGGCCGCCGGTGCCAAGGTCATCGTTCCCGCCCGCAATATCGAGAAGGCGAGAGCCGCGGGTGAAAGCGTTCCCGGCCTGACATTCGCCTATATGGACCTGATGGATCCCAATTCGATCGACGATTTCGCCGATCGCTTCCTTGAAGACGGCGAGCCGCTGCATTTTCTCATCAACAACGCCGCCGTCATGGCCAACCCGCTGACGCGCGACGGCCGCGGCTACGAATCCCAGTTCTCCACCAATCACCTCGGCCATTTCCAGCTTGCTGCCCGTCTCTGGCCGGCGCTGGTGCAGGCGGAAGGCGCTCGCGTCGTTGCCGTCTCCTCCCGCGGCCACGTCCGTGCCGGCATCGATTTCGACGATCCGATGTTCGAAGACCGCGAATACCAGCCCTATGTCGCCTACGGTCAGTCGAAGACGGCAAATGCGCTTTTCGCTGTATCGCTGGACGCCTTGGGCGCAAGGCACGGCGTTCGCGCCTTCTCGCTGCATCCCGGCGGCATCGTCACGACCGATCTCATCCGCCACCAGTCACGCGAATATCTGCAGGCGAGCGGCTATGTGGATGCCGACGGCAACCCGGTCATCGACCCCGAAAACAACAAGAAGACCATCGCCCAGGGAGCGGCAACCACCGTCTGGTGCGCCGTCAGCGATGAGCTGGAAGGCATGGGCGGCGTCTATTGCGAGAACTGCGATATCGCCAAGGCCGTGCCGGCGGACTCCGAGGAACTGCTCGGCGTGCGCCCCTGGGCGACCGATCCGGAACTTGCCGAACGTCTCTGGCAGATGAGTGAAAGGCTGACGGGGCTCACGCAGAGCTGAGATCTGTTTGGTCCGATAGGCCGCGCTCTTTTTCTCGACGATATCTTCGGACAAGCCCGAGCATTACGGAGGAGCGGGTACGACCTAAGTATAAGCCCCGGCATTCTTAGCCAATTGTTAACCATGTTGTTTGAAGCTTCCCTAATATAGCTGGGGGAGCTCGATCGTGCAGGCGCTGAAAGCGGTGGAAGAGAATGCCGTAAGTCCAGCCTATGAGCCGGATGGGCCGGATCGCGACGCGCTGCGCCATATCCTCTCGCGTCTCGCCGAGGAGGCCTCCACGCTCGGCGTCGATCTCGTCGATATTGCCGGCGCCATCCAGGACATGGCGGCGATGTCCGCCCGCCATGCCGCCGCCTTCGACGACGTCACCCGCACGGCTCTCTCGATCGCCGAGATCAACCGCTCCGTCGCCGTTTCCCTTCGCGAGACGGACGGTACTGCTTCCGAGGCCCGCCATATGCTGAAGGAATCGGCCGATCGCCTCTCCGGCTCGGTCGAGGAAATCCGTCACATGGTCCAGTCTTCCGAAGAGATCAGCACGGAAATCTCCGGCTTTTCCCGCTCGCTGACGGATGTGGACAAGGTCGCCGCCGAGATCAGCACCATTGCCCGCCAGACCAATCTCCTGGCTCTCAATGCGGCGATCGAAGCTGCCCGTGCCGGCGAGGCGGGCAAGGGCTTTGCCGTCGTCGCCTCCGAAATCCGCGCTCTGTCGCTGCAGACCTCCAAGGCGACAGGCTCCATCCAGGAAACGCTGGAGCAGCTTCGCGCGAAGATCGACCGACTATCGGTTGTCGGCGGCGGTGCGCGGGAAAGTGCGGCCGGCGTGCGCCAAAAATCCGAGGCGATGCGCGGCGCCTTCGAAAGCATGGAGCATGTCATCACCCGCATCCTCGATAGTTCCGCCGTCATGGCCAATACGACCGAGGCCGTGGACAGGGACTGCGCCGGCTTTGTCGCCAAGCTCGGCGAAATGTCCGCCGAGGTGCTGGATTCCAACGGCCGGTTGCAGCAGGCGGCAAAACGCGTCGACAGCGTCGTCGGCCTGTCCGAAACGCTGATCCAGTTGACCGCGAGCGCCGGCGTGGAAACCGCCGACCGCCACTGGATCGAACAGGCGCAATCCGTCGCCGCAGACATATCGCGTGCCCTGGAGCGTGCCGTTGCCGAGGGCACGATCGGCATGGAGAGCCTGTTCAGCCGCCAGTACCGTCCCATTCCCGGCGCCGATCCGGTGCAGATGATGACTTCCTTTACCGAACTCACCGACCGACTGCTGCCGCCGATCCAGGAGCCGGTGGCAGGCTCGGACGAGCGCATCGCCTTCTGTGCCGCCGTCGATGAAAACGGTTACCTGCCGACCCATAACAAGAAGTTCTCGCAGCCGCAGCGGCCCGGCGATATCGTCTGGAATACCGCCAACAGCCGCAACCGCCGCATCTTCAACGATCGCGTCGGCCTGGCCGCCGGCAGAAGCACTGCGCCCTTCCTCGTCCAGACCTATCGGCGGGACATGGGCGCCGGCAATTTCGTCATGATGAAGGATATTTCCGCCCCGATCACCGTCCGTGGCCGGCATTGGGGCGGGCTACGGCTGGCGGTCAAGGTATAGCGTTGCCGCCACCTGCCGCGCAGTCTATACCGCACCCATGAGATTACGCGCCGATATCTACGTTTCCGCTCTCGTCCGCAGGGTTTTTTCCGCGGGCGATTTTGCTGCCGTGGAGAAGAAGGGCGCTCAGGAGGCCGGTGCCATCTTCATCCGACAGCGCTTCCGCGACGGTCTCGAAACCCTCTATGCGCCCGCCCCGCAGAGCTTCTTCGACGAGGAGAGCAGCGGCGACCGCCTGTTCGAAATCAGGCTCGAACGCGCCGAGCCGGACAAGGTACGGGAAATGCTGGACCGCGAACGTAAATTCGACCCCGATCTCTGGATCGTCGAACTGGAAGCGGACGAGGTTTCGGCGCTCGTGCCGATGGCCGGCTGACGGCCTGCCTTGAATTTACGCCATTTTCCACCTAGTTTACCGCCATCCGCAATACCAACAGGATGTGTGCTCAATGGATATGAACCTGATCGCAACGCCAATTCGCCTTGCCATCGGGGATTTCCATGCCTGCATCCATGACGCTTTCCAATCTTTCGTGGTCCACGCCTGACGGCCGGCCGCTTTTCTCCAATATCGATCTGAGCTTCAACGCTGAGCGCACCGGCCTCGTCGGCCGCAACGGCGTCGGCAAGACCACGCTTTTGAAGCTGGTTGCCGGGGAGCTGCAGTCTCAGACCGGTGCCATCGCGGTATCGGGCACGATCGGCATCCTGCGCCAGAGCGTGCAGGTCGGGCCGGATGAGACCGTCGCCGATCTCTTCGGCGCGACCGAAGCTCTCTCCGTCCTCCGCCGTGCCGAAAGCGGCGAGGCAAGTGCTGACGAACTTGCTGTCGCCGACTGGACGCTCGAAGCCCGCATCGACGCAGCCCTGGAACGATCAGGCCTTATTGCCGGGCCACAGACGCTGCTGGCAGCGCTGTCCGGTGGCCAGCGCACCCGTGCGGCACTCGCCGCCCTGATCTTCGAGGAGCCGGATTTCCTTATTCTCGACGAACCGACCAACAATCTGGACCGCGACGGTCGCGAAGCAGTGATCTCGCTTCTCGGTAACTGGCGCCACGGCGCTCTGGTCGTCAGCCATGACCGCGAACTGCTGGAAAGGATGGATGCCATCGTCGAGCTGACGACGCTTGGCGCCACGCGCTATGGCGGAAACTGGAGTGATTACCGCGCCCGCAAGGCGCTGGAACTGGCCGCCGCCGAGCACGATCTTGCCGATGCCAGGAAACGCGTGGCGGAGGTCGCCCGCAGCGCGCAGGAAACGGCCGAGCGCAAGGCTCGCAAGGACAGCGCCGGCAAGAAGAAGGCCGCCAAGGGCGACATGCCGCGTATCGTTGCCGGCGGCCTGAAGCGGCAGGCGGAAAATACCAGCGGCGAGAATGCCCGCCTTGCTGAACGGCGCCACACGCAGGCGCTTGCGGATGCCGAGGAAGCGCGCAAGCGCATCGAGATTCTGCAGCCGCTCTCCGTCAAGCTGCCTTCGACCGGCCTGCCGCCAGGCAGATCGGTGCTGAAGATCGATGCGGTCACGGCCGGCTACGAGGCGGGCGAACCGATCATCCGCAAACTGTCCTTCGATATCACTGGTCCCGAACGCATTGCCGTCACCGGCCCGAACGGCTCGGGCAAGACGACATTGTTGGCGTTGATTTCAGGTGATCTCCAACCATGGGAAGGAACGGTCCGCATCCTCACCTCTTTCTCCATGCTCGACCAGCGCGTCAGCCTGCTCGATCCCGCGACGTCGATCCGTGACAATTTCCGGCGGCTGAACCCGCAGTCGGATGAGAATGCCTGCCGCGCAGCACTCGCCCGGTTCATGTTCCGGGCCGATGCGGCGCTGCAGGTCGTCTCGACGCTGTCTGGCGGCCAGCTTCTGCGCGCCGGCCTTGCCTGCGTTCTCGGCGGCGCAACACCGCCGGCGCTGCTGATCCTCGATGAGCCGACCAACCACCTCGACATCGATTCCATCGCCGCCGTCGAAGCCGGCCTGAGGGCCTATGACGGCGCCCTGCTGATCGTCAGCCACGATGAGGTGTTTCTGGAAATGGTCGGTATGACCCGCCGGTTGGCGTTGCCTGCAAGATAGTTGCGCGAAGGATATGCCGAGCTGGCGGTTAGCGTGCCCGGCTGACGCTCTTGAGATCGCGCACCGGCGCCTGCCGGATGAAGCGGTAGGCAGGAGCCTGTGCCTGTGCGGCGGGAGCCGGCTGGGCCGCGGCCGGCGCTTCCGGATTGTAGGTGTAGCGGTCGGCGCGACGCCACGTTTCCACGCGGGCATGACATTCTTCCGGGTCCAGCGCATCGAGAACGAGGAAGGCGCGGCTGACATTGTGCGGTACTTCGGCAAGATGCGGATAGAGCTTCTCCAGCACGAAGACGGAATCGAGGAAGCCCATGCCGAGGCTCGTCAGCGTCGTGGCGAGCTGCTGTCCCGAGAGGTCGAGCATGATGCGCTCCGCAAGCCAGCGGCTGGCCGACAGGGCATCGGCTAGCGCCGTGGCGAAATGCGTGGCTTCCCGCGAGCGCGCAAAGCGCACCAGCAGCGCCTCCTGAATATCGGACAGCGAGCGCAGGCCGAGCCGGTCCTGATCGTTGCGGCCGAGATGGCCGGCAAGGCTGCGGATGCGCTCGCGCAGCGCCTCTTCATTGGCAAGACGCTGTGCTTCCTCCTGGTCTGCTTCCGGCGCAGCAGGCATCGGCGAAAGCGGCATGGCGGGCTGCTCGACAGGTGCGGCGGCGGACGGGCGCGGTTCGGCCTGGCGCAGTGCCACCAGCGCATCGATGACATCAGGCGACAGGGCATCGCGGCTGACGATCGCCTTCACATGCGCAGCACCGTGGGTGCGGGCAATCGTGATCAGCGTGTCGTCATTGATTGCCTTGGAGGAGGTAAGGAAGGGGGCTGCGACCTCGATCGGCTGATTGCCGATGAAGAGCGCAACGGCTGCCGGCATGTTCTCGCATTGGGAAAGGGCTGCAACGGCCTGCCGCCTTGCTTCTTCGGAGGAGGCCTGGAAAAGCGGCATGAAGAGTTCGGCAAACTGGCGGAGTTCGGAGCGTGTCGGATGTGACAGGTTCTCGAAACTGCTGACAGTCGCCATCAACACCACGTCCTTCTTCCTGATGGCCATGGGGCCTTCTAGGTCTCGAAACCGGTCACGCACAAGAACACCCTGAAAACGCAGAACAAGCGGGAAACCGTGGGCCGACAAGCGCTGGCGGGACGCGCGTCGGACCATATGGTTATGAACAAATCCTACACCGGCACGGTTAATGCATGCTGAAGATTCTATTAAAATGCAACAGAAATATACACGTTTCGCGTGTTGCGACTTGATGAGCCGGCAAAATAAAATCAATCGCTCCGGAAGCGGGGCGATTTCCAGTTTTTACCAATTTTTTTAAACGTGTGGATAAATAGCCGGCAAATAATCTAAAGACCCTTGCGGCTTCTGAGTGCCGACAGCAGTTTGTTGTGATTGTCATGGCCCGACTGGTAAAGGTCGAGCGCGGTCGAGGCAGCGAACTGCGCTTCGGCGCTTCTGATGTCGATATGCTTTTCCGCGCACCACGCATCCAGCGCACCGCGCAACACGTCCAAATCTTCTGAAGTGAATACGGAGTTATACAGAAGGGGCATGGGTTGCTCTCCGTATGACAGCAAGAGCACGTATAATCTCGCACGCGGCCATCGCTTTAAAACTTTTGGCCGACGAGGGCAGAATACACCCGTCGACTCCCACCGCAATTAATATTTTCGTGGCGCATATTTGCAACACCTCCGGCGCGGTTGCCGCCTCAGCGGCGAAGACCCGTTAACTATATGAATTATTTCTAATTTTATCGACTGGTTTTCGGCCTGCCTTTTCTTTTTCCCGACTGAAACCAAACAACCATTCTGCGCGTTATCTCACTGCCAAGCAGACTGCCTAAAGCAGTGGCTGAATATTAGTAATCTGTTAACGGTCGTGTGTCTCAATTCGGACAGGAACGACGCGATTTGGGAATATGGATCGTGGAAGCTCCGCAGCATCACGGTATTTCGGTCAGGTGCCGTGAGAAAGGCGCGAATGCCCTCGGTCCGGTTCATCCGGCGCTTGAGGACGCGCTGGCCCGCGGCATGGCGGGCAGGGTGAAATCCATCGCAAGTTCATCCGTCTCGGGCAGTGCATGGAGACGAGAATGGCAATTGTAGTCGCATTGGCGGACCGGCTGCCCCAGGCGCCGCGCCGCACGGGCAAGGAGCCCCGTGAAGCAAAAATCCTCTGGTTCACCGGCGTCCGTTACGAGCGGATCGTCGAAACCCCTGACAAGAAACCGGCGCATTCTGCGCCGCGCGTCAAGAACAAGTAAATCACGGAAACAACTTTAAGGCGTGTTGTTGCGATCTTCCAGATCCGCTTGCCACGCTTAGCCGCTGCACAGTTTTGCGCGACATGCCTTAGCGGGCGTCGAGTTCGTCGCAGCCCGCTTCCGTCAGGAAGGTTCGCGCAGCTTCATCGAAGCTTGCCTGCGGCGCCAGCGTGCGCAGCACCGCGTAGCCCTCGGAATGCGCCATCTCCACCAGGATCGTCTGCTGCAATTCCTGTGGCAGGTTCTTGCGCAGATCGGTCAGTTGGATCGGGCTTGCTGTGAGAACGTCGAGCGCGCCGCCGACGGAGGTGCGGTCATTCATGCTGAAGACCTCGTTGGAGGCGCTGTCATAGATCGCGATCGACCAGAAGGGCACATTGCCCTTGGCGGTAAAATGCACCGGCGCTTCGCTTACATCGAAAGAACAGACGGCGGTGCGCACGAAGGGATCGCCGTTGGCAAGCCCTGCCTCGTCATAGCGGTTCGTCAGCAGGTAGAAATTGTTCGGATCGCCCTCCGCCTCCACGCGCGTCGCCGCATCGCGGCCGGTAAAGTGCGGCAGCGCGAGAATGATGACGAGATGCAGAAGTGCTGCGCCGAAAAGCCCTGTTATGACGGCGAAGAACACCCTAAGCATTGCCGCACCCGATCTTGGTGAGCTTCGGCATCGAAAGGTCGATCACGCCGGAACTGCCGGCCGTCGGCGTGTCGAACAGGGTCAACACCAGCCGGAACGTGCCGGCCTGCGGCAGTGCCAGCCAGTTGCCGGGCACAGCACGGGTCGCAATGTCGATGGTGAAGCTGCTGTCCGGCCGGCGCAGCACCGTCCATGAATTCAGCGCGGCCGGCAGGCTTGGCTGAAGCGAGGCCGGGTTGCCGGCATTGTCGGCAGTAAACAGCGTCCAAAGCCGCGCCGGCGGCGTCTGGCCGATGATGCGGTAATGGCAGGCAGCATTGAGCCGCGCCCCGTCGTCATCCACAGCAGCGGTAAAGGTCAGGCCTTCGGCGCTGCCATAGAGCAGCTTGCCGGCACGCGCCCGATGCGACTTCGCATAGGGGTCCGCATCGACAGTCTGCAGCTCCGGAAAAGCCTCCCAGGCGCCGAGCTTGATCGCTCCGAACCCCTGCGTTGCATCCAGCGCGTAAAGCGAAATCATGATGCCGCCGCCGAAGGCGACGATCAGCGTGATCAGGATGAAAAGGGGGAACCGAAACACCTTGCGCCCTTGAAGATCAAATCAGTTGAAAGGGTTACCACTGATTCTGGCAGGGTGGAATGCCATGGGGCGATGTGTCCCCCATGGAAACGGCCATAACGCATTGCGTTATATGACGCAACGCGTTATATGATCACTATGATTGTCAGCTTCGCTAACGCCGAGACGGAACGGATTTGGAACGGCGTGAGAAGCCGGAAGCTGCCGTCCGATATCCAGCCGATTGCGTTGCGCAAGCTGCGTTTGCTCAATCAGGCCAAACGTGTGGAAGATCTGCGCGTGCCGCCCGGAAATCGGCTGGAGGCCTTGAAAGGCGACAGACGTGGGCAGTTTTCGATCCGTATCAATGATCAATGGCGCATCTGTTTCAACTGGGAGGAAGGCACGGCTCATCATGTCGAAATCGTCGACTATCACGACTGAAGAGGTTCTTCTTGAGAACCCGCATCCTGGTGAAATTCTACTGGAAGAGTTTCTGAAGCCTTTGGAACTGAGCCAGAACGCCTTGGCACGGGCCTTACACGTGCCACCGCGTCGCGTGAACGAAGTGGTATTGGGAAAACGCAGCATCACCGCCGATACGGACCTCCGTCTTGCCCGCTATTTTGGCTTGTCGGAAGGCTTCTTTCTGGGCCTTCAGACGGATTACGATCTGATGGAAAAGCGCCGCCAGATCAGCGGAGACCTCGCGACGATCACACCGCGCGCTGCCTAACGCGGCATCTCACCATCACTGCGCGCTCGCGACCTTCTGCGCCTCGAGCGGTGCGGCATCCTTCAGCTTTTCGCCGATGCCCTTGAGAATGTCGGTCGATTGCACCGAGAGCATGCGAGGGCGGACGAGGGTCGGCGTGCCGTCCTTCGGCTTGTCGGCCTGCGCTTTGGCGACATCCTTTTCGGATGGCAGCGGGTTTTCGATGCCGGGAATGGGGCGCAGCGTCACACCCTGATGGGCATAGTCCATCGCGCGTTTGAAGGTCATGGCGGGCAGCGAGCCGCCGGTCATGTTGTTGGTCGACGTATAGTCGTCGTTGCCGAACCAGACGGCGCAGGTGTAATTGCCGGTGAAGCCCACGAACCAAGCATCGCGATAGGCCTGCGTCGTGCCCGTCTTGCCGGCGGTGACGATGCCGTTGTCGAGCGCCGCCTTGCGCGCCGTACCCACATAGGGCACCCGCGACAGCATCTGGTTCATGTAGCTGTCGGCCTGTTCGGAAAGCACGCGCTTGGCGGGCGGTTCGTCACGGTCGAAGTCGTAGAGAACGCCCCCGTCATAATCGAGAACCTGCGTGATGCCGTGGCGGCGCGACTGGTAGCCGCCGGTCGGGAAGACCGCATAGGCGGTCGCCTGATCGAGCACCGTCACTTCCGAAGTGCCGATCGGGATCGTCACGTCGTCGCGGATCGGCGTTTCGACGCCCATGGCCTTGGCCATGGCGCGGATCGGCTGAATGCCGAGCTTTTCCTTGGCAAGGCGCACCGGAATGGTATTGATCGACTGGGCGACCGCGGTTTCCAGCGTGATGCGGCCGGCATAGCGGTTTGCGTAATTGTGCGGGCTCCAGTTGCCCCAGGAGATCGGCGCGTCGATGATCGTCGTCTTCGGCGTCATCCCGCTCTCCATGGCCACTGAATAAGTATAGACCTTGAAGGAGGAGCCCGGCTGGCGCAGCGCCTTGGTGGCGCGGTTGAACTGGCTCTCGCCATAGTCGCGTCCGCCGACCATGGCGCGCACGGCACCGCCGTTTTCGATCATCACCATTGCGCCCTGCTTGGCGTGATAGGCCTCGCCATATTCGCGCAGCGACGTCTCGACGGAATCGTCCGCCGCCTGCTGGATGCCCATGTCGATCGTGGTGCGCACGATCAGCGAGCGCTGGTGGAAGCGCGGCGAAAGGCGCTGCACCTCGTCGAAGGCCCAGTCGAGGAAGAAGTCAGGCGATTCCACCTCGTTGCGGTCGACGACGGTGGCGGGATTGCGCCGCGCCGCGATCACCTGTCCCTCGGTCATCAGACCGCTCTGGACGAGGTTCGTCAGCACCTCGTTGGCGCGGCCGCGTGCGGCCGGCAGGTTCACGTGCGGGGCATATTTGGCCGGCGCCTTGAAGAGGCCTGCGAGCATGGCGGATTCGGCAAGGTTCACGTCGGTGATGTTCTTGCCGAAATAGAATTGCGCCGCAGCCGCCGCACCAAATGTGCCGCCGCCCATATAGGCGCGGTCCAGATAGGTGGCGAGGATCTCTTTCTTGGAAAGGTTCGCTTCCAGCCAGAAGGCCAGGAAGGCTTCGGTGATCTTGCGGTCGATCGACCGCTCGTTGGACAGGAACAGGTTCTTGGCGAGCTGCTGCGTCAGGGTCGAACCGCCCTGGACGACTTCGCCGGCCTGGGCATTGGTGACCATGGCGCGGAAGAGGCCGACGACGTCGATACCGAAATGGTCGAAGAAGCGCCGGTCCTCGGTGGCGATGACGGACTTGATCAGCGAATCCGGCAGCTCGTCGATCGGCACGGAATTCTGATGGATGACGCCGCGATGGCCGATGACATTGCCGTAGCGGTCGAGGAAGGTGACGGCGAAATCGCCGCGGTTGCGCCAGTCTTCCTTGGTGGCTTCGAAGGCCGGCTGGGCGAGTGCCAGCATCAGCACCATGCCGACGGCGCCAAGTGTCAGCCCTTCGCCGGCAAGTTCGAAAACCATGCGCTTCCAGCCGCGAACGCGGAAGCGGCGGAAGAAGATGGTGGTGTCTTCCCAGATTTCGGCGGCGCGGAAGCCGGCGTTCCAGAGGGTCGAGTCGATCCATGAATCGATGCGCAGCAACAGGTGCCGGTTTTTCGACGGCTGCTTCTTGCCTCGCCCGTGTTCGGGCCACTCTGAACCAATGTCTGGCCCATTATTTGGGTTGTCCGGATCCTGCACGTCCTGTATTCCCGCCTGATCGCGCTCGGCGGCCGTCAAAACCCGGACGCCGGAGCGGGGCCTGAAAGGGGCCGCAACTCTCCGGATAGCCGGAGCATGTTGAATAATTGGTTGATTTTGCGCACAAGAACAAGAGAGTTGAACGGTCGTCATGCGAATTTGCTGGCGGCTGTTGCAAGAAACGAACGATGAACGATCTGCCCTTCTGGAAGCGCAAGACGCTTGCCGAAATGAATGCCGAGGAGTGGGAAAGCCTCTGCGACGGCTGCGGCCTCTGTTGCCTCAACAAGATCGAGGAATGGGATAGCGGCGACGTCTATTTCACCTCGATCCGCTGCAAGCTGCTCGACAGCGAGAGCTGTCGCTGCTCCAGCTATGCGAACCGCTGGGATTTCGTGCCCGATTGCATTCAGCTCACCAAGGAGAACGTTTCCGAGATCGAATGGCTGCCCCCGACCTGCGGCTATCGCCTCGTCAACGAGGGGCGCGATCTCTACTGGTGGCACCCGCTCGTCTCAGGCGATCCCGAGACCGTCCATGCCGCCGGCATTTCCGCCCGCGGCCGCACCGTCAGCGAAAACGATGTCGATATCGACGATTTCGAGGACTATGTCGTCGACTGGCCGCTGACGGTCGGTGACGACGCCGAAAAAGCCGAGGAAAAGGCTAGCTGATCGTCACTGCCAGGTGTTGTGAGGGATCTGGAACAGATGCCTTATGCGTGTCGTCAGTGTGGTTGGATGGCTGGCTTCGGCCGACACGCCTGCACTGAAATGATGCTTCTCGGATTCGATCCGGCGAGACAGCAGCAGACCGAGCTCTTCGGCAAGCGCCGGCCGCTCCTGCATGATCGCGGCGAGGTGATCCTTGGCGATCTCGTAGACCACGACCGATGTGAGCGCACGGATATTGGCCGGCTCCAGCGCGCCCATCAGCACACCGCGTTCCCCGAACAGGTCGCCCGGCGCAATTCTGGCAAGCTCGATAACCTCGCTGCCCTCGTGCCGCTCGACGATGGCAACGCCGCGCCGCACGATCATCAGGGAAGTCAGTGATGTATCCTGCGTCGCAATCAGGGCGTCCTTGCGGAAGTTCAGCCGCTTCATGTCAGCGGCGAGCGACTCCTTCTCGTCTTCCGTCAGCGTCGAGAAAAGCGGGATGGCATTGAGCAGGCGCCAGGCCGAGTTCGGATGTTTTCCGGCTTCTTCCTGCGGATCGGCAACGGGAATTGCCGGCGAACCCGCGGGTGCGGCAAGCTGCAGGCCTGCCGCCTTGGTATGGCGATAGACGAGATCGTAGACCTCGTTCCTGGCAGCGGTCGCCTCGCCCAATCCGGAGACGCGGAAGGAGAGCTCGAATTCGATGGCGCTGCTGTCCAGTCCGGTGACGCTGACCGTGGGGACGGGGGACTTCAGGATGGCGTTGCTGCTCAAAAGCACCGTGCGCATCGTCTCTTCGATGGTTGCCGGCGGGCTTGAGGGCACGACCCGGATCTTCAGCGAGACGCCATGGGCTTCTTCAGGACTCGTCAGATTCGTCAGCCGCGCCTTGGCAAGCGCGCTGTTGGGCACGATGACGAGGTCGTTGGTGCCGTTCAAAAGGTGCGTGGAACGCCAGTTCGTCTCCACCACGCGGCCCTGCACGCCGTCATCGAGGACGATCCAGTCGCCAACGCTGTAATGTCTGCCGAGATTGAGCGCGATGCCAGAGAAGACGTCGTTCAGCGTGCTCTGAAGCGCAAGGCCGAGCACGATGGCGAAGACGCCCGATGTCGCAATCAGAGGGCCGATCCGGGCGCCGAAGACATAGGTTACGACTGAAAGTGCTGCGCCGACATAGATGATGGCGACAATGAGGTCCTGCAGCAGACGCGCCTCGCGCGGCTTGCGCTCGAAGATCAGGAAGAGCCGCACCGAGCTTGCCAGCACCATCGCCCCGCCGATCCACCAGACCGCCTTGGCGACCCCGACGAAAATGCGCCGGAAAAGATCCGTCGCTTCGCCCATGTCCGACGTATAGGGCGCAATCTCGTGCTTGACGAGCAGCAGCGTCAGCAGCGCAAAGAAGACGAAATTGGCGATCAGCCGGAAGGTCGGGTTTCGTCCGTAGATGAACCGTGCCACGGCGCTGAGCAGAACGAGAGCGATAAACTGATACAGCGGATCGTCCAGCATCGTCCATGACATGCATTGCATCCTGGTTGGGGCGTTCGACCCTATATCACGGATGAAGAAGTTCTGTCCTCTGACACGAATGGATAGGGTATCGCCACCGGTAACGTCGGCCGGCCGCAACCGCTGCTGCGACCGGCCGACGGGGCGGCTATTTCGCGGCGTATGCCTCGAGTGCCTGGATGAGCTTCAGCCCTGCTTCGGCGCGTGCGGTATTCGGATAGTTCCGGTTCGCCAGCATCGTCAGCCCGATATGCGCCTTCGGCACCAGCACGACATAAGCGCCGAAGCCGTTCGTCGATCCGGTCTTGTTCATCAGCACTGATGTTTGCGGCGCAAGCGGCTTCGCCCGCTTTTTGACTGGCTGGCTTTCCAGGCTCATCTTGGCGGAGTTGCCGTCGAGAAGCTTCTTAAGCGCGACCGGCCAGGCATATTGCTCCCAGACCATGTCCTGGGTGTAATAGGCCGTATCGAAATAGCCCGTATGTGTCTTCTCGATCGCCGCCTTGAACTCGGGCGCCAGAGCATCCGGCTTCAAACTGAGCGCCAGCAGATGGACCATGTCGCGAGCGGTGGATTTGACGCCGTAAGCCTCGTCGTCGAGGACGCCGGGGCCGACGCGGACCGGACGATTGTCCTTGGCATAACCGAAGGCGTAGCGATCCGTGGCTGACGGCGGAACCGCGATGAAGGTGCTCTTGAGGCCGAGGGCGGAAAACAGCTGGCCTTCGGCCGCCTGCCTGTAGCTCCCGCCGAAACGCTCTCCGGCGATGCGCCCGAGAAGGCCGATGCTGACATTGGAATAGGAGCGCATGGTGCCTGCCTTGTAGGCCGGTTTCCAGCTCTTCAGATAGGTCATCAGCTCGGCATCATCGGTCACACTGTTCGGCACCTGCAGCGGCAGGCCGCCCGAGGTGTGGGTAGCGAGGTTGACGAGCGTGATCCGGTCGAAGGCGCTTCCCTTGAGCTCCGGCAGGTAGGTCGAAACCGGCTGTTCCATCGACAGCAGGCCGCGCTGTTCGCCAAGTGCTGCGAGCGTGACATTAAAAATTTTGCTGACGGAGCCAAGCTCGAAGATCGTGTCGCTGGTGACGGGTACCTTCGTCTCGCGCGAGGCTTCACCGTGGGCGTAGTAGAATTCGGAGCCGTTGATCGAAACGCCGACGGCGAGTCCCGGAATATCGTAGGCCTTGATTACCGGCTGAAAAATGCGGTCTGCGATCTCCTGGAACGCCTTGTCCGTCATGTCGGCTGCATGAAGCGGGCTCGCCGACAAGGCGAGGGCGATAAGGCAGTGTCTCATATTCACTAGCGTTTCCTTCATGTGCGCCCGGCGACATGGCCGGTGCATGGTCGATAGCCCGCCTCTTTACCCTCCACAAACGATAAGAACTCGCAGGAGACCCTAGATTAATTTGGGCTCAAGGGCGGCAAGAAAGAGCCGCAGTTCCCGCTCCACGTAATCGGCGACTGCGCCTTCGGAGGAGAAGCCCCACCAGAGAAGCGAGCCCTGCCACTGCGACAGCATCAGCCGGGCAATGGTCTGCGCTTGTCGCTGTCTCTCGAAACGCTCGGCAAGCGCTGCTGTCAGCGCCGCGCCCCAGGCAGCGCCCCGGGCGCGCAACACCGGATCGCGGAAATCCTCGCGCAGCAGAAGCAGGCCTTCCGCGTAGGAGGCGGGATTGTCGCCATAGTCTCGGGAAAGGCCGGTCAGCAAGGCGATCGCCCCATCTGCCGTCTTCGGCATGGCTTCGGCGAGCCGCGCCGTTTCCGCATCCAGCCTGTCCCAGGCATGGAGCAGGGCGGCGCGCAGCATGCCGGCCTTGGTGGCAAAACGCTGCACCAGCGTTGAGCCCGAGAGGCCGCTCGCCTTCGAGACCGCTGCAAAAGTCGCTGCGTCCGGCCCCTCGGACTGGATCACATCGAGAACCATCGAAAGCAGCTGTTCATCGGAAAGCGTGCGCGGACGCGGCATGAAATTTCCTCTTGCGTTTGCCATATTTATGAACGAGCGTTCGTTTATATACAAGTGACCGGTTCATCCGGCCGATTATTTCGACTGCATAATTCCCTAAATCGGAATCGATTTAGGGATGAAATTATGCAGCAATTCAAAGTGTTACAGCGTCCTTTGCGCGTCTGAAAAGACGCGCGGCGCTGTAGCGGGGAGGAGAACGAAGTGACAGCGGACTTGAAGGGAAAGGTCGCACTTGTTGCCGGCGGAACGCGCGGCGCCGGTCGCGGCATCGCGGTGGAACTGGGCGCTGCGGGCGCGACTGTCTATGTGACCGGCCGCACGACCCGCGCGCAACAATCCGAATATGGCCGGCCGGAAACTATCGAGGAAACAGCCGAACTGGTGAGCGCGGCCGGCGGTCGCGGCATCTCCATGCAGGTGGATCATCTGGTTCCGGATGAGGTCGAAGCTCTGGTTGCCCGCATCCGTACAGAGCAGGGCAGGCTGGATATCCTCGTCAACGATATCTGGGGCGGCGAGCATCTGACGGAGTGGGACAAACCGGTCTGGGAGCACTCCCTCGACAAGGGCCTTCGCATGCTGCGGCTTGCGATCGACACTCATTTCATCACCGCCCATTACGCCCTGGCACTGATGATCGAAAAGCCGGGCGGCCTGCTGGTGGAGATGACCGACGGCACGGTGGATTACAACGCCACCCACTATCGGCTTTGCCCCTATTACGATCTCGTCAAGACGGGCACGAACCGTATGGCCTGGGCGCATGCCAGGGACCTCGCGCCGCACGGCGCGACCGCGGTTTCGCTTTCGCCCGGCTGGATGCGGTCGGAAATGATGCTGGAGATCTATGGCGTGAAAGAAGAAAATTGGCGGGATGGCACAAAGGTCCAGCCGCATTTCGTCATCTCGGAAACGCCGCGTTTCACCGGTCGCGCGGTGGCCGCATTGGCGGCCGACCCCGACCGCAACAGATGGAACGGCCAGTCGCTGTCGAGCTTCCAATTGGCCGAGGCTTACGGCTTCACCGATCTCGACGGCACGCGGCCGGATTGCTGGCGTTACCTCTCGGAGGTACAGGAGCCCGGCAAACCTGCTGATGACACCGGCTATCGCTGATCGGACGCTGCCGCCCGAGGGATCGATCCCCATGCGAATCTGCTAGTCTCCCGCCGAAAAGGGAGCTCGCATGGCTTTGCGCATCATTTCACTGAATGTCTGGGGCGGCAGCATCCATGCGCCGCTGATCGACTATCTGGCAACGGCCGATGCCGATGTCTTCTGCCTGCAGGAAGTGGTGCGATCGGCTGCCGATGCACCGGAATGGCTGCAATACCGCGATGGTGGCGTCGTGCTGCCGCAGCGCGCCCATCTCTATGACGAGATTGCCACCGTTCTCCCTGAGCATGACGGCTTCTTCTGCCCGTTCGCGCGGGGCGATCTCTTTGACGGCGAGACCGTCTTCACCACCGAATTCGGCATCGCCACCTTCGTGCGCAAGTCCTATCCTGTCATCGGCCAGGCCGCGGATTTCATCCATGGCCGCTTTTCGTCAGACGGCTGGGGTGAGCATCCGCGTTCCCGCAATGCCCATTGCATCCGCCTGTTCGACTATGCCGGCGGCTTTTCCGTCACCATCGCCCAGTTCCACGGCCTGCGCGATCCCGCCGGCAAGGGCGATATTCCTGCCCGCCATGCCCAGGCTGATGCACTGGTCGAGTTGATCGAAAACGCCTGGCCCGGCAATGAGCGCCTCGTCGTCTGTGGTGATTTCAATGTCCTGCCTGACAGCGTCACCTTCGAGAAACTCGGCCGCCTCGGCCTCAACGATCTCGTCACCGGCAGAGGCTTTACCGATACCCGCACCTCGCTCTATCCGAAGGAAGGGCGCTTTGCCGATTATATGCTGGTGACGCCGGAGGTCGTGGTGGAGCGCTTCGAAATTGTCGAACAGCCCGAGGTTTCGGATCATCGGGCGCTGCTCATCGAGCTTGCCTAAAGCGATTCCGGCAGCGGAATTGTGTGGAAACAGAGAATTAGCGCAGCTTGAAGTACTTTTCGAGATCGGCGATCTGCTCGGCGTTCAGCTGTCGCACCTTCATGCCTCTGACGATAATGGAGAGCTTTGCCGCCTCTTCCAGCTCCTCGATGGCAAAGACAGCGGAATCAAGTGTGGCGGCCGATACGATCGGCCCGTGGTTTTCGAGAAGCACCGCACTGTGCTCGCCGGCGATTTCGGCAATCAGCGGCTTCACATCGGCCGAGCCCGGCCGCGTATAGGCCACAACGGGCACCTTGCCGACGCGCATGACGACATAGGGCGTCAGTGGTGGAATGGCATCCTTCGGATCGGTATCGGCAAGGCAGGAAAGCGCCGTCGCATAGGTGGAATGCAGGTGCACGACGGCACCCGTCTGCGGCCGCTTCTCATAGAAGGAGAAATGCAGCGGCAATTCCTTGGTCGGCGCATCGCCCGAGAGGTGCTTGCCGTTGCTGTCGAGCTTCGAAAGCCGCTCGGGATCGAGGAAGCCGAGGCAGGAATTGGTCGGCGTTGCGAGATAGAAGTCTCCAGTCTTCACCGAGATGTTGCCGGAAGAGCCGGCCGTAAGCCCCCGGTCGAAAAGCGATTTTCCCCAGCGGACGATGCTTTCCCGCAATGCCGTCTCATTCATGGCCGGCAATCCTGTCCAGGGCCTTGGCGAAAAAGTCGGGTGAGCCGAAATTGCCGCTCTTCAGCGCCAGGCCGATCGGCCGCGTCGGCCGGCCGCGCTCGGAAACGAGGACCGGCACGCCGGGGTCAATTTCCGCACCGATCGTCATCTGCTTGAGACCAAGCGCTTCGACGACGGCGCCTGACGTTTCCCCGCCGCCGACGACGATCTGGTGCGTTCCGGTATCAGCAAGCCGCTTGGCAAGGCCGCCGAAGAAATCCTCGAGGATCTTTGCCGATTCCTCGCGCCCGAAGCGCTGCTGCACGAAGCTCACGACATCGGGCGAGGTGGTGGAATAGACGATCGGATTGTCGGCCGCATTGGAGGCCACCCAACGGGCGGCATGCTCTATCGACATCGTACCGCGCACGATGGCTGCCGGATCGATCGAGAGACCTGGATGGTTCTGCAGATGGCAGGCGACCTGGTTCTGCGAGGCAAGCGAACAGGAACCGCAGAGAATGACGCCTGGCCCGCTGACGGCAGGTACCTCCGCCGGAATGCCGGAAAGCTTGCCGCGCTTGGCGAAGTTGCGCACCAGCCCCTGCGCCAGTCCGGACCCGCCGGTCACCAGCTCATGATCGACTACCGCCTCGCCGATCGTCAGCAGATCGGCATCCTCGATGGCGTCGACCACGACGAGGCGGTTGCCCTCGGTCAGTTCGTCGCGCAACCGGCTGCGGATCGCAACCGCGCCCTCGCGCACCGTATCGAGCGTGATGCTGCCGACGCCGCCGCGCGTCTGCAGCCGCAGCCAGCGGCGGATGTCAGGATCGGTCATCGGCGTCAGCGGATGGTTCTCCATGCCGGATTCGCTGAGCAGCTTGTCCTTGACGAAAAGGTGGCCCATGAAAACACGACGGCCGGTTGCCGGAAAGGCGGGGCAGATGACGGTGACATTGGCGCCCGTCAGGCGCTGCAGCGCCTCCGCCACCGGGCCGATATTGCCTTCGGGCGTGGAATCGAAGGTCGAGCAATATTTGAAGAAAATCTGCTCGCAGCCCTGGTCCAGCAGCCAGCGTGCCGCATCCATCGACTGCAACACCGCATCCTCGACCGGCGCCGAGCGTGTCTTCAGCGCCACGACGCCCGCTTCGCAATTCACCTTGCCGCGTCCGGGACCGACGAACTGCATCGTCGACATGCCGCCGCGGGCAAGGGTATTGGCAAGATCGCTGGCGCCGGTGAAATCATCGGCAATGGCTCCAAGCAGCATGTCAGGCGCGCTCCGGCAGTCTGTTGTTCAATTCGTCCTCGATATGGACGCGGATGATCTCGTCAAAGGATGTCTCGGCTGTGAAGCCGAGCGAAAGGGCGCGGCTGGCATCGAAGCTCTGCGGCCAGCCGGCAATGATCTTGGCGATACCAGCATCCGGTTCGCGGCGAATCAGCCTCACGGCGCTCTCGCCGGCAACGCGCCTGAGCGCCTCGATCTCATCGCCGACGGTGGCGGCAAGCCCCGGCATGGTCAGCGTACGGATCTGCCCGAGCGGCGGCGTATCGAGTTCGGCAGCCTTGAGCAGGAAACGGATCGCCGCGCGAGGGCTTGCAAACCAGTGACGAACGCTTTCATCGACCGGAAGTACCGCCTCTTGGCCGATCAGCGGCTCGCGCAGAATGCTGGAGAAGAAGCCGGAGGCGGCCCGGTTCGGCTTGCCGGGGCGGATGGTGATGGTCGGCAGGCGGATGCCGATGCCGTCGAGGAATCCGCGCCTGGAATAATCGGCAAGCAGCAGTTCATCGATCGCCTTCTGCGTGCCGTAGCTCGTCAGCGGCGTCAGATGATGCGTATCGCCGATGATCGATGGCAGCGGCTCGCCGAAGACCGCGATGGAGGAGGTGAAGACGAGTTTCGGGCAATAGGGCTGTTCGGCAAGCCGGATCGCCTCGAGCAGGAAGCGCGTGCCGTCGAGATTGACGCGGTAGCCCTTCTCGAAATCCGCTTCCGCCTCGCCGGAGACGATCGCCGCCAAATGGAAGATCAGGTCCGGCCGGTGAGCGATCAGCTGCTCGGCCGTTCCCAGCTGCGAAAGGTCGGCCGCAAGGGCCTCCACTGCGCCGCCGAAATCAGGTTTTTCCGGCGCCACGACATCCGCCAGCACCAGGGCGTCGACAGATTTGCCGTTCAGCGTCCCGCACTCGCACAAAGCACGGACGAGCTTGCGGCCGATCATCCCGGCCGCGCCGATAACAAGGATTTTCATTTGAAGCGGTCCCTCCGACCGATGAAATGAACGCCAACAGAAAACGCCCCGCCGCCTGAGTCGGCGTGGACGGCACGTTTCCAGTTAAGACCAGCCGGGAAGGGCTGTCACGCAATTTCAGCCGGAAGGGCCTGTTTGATTGTGGGTTGGAAACCATTCCATGAGCCGCGGCGACAGTGCTCCTTTCGATGCAGTTCGGTCTCCGCCGGACGCCGAAGGCAGCATTGGGACATCCCCTGCGGGTCTTGCCCCACGGCCGGTTTCGCGGCAACAAGCATTGCATGAGCATCCCGACAGAATACCCCTTCGACTTCGACCCCACCTACGGCATGACGCTTGCCGATCTGCAGGCGATCCGCCCGCCCGAGGCACCGCCGGGCTTCGATGCCTTCTGGCAGAAGCGCTATGCCAGGGCACTGACGGTGAAGCCGCGGCCGGTGCTGACCAAGAGCAAGGATGCCCATCCGGACTGGCATGTGCAGGATATCGTTTACACGTCCACCGATAATTTCAGCATCGGCGGCTGGCTGCTTACGCCCCGCAAGGGCGAGATTAAGCGCGGTCTCGTCGTCGGCCATGGTTATGGCGGCCGCGACCAGCCGGAACTCGATATCCCGGTCGAAGAGACCGCGATCCTTTTTCCCTGCTTCCGCGGCATGTCGCGCAGCGCCCATTCGCCGATCTCGCCGGAGGCCCCCTGGCATGTGCTGTACGATATCGACGATCCCGATCGTTACGTGATCGGCGGCTGTGTCGAGGATCTCTGGGTTGCCGTCTCGGCGCTGCTGTCGCTTTATCCCGCGCTTGATGGCCATATCGGCTACAGCGGCATCAGCTTCGGCGGCGGCATCGGCGCGCTCGCAATTCCCTTCGATACCAGGATCACGCGCGGCCATCTGACCGTGCCGACCTTCGGAAACCGCAAGCTGTGGCTGACATTGCCGACTGTCGGCAGCGCCCATTCGGTGCAGGAATACGCAAAGACCCATCCCGAGGTCTTTGAAAAACTGCGCCTTTTCGATGCCGCCACGGCCGCGACCCGTATCACCGTGCCCATGCTGACCGCTGTCGCGCTCTTCGATCCGGCCGTAGCACCCCCCTGTCAGTTCACGGTGGCGAACGCTTTGCCGCAATCAAAATTTAATGAAATCTTCATTCTGGATGCCGGGCATTTCGACTATCTTGATAGTGCGGTGCAGCAGACTGCGCTGCGCGAGCGAGTCGGGCGGTTTTTCAGGGGTCTATGAACCGAGAATATCTGCGCTGGTACAGCGATCGGCTCCATCGTGACATGGAGCTTCTGGTGTTCGGCCATGCCGGCGCCAAGGTACTGATGTTCCCGACCCGGGAAGGGCGTTTTTGGGAATACGAACATCTCGGCATCGTCGCCAGCCTCAGAGATAAACTCGAGGCCGGCCATCTGCAGCTTTTCTGCATCGAAGGCCTGGCGAACGAGACCTTCTATAATTTCGGCCGCCATCCGGCCGATCGCATCCGCCGCCATATCGCTTTCGAAGAATATGTGCTGAACGAGGTTCTGCCGCTGATGGAAAGCCGCAACCGGCATGAATGCACCATCGTCCACGGTTGCAGCCTGGGCGCCTTCCAGGCCGCCAGCCTCGTCTTCCGTCATCCGCATCTCTTCCGCAAACTGGTGGCCTTTTCCGGCCGCTACGACCTGACGATGAGGGTCGAATCCTTTTCCGATCTCTTCGAGGGCTATTACGACGAGACCGTCTACTTCCACATGCCGACGCATTTCCTGCCGGGTCTCACCTCCGACTGGCGGCTGGAGAAGCTGCGGCAGGTCGATATCGTCCTGACGATCGGCAACGAGGATCCCTTCCTCGACAACAACCGCCATCTGAGCCGCCTGCTCACGGACAAGGGCGTCGGCCATCAGCTGCATTTCTGGGATGGCAGGGCGCACCGCGCCGGCGCCTGGCGCCGGATGGCGCCTCTGTATATCTAAGCCGCCGGATGGCGCCTCTGTATATCTAACTCTGGCTGCCGGATCTTACTGCATCAGCGGCTTCTTGAGGAAGCTGTTGCGGTCAGCCGATTTGATGCGCAGCCAGGCTTCGCGGCCATCGCGCAGCACGCGCATCGGGATTTCCGCCCCGGCTGGGCCGCTCTTCCAGACCTTGCGGTAGAAGTCGGCAAGCCCGTCCACTTCGCCGTCGCGGATCTCCGAGATGACGTCACCCTGCTGCAGGCCGGCCTTGGCCGCCGGGCTGCCCTTGGCAACGCTCATGACCACGACTTCGCCGTTGCTTTCGGCTGAAAAGGCGCCGAGCCAGGGGCGTGGCGGCTTGTCTATATGACCATGATTCAGCACGTCCTCGAGGATCGGCGGCAGAAGGTTGATCGGCACGACCATGTTGATATCGGCGACCTCGTCACCCTGGACCATCTGCAGGCGCAGCGAACCGATGCCGAGCAGCTTGCCCTCGTCGCTGATGAGCGCCGCGCCGCCCCAGGAAGGGTGGGCCGGTGCGATGAAGATCGCCTCGTCGAGCAGATATTCCCAGTAGCCCGCAAATTCCTGCTTGGCGACGATATGGGCCTGCACGAATTCGCCCAGGCCATCGGCAAAGATCACCGCGTCGCCGACCGTCGTCTTCACCTTGTCGCCGATTTCGATGGCCGGCAGGTCGAGGGGCGCGAGCGCCTGAATGAGGCCGAAGCCGGTTTCCTGATCGTAAGCCAGCGCATGGCCGGGCACGACCTTACCGTCATGGCGCGTCAGCCAGATATCTTCGGCTTCGGTAATCAGGTAGCCTATGGTGAGCACCAGCCCGTTATCCCTGATGACGACGCCACTTCCTTCCCGGCGGGTGCCCAGCGTATTCGCGGTGAAGGCATCTTCGGGGATGGAGGCGCGAACGGCCACAACTGACCGCAGGATCCTGTCGATATTCATGGTTTCATCCTCGTAAGGCGTGGCACGACGGCCCGGAATGCAGCGAGGGCCGGCAAGGGCCGGACGCATACCATTCTCTGCATAATTATGTAACGGAACGCCCCGCTGCAAGACCTGCGGCCTTCGGTCTTTTACCCCGATTGGCCCTTTCTTACCTGACTTGCGGCCTCCCGCCCGTATTGCCGGGGCGAGCACGCCATCACCCGCTTGAAGGCAGTACTGAAGGCGCTTTCGGACTCGTAGCCGAGCGAAAGGGCGATCGTGCCGATCGGCTCGCTGCTGTTTGCGAGGCGCTCGCCTGCCAGCATCATACGCCAGCGGGTGAGATAATCCATCGGAGCGGCTCCGACCTTCTCCTTGAAGCGCTCGGCAAAGGAGGAGCGCGACATGCCGGCCAACGTGGCAAGCTGCTGCAGCGTCCAGCGCCGCGCCGGCTCGGCATGGATGGCGCCGATCGCCAGGCCGATCTGCCGGTCGGCGAGCGCAAAGAGCCAGCCGGTGCCTTCGGTATCGGGTGCGGCAAGATAAAGCCGCAGGATCTGCATCAACATGATATGCGCCAGATGCTCGGTCATCAGGAAGCCGCCGGGATGCTGGCCGCGCAGTTCCCGCGCCATCTGGTCGATCGCAAAGCGCAGAACCGAAGCCTGATCCGAATGTTCGCTTATATGGACGACCGGCGGCAACATGCCGACAAGCAGGTCCGCGCCGGCGCCGGAAAAGCCGAAGCGGCTGCCGACCAGGAAGAAGGCGCCGCCGCCATTGCAGATGGCAACCCCATCCTTCGCATGCGCATAGATATCATGGGCCGGGATTGGCGGCAGGCTGCGATCGCTCGTCATGCGGAAGGGCCGGCTCTGGGTCAGCAGGAAACAGTCGCCTTCCTCCAGCCTGACAGGCTCAGCGATACCATCCATCTCCAGCCAGCAACTGCCTGAAAGCACGGCATTGAACTTGATGCCCTGCGGCGGCGGGAAATCGATCGCCCAGTCGCGACCGGCGTCGAGCCCCAGCGAGACATAGCTCTTCGGCTTTAAGAGCGCCAATACGTCGGAAAGGGGATCCACGGAAGGAGAACTCATGCCAAAATCCGGACGATCGCAAACATATCGTGGACTTTAACGCATAGATCGTATGCGCGCCACCGCATTAATCTTCGACCGAAAGCAGAAAGGAGACATCAATGGAAAACGCGCAACACCCGATCAGCTCCGGTTTCGGTGCTCGCTCGACGGCCGCCGACGTGCTCGCCGGCATCGATCTCACGAGCAAGCTCGCGATCGTCACCGGCGGCCATTCTGGCCTCGGGCTGGAAACGACAAAGGCGCTGTCGCGGGCTGGCGCCCATGTGCTGGTCGGCGCCCGCCGGCCGGAAGAGGCGGCCAGAGCGTTCGCCGGTATCGCCAATGTCGAGGTCGCCAATGTAGCGGTAGAAAGCCTCGATCTCTCCGATCTCGAAAGCGTGTGGCGGTTTGCCGAGCGCTTCGTCGCTTCCGGCCGCAAGGCCGACATTGTCATCAACAGCGCCGGCATTATGGCCTGCCCGGAAACGCGGGTAGGGCCGGGCTGGGAGGCGCAATTTGCCACCAACCATCTCGGCCATTTCGCGCTCGTCAACCGTCTCTGGCCGGCGATTGCAAGCGGAGCCCGCGTGGTTGCCGTCTCCTCCGGTGCCCATGGCATCACGCCTATCCGTTGGAATGACGTCCAGTTCTCCGAGGGTTATGACCGGTGGCAGGCCTATGGACAGTCGAAGACTGCAAACGCGCTCTTTGCGGTGCAGCTCGACAGGCTGGGCAGGGACGCCGGCATACGCGCTTTCTCGCTGCATCCCGGCAAGATACTGACACCGCTGCAGCGCCATCTTGATAGGGAGGATATGGTGGCCGCCGGCTGGATCGATGCCGAGGGCAATGCCATCGACCCGAGTTTCAAGACGCCTGCACAGGGTGCCGCGACACAGGTCTGGGCTGCAACCTCGCCGCAGCTCGAAGGGCTCGGTGGCCTCTATTGCGCCGATTGCAACGTCGCTGTCATCTCGGACGACGGCGCGGAAACCAGCGTGCGCGCCTATGCCGTCGATCCCGACGAGGCGGCCCGTCTCTGGGCGCTCTCGGCGGAACTGACCGGTGTAGACGCGTTCAGCCGTTAAGCGTGGATGCCGGGCGCCTCGTAGCCGGTGCGCTCGACATATTCGGTATAGCCGCCGCCATATTGCTGGATGCCATCGGGCGTCAGCTCCAACACGCGGTTGGAAAGCGCGGCAAGGAAATGCCGGTCGTGCGAAACGAACAGCATCGTGCCCTCGAAGTCGGCAAGCGCCTTGATGAGCATTTCCTTGGTGTCGAGGTCGAGGTGGTTGGTCGGCTCGTCGAGCACGAGAAAGTTCGGCGGGTCGAACAGCATCTTGGCCATGACGAGGCGGGCCTTCTCGCCGCCCGAAAGCACGCGGCAGCGCTTGTCGACATCGTCACCCGAAAAGCCGAAGCAGCCGGCGAGCGCGCGCAGCGGCGCCTGACCGGCAAGCGGGAAGGAGTCTTCCAGCCATTCCAGCACGGTGCGCTCGCCGTCGAGCAGGTCCATGGCGTGCTGGGCGAAATAGCCGAGCTTCACGCTGGCACC